>Ga0207426_1000991_pt1 | contig 27829 bp, 25 predicted proteins | sample AraplaMF_Cvi_mMS_FD_184265 | JGI IMG/M metagenome (GOLD analysis project Ga0207426, IMG submission 184265) | Arabidopsis root microbial communities from the University of North Carolina, USA - plate scrape MF_Cvi_mMS (SPAdes) (version 2) | ecosystem: Host-associated > Plants > Roots > Endosphere... | reverse complement strand
GGGGGGTGGTGGTCATCGCGCGGACTCCTCGGGGGCGGGTGCGGGGGCGGCGGGCGTCGGCGTCCCGGCCGCGGCCGCGTCGACCAGGTGGAGGAAGGCGGCCTCGACGGTGGCCGCGCCGGTGCGGTCGCGGAGGTCGTCGGGGGCGCCGTCGGCGAGGATGCGGCCCTCGCGCATCAGGAGCAGCCGGTGGCAGCGCTCGGCCTCGTCCATGACGTGGGAGGAGACGAGGAGGGTGGTGCCGCGGTCGGCGGCGAGGGAGTGGAAGAGGTGCCACAGGTCGCGGCGCAGGACGGGGTCCAGGCCGACGGTGGGCTCGTCGAGGACGAGGAGTTCGGGGGCGCCGAGCAGGGCCACCGCGAGGGAGACCCGGCTGCGCTGGCCGCCGGAGAGGTTGCCGGCGAGGGCGTCGGCGCGGGGGGTGAGGCCGACGTCGTCGATGACGCGGGCGACCGTCTCGCGGCGCCGGGCGCGGGCGGACCGGCCGGGGTGCAGGACGGCGGCGAAGTAGTCGAGGTTCTGGCGGACGGTGAGGTCGTCGTAGACCGACGGGTCCTGGGTGACGTAGCCGATGCGGGGGCGCAGCCGGGGGTCGCCGGCGGGGCGGCCGAGGACGTGGAGGGTGCCGGTGACCTTGGCCTGGGTGCCGACGACGGCGCGCATCAGGGTGGATTTGCCGCAGCCGGAGGGGCCGAGGAGGCCGGTGATCCGGCCGCGGGGCACGTCGAAGGCGAGGGCGTCGAGGACGGTGCGGCCGCCGCGGGCGACGGTGAGGTCGCGGGCACGGACGGCGGGGTCGTCGGGGCCGTCGGGGCCGTCGGGGCCACGGCCGTAATTCATCATGCGATGAATAATGCTCCCGGCGGGGTGGGGCGTCAAGGCCGCGGACGGGGCGCAGGGGCGGAAGGCGGGGCCGGGGCGGAAGGCGGGGCCGGGCAGCCGGTGGCGCGGGGCCGACGGGCGGTGGGCGGTGTGCGGTGGGCGGTGCGGTGGTGCGGCGGGGGCCGACGGCCCGAGGGTGGTGCGGCGGCCGGGTGTCGTGCGGGAACGGCGCATTCCGCGTCGGGCTGCGCACCGGCGGTGCGCCGTAGTGCACGAAACCGGCCACTCCGGGTCGATAACTCCGCGTTTACAAGGTGGTTACATCCCGAGGTGGGGCCAGACCTGCCTGCTTGGACACAATGGAACGACCTGTCCAGCCGCGCCGGAAGGGGCGACGATGGCGAAGATCCGGGTCGGCGGCCTCGGCCGGCTCCTGTTGATCGTCGTGGCCGTCGCACTGGCACTGCCGCTGGTCGCCCACCCCGCGTACGGGGAGGGCACCAGGGCCCCGTCCGCCGCCGGCCGGGCCGAGCCCGCGGGCACCGCGCGATGGGGATCGGACCTCTCCGAGAACCCGGAATCCGGCAGCGACCGCTGCCAGCCCCGCCGCGGCGGACGCTCCGCGGCCACGCTGTCCGCACCGCAACCACCGCTCACCACCGTGTCGACCACCGGCCCGGTGCGGGCCGAGGGCGCCCTGACCGTGACCGCCCCGCTGACCGGCCGGCAGGCCGTACCCCTGTCGAGATCCGGTGAACTGCCGGTTCAGCACCTCGTCTTCCGCTGCTGAGGACCGAGCGCCGCCCCCAAGGGCCTCCCCCGGCCCGCGCATCCGACGGATCCAGCCGTCATCCGTTCATGGCGCGCACCGCGCGACTGTGCGCGGCGGTGCGCGGCAGCAGGCGCTCGCGGACCCGTGTCCCCGGCCGCCGGCCGCCGCCCGCCCCGCTCCGCGTCCGCTCGGGCGTCTCCGTGCGCATCCGTGCGTGTCCGTGCGCCGCCGCATCTCGCACTCGCTGGAGGCATCCCCATGCGTAAGTTCCGTGTTGCCCGTCCCCACCCCTTCCGGCCGTCGATACCGTCACGGCGGACGCTGTCGCTGTGGCGCGCCGATGTCACCGCCTCGCTCGTGGTCTTCCTCGTCGCCGTCCCGTTGTGTGTCGGGGTGGCCGTCGCCTCCGGTGTGCCGGCCGAACTGGGGCTGGTCACCGGGATCGTCGGCGGGCTGCTCACCGGGTTACTTCCCGGCAGCAGCCTGCAGGTCAGCGGCCCGGCCGCGGGGCTGACCGTGCTGGTCTACGAGGCCGTGCAGGAGTACGGCCTCGGCACGCTGGGCGCGCTGGTGCTGATCGCCGGGGTGCTGCAGGTGGCCATGGGGGCGCTGCGGCTGGGCCGCTGGTTCCGGGCCATCTCCGTGGCGGTCGTCCAGGGGATGCTCGCCGGCATCGGACTGGTGCTGATCGCCGGGCAGTTGTACGCCCTGGCGGACGCCAAGGCGCCGGGCAACGGGCCGGCGAACCTGGGCGGGCTGCCGAAGCTCGCCGCGGACACCGCCGGGTCGCCGGCCGCGCTCACGGCGCTGGCGGTGGGCGCGGGGACCATCGTGCTGCTGGTGCTGTGGCCGAAGTGGCGGCGGGCGGCGCGCGTGGTGCCGGCGCCGCTGGTGGCGGTGGCCCTGGCGACGGCCGTGGTGTTCGTGCTGGATCTGCCGGTGGCCCGGGTCGAGGTGGCCGGGCTGCTGGAAGTCGTCCGGCCGCCGGGCGGCGCGGACTTCCTGCGGCTGACGGAGGCGGGGGCGGTGGCCGGCGCGCTGGGCACCGTCCTGGCGTTCACCCTGATCGCGTCGGCCGAGTCGCTGTTCAGCGCGGCCGCGGTGGACCGGCTGCACGACGGGCCGAAGACCGACTACGACAAGGAGCTGATGGCGCAGGGCGCGGGCAACACGGTGTGCGGGCTGCTGGGGGCCCTGCCGATGACCGCGGTGATCGTCCGCAGCGCCGCGAACGTGCACGCCGGGGCGCGGACGAAGGCCTCGCGGGTGCTGCACGGCGTGTGGCTGCTGGTCTTCGCGGTGGCCTTCCCGGTGGCGCTGGGCGTGGTGCCGGTGGCGGCGCTGGCCGGCGTACTGGTGCACGCGGGCGGCAAGTTGCTCGCGGTGAAGCAGTGGCGGCCGCTGTGGCGCGAGCACCGGGGCGAGGCCGTGGTGCTCGCCGCGACGGCGATCGCGATCGTGGCCACCAACATGTTCGAGGGGGTGCTGCTGGGGCTGCTGATGGCGGTGGCCAAGTCGGCCTGGGAGACCTCGCACGTCCACCTGGAGATCGTGGGGCTGGACGAGCCGGCCGCGGGCGGACCGGACGACCAGGGCACGGCGGGGCGGGAACCGGGCGGGCCGGCCGCCCGGCGCCCCATCCGCGTACGGGCCCTGGGCAACGCCACCTTCCTGCGGCTGCCGAAGCTCCTCGACCAGTTGGAGGCGCTGCCCGAGGACCGGGAGGTCGAGCTGGACCTGTCCGGGCTGCGGCACCTCGACCATGCGTGTGCCGCCGCCCTCGGGGCCTGGGAGGAGCAGCGCCGCGGCCCGGAGGGGACCGCACGGCAGGCGGCCCGGTCCGCGGCCCCGTAGGACGACCGCGCCGGAAAGGGCCGGTGTTCCGGCGGAAATGACCGTAGGGTCGGCATGCTGATGTCCGCCGACTCCGGGAGTGCTGTGAACCGCCGGCCCCTTCGCAGGTGCGGTGCGACCGCCGTCCTGTCCGTCGCCCTGCTGCTCTCCGCGTGCACGAGCGGTGGCGTGCGGGGGGCGGCGGGCAGGGGCGGGGTGGGCGATCCGCTCTTCCCCGCGCTCGGCAACGGCGGCTACCAGGTGCGCCATTACGGGCTCGACCTCGACTACGACGTCAAGAAGAGGCACCTCGACGCGACCGCCGAGCTCACCTCCGAGGCCACCGAGGACCTGCGGTCCTTCCAGCTCGATCTCCAGGGGCTGCGGGTCTCGCACGTCCGGGTCGACGGCGCGGACGCCGCGTTCTCCCGCAAGGGCCACAAGCTGATCGTCCGGCCGGCGGAGGTGCTCAGGAAGGGCGCGCGGTTCCGTACCCGGGTCGCCTACGCCGGCACCCCGCAGGAGATGAAGGACCCGGACGGCACGACCGAGGGCTGGGTCAAGACGCGTGACGGGGCGTTCGTCTCGGGGGAACCGGCCGGCTCGATGACGTGGTTCCCGGGCAACAACCACCCCGCGGACAAGGCGACCTACGACTTCACGATCACCGTGCCGAAGGGCTACACCGCCGTCGCCAACGGCGAGTTGCGGTCGCAGAAGACCGCCGGGGACCGGTCCACCTTCGTGTGGCACAGCGGCCGGCCGATGGCCAGCTACCTCGCCACGGCCGGCATCGGCCGGTTCGAGGTCCACACCTCCCGTACGCCCGGCGGGCTGCCGCTGTACGTGGCGGTGGACCCGGCGGAGGCCGAGGCCAGCAAGGGGCCGCTGGGGAAGCTGCCGGAGATCGTGACGTGGGAGAGCAAGCTCTTCGGGCCCTACCCCTTCTCCTCCGCGGGCGCGATCGTCGACGACACCCCGAAGCGGATCAACTGGCTCGCCCTGGAGTCCCAGACCAAGCCGGTCTACGCGGGGGCACCGGACACCGTGACCGTGGTGCACGAGATGGCCCATCAGTGGTTCGGCGACTCGGTGACGCCGAAGACCTGGGCGGACACCTGGCTCAACGAGAGCTTCGCGACGTACGCCGAGTGGCTGTGGGAGGAACGCGAGGGCGGCAAGACCCCGCAGCAGCAGTTCGACGCGCTCTACGACGACACCACGGACCCGTCCCGCTGGGCCTTCCCGCCGGCCGATCCCGGCCGGGCGAAGAACGTGACCGGCACCCCCGTATACGAGCGCGGCGCGATGCTGCTCCAGGAGCTGCGCAACACCGTCGGCGACAAGGCGTTCTTCGCGATCCTGCGCGAGTGGCCCGCCAAGTACCGCTACGGCAACGCCGATGCGCGGGACTTCATCGACTTCTGCCAGGAGCACACGGACGAGGACCTGGGGCCGCTCTTCAAGGCCTGGCTGTACGGGAAGGGCAAGCCGAAGCGGGAGGGCTGAGGGCAGGCGCCGGGGCGCCGCCCCTCATGGCGAGGCGGGCGGCCGGCGGGTGACGGTCAGATCGAGCACGTAGGCCTCCTCGACGACGCCGTCGGGGAAGACCTCCAGCAGCGCGGCCCGCTCCTCCGCCAGCACGGGGGCCGCGGCGGCCGGGCCGATGGCGGAGAAGTACGAGCGGCTGCCCAGCATCGCGAGGTGGGTGCCGAGGGGAACCGTACGCGTCCAGTGCAGGACGCGGGAGGCGGGTTCCAGGCCGAGGCCGAGCCCGCGGATCAGGTCGGGGGCCTCCAGCGAGACGCCGTGGCGGTGGTAGCCGGGCAGCCGGCGGGCGATCCGGGCCTCCTGTTCGGCCGCCCAGCCGACGTCCGGGTCGGGGATGTTCCACCACAGCGCGAGCGCACCGCCGGGCCGCAGCACCCTCATGGCCTCCGGGACGGAGCGGGCCGGGTCGGTCCAGTGCCAGGCCTGGGCGTAGCCGACGAGGTCGAAGCCCGCGTCGTCGGAGAACGGCAGCGCATCGCCGAGGGCGCGGACGAGCGGGGTGCCGGGGTGGGCGGCGCGCAGCTCGGCCGCCATCGCGGCACCCGGCTCCACGGCGGTGACCCGCGCCCCGCGGCCGGCCAGCAGCCCCGTTGCGATCCCGGTGCCGGCCCCGACGTCCAGGACCCGCGCCCCGGCCAGCGACCGCCCGGCCGACTCCTCGACCGCGTCGAAGAGGGCCGGCGGGTAGCCGGGGCGGGCGGCGGCGTACTGGGCGGCCACCGCGTCGAAGGACCGGGCGAGGGCGGCCGGTTCCGGCGGCTTGGCGCGCGGCAACGACCGTGACGTCGGGGGCAGTTGATCCTCTGGCGTGGGGTGCGGCATACGGTTCATCCTGCCCGGCGCGCGGGGAGCGCGCAGGGACCCGGGAAAGGTCGGGCGGGTTCGTTTCCTGCTCTCACGGCGTGGTCCGGGCCCGGGGCGCCACGGACGCGGAGGGCCGGGCCCCGGCGTCCATGGCGCGCCCGTGGTGGCCCGCCCCCGCGGCCGGCCCTGCCGGGTCCGCGGCCGCCCCGCAGGTCAGCGGCGCTTCTTGGGGCGGGGCTTCTTGGCGGCCGGGTTGCCGGTGCGGGCGCCGCGGCGGCGCTCGTGGCGCTCACGGGCCGCGGCGTACTCGGCGCGGTGCAGCTTCTCCCCCGGGGCCTCGACGAGGCTGCGGCAGAAGTAGGCGAGCAGCGAGCCGATGAAGCCGATCATCATCAGGCCCTGGGAGGACGTGTCGGCCCGGCCGGCCGGGTCGGGGCGGCGGACGAAGCCGTCCCAGGTGCGGCGGAAGGCCAGAGCGCTGCAGATGGCGAAGCCGGCCACGACGAGGACGCCGACGAACGGGCCGACGGCGGCGATCTCCAGGCCCTGGAAGGCGAAGCGCAGCACGAGCGCGCCGGCCGCGGCGAGCGCGAGCGAGCCCACCGCGACACCGGCCCGGCGCAGGCCGTAGCCGCCGTCGTGGTGGACCCAGGTGGTGCCGAAGAACCGGATCTGGGCCGGTTCCGGACCGCCGCGCCCCGGACCGTCGGCCCCGGGGCCGACGGGCTCCGGGCCACCGGGCTCCGGGCTCGGTGCGGGCGTCTGCTCATCGCTCATACCGGCGATTATCCCCGCCGGCAGGCCCGCGGGGCCCGGAGCCCGGTACGACGCTCCGGGCCCGCGGCGCGGTGCGCGCAGCCCGGTTCGGGCCGGGGCGGGCCAGGCCAGGCCGGGGCGGGGCGGGGCGGGCCAGGCCAGGGCAGGGCAGGTCGTGCGGCGCCGTGCGGCTCAGTTCGTGCAGCGCGGCGCGACCATGCCGCTGCTGCCCGTCCGGACGTACGCGTCGGAGACGTACTGGCCGGCCCCGATGCAGTCCCAGATGTCCGAGGTGCCGTACGGGCCGCTGACCGACTGCCCGTGCCGCTGGCAGCGGATCTGGATCCGGGCGCCCTCCGCCAGCGTGCGGACGGCCGGGTGGTTGGTGCCGGGGCCCTGGCGGACCTTGACGCGGTAGCCGGGTGCGACGGGATAGGTGACGCCGCCGGCCGCGGCGGCGAGCGCCTGGTCGCCGGCCGGTTTTGCGGAGCCGAGCTCGTCCTGAGTCGTCATGCTGTTCTCCCCCGTTGACCGAGCGCGTGACGGCGCTCGCGATGATGCCCGCGACCCATTGCGGTGCGGTTCTGCCACGGCACGCTAGCAAGCCTCACTCATCTCGTACGCGCCATCGACTAGGCTCCGCGCGTCGCACCTGCGACCGAATGGCAAGGGAACAACACGGGGGTGGGGACCATGCCATCGCTGCGCAATTCCGGGGTCGGCCCGGAAGCGGAGCATCCGGAATACGCCGGCCAATACCGCCTGGAGGCCCGGCTCGGCTCCGGCGGCATGGGCGTGGTCCACCTTGCGCGCTCGTCCTCCGGGCTGCTGCTCGCGGTCAAGGTCATCCATGCCGAATTCGCCCAGGACCCGGAGTTCCGGGGGCGGTTCCGGCAGGAGGTGGCCGCCGCGCGGCGGGTCAGCGGGGCCTTCACGGCACCCGTCGTGGACGCCGATCCGGATGCCGGGCGCCCCTGGATGGCGACCCTCCACATCCCCGGCCCGACCCTCTCCGACCATGTGAAGCGGAACGGCCCGCTGGCGGTCGGGGAGGTACGGCGGCTGGCCGCGGGGCTCGCCGAGGCGCTGCGCGACATCCATCGCGCGGGGGTGGTGCACCGCGACCTCAAGCCGGGGAACGTGCTGCTGGCCGCCGACGGCCCGAAAGTCATCGACTTCGGCATCTCCCGGCCCTCGGACAGCGAAATGCGCACCGAGACCGGCAAGTTGATCGGTACGCCGCCCTTCATGGCGCCCGAACAGTTCCAGCGGCCGCGCGAGGTGGGCCCGGCGGCGGACGTCTTCGCGCTGGGTTCGGTCCTGGTGCACGCCGCCACCGGCAGCGGCCCGTTCGACTCCGAGAGCCCCTACATCGTCGCGTACCAGGTGGTGCACGACGACGCCGATCTCTCTGGCGTGCCGGCGGAGTTGGCGCCGCTGATCGAGAGCTGCCTGGCGAAGGACCCGGCGGACCGGCCGACGCCGGACGCGCTCATGGAACTGCTGCGGACCGACGCGCCGCCCGGTGCACCGCTGGGCACCGGGCTGCCGGGCGGACCGGTAGCGGGCGGACCGGTAGCGGACGGACCGGTAGCGGGCGGCTTGCTGCCCGGTGGATCGGTGCCGGGCGGACCGGTGGCGGGCGGCTTGCTGCCCGGTGGATCGGTGCCGGGCGGCTTGCTGCCCGGCGGCCTGGTGCCGGACGCGGCGGCAGCGGGCGCGGCAACAGCCGGTGCGGCGGCGGCCGACGCGGCACCCGCGGACGGTGTGGTGCCGGACGGCCCGGTGCCGTGCGTCCGGATACCGGAACAGCGGCAGCCGGCGCAGCGGCAGCCGGCGCCTCCCGGGCCCGAGCGGCTCGCGCCCGAGCGGCTCTCGGCCGAACAGCTCGCTCCCGAACAGCTCCCGCCGGTACGGGCCGAGGCCGCCCCGCCGCGCGCCGAGACCACGCACGTCCGCGCCTCCGTCCCCGTTGAGCACCCCGCCGAGAACTCCGCCGACGGCCCTGCCGACGCCACCGGCCCCCGAGCGGGCGCCCCCGAACCCCCCGCCCCCGAAGCCACCACGCCCCGAACCCCGGGCACCCCCGGCACCCCCACCGGCCCCCGCCGCCCCGCCCGTTCCCGTGCCCGCCGCTGGCCCCTGTGGGCCGCGCTCGCCCTCGTCGTCACCGGCGCCGGTGTGTACGCGGGCGTGCGGGCCCTGGCCCCGGGCGGGGACGGGCAGGACCCCGCGCTGCAGACCCGTCCGTCGCACGTCGGGCGGGCCGACTTCCACCCGTGGCGGACCGCGCTCGTCGAGCGCCCCCAGGGCCACGACGCCGAAATGCCGTTCTGCACCGCCGGTTCCGGCGCCGTCTTCTGCGGCCAGCCGGGCGTCCCGGCCGCCCGGCTCGATCCGGACACCGGCCACCCGGCATGGCGGCGCACCGACAGCCACGGCCGGGGCGAGAACGCCGCGAAGTTCGCCGCGTCGCCGACCCCGCCGGTGCTCTCCGGCGGGCTGCTGTACGTCTTCTCCGCCGACGGCAAGCAGCTCAGCGCCCTCGACCCGTCGGCACACGGCAAGGGCGCCACCCGCTGGACCAAGGACGTCTCCGCCTACGAGGGCCAGACCAGGATCGTCGGGAACCGCGTCCTGCTGACGGCGGCGGACGGCACGGTCACCGCGCTGGACAGCGCGACCCACCGGCAGCGCTGGCACAAACGCTTCTCCGGCCACCACCTGCCGCTCTTCTCCTCCTTCGGCGACGCGCACACCGCCTACGCCGCCGAGAACACCCCCGACGGCACCGCCACCCAGGTCACCGCCATCGACCCCGCCGACGGCTCGGTCCGCTGGTCCCGGCAGCTGCCCGGCACCCTCGCCGCGGCCGGAACCGGTACGTCCGGGGCGCTCTATCTGACCGCCACCGACCCGAAGTTCACCTTCCGCACCACCGCCGTCGTCCGCTACGACCCCGCCACCGGCCGCACCCGGCGCCTCCCGCTCGCCGCACCGCTCGACCAGGCGGCCGCCGTGGTGCACGGCGAATCGGTGTATCTGCTGGCCGAGGGAGGCGCACTGCAGGCCGTCGGGTCGCACACCTGGGACACCGAGACCTCGGTCAGCCGGGGCTCGGCCCCCGTGGTGAGCGGCAACCGGCTGTACTTCACCGCGGCGGACGGCCGGCTGCTCGCGGTCGACACCCGCAACGGCGGCCTGCTCGGCCAGACCCCGCCCCGGCTCGACGGCCGCCGACACAACGGCTACCTGCAGATGCTGCCCGCCCCGCAGGTGGACGCGCCCCACGACCGGATCTACGCGGCCGCCCCGAACGGCACGGTCTTCGCCGTAGCGGCCGGGGACCCGGCCGCCTGGTGACCACCGGGCCGCGCACCGCCCGGCGCGTGGCAACGGCAGGTACAGGCTTCCCGCCGGACTCCCGGCACGGCGGCGTCCCCCGGCGCGGGGCTGCCCTTGGTGCACCTCGTATGCGACCCGACATGGCACGCCGGGGAGACGTACGGGACGCGCTCGCTCACGGGGCGGCCCGGTCGAGCACGGCGAGGAGCCGGTGCGTCGTCTCCAGGTTGCAGCGCCCCAGCTCGATCAGCGGACGCGGCTCGGCATAGCCGTACGACACGGGATCGACGCCGAGTGACGGCAACACGATGCCGGCCCGTTTCCACACGGCCGCCAGTTCGGCACAGGCCGCTTCGGCCTCCGCCCGCTTGTCGCCCGCCGCCCGTGGTTCCGTCGCCATCAGCACCGCTCCTGTCTGCCGTTTTCCTGCCTGAGGGCCGGAGCGCAACTACCGTGTGTGTTCCGGCCCTTACGGGAATGGACCCGGAAAAGGGCGCGAATGCTGCTGGCGGGCTGTATTTCGCGACCACGCACCGTTAGTTCCACACCTTCCACGGAGGAGGTCGCCATGCCGCCGAGGCGAGCGGTCACCGGTCGGAGCCAGGAGCCACGCCAACGCTTCGTGGAAGAGCTGCGATTACTGCGCGCCAGAAGGGCGACAGCCTGCGACAGCTCGGCGAGGCCCTGGGCTGGGACTGGTCCCTGTTCGGCAAGATGGAGGCCGGCCAGACGCTGGGCGGCCCGGAGGTGGCGCAGGCGCTGGACCAGTACTACGGGACGAAGGATCTGCTGCTGACGCTGTGGGAGTTGGCGGCCGGGGACCCCAAGCAGTTCCGCGAGCGGTACCGGCGGTACATGACCTTGGAAGCCGCGGCAGTGAGTCTTTGGCACTTCGGGGTCAGTACCGTTCACGGGCTTGTGCAGACGGAGGAGTACGCCCATGCCGTACTCGCGGTGGGCGGCGCAAAGGGAGACGAGCTGACGCGACAGGTTCAAGCGCGCATAGGGCGTCGCGAATTGCTGGTGGGGGAAGACGCTCCCCCCTTCCGCACCATCCTGTCCGAGGCTGTGTTGCGGACGTCATTGGCGGACACCGCGCAGTGACGGGAGCAGTTGGAGAACCTGGCCGAGGCAGCAGAGCGCCCGAATCTGACGCTTCACGTCCTCCCCTACGGCTCCGGGCCACATGTCTTGGTAAGCACCGATGTGATGTTCCTGCGGCTGCCGGATGGCCGCACAGTGGCCTATACCGAGAACGCCCACCATGGCGAACTCATCGAGGAAATCGCCTCGGTGGAGCGTCTTCAACGCGCGTACGATGCGGTTCGTGACCTGGCGTTGAGCCCGGCCGAATCACGGAAGTTCGTCATGCGGATGTGGGAGGAAGTGCCGTGCGAGCCATCGACCTGAGCAACGTCACCTGGCGCAAGTCCAGCCACAGCAACCCGGACGGCGGCGCCTGCCTCGAAGTCTCCGACGACTTCCCCGCCCTCGTCCCCGTCCGCGACAGCAAGCAGCCCCACGGCCCCGCGCTCCTCTTCGAGGCGTCCGCCTGGTCGTCCTTCGTCACCGCCGTGAAGAACGGGCAGCTGCCCGGCGCCTGACACCGCCGCGCCCGCGCCGCACAGACCGGCCCCCGTCGCTCGCCCGCGACGGGGGCCGTCGCCGTAACGCTGGGCCTCGGGCAGCCGCCGACCGTCAGCACCAGGCGGTGAGGTCGTAAACGGCCTGGCAGCGGATATCGGAGACCGGTCGCCGGAAACGTCCGAGGTCGCGTGACGAGGCCAGCGCCGGGAAGATCATGTCGGCGGTCCCTCCGCGCGAGTCGACCTTCCCCGCCTCGTCGCGCATACAGAAGTCGAGCCCCCAGACCTCGCCGGTTTCCGTCCATCTGACGTAGTACCGGGCGTACCGCTCGTCGACGAGCATGAAGCCGAGGAGCCGCCACTCCGCCCCATCCCCATCCCCATCCCCATCCGCTTCGGCGTCCTCTTCCACGTCGTCGGAAACGGGCGCCGCCCCGCTCGCCGGACCGAGGGACAGCAGCGGCAGGTACACCGCATCCGCCAACGTGAGCGGCGGAGCATCGACGGTACGAAGGAAGTGACACCGGGCATCGAACACCGGCACCGCGAATCCATCATCGAGAAAGGGCGGACCGAGAACCTCACGCTGGGCAATGCATACGCGCAGCGCGCCGATGACCTGATCGTGGGGGATTTCCCCGCCGTCACCGTCGAGCAGCGGGACCTCCAGGGCATACGAGGTGCCAAGGTCTCGGCCGTCCCACAAGACGACTCTCGCCCCGCGATCCATTTCTGTCGGTGGGAGCACCCCCCGCACCACGTGCGAACCCGGCGTCAAAGGGGCGGCCACGAATTCTCGCAGCCTCCCCAACAGGCCCTCCAGGAGAACGTCGCGCGGGGTTCGGCCGGCGGTGGGGTCGTCCTCAACCACGGTGACCGATTCTCCCTGGAAGTGCGAGTCGGGCGGTGTTCACGACGTCGAGGCCGTCCTTGGTCTGCCAGTGCCACCAGGAATTCACCCTGATCTTGGCAACCGGTGGTCGGGGTAACAAGCGGAGGAGTGCCAGGTCCACCGTTCCGCAGAGCCATTGGAACATCAAAGGGCACTCGTCTTTCAATCCCAATTCCCGGGCGTGTCACGGTGGTTGGGACGCTGATGAAACTGAAGAGGCTGCATGAATGCAGATGTGCAGTCAGCGCTCTTCCGGTTCACCGGCCGTAGCCACAGCGCAAAACGGTGCCGGCGGTCGTATCCCACGACCGCCGGCACCGTGCTGTGTCCTGCCGTGTCCTGCTGACCTGTCCTGCTGACCTGTCCTGCGGGTGGCCTGCCGGGTGCGGCCCCCGCCTCAGCCCAGCTTGCTCACGTCGCGCACCGCGCCCTTGTCGGCGCTGGTGGCCATGGCCGCGTAGGCGCGCAGGGCCTGGGAGACCTTGCGCTCGCGGTTCTTCGGGGCGTAGACGCCTTCGAGGGCCAGCCGGCGGGACTCCAGCTCGACCTCGCCGACGAGGAGTTCGATCGTGCGGTTGGGGATGTCGATGCGGATGCGGTCGCCGTCCTCGACGAGGGCGATGGTGCCGCCGGACGCCGCCTCGGGGGAGGCGTGGCCGATGGACAGGCCGGAGGTGCCGCCGGAGAAGCGGCCGTCGGTGACCAGCGCGCAGGTCTTGCCCAGGCCGCGGCCCTTGAGGAAGGACGTCGGGTAGAGCATCTCCTGCATGCCGGGGCCGCCCTTGGGGCCCTCGTAGCGGATGACGACGACGTCGCCCTCCTTGACCTGCTTCTTGAGGATCTTGTCGACGGCCTCTTCCTGCGACTCGCAGACCACGGCCGGGCCCTCGAAGGTCCAGATGGACTCGTCGACGCCGGCGGTCTTCACGACGCAGCCGTCCTCGGCGAGGTTGCCCTTGAGGACCGCGAGGCCGCCGTCGACGGAGTAGGCGTGCGCCAGGTCGCGGATGCAGCCGCCCTCGGCGTCGACGTCGAGGCTGTCCCAGCGCTCGGACTGGGAGAAGGCGGTCGCCGAGCGCTTGCAGCCGGGGGCCGCGTGCCACAGCTCTACGGCCACGTCGGAGGGGGAACCGCCGCGCACGTCCCAGGTCTTGAGCCACTCCTCGATGGAGGCGCTGTGCACGGTGTGGACGTCCTCGTTGAGGAGTCCGGCGCGCCACAGCTCGCCGAGGATGGCGGGGATGCCGCCGGCCCGGTGCACGTCCTCCATGTAGTACGTGCCGCCCGGCGCGACGTTCGGGGCGACCTTCGCCAGGCAGGGCACCCGGCGGGAGACCGCGTTGATGTCCTCCAGGTCGAAGTCGAGACCGGCTTCCTGGGCCGCGGCGAGCAGGTGCAGGATCGTGTTCGTCGAGCCGCCCATGGCGATGTCGAGGGCCATGGCGTTCTCGAAGGCGGCGCGGGTGCCGACGTTGCACGGCAGGACGGTGTGGTCGTCCTCGTCGTAGTGCCGCTTGGTGATCTCGACGACGGTGCGGCCGGCGTTCTCGTACAGCGCCTTGCGGGCGGTGTGGGTGGCCAGCACGGAGCCGTTGCCGGGCAGCGAGAGGCCGATGGCCTCGGTCAGGCAGTTCATCGAGTTGGCGGTGAACATGCCGGAACAGGAGCCGCAGGTCGGACAGGCGTTCTCCTCGATGCGGAGGATGTCCTCGTCGGAGATCTTGTCGTTGACGGCGTCCGAGATCGCGTCGACCAGGTCGAGGGTGCGGACGGTGCCGTCGACGAGGGTCGCCTTGCCGGACTCCATCGGGCCGCCGGAGACGAAGACCGTCGGGATGTTGAGGCGCATCGCGGCCATCAGCATGCCCGGGGTGATCTTGTCGCAGTTGGAGATGCAGATCAGCGCGTCGGCGCAGTGCGCCTCGACCATGTACTCGACGGAGTCGGCGATCAGGTCGCGGGAGGGCAGGCTGTAGAGCATGCCGCCGTGGCCCATGGCGATCCCGTCGTCGACCGCGATGGTGTTGAACTCGCGGGCGATGCCGCCGGCCGCGTGGATCGCCTCGGAGACGATCCGGCCGACCGGCTGGAGGTGGGTGTGTCCGGGCACGAACTCGGTGAAGCTGTTGGCGACGGCGATGATCGGCTTGCCGAAGTCCTCCCGCGCTACGCCGGAGGCCTGCATAAGGGCTCGGGCGCCGGCCATGTTGCGGCCATGGGTAACGGTGCGGGACCTCAGCTCGGGCACGATGGTCACTCCCTCGGGATTACGTCCGTACGACCGCCGGTGCCGGTACCCGGGCCCGTGGCCCCGTACCGGGTGGCGTCATATATCAGCTCCAGTCGAGATTACGCTCCTGATCCAAGATCTGGACAGTCTCTCCGGGATGTGAGACGCCTGCCCGGAGTGCGGACAGCGGGGAGCGGGCCGTTTGTGCAGGCCATGGCGGCGATCGGGCCTCTGGGGCGGCGTCCGGGCCGATTGTCAGGGCTGTGTCAGATCCGCCCCGGCGAGGGCCGCGCCGCAGCCGGTCCCCGGAGCGGCCCGGACCCGCCCGGCAGGGCCGCCGCACCCGGCCCCCAGGGCCTCAGGGCTGCGTCAGATACCGCTGGAGGGCCGGCGCGACCATGGCGATGATCTCCTCGGTGTCCGCGGAGGCGACCGGGTCCATCTTGATCACATAGCGCAGCATGGCGATCCCGATGAGGTGCCCCGCGGCCAGCTGCGCCCGGAACTCCGGGTCGGGGACGTCCAGTTCGCCCGCCACCCGCTGCAGCATCCGGCGCTCGATGAGCCCGCGCAGCACCGCCGCGGCCTTTTCGTTGGTCAGCGCCGAGCGCATGATCGCCAGCAGCGACGGCCGGCTGACCGGGTTCTCCCAGACGCCGAACATGAAGCGGGCCATCCGCTCGCCCACGTCCGCGCCGCCGCCCGCGAGGGCGTCGGGCATGGTCAGCGCGGGGGCGAAGGTCAGCTCGATGGCGGCCGCGAAGACCTGCTCCTTGGTGCCGAAGTAGTGGTGCACCAGCGCCGCGTCCACCCCGGCCGCCTTCGCGATGCCCCGCACCGAGGTCTTGTCGTAGCCGCGCTCGGCGAACTCCGTACGGGCCGCGGCCAGGATCCGCTCACGGGCACCGGGCCCGGCCTCGGCGGCGGCGCGGGCCGGACGGCCCCGGCGGCGGGCGGGCGCGGGCGGCGTACCGGGCGCGGGCGGCGTACCGGGCGCGGGGGCGTCGTCCGGCCCCTGCCCGCTGCCGCTCACGAGCCCGGGACCCGGGTCGGCGAGGCGAGGTGCAGCCGGGTGAAGGCGAGCGCCTCGGCCAGGTCGGCCTCGCGCTCCGCCGCGGACATCGCCCGCCGGGTGTTGACCTCGACGACCACATGGCCGTCGAAGCCGGTGGCCGCCAGCCGCTCCAGCACCTCGGCGCAGGGCTGGCTGCCGCGCCCCGGCACCAGGTGCTCGTCCTTGGCGGAGCCGTTGCCGTCGGCGAGGTGGACGTGCCCCAGGCGGTCGCCCATCCGCTCCACCATCGCCAGCGCGTCGCTGCGGGCGGTGGCGGTGTGCGAGAGGTCGACGGTGAAGTGCCGGTAGTCGTCGTTGGTGGGGTCCCAGTCCGGGGCGTAGGCGAGCATCTCGCGGTCCCGGTAGCGCCACGGGTACATGTTCTCGACGGCGAACTTCACGTCCGTCTCGCCCGCCATCCGCCACACCCCGCGGACGAACTCCCGGGCGTAGCTGCGCTGCCAGCGGAACGGCGGGTGCACGACCACCGTCGAGGCGCCCAGCTTCTCCGCGGCGGTACGGGCACGCTGGAGCTTGACCCACGGGTCGGTGGACCACACCCGCTGGGTGATCAGCAGGCACGGGGCGTGCACGGCCAGCACCGGCACGCCGTGGTAGTCCGACAGGCGGCGCAGCGCCTCGATGTCCTGGCTGACCGGGTCGGTCCACACCATGACCTCGACGCCGTCGTAGCCGAGGCGCGCGGCGATCTCGAAGGCCGTCGCCGTCGACTCCGGATACACCGAGGCCGTGGACAGCGCGACCTTCGCATCCGGGATGCGCACCACTGGCTCTGTCACGAGGGACAGCGTACGGGCCAGGACCCGGCGCGGGGCAGGAGGTCCGGCCCCCGCGGCCCCCGTTCGGTGAGGCCGGGGGACGGTGGGACAGGGGACAACGGGTGTGGCGGGGCCCGCCGCGGCGTGACGAGACTCACGGCGGCCGGGCGCCCGCCGGGCGGTCCGCCACAGCCGTCTACGGCAGGTGGTCCAGCCGCCGCAGGATGACGCCCTCGCGCAGCGCCCACGGGCAGATCTCCAGCGTCTCGACCCCGAACAGGTCCATCGCCGCCTCGGCCACCAGCGCCCCGGCGAGCAGCTGCCGCGAGCGCCCCTCGGACACCCCGGGCAGCGCGCACCGCTCCTCCGCGGACATCCCGGCCAGCCGCGGCACCCACTCCTCCAGCTTCTTGCGGGTCAGCTCCCGCTGGACGTACAGCCCCTCCGCCGAGCGCGCGGCGCCCGCGATCCGGGCCAGCTGCCGGAACGTCTTGGACGTGCCGACGACCCGGTCGGGAGTGCCGTAGCGGCTGAATTCGCTCACCACCCTGGCGATCTCGGCCCGCACCCGGCGGCGCAGCGTCCGCACGTCGTCGGCCTCCGGCGGATCACCCGGCAGGTCGCCCGCGGTCAGCCGCCCGGCGCCCAGCGGCAGCGACACCGCCACGTCCGGGTCCTCGTCCAGGCCGTACGCGATCTCCAGCGAGCCGCCGCCGATGTCGAGGACCAGCAGCCGGCCGGCCGACCAGCCCAGCCACCGGCGGGCGGCGAGGAAGGTCAGCCGCGCCTCGTCCTCGCCGGACAGCACCTGCAGCTCGACCTCGGTCTCCTGGGCGACCCGGCGCAGCACGTCCTCGCCGTTGGTGGCCTCGCGGACCGCCGAGGTCGCGAACGGCAGCACGCTCTCGACACCCTTGTCCTCGGCCACCTGGAGCGCCTCGTGGACGGTGGCCACCAGCCGCTCCACCCCCGCGTCGCTTATCGCACCCGCCTCGTCGAGGAGTTCGGCGAGGCGCAGCTCCGCCTTGTGCGAATAGGCGGGCAGCGGGCGCGCGCCCGGGTGTGCGTCCACCACCAGGAGATGGACCGTATTCGAACCCACATCGAGGACACCGAGTCTCATACGGGGAAACCTACTGCGGGCCCCGCGCACTCCTGTCGTCGCGGTCCCCACCGTGACGCGCCGTAGGCTGGACCCGTGGCAAAGACGAAAAAGGCGAAGCACGAAAAAGCCCGCAACAAGGAAGAAAAGCGGCGCGCCCAGGCGGCTGAGGAGGCGCGGTCCCCGAAGAAGGCCCCGGCCGACGAGGTCGGCCTCGACTTCGCCCGCGCCTGGGTCACCTTCCCGGACCCGGCCGACGACGAACAGCTCTTCCGCTGCGACCTGACCTGGCTGACCTCCCGCTGGACCTGCATCTTCGGCAGCGGCTGCCAGGGCATCCAGGCCGGGCGCGCGGACGACGGCTGCTGCACGCTCGGCGCGCACTTCTCGGACGAGGACGACGAGAAGCGGGTGGCCGAACACGTGGCACGCCTCACACCCGACGTGTGGCAGCACCACGACGTGGGCACCACGACCGGTTGGACCCAGGAGGACGAGGACGGCGAGCGCCAGACCCGGCGCTGGGAGGGCTCCTGCATCTTCCAGAACCGCCCCGGCTTCCCGGCCGGCGCGGGCTGCTCCCTGCACATCCTCGCGCTGCGCGAGGGCCGCGAGCCCCTGGAGACCAAGCCGGACGTCTGCTGGCAGCTGCCGGTCCGCCGTACCTACGACTGGATCGACCGGCCGGACGACACCCAGATCCTCCAGGTGACGATCGGCGAGTACGACCGGCGCGGCTGGGGCCCCGGCGGCCACGACCTGCACTGGTGGTGCACCTCCGCGACCTCGGCGCACGGCGCGGGCGACCCCGTGTACGTCTCGTACAAGCCGGAGCTGACCGAGCTGATGGGCAAGAAGGGCTACGCCAAGCTCGCCGAACTGTGCGAGGAGCGCCTGGCGGCGACGCTGCCGATGGCGCCCCACCCGGCGGACCCCCGGCCCCCGAAGAAGCCGCAGAACTAGGCGCGCGCCGGGGCCGCCGCGGTCCCCGGCGCGCTCAGCGGGCCGGGCGTGTCGTGTTCGACGGGGTCGAGCTCGGCTCCGGGCCGGTCGGCCGCGGGGTCGGCGACGGCGGCGCGGAGGTGGGCGCCGGGGACGTCGGGGTCGGCGTGGGGGTCGGCTTCGGGTGCGAGGGGCGCGGCGTCGGCCTCGGGGGCGTCGGACGCTGCGGACCCGGCGCGGGCCCGGTCGCCCCATGGCCCTCCAACGTGACGACGGTGCCGCCCGGCTCCAGGGCGATCCGGGCCCGCCAGTGGCCCGCCGGCTCCCGGTCGTGATCGATGTCGACGGTGATCGTCGTGGTCTCGCCCGGTCGCAGCGTGCCCGCCGTATGACTCATCTGCAGCCAGGCCGCGCCCGCCGCGGCGTGCCAGCGCACCGCGGCGCCGCCCGCGGCGGTGAGCGTGATCAGCGTGGTCCGGCCGCTGGGCCGGGCCGCGACCGTCAGCCGGCCCGGGCCCGACTCCGCGCGGCTGCCCGGCGCGCCCGTCCGCTGCGGGGTGCCGTCCGCGCTGATCACCTCGACGGACACATCGGGTCCGCCCGCCCCGCCCCGGAAGACCGGATCGGGCGTCGTCCTGGCATTGCCGGCGTTCTCGTACGGCCGGCCGCCCAGCCGCTCCCCGGGACCCGTGTCGCTGGCCGTCACCGACGGCGAGACGTCCGCCGCCTCGCCGGTGGCCGGGCCACCGTGGTACGCCGCCCACAGGGCCAGCACCGGCGCCGCGACGACCGTGGCGACCACGGTCGTGGTCAGCGCCCGGCCGCGCAGCCTGCGCCGGCGCGCCACCCGGTCCGTCGGCGGGCCGACGGGAAAGCCGCTGCGGTCGTAGCGAGGAGAACCGTTTGCCCCACCCGCCCGGCCACCGCGTCCCGCACCCGCCACCCCTTCCGCGCGGCCCGACTTGGCGCGCCGGGCCGCCGCCAGCGCGCACAGCACCGCCTCACGGGGCGCGGCCACCAGCGGCAGCGCCCCCCGGACCACCGGCGCGGTGCCCGGCCAGGTCCCCGGGGCGGTGGCCCGCTCGGCCACCCGCCGGCACTCGGCGCAGTCGTCGACATGCCGCACCAGCTCCCGGCTCAGCGCCGCGCCCAGCAGCATCTGGGTGTCGCCCGCCAGCCGCGCGACCTCGCGGCAGCGGCCGGACTCGACGACCGCCAGCGCGGCCCGGGTCCGCTCCACCTCGCAGGCCGCGGTGGCCAGCAGCGTGCGGGTGGCGATCGGGTCGGCGCCGAGCACCGCGGCGACCTCGTCGGCCGAGAGCTGATGACGCACCGCGAGCTCCAGCGCCTCGCGCTGCTCGGGGACGGTGCCCGCGGCCTCCGGCCAGGCCAGCGCGGCGAGTTCACGCCGCCGGCGCTCCGCCTCGGCGGCGTCCGGGCCCGCGCCCGCCGCGTCCGGCTCCCGGGCGGCCGGGCCGGTCCGCTCGGCGAGCCGGCGCAGACAGGCCCAGCGGGCCAGGGCGTAGAGCCAGGAGCGGTACTGCGTGCGCTCGGCGGGCCGCCTGCCGTGGTGCCGCTCGGCGAGCGCCAGCATCTCGCCGAGCACCGCGGTCGCCGCGTCGTGCTCGCACAGCACCGACAGGCAGTAGGTGAACAGCCCGTCCAGATAAGGCTCGTAGCCGTCGGGGCGCTTGTCCGGGGGGCGCACGGCGTCCGGGCCGGGCCGCTCGGAGGGCTGCGGCCGGCTCCGGCGCCGGCCGTCGCCGCGCGACCGGTGTGCGCCGGTGGAGTGCGTGGGGTGCTCGGGCCTGCTGCTCATCACCCCGGCGACGGTAGGCGGATGATGCAGCCGGTCTTGCTCGCGTTGGACACTTTTAACCCTTACGGGTGACCATCTCCCTCAAAAGAGGACACGAACAGCTCTTTACACCGCGGCCGCACTCCGTTTGCGCCGCCCGGCCCGGCGCACAACGGCGACGCGGAAGCCTCCCCCGGCCGGCCCCGGCCGCCCCCTTCCCGGGCCCCCTCCTCCCCTCGCTCCGCCCCCTCCTCCCCGGCTTCTCCACAGCTCCGGCGGGCGTTGTCGGACCCCGCCGCTACGGTGGCCCCATGGCAACGCGTAAATCCTCGGGCAAGGAGCGCCCCTCCTACCGCTGTACGGAGTGCGGCTGGACCACCGCGAAGTGGCTCGGCCGCTGCCCCGAATGCCAGGCGTGGGGCACGGTCGAGGAGTTCGGCGGCGCCCCCGCGGTCCGCACGACCGCCCCCGGCCGGGTCACCACCGCGGCCCTGCCCATCGGCGAGGTCGACGGCCGGCAGGCCACCGCCCGCCCGACGGGCGTGCCCGAACTCGACCGCGTCCTGGGCGGCGGACTCGTCCCCGGCGCGGTCGTCCTGCTGGCCGGCGAACCCGGCGTCGGCAAGTCCACCCTGCTGCTGGACGTCGCCGCGAAGGCCGCCTCCGACGCCCACCGCACGCTCTACGTCACCGGCGAGGAATCCGCGAGCCAGGTACGGCTGCGCGCCGACCGCATCGGCGCCCTCGACGACCACCTGTATCTCGCGGCCGAAACCGACCTCTCCGCCGTCCTCGGCCACCTCGACACGGTCAAGCCCTCGCTGCTGATCCTCGACTCCGTGCAGACCGTCGCCTCCCCCGAGATCGAAGGCGCCCCCGGCGGCATGGCCCAGGTCCGCGAAGTGGCCGGCGCACTGATCCGGGCCTCCAAGGAACGCGGCATGTCCACCCTCCTGGTCGGCCACGTCACCAAGGACGGCGCCATCGCCGGACCCCGCCTCCTGGAACACCTCGTCGACGTCGTCCTGCACTTCGAAGGCGACCGGCACGCCCGGCTCCGCCTGGTCCGCGGCGTCAAGAACCGCTACGGCACCACCGACGAGGTCGGCTGCTTCGAGCTCCACGACGAAGGCATCACCGGCCTCGCCGACCCCTCCGGCCTCTTCCTCACCCGCCGCGCCGAACCCGTTCCCGGCACCTGCCTCACCGTGACCCTGGAAGGCCGCCGCCCCCTCGTCGCCGAGGTCCAGGCGCTCACCGTCGACTCCCAGATCCCCTCCCCCCGGCGCACCACCTCCGGCCTGGAGACCTCCCGGGTCTCGATGATGCTCGCCGTACTGGAACAGCGCGGCCGCATCAGCGCCCTGGGCAAACGCGACATCTACAGCGCGACGGTCGGCGGCGTGAAGCTGACCGAACCCGCCGCCGACCTCGCCGTGGCCCTCGCCCTCGCCAGCGCCGCCAGCGACACCCCCCTGCCCAAGAACCTCGTCGCCATCGGCGAGGTGGGCCTCGCGGGCGAGGTCAGAAGGGTCACCGGCGTCCAGCGCCGGCTGTCCGAAGCGGCCCGCCTCGGCTTCACCCACGCCCTCGTCCCCTCCGACCCCGGCAAGATCCCCGACGGGATGCGGGTACTGGAGGTCGCCGACGTCGGAGCGGCCCTCAGCGTCCTGCCCAAGCGAGTGCGCCGGGAGGCCCCACAGGAAGAGGGCGCACGCCGGTAGACTTTGCCCTGGTCTCGCCCGTCACCGCAGAATTGCCTGTCGGCCACGTACGCTCCGCTGGTACGTCAACACAGCATGGACCGGGCGGCCTGCGGACCGACAGACCTTGCGACGGAGGAGTGCAGTGGCAGCCAACGACCGGGCATCGACTCCCGGCAGGTCCGGCGGCAGTTCCGGTACCGAGAGCCTGATGCGCGCCTCGCTGAGCGCCGTCGCGCCCGGTACGGCCCTGCGCGACGGCCTGGAGCGCATCCTCCGCGGCAACACCGGCGGGCTGATCGTGCTGGGCTTCGACAAGACCGTCGAAACCATGTGTACCGGCGGATTCGTCCTCGACGTCGAGTTCACCGCGACCCGGCTGCGCGAGCTGTGCAAGCTCGACGGCGCGCTGGTCCTCGACAAGGACATCACCAAGATCCTGCGGGCCGGCGTCCAGCTCGTCCCGGACGCCTCCATCCCCACCGAGGAGACCGGCACCCGCCACCGCACCGCCCAGCGCGTCTCCATCCAGGCCGGCTTCCCGGTCGTCTCCGTCAGCCAGTCGATGCGCCTGATCGCCCTCTACGTCGACGGCGAACGCCGCGTCCTGGAGGAGTCCGCCGCGATCCTCTCCCGCGCCAACCAGGCGCTGGCGACCCTGGAGCGCTACAAGCTCCGCCTCGACGAGGTCGCCGGCACCCTCTCCGCCCTGGAGATCGAGGACTTGGTGACCGTCCGCGACGTCACCGCGGTCGCCCAGCGCCTGGAGATGGTCCGCCGGATCGCCACGGAAATCGCCGAATACGTCGTCGAACTCGGCACGGACGGCCGGCTGCTCACCCTCCAGCTGGAGGAACTGATCGCCGGCGTGGAGCCGGAACGCGAACTGGTCGTCCGCGACTACGTCCCCCAGCCGACCGCCAAGCGCTCCCGCACCGTCGCCGAGGCCCTCGCCGAACTCGACGCGCTCAGCCACACCGAACTCCTCGAACTCCCCACCGTCGCCCGCGCCCTGGGCTACAGCGGAGCCCCCGAAACCCTGGACTCCGCGGTCTCCCCGCGCGGCTTCCGCCTGCTGGCGAAGGTCCCCCGGCTCCCCGGCACGGTCATCGACCGCCTCGTCGACCACTTCGGCGGCCTGCAAAAGCTCCTCGCGGCCAGCGTCGACGACCTCCAGACCGTCGACGGCGTCGGCGAGGCCCGCGCCCGCTCGGTCCGCGAGGGCCTGTCCCGCCTGGCGGAGTCGTCGATCCTGGAACGGTACGTCTGATCCGGGGGGCCGGAGAAGCCGGGGCCGGTGGAGCCAGGGCGTGGAGCCAGGGCCGGTGAAGCCGGGAGCGACGGCTCCTGGATCCGGCCATGCGCCCACGGAATCCCCGCCAGGCGCCCGCCCGGCGGCTAGACGCCCGCCCGGCGCTCCTGCCGCCGCACGGCCTCCGGCGTGACGGGCGTGAAGAAGTTGATCAGATTCCCGTCGGGGTCCCGGAAGAGCAGGGAGCGGTTGCCCCACGGCATCGTCGTCGGCTGCTGCACGAACGCACAGCCCAGGGACGCCAGACGCCGGTACTCCGCATCGACGTCCGCGACCCGGAATTCGATGATCACCGTGTGGTTGGCGGCCGGGCGGGCGGAGTCGGCACCGAACAGCGCCACGGTGCGGCTGCTCGCCACCGCCAGCGTGCACGCCGGCGTCACCAGCTCGGCGAAGTCAGGGGTCGACCACGCCGCCGGAACACCGGTGACCCGTTCGTAGAACTCGACGAGACCGGCGACGTCGTGGGTGATCACACGCAGCGAGACAACGTTCATGAGCGGCTTCCTGTCAGAGAGTGCCCCGGAGGTCCACCGGGGCGGCGCGCGGAGAACCTCCGGGGCCGCACCGCGGTGGCAACGGGGTGGCACCGCGGTACGACCCCGGAGGCGGGGCGCCTCGAACGAACGTAGAGCCGATACCGGACAGAAACCGCCCGGTATACGCGGCACACTTTCCGGCGTGACCACCTCGACCGCCCGCGTGCTCGCGCTGCTGGAGATCCTCCAGGGCAGTGGCCGCCACACCGTCCCCGACCTGGCCGCACGCCTCGGCGTCGACGAACGCACCGTCCGCCGCTACGCCGGCCACCTGCTGGACCTCGGCGTGCCCGTCGAGTCGGTACGCGGCCGCTACGGCGGCTACCGGCTCGCCCCCGGCTACCGGATGCCCCCGTTGATGCTCACCGACGAAGAGGCCCTCGCCGTCCTGCTCGGCCTCCTGTCCGGCCGGAGCACCGGCCCGGCCACCACGTCCGCCGCCGCGAACGAGAGCGCCGCCGCCAAAATCCGCCGCGTACTGCCCAAGCCACTGGGACGACGCCTGGACGCACTGCGCGAAACCGCCGGCTTCACCACGCGCCCCCGCCCCACCCCGCCCCCGGAAACCCGCATACTCCTCGAACTCGCCGAAGCCGCCCGCCACCAGCGCCCGGTGACCATCCACTACACCGACCGCACAGCCCGCACCACCACCCGCACCGTCCTCCCCTACGGCCTCGTGGCCCACTCAGGGCGGTGGTATCTGACGGCCGGGGTGGGGGGTGGTGACGGAGTGGTGGGTGGTGGCGCGGCGAGTGGCGGTGCGGTGGGTGTCGGCATGGCGGGCGGCGCGGCGCCCGTTGATTCGTCTGGTGCTGCTGATCCTGCTGGGTCCCCCGGTCATGGCGACGGGACCGCCTCCGCCGGCGATTGGGCTGATCCTGCCGGCGGCACCGGATCCCCCGCCGCCGGTCCCGCCGGCGACCCCGGCTCCCTCGCCGTTTCCGCCGGTCCCGCCGGGGAGCCCGCGGCCCCGGCGGACGAGGGGATACGCACCTTCCGCCTGGACCGGATCGCCGCCCTGACCGTGCAGCCCGGCTCCTTCACCGTCCCGCCGGACTTCGACCCGGTCACCACCCTGCTGGAGGGCCTCGCCCAGACCCCCTGGGCCCACGAGGTCTCCCTCCGAATCCACGACAGCATCGAGCACATCCGAAAGCACCTGCCGGCCGGGGTCGCCACGCTGTCCGCGATCCCGGACCGGGATGCGGGCGCGAGCACGGGGACGGGAACAGGCACCGCCGCGGCCACCGGCACCGGAACAGGTGCGGATCCGGGTGCGGATCCGGGTGCGGATCCGGGTGCGGATCCGGGTGCGGATATGGGAACTGCCCCGGTCACGCGCACGGCCACGCGCGCAGCCACCGCCACCCCTGATGACGCCCAGCCGCCCGACACCACCCCAAAGCCCCGCCCCGACGACTCAAGCGCCCCTGACGAGGCCGGCGACCACACCGGATGGGTCCACGTCCGACTCCGGGCCGAACGGCTGGACTGGATACCCCCCGTACTCGCCGCCCTGGACCGCCCGTTCGTCATCGAGCACCCCACGGCCCTCCGCGACCTCATCCGCGCCCTGGCCCGCCGCCTCGACGAACACGCCACCGCCGACGGGCCTCCCCACCCACCCATATGACCGCCCGGCCACCGACGTGCGCCGTCATCGCGAGAGAGACGGCGGGCCCTGACCGACCAACCGGCCCGTCAGCCGGCCATCAGTCCGCCCGGCGCAGCGCCAGCGCCACCGCCTCCTTCGCCGGATCCAGCCCGAGCACGGGACGGTCCGGACGCTGCGGCGCCACCCCGCCGACCGCCTGCAGCCAGGCCCAGGTGTCGGCAACGGTTTCCGCGACGGGCCGGCACCGCAGCCCGGCCGCCAGAGCCTTGGACACGTCGACGCCGAAGAGCGCGTCCCTCAGCTCACCGGGCGCCAGCCACACCGGCAGTTCGGTCCAGGGCTCGATCCCGGCGGCGAGCACTTCCTCCGGCGCGGTCCAGCGCAACTCCGCGTCCGAGCCGGTGACCTTTACGCAGCTCTCCAACAGCTCGCCCATGGTGGCGTGCCCGGCCTCGCTCACCAGGCCGTACGGCCCACCCAGCCCGGCCTCCAACGCGTCCACCGTCCACTCGGCCAGGTCACGGACGTCGATGTACTGCAACGCCATCCCCCGCGGCCCCGGCGCGAGCACCGGACCGCCGCGCGCGATCCGCCCCAGCCACCACGGCAGCCGCCCCACATTCTCGTACGGCCCGAGGATCAGCCCCGCGCGCACCAGCAGCGCCCGCTCCCCGAACGCCTCGCCCGCGGCCAGCTCACCACCCCGCTTGGCCTGCGCATAGTCCTCGGCATCGGTGGCATCCGAGGAGCCCGTCACCAGCGGCGCCCGCTCATCGACCCTGGCCGTGGGCGGGAAGGCGTACACCGAGCGGCTGGACACATAGGCATACGTCCCCGCCCGCCCGGCCAGCAGCCGCGCACTGTCCCGTACCGCCGACGGCGCACCGCTCCAGGTGTCCACCACGGCGTCCCACTCGCCCTTTTCCAGGGCCGCGAGCCCCGCCGGGTCCCCACGGTCGCCGTGCAGCGCCGTCACACCCTCCGGCGGCGCATGGTTCCCACGGTGGAAGACCGTCACCTCCCAACCGCGCGCCACCGCCGCCTCACTGACCGCCCGTCCCACGAACTCCGTTCCGCCCAGCATCAGTAGCTTCATGATGCCGACTATCCCGGACGCCCCCGCCCCCAGCAGCCCCGCTCGCTCCCAGCAGAACCGCTACGAGCGGAACCCCGAAGACACGTACGAGCCAGCCGCACGCGAGCAAGACACGTACGAGCAAGACACGTACGAGCAAGGCGCGTACAAGCCAGGCGCAGACGAGCAGAGCCGGATGGGGGCGCACGGACACGGGGCGCCCGGCGCTCAGACGGTCCCGGACGACATGGCACCCGGACGACGCGGCACCCGGACGACATGGCCCTCCACGGAAAGCCCGGCCCTCCCGGCGCCCTCACCCGTTGGCTCGCCGGCTCCCCGACCTCGACACCTCACCCTTGACGCTCGGCCCTCGACTCTCAGCGGCCCTCAACGCCTCGGTGGCCCTAAACGCCTCGGTGGCCCTCAACGCCTCGGTGGCGCCCCGGTGACGCCTCTGCTGCGCCTCAGCCCTCGGCCAGAACAAACGTCGTATGGACCGTGTCCAGCCCGGGCACCTTCGCCTCGATCAGGTACTTGCCGGACGGCACCGTGGCCGAGCTCGGAGTGGCACACTGCGGTCCGCTGGCCCGCCGGTCCCACACGATGGTGCGCTTCACGGACCCCTTGGCCGGCACCTGCAGCAGCGCGGGCCGGGTACCCGACGGGCAGTCGTTCGAGGCCCACACCCGGTCGTCGCCCGCGGTGTCGGTGATGGTGAGCACCGCGGCCTTCTGCCCGAGGTCCACCTTGCACGCGGCACCGGCACCGTTCTTGACCGTCAGCTCGAACTTCGGCATGACGTCCGGCGCATAGGACTTCTTGACGCTGTGGAGCACCAACTCCGCCTCGTCCGATACGCAGTTGGGGAGCGAGGATCGCGCCTCGACGGCGTTCTTGCCGGAGCCCTGGCCGAGCGGCCCATCGGGAACGGAACCCGAACTGCCGGAACCGCCCCCGGAGCCACCACCGGACTCGTCGTCCCCGCCCGCCGCGCCCGAACCACCGCCGGAACCGGAGTCCGAACCTCCGCCACCGCTCGACTCGTCGCGCCCGCCCGGCTTTTGATCATTCGCGGACCCGCTGGAGGAGGGCCCGGGCGTGATGGAGGTCGCGGGTCCCTTTCCGTGGTCCCCCTTGCCCTCATCGCCGCTCTTGCCGCCGCTCGCCCCCAAGTTGAGGGCCCACACGACCAGAAGGGCGAGCAGTACGACGATGGCCAGCGCAACGGCCCTCCGCCGCCAGTAGATGGAGGAGGGAAGCGGCCCGATCGGATTGCGCAGTGATCCCACGCGGAAACTCTACGAGAGATCGGC
>Ga0207426_1000990_pt1 | contig 27830 bp, 20 predicted proteins | sample AraplaMF_Cvi_mMS_FD_184265 | JGI IMG/M metagenome (GOLD analysis project Ga0207426, IMG submission 184265) | Arabidopsis root microbial communities from the University of North Carolina, USA - plate scrape MF_Cvi_mMS (SPAdes) (version 2) | ecosystem: Host-associated > Plants > Roots > Endosphere... | reverse complement strand
AGCCGCTCGCCGATATCGCGGGCCTGCCGATGATCGTGCATGTGATGCGCCGGGCCGAGGCCGCCGGCATCGGCCGGGTCGCCGTGGCGACCGATACCGCCGAGATCGCCTCGGTTGTGACGGCCCATGGTGGCGAGGCCGTGATGACCCGCTCCGACCACCCCTCGGGCTCGGATCGCATCCACGAGGCCATGCAGAAGCTCGACCCAACGGGTAAGGCCGAGATCGTGGTCAATCTGCAGGGTGATTTCCCGACCATCACGATCGAGAACATCCGCGAGGTGCTGCCGCCGCTGGAAGATCCGGCCGTGGACATCGCCACGCTGGCCTCGCAGATCCATACCGAGGAGGAAGACCTCGCGCCGAGCGTCGTGAAGGCGATCGGCACCTCGCTCGGGGGTAAGCGCATGCGTGCTCTTTATTTCACCCGCGCGACCGCGCCGACCGGTGACGGACCGCGCTACCACCATATCGGCCTCTATGCCTATCGCCGCGCCGCGCTGGAGCGCTACGTGTCGCTGCCGCCCTCGCCGCTGGAATTGCAGGAGAAACTCGAGCAGCTCCGGGCGCTGGAGGCCGGGATGCGGATCGATTTCACCATTGTCGACACCGTGCCCCGCGGGGTCGACACGCCGGCGGACCTCGAGACCGCGCGCAGCATCCTTTCCAAATCCTGAGCCGCTGTTACAAGGCCCGTCATGAGCAAGCTGAAAATCGCATTCCAGGGCGAACCTGGGGCCAATTCCCACATCGCCATCGTCGAGGCCTATCCCGACGCCGAGCCGATGCCCTGCGCCACCTTCGAGGACGCGCTGTCGGCGATCTCGTCGGGGGAAGCCGATCTCGGCATGATCCCGATCGAGAATTCGGTCGCCGGCCGCGTCGCGGACATCCATCACCTCTTGCCGGCTTCCGGCCTCTTCATCATCGGCGAATGGTTCTTGCCGGTTCGCCATCAATTGATGGCGATCAAGGGGACGAAGATCGAGGACATCAAGAGCGTCGAGAGCCATGTCCACGCGCTCGGCCAGTGCCGCCGCATCATCCGCAAGCTCGGCATCAAGCCGATCGTCCATGCCGACACCGCCGGCAGCGCCCGCGACATTTCCGAGCGTAACGACAAGACGGTCGCCGCGATCGCCTCGCGCCTTGCCGCCAAGATCTACGGCCTCGACATCCTTGCCGAGGACATCGAGGACGAAGCCCACAACACCACGCGCTTCGTGGTGCTGGCGCGCGAGCCGAAATGGGCGGCGCAAGGCTCCGGCCCGCTGGTCACGACGTTCGTCTTCCGGGTACGCAACTTGCCTGCCGCGCTCTACAAGGCGCTCGGCGGTTTCGCCACCAACGGCGTCAACATGACCAAGCTCGAGAGCTACATGGTCGACGGCAATTTCTTCGCCACGCAGTTTTATGCCGACGTCGATGGCCACCCCGACGACAAGGGCCTGGCGTTTGCGATCGAGGAGCTGAAATTCTTCTCGCGCGAATTCCGCATCGTCGGCGTCTATCCGGGCCACCCGTTCCGCGCGACGATGGAATAACTCCGTGTCCCGGACGCGCGACGCACGAGCCGGGACCTACGCCGCCTGCTTCACCAGCCCGAACGCCTCGGCCAGCAACGAATACGACTTTTTCCGTGCCTCGTGGTCGTACACGGCGGTGATCACCATCAGCTCGTCCGGCTTGCTCGCGTCGATCAGCGGCTGCAGCTTCTTCCGCACCGTCGCGGGATTGCCGACGAACAGGCGCGAGCGGTTGCGCGCGATCGAGGTGCGCTCGGAATCCGTATAGGGATAGGCCAAGGCCTCCTCGACACTCGGCAACGGCAGATATTGCCCGCGGTCGCGGCGCAGGCGGTTGAGGTCGAACGAGGTCGCGAGCTTTTCAGCCTCCTCGTCGGTGTCCGCCGCGATGGCGGCGACAGCGAGAATCGCGCGCGGGCTCGCACTCCAGGCCGAAGGCTGAAAGTGGTCGCGGTAATGCACCATCGCGTCGATCGCATCGTGGGACGCGAAATGATGGGCGAACGCGAAGCCCATGCCGACTTGGGCTGCGAGCTCCGAGGAATAGTCGCTGGAGCCGAGCAGCCAGATCGGCGGCAGCGGCGCATCGTCGGGCATCGCCACGACATTGTTGTAGGGATGGCCTGACGGGAATTCGCGGGTCTGCCACAGGATCAATTCGTGCAGCCGCTCCAGGAAATCGTCACCCTCGCGGCGGTCGAGCCGGCTTCTGAGCGCGTAAGCGGTCGCGCCATCCGTGCCGGGCGCGCGGCCAAGACCGAGGTCGATGCGACCGGGGAAGAGCGCCTCCAGCATCTTGAAGCGTTCAGCCACGACCAGCGGGGCGTGGTTGGGCAGCATCACGCCGCCGGAGCCGACGCGGATGTGTTTCGTCACCGCCGCGATCTGGCCGATCATCACATCGGGGGCCGGGCTCGCGACCGAGGCGAGGTTGTGATGCTCGGCAAGCCAGTAGCGGACAAAGCCGAGCCCATCGACATGGCGCGCCAGGTCGATGCTGTTGCGCAGCGCGGCCGAGGGCTTGGTGGCGGTGGTGACGACTGAAAGGTCGAGGACTGAAAGCGGGATCATGGCGCGCTAACGTAGTGAAGGCCGTCGCCGCGGCAATGGCCAGACTGCGCAGGTCTGGCGTGTGCCGCATGAGCCCCCGCCGGATCACCGATCCGGCTTGTGGGCAAACTATTGCAACAGCAACACCATATTTAAGTTGCCCACCCGACCCGACTGCTCTCTCGACAACTACGATCGCGGAATAACTATTTGATAATTATCATTTACTGTACAAAACATCGCTTTCCCATCGTGGTTCGATTTATCACCCCAATCCGATCAAATGATAAGAAAGTGGGCCACTTCCCATCTCTGGTGGGCTGTCCGTCTCGTCCGTGTTGCCTTATCTTGAGAACCTCCGATTGAGATCGCGGCCGACCGCCGAGCCTGGAGTACGTGGTGCCATGACCGACCTGACGACGCCTGCCCGGACCGACGGGCACCTCGCCGTGACGCGGCCGGCCATTTCGTTCGAGTTCTTTCCGCCCAAGACCGAAGATATGGAGCGGAATCTCTGGGAGACCATCAACCGGCTGGCCCCGCTCGACCCGAAATTCGTCTCGGTGACCTATGGCGCGGGCGGCTCGACGCGTGAGCGGACCCATTCGACGATCTCACGCATCCTGAAGGAAACCGCGCTGTTGCCGGCGGCGCACCTGACCTGCGTCGGCGCCTCGCGCGGCGAGATCGACGAGATCGTGGACCGCTATCACGAGGTCGGCGTCCGCCACATCGTCGGGCTGCGCGGCGATCCGGCCGGCGGCATCGGCACGCCCTACTCCAGTCACCCCGAGGGATACCAGAGCTCGGCCGAGCTCGTCGCGGGGATCAAGAAGCGGCATTCCGACATCGAAGTATCCGTCTCGGCCTATCCCGAGAAGCACCCGGAAGCGCGCGACTTCGACGACGATATCGACACACTGCAGGCCAAGGTCGATGCCGGCGCGACGCGGGCGATCACCCAGGTGTTTTTCGACAACGATCTCTACTTCCGCTATCTCGACCGCGTCCGCGCGCGCGGCATCAACATCCCGATCGTGCCGGGCATTATGCCCATGCACAATTTCAAGCAGGCGCGCAATTTCGTCACCCGCGCCGGCACCACCGTGCCGGACTGGTTCGCCGCGAAATTCGAGGGCCTCGACGACGACGCCGAGACCCGCAAGCTCGTGGCTGCGACCGTTGCCGCCGGCCAGGTACAGAAGCTCGCCAAGAATGGCGTCGACACCTTCCATTTCTACACCATGAACCGCGCCGATCTCGTATTCGCGATCAGCCACCTGCTCGGCATCCGCGCCAAGAGCGCGCAGAAGGCGGCCTGAGACACCATGAACGTAACTCCCTCTCCCAAGCGAACCGCCCTGCTCGAAGCCGCCCGCGCACGTATTCTCGTGCTCGACGGCGCCATGGGCACGATGATCCAGAACCTGCAGTTCGACGAAGCCGCCTTCCGCGGCGAGCGATTCAAGGATTTCCATCGCGACCTGCGCGGCAACAATGATCTGCTGATCCTGACCCAGCCGCAGGCGATCGAGGACATCCACGCGGCTTACCTGCGTGCCGGTGCCGACATCGTCGCGACCAACACCTTCTCGACCACGTCGATCGCGCAGGCCGACTACGACCTTACCGACATCGTCTACGAGATGGCGCGCGAAGGCGCGCGTCTCGCCGGCAATGCCGCGCGCCGCGTCGAGGCCGAGGACGGCAAGCCGCGCTTCGTCGCGGGCGCCATTGGCCCCACCAACCGCACCGCCTCGATCTCGCCCGACGTTTCCAATCCCGGCTACCGCGCCGTCACCTTCGACGATCTGCGCAAATCCTATGGCGAGCAGATCAACGGCATGCTCGACGGCGGGGTCGATTTGCTGCTGGTCGAGACCATCTTCGATACGCTCAACGCCAAGGCGGCGCTGTATGCGATCGCCGAGATCACGGAAGCGCGCGGCATCGACGTGCCGGTGATGGTGTCGGGCACCATCACCGACAAATCCGGCCGCCTGCTCTCGGGCCAGATGCCGGAGGCGTTCTGGAATTCGGTGCGGCACGCCAGGCCGGTCACCATCGGCTTCAACTGCGCGCTCGGCGCTGAAGATCTGCGCGCGCACATCGCCGATATCGGCCGCGTCGCGGACACTCTTGTTTGCGCGTACCCGAACGCCGGCCTGCCCAACGAATTCGGCCAGTATGACGAGACACCGGAATATATGGCGCGCCTCGTCGGCGAGTTCGCGCGTGATGGCCTGGTCAACATCGTCGGCGGCTGCTGCGGCACCACGCCGGACCATATCGCGGCGATTGCCGCCGCCGTCGCGCCCCACAAGCCGCGCGTCGTGCCCGAGATCGCGCCGCGCCTGCGCCTCTCCGGCCTCGAGCCGTTCGTGCTGACGGATGCGATCCCGTTCGTCAACGTCGGCGAGCGCACCAACGTCACCGGCTCCGCCCGCTTCCGCAAGCTGATCACCAACGGCGATTACACCGCCGCGCTGCAGGTTGCGCGCGACCAGGTCGAGAACGGCGCGCAGATCATCGACGTCAACATGGACGAGGGCCTGCTCGACTCCGAAGCCGCGATGGTCACCTTCCTCAACCTCGTCGCCGCCGAGCCCGACATCGCCCGCGTGCCGGTGATGGTCGACTCTTCGAAATTCTCGGTGATCGAGGCCGGCCTGAAATGCGTGCAGGGCAAGCCGGTCGTCAATTCGATCTCGATGAAGGAAGGCGAGGAGAAATTCGTCCACGAGGCCAAGATCGCCCGCCGCCACGGCGCGGCCGTGGTCGTGATGGCGTTCGACGAGGTCGGCCAGGCCGACACGTTCGCCCGCAAGACCGAGATCTGCAAGCGCGCCTACGACATCCTGGTGAACAAGGTCGGCTTCCCGCCCGAGGACATCATCTTCGATCCGAATATTTTCGCGATCGCGACCGGCATCGAGGAGCACAACAATTACGGCGTCGACTTCATCGAGGCGACGCGCTGGATCCGCCAGAACCTGCCGGGCGCGCACATCTCGGGCGGCGTCTCGAACCTGTCGTTCTCGTTCCGCGGCAACGAGCCGGTGCGCGAAGCCATGCACTCGGTGTTCCTGTATCACGCCATCAAGGCCGGCATGGACATGGGCATCGTAAACGCCGGGCAGATGATCGTCTACGACGACATCGACGCCGAGCTGCGCCAGACCTGCGAGGACGTCGTCCTCAACCGCGATCCCGGCGCTTCCGAGCGCCTGCTCGCGCTCGCGGAGAAATTTCGCGGCAAGAAGACCGAGAGCAAGGAAGCCGACCTCGCCTGGCGCGAATGGCCGGTGGAGAAGCGACTGTCGCATTCGCTGGTCCACGGCATCACCGAGTTCATCGAGCAGGACACCGAGGAAGCCCGCAAGACGTCCTCGCGCCCGCTCGACGTGATCGAGGGCCCGTTGATGGCCGGCATGAACGTGGTCGGTGACCTCTTCGGCGATGGCAAGATGTTCCTGCCGCAGGTGGTGAAGTCCGCCCGCGTCATGAAGCAGGCAGTGGCCTGGCTGATGCCGTTCATGGAAGAAGAGAAGGCGCGCAACGCGGCTAGCGGCATCGACACCGGCAAGAATTCGTCCGCCGGCAAGATCGTGCTCGCGACCGTCAAGGGCGACGTCCACGACATCGGCAAGAACATCGTCGGCATCGTGCTCCAGTGCAACAATTTCGAGGTCATCGATCTCGGCGTCATGGTGCCGGCCGCCAAGATCGTCGAGACCGTGAAAGCGGAGAAGGCCGACATCGTCGGTCTCTCCGGCCTGATCACGCCCTCGCTCGACGAGATGGCGTTCTTCGCCGGCGAGCTGCAGCGCGAAGGCCTCAAGCTGCCGCTGCTGATCGGTGGCGCCACCACGAGCCGCGTGCATACCGCGGTCAAGATCGACCCGAGCTATAGCGCAGGTCCGGTCGTGCACGTCAACGACGCCAGCCGCGCCGTCGGCGTCGCGTCATCGCTGCTCTCGCCGGAGAAGCGCGAGGCCTATGCCGCCGAGGTGCGCGCCGAATACGCCAAGATCTCGGACGCGCATCTGCGCGCACAGGCCGACAAGAAGCGCCTGAAGCTGGCCGATGCCCGCAAGAACCGCGTGGCGATCGACTTCGCCGCGAACAAGCCGGTGAAGCCGACCTTCCTCGGCATCCGCAGCTTCGACGAATACGATCTCGCTGAGCTCGTGCCCTACATCGACTGGACGCCGTTCTTCCAGACCTGGGAGCTCGCCGGCCGTTTCCCCGCCATCCTCGACGATGCCAAGGTCGGCGAGGTCGCGCGCTCGCTCTATGACGACGCGCGCAAGATGCTCGACCTGATCGTCAACGAAAAGTGGTTCCGGGCCCGCGCCACCGTCGGCTTCTGGCCGGCGAATGCGCAAGGCGACGACATCGTGCTCTATGCCGACGAGAGCCGGACCAAGAGCATCGCGACGCTGCACACGCTGCGCCAGCAACTCGAGAAGCGCGAGGGCCGCTTCAACGCCGCGCTCGCCGACTTCATCGCACCCACGGGCACGCCCGACTATGTCGGCGGCTTCGTCGTCACTGCCGGCATCGGCGAGGACGCCGTCGCCGACCGTTTCAAGATGGCGAACGACGACTACTCCTCGATCCTGTGCAAGGCGCTGGCCGACCGCCTCGCGGAAGCCTTCGCCGAGCGTATGCATGCCCGCGTGCGCCGCGAGTTCTGGGCCTATGCGCCGGACGAGGCGCTCTCCAACGACGAGATGATCCTGGAGAAGTACCAAGGCATCCGCCCCGCACCCGGCTATCCCGCGCAGCCCGATCACACCGAGAAGGCGACGCTGTTCGAGCTGCTCGACGCCGGGAACACGGCCGGCGTGACGCTGACCGAGAGCTTCGCGATGTGGCCGGGCAGCAGCGTGTCCGGGCTCTATTTCGCAAACCCCGAGAGCTATTATTTCGGCGTCGGCAAGATCGAGCGCGACCAGGTCGAGGATTATGCCGCACGCAAGGGCATGAGTGTGGCCGAGGCCGAGCGCTGGCTCGCACCCGTGCTGAACTACATCCCATCGCGCGACAGCGCCGACAAGGCCTTTGCGGCGACGCCGGCCAACGACGAAACATCGAAGAACCTCGCCTCGCATCCGCCGGGCTGCACCTGCGCGGTGCATCTGGTCTGGCAGAAGAAGCGCGCAGGCGCGGGCTAAACCCGCTCCTGAACAAAATTGCGAAAACAACCCCATGCACAGTAGCGATGGGGTTGAAACGGCTCAACAATTTCTGACTACCCGAATTTGCCTTGCGCCGTCGGGCAAAACAGGGGTATTGTTGCATCATCGGCAGCCATATCCACCGCCGTCATTCCGGGGCGCGCCACAGGCGCGAGCCCGGAATCACTGCCTGTAGGTCGTACGCCCGAAGGCACAGTCCCGAACCGAGTCCTCGGTCTCATGCCCCGGACGCTGCGCAGCGCGAAGCGGTGCGCTGCTGAGCCGGGGCCCATTTCGCAGCACGGCCTGTGGCCCTCTGGGTCCCGGCTCTGCGGCGCAGCGCTACGCGCTACACCGCGTCCGGGACACGGGCAGTGCCTCACCCCCTCGGCGGCGCCAGCGGCTGCACGATCTCCCTAAACGCCGGCAGCGCCTCGCAGCGCTCGGCATGGGCCGACAGCGCCGGATAACGCGTGGTGTCGAACAGCTGCGGATGCGCCTCGCGGGTGAAGCGGACGGCGCAGGCGACCGTGACGTCGGCGTGCCCGATGCGCTCGCCGAGCCAGTACGGCGTCGTCACTTCCGCGCGTTCGGCCTCGAGCACGCCGAGAACGTCCGCGATCTGCGCCTGGCAGCGTTCGACCCACAGTGCGAGTTGCTCTTTCCGCAACACGCGCTCGTAGAGCAGGCTCACCGCCTTGTCGCCGAGGCCGCAGGCGAGCGCGCAGATGCGCAAATGCCTGCGCCTGTGAGCGCCGCCGCGCGGCAGCATCGCCCTGGCCTCGCCGATGCGTTCGTCGAGATAATCGAGAATGATCGTGCTCTCGATCAGCGCCTCGCCGTCGTCGAGCACCAGGGTCGGCACCCGGCGTAGCGGATTGTACGCCGCGATCTTGTCGGCATCGCCGAAGGTCGACCACGGCTTGTGCTCGAAGGCGAGGCCATAGAGCCGCAGCGCAATGGCGACGCGGCGGACGAAGGGAGAATCATATTGGCCGATCAGGAACATGGCTGCTGTGCCTCTCAGGAGGTGATCCCGGCAGGGCCGTCCAGTTCAGCGTCATTGCGCGCGGCCCGCAACAAATATCTTGAAGGAAAGCATTGCGCTCGCCGCGACAAAACGGAATCGTTGTGCGGCCGATCCGCCGGGAGTTGTCATGGTTCTGCGATCATTCACCGTCCTCGTCCTGCTCGCCACGGCAAGCCTCGCCCACGCACAGGACCGCCCAGCCGGCTTCCAGACGCCGTCCAAGAACATCGCCTGCCAATTCTACAACGACGACGGCCAGGGCACCCTCCGCTGCGACATCATGAACATGGCCAGCCAGCCACGCCGTCCCGCCGATTGCGATCTCGACTACGGCCACGCCTTCGCGATGAGCGTGAAGGGCAACGCGAGCCGCATCTGCGCCGGCGACACGGTCATGGATCCGTCGCTGCCCGTGCTCGCCTACGGCGAGGTGTGGCAACGCGCGGGATTCACCTGCCGTTCGGAGCAGACCGGGCTGACATGCTTCAACGCGATGCAGCGCGGGTTTTCGCTGGCGCGGGGGAAGCAGGAGGTGTTTTGAGCGCGCAGCCCGCATGAGCGAAGCGGAATGCGGGGAGGCTGTCCCGGATTACGCTGCTCTCCATCCGGGCTACGTCTCCATCGTTGATCCACTGACGACAACGTCAAACTCCGTCATTGCGAGCGCAGCGAAGCAATCCAGAATCCCTCCGCGGTGGCAGTCTGGATTGCTTCGTCGCAACGGCTCCTCGCAATGACGATGGGGAGACAGCCGCGTAACCCCGCGCTCGCGATGATGATGGGCAAGTAGCGCTGCACTAATCGGTGATCAGCACTTGCTTCGCTAGATCATTCGAGCACGCTCGCGACCAGAATTGTCGCTCGCCCCAGTGAAGCACTTCACAAACTGTAGTTGCAACGATGGTAAGATACATTCGGAAGGCCGATCGACGCCATCTATGCAGCCACGCCGCAGGTGAGCGGTTCGCAAACCGCTCCGGCGGACAACAGGGAGGAATTGCCATGGGAGTCGTCCTGAAGATGGGCAAGGTCAGCGCGCTGACCGCGATTACCAAGATCATCCCCGGCCAGGCCGACGCGTTGCGCAAGACGCTTCAAGGGCTGACCGCTGCCAACGGCGGCAAGATCGCGTCGCTCGGGACCATCCACATCGTGCGCTGGGTCATTTTCGACAACGACACCCGCCTGTTCTTCGCGACCAATTTCGACGGCGACGTCGAGGACTACATGCGCGACTTCGCCGAGCGGGCCCCTGAAGGGATCGACGCGATCTGGGGCCATTGCGAGGGATATCCGGGCGCGCGCGATTATCCAAAGCTGCGCGATTACATCCTCGGGAGCGCGATCGAAACCACCGGCTATTACTGCGCCAATCCGAACTCAACCGTCGCCGAGGTCACCAAGGCGCTGGACTGGAAGGGCAAGGTCGACACATTCCTCGACCAGCTCGGTTGACGGCAATGCCGGCCCAGACCGCTGCCGGCGACTTGGATCGAAACGACATCCAGGGCATGGCGATGCGGCCGTATCGCTTCCCGTATGCGGACTATCACCTGCTGACCGTGAGCGATGCGGCGCCGGCACGGCGATGGTTCAGCGGCGCCGCCGCGCGATGCACGACCGTCGCGGGCCTGGACGCATCGCCGATTCCCTCGCCGGCCCTCAACATCGCCATCTCGTGGCAGGGCCTCTCCGCGATGGGGCTGCCGCAGGCCAGCCTCTCGAGCTTTCCGGAGGAATTCCGGCAGGGCATGGCGGCGCGCGCCGCCCTGCTCGGCGATGCCGGCGACAGCGCCCCGGCGCATTGGGATGCGCCCTTCGACAAGAACGTCCACGTGCTCATCGTGGTGAGCGCGACGACGGTCGAGGCGCGCGATGCCGCTTCGACGGCATTGCTGTCTGATCTGCGCGGCAACGGCCTGACCGCGGTCGGCGCGATCGATGCGCAATTGCTGCCCGGACCGGACGGCAGGCCTGTGCCGATCGAGCATTTCGGGTTTCGGGACGGCATTACACAGCCCGCCGTCGAGGGCAACGGCGAGCCCGTCTTGCCCGGCATGGGCATTCCGGATGGTGGCGGCTGGCGCGCTTTGAAGGCGGGCGAGTTCGTGCTGGGGCAGCCTGACGAGAACGGTGCGGCCCCCGACTTGCCGAGCCCGGCCAGTTTCAGCAACAACGGCAGCTTCGTCGTGCTGCGCAAGCTGCACCAGAATGTGTGGGCCTTCCGCGACTATGTGCGCAAGGCCTCCACCGGCGATTCCGACGCCGCGCTTGTTGCGGCGAAGATGATGGGACGCTGGCCGAGCGGCGCGCCGCTGGCCCTGGCAGCGGAACAAGACGACCCCGGGCTCGCCGCGGATCCGAAACGAAACAACGATTTCACTTATCTCGATGACCTCAAGGGAACGAACTGCCCTGTGGGCGCGCATGTGCGGCGCCTCAATCCGCGCTCGGGACTGACGGGCCCGAATGGCGCATCCGTGCATCGACACCGGCTGCTGCGCCAGGGTCTGCCCTATGGATCGCATTTGCCTCCGGATGCGACCGCCGACGACGGTGCCGCGCGCGGCGCCGTCATGCTGCTGGTGAACGCCGACATCGCCCGTCAATTCGAGTTCGTCCAGAAGGTCTGGATCAATGGTGGAGATTTTGCCGGGCTGGAGAACGAGAAGGACCCGATGATCGGCGGCAATGACGGGTGCGGCTTTTTCACGATCCCGCGTGAACCACCGCCGCGGCGCCGATTGAAGAATTTGCCGGCGTTCGTCAGCACGCGCGGCGGAGAATATTTCTTCCTGCCGGGTATCGCCGCGCTGCGATCACTCGCGAATTTTACGGCGAACACGAATTCAGGCTGAGCACTTCACACCGATCATCGGGGAGACCGGAATGGCGCGGACATCAAATTCAATCGTCGCTTCGCTGGCCCTGCTGTTTACGACCGCAATTGCCGCGGTCGTGGTGATCGCGGGCGTGATGGCCTATCCCTATGTCGCCAAGGTCTATGACGGGATCAAGGTGAAGCTGCCGGAATACCCAACGGCCCAGAAGACCCGCTGGCTCGACCAGAACTGGAAGGATCAGCGCGAATGGGTTCACCACGCCGATCAGGGAACCGCGACCTTCCACATCCCGTATGAATGGTTCATGGCGCTTGAACGGCCGGAGCTGTCGCTGACATCGGCCGGACTCCTGAGCGACCCCGCCTATCTCGACCGCTTCGGATTCATTCCCGACCCCAGCGATCCCAAGCTCGGATTGCCGGTCGGCATGGCACGCGGCAAGGCGATGGTCGACGGCACCGCGCAGCCCTGGAAGAATCCGCGGGCTCCCTACAACGACATGACACGGGTCGGGCTGACCTGCGCGGCGTGCCACACCGGACGCTTCACCTACCAGGGCACGGAGCTGCTGGTCGACGGCGGTCCTGCTCTCACCGATCTCGGAAAATTCCGGACCGCGCTCGGCCTCTCGCTGGCGTTCACGCGCTTCGTGCCGTTCCGCTTCGACCGGTTCGCCGAGAAAGTCATCGGCCCGGACCCGACCGAGGCGGAGGAGGCCGAGCTGATGGCGCAGCTCAACAAGATCCTGGCGCAAGGCAAGGGGCTCTCCGATCTCGACACCATGGTTGCCCCGCAGAGCGTGGTCGAGGGGTTCGGCCGGCTCGATGCGCTGAATCGCATCGGCAACGAGGTGTTTGCGGTCGATCTCAAGATTCCCGCCAACTATGCGGCGACATCGGCGCCCGTGCATTTCCCCCGCGTCTGGGATGCCTCGTGGTTCGACTGGGTCCAGTATAATGCATCGATCGAGCAGCCCATGGTGCGCAACGCCGGCGAAGCCATGGGCGTTTCCGCGATGATCAACCTGACCAGCGTGAAAGGCGGGCTCTACAATTCCGGCATCGAGTTCGTGAACCTGGACAGGATCGAGAAATCGCTGGCCGGGAAGCAGCCGAATGAAAGCACGGGCTTCACCGGATTGAAGTCGCCGGAATGGCCTTCCGAGCTGCCTCCGATCGACAGAAAACTCGCCGATCAAGGCGCTGCGCTCTACAAGGAGCATTGCCAGGGATGCCATCTCGCACCGGTGAACAGTGCCGAGTTCTGGAGATCCGACCGCTGGTCGCTGCCGGTCGGACGGACGGAGGAGCGTTATCCAGGCGAGCGTTATCTCCGTCTCAAGGTGATCGACATCACCGAGATCGGCACCGACCCGGCGCAGGCCCGGGATATGGCCGACCGCAAGGTCACGGTGCCGCCGGAGCTCGGTGTCGCCACCGACGATTTCGGCAAGGCGCTCGGGGACGTCACCGAAAAGACGATTGCGCATTGGTACGACAGCCAGACGCCACCGGTCTCGCCGGAGCAGCGCGAGGAGATGAACGGGTACCGAAAGAACGGCATCCAGCACCCGCTCGGCTACAAGGCGCGCCCGCTCAACGGGATCTGGGCAACGCCGCCCTATCTGCACAACGGCTCGGTGCCGAACCTCTATGCCCTGTTGTCTCCGGTCGGCGAGCGGCCGGCGCAGTTCTATCTCGGCCACCGCGATTATGATCCGGTCAATGTGGGATATCGCTTTGACAAGCTGGACGGCGGCTTCGAGCTCGATACGCGGATCCGGGGCAATTATAATACCGGGCACGAGTTCAACGGCGACGGGACCAAGCCGGCCAAGCCCGGCGTGATCGGGCGGCTTCTGACGCCGCCTGAACGGAAGGCGCTGGTGGAGTATTTGAAGACGATGTGAGGGAGGGCGCGCATCGATACGTCGGCCTGAAAAAGCGACGGCCGGGCTTCATGCTCCGTCATTGCGAGCGCAGCGAAGCAATCCAGAATCTTTCCGCAGAGACAGTCCGGATTGCTTCGTCACAAGGGCTCCTCGCAATGACGGCGGAGAGAACGGAGTCCTACTCGATAACCGGCACATGCCTCGCCGCATCGCGCGGCGCGGTGTCGTCGAGGCGTGGATCGTCGGCGACTTCGACCTGGCGGCGGAACGGGCGAAATCCGGAGCGCTGATAGAACGCGACGGCCGACGGATGATCGAAGGTGCAGGTGTGCAACCAGACACGGCGCACGTCCCGCGACCACGCGCGCTCAAGCGCGCGGTTCATCAGGAAGCGGGCGGCCCCGGTGCCGATCAAGCGGCCGCTGACGCCGAAATAGACCAGCTCGCACTGGCCACGCTCGCGGAAATCCAGTTCCAGCAGGCCTTCGTCGTGACCGTCCAGCACCAAGGCATGGATCTCGATTCCCGGCGCGTGGATGATTGCAGCAAGTTGGGCGTCATTCATGCGGGCGCGCGAGAACCACAGCCATTCCTCGCCGACGCGGCGGAAGAGATCGCGATACCAATCGAGCGCGGGCGCATCGACCTTGCGCAGAGTCCAGTTGCCCGGCGGATCGTCACGACGTGCGGGCGGCGCGGTCATCTCCAGATGCGTGACGACTGCGGCGATCTTGCCCTGGGGGACGTCGGAATAGCCGTCGGGGAGGATCATGCTGTCACGACCTTGTAGCCCGGATGGAGCGAAACAAAATCCGGGATGTGTACGGGAAGCGGCAGCGGTCCCGGATTGCGCTTCGCTCCATCCGGGCTACCAATTGTCGCTACCCCTCCCCCTCGTCGCTCGCCAGCACGCCCTTCACCGCGCGCGCCCAGCCGGCGAGCTTCCGCTCGCGCGTCGCCTGGCTCATGTTCGGCTTGAAGCGGTGCTCGAGGCGCCAGTTGTCGGCGAATTTCGACGGCTCGGGATAGACGCCGGCATTGAGGCCCGCGAGATAGGCGGCGCCGAGAGCGGTGGTCTCCTGGATCACGGGGCGGTCGACCGGCGCATCGAGTAGATCGGCGAGGCGCTGCATGGTCCAGTCGGACGCGGTCATGCCGCCGTCGACGCGGAGCACGACGCTCGCGGTCTCCGAACTCGGCCAGTCCGCGCGCATCGCGGCCCAGAGATCGAAGGTCTGGTAGCAGACGCTTTCGAGCGCGGCATGGGCCAGCTCGGCTGGGCCGGTGTTGCGGGTGAGGCCGAACAGCGCGCCACGCACGCGCGGATTCCAGTAAGGCGCGCCCATGCCGACGAAGGCGGGCACGAGATAGACGCTCTGCATGGAGTCGGACTGATCCGCGAGCGGCCCGGTCTCGGCGGCGTGCTTGATGATGCCGAGGCCGTCGCGCAGCCATTGCACCGCGGAGCCCGCGACGAAGATCGAGCCTTCGAGCGCGTAGGTGCGCTTGCCGTCGAGCTGGTAAGCGACGGTGGTGAGCAGCTTGTTCTTCGACACCACGGGCGTGGTGCCGGTGTTGAGCAGCGCGAAGCAGCCGGTGCCGTAGGTCGACTTCATCATGCCGGGGCGGAAGCAGGCTTGTCCAATCGTCGCGGCCTGCTGGTCGCCGGCGATGCCCGAGATCGCGATGGCTCCGCCAAAGAGATCAGGCACGCTCTCGCCGAAGCGGGCGGACGAATCCTTCACCTCGGGCAGCATCGAGCGCGGCACGCCGATGATCTCCAAGAGCTCGTCGTCCCACTGGCCGGTGTGGATGTTGAACAGCAGCGTGCGCGAGGCGTTGGTGGCGTCGGTCGCGTGCACCTTGCCGCCGGTGAGGCGCCAGAGCAGATAGCAATCGACGGTGCCGAACATCAGCTCGCCCCGCGCGGCGCGGGCGCGCGCGCCGGGGACGTGGTCGAGAATCCAGGCAACCTTCGTTCCCGAGAAATAGGGATCGATGATCAGGCCAGTCTTCCGCGAGATCACGGGTTCGCGGCCGTCGGCCTTGAGTTTTGCGCAGATGTCGGCGGTGCGGCGGTCCTGCCAGACGATGGCGCGGTGCACGGCCTGGCCGGTGGCGCGATCCCACACCACGGTGGTTTCGCGCTGGTTGGTGATGCCGATCGCGGCGATGTCCTTTGCGGTGATGCCGGCCTGCGCGATGGCGTCGCGGCAGACCGCCACCGTCGAGGTCCAGATGTCCTCCGGCTCGTGCTCGACCCAGCCCGAAGCCGGGAAATGCTGCGGGAACTCAGCTTGCGCCTTCGCCGCGATGGAAATATCGCTGCGAAACACGATCGCGCGCGAGGAGGTGGTGCCCTGGTCGATGGCGAGGACGAAAGACATGGCAGCTTACCCCGGCGTTTTTCTTTGCGCTGTCCCGTGAGGGATCGTTGTATCGCGCCAAAGGGAGCGGATTGGAGGCGGAAGGTCAAGGTTGGTCTCGTGCCCCGGACGCAGCGCAGCGCCTCGGCGGTGCGCTGCTGAGCCGGGGCCCATGTTGCGACCATAACGGCTGGGTCCCGGCTCTGCGTCGCAACGCTTCGCGCTGCGCCGCGTCCGGGACACGATATCCAGCTACACCGCAGCCGTCGTCACGCCGCCGTCGATGACGATGGTCTGGCCGGTCATGAAGCTCGACGCATCCGAGGCGAGGTAGGCGACCGCGCCGGCGATCTCGTCGGGTTCGCCGATGCGGCGCAGCGGCGTGGTGGCGGTGCGGCGCTTGAGGTTGGCTTCGTCTTCCCACAGCGCGCGGGCGAAGTCGGTCTTGACGAGGCCGGGCGCGATGCAGTTGACGCGGACGCCCTTCGGGCCCCATTCGCCCGCGAGCGAACGGCAGAGCGCGAAATCGGCGGCCTTGGAGATGCCGTAGGCGCCGATCACGGTCGACCCGCGCAGGCCTCCGATCGAGGAGATGATGACGACCGAGCCGTTGCCGCGCTCGGCCATTTGCGGGATCGCGAGCGCGGAGAGCCAGATGTTGCTCTTGACGTTCGAGCCCATGATCTTGTCGAAGGCTTCGTCGGTGATGTCGAGCAGCGGCCCGTAATACGGGTTCACCGCGGCGTTGCAGACGAGGATGTCGATCTTGCCGTAATGCTTGATCGTGCCTGATATCAGCGCCTCGACCTCGGCCTTGCGCGCGATGTTGCAGGGAATGACGATGGCATCGCCGCCCGCCGCATTGATGCCGTCGGCGACCTCCTTGCAGGCATCGGCCTTGCGTGAGGACACCACGACCTTGGCGCCGAGCTTGGCGAGGAGCTCGGCCGACGAGCGGCCGATGCCGCGGCTGGAGCCGGTGACGATTGCGACCTTGCCGGTGAGATCGAACGGGGTGTTTTTCATTGTTGTTGCCTCGCTGTTACCGCGTACCCGTCATTGCGGGCGCAGCGAAGCAATCCAGAATCCTTCCGCGGAGAAAGTCCGAATTGCTTCGTCGCTGCGCTCCTCGCAATGACGAAGGAGAGACCTAGATCAACGCCCCCGCATCCGCGACGCGGCGCTGGTGGTAGTCGGTGTCGCCAAAGGTGTTCTCGATCATGGTGAGGCGCTTGAAGTAGTGGCCGATCTTGGCCTCCATGGTCATGCCGATGCCGCCGTGGAGCTGGATCGCCTGCTGGCCCACGAACTTCAGCGACTTGCCGATCTGCACCTTGGCGGCTGCGATGGCGTTGCTGCGCTCCTTGGCGTTCTCGAAATCGCCCGCCATGGTCGCGAACATCGACATCGAACGGGCCTGCTCGGCGGCGACGAACATGTCGGAGGCGCGGTGCTGCAGCGACTGGAACGAGCCGATCGCGACGCCGAACTGTTTTCGCGTCTTGATGTACTCGACGGTCGTTTTCAGCGACTCGTCCATCAGGCCGACCGCTTCGGCGCAGAGCGCGACGCGGGCCTCGTCCACCACGCGCTCGATCAGCGCGAGCGAGTCATCAGGGTTGCCGAGCGCGGCATCCGCGCCGACCTCGACACCGGTGAAGGTGATGTCGGCGGCGTGCAGGCCGTCCTGGGTCGGGTAGGACTTCTTGGTCACGCCCTTGGCATTCGCGGGGACCAGGAACACGCCGATGCCCGACTTGTCGCGGCGGTCGCCCTTGGTGCGGGCGGTGACGACCAGCGTCTCGGCGTTCTCGCCGTTGAGCACGACGAACTTCTCGCCGTCGATGACCCAGCCGCCGCCCTTCTTCTTCGCCGTCGTCGCGACGTCGAACAAATCATAGCGCGAATTCTTCTCGAGCTGGGCGAACGCCAGCGTCTTGCTGCCGTCGATGATCCCGGGGACGTGTGCTGCCTTTTGCGCGTCGGAGCCGGCGTGGCGCAGGAAGCCGCCGCCGATCACGACCGTGGCGAGATAAGGCTCGAGCACCAGCGCCTTGCCGAGCGCTTCCATCACGATCATGGTCTCGACGCCGCCGCCGCCGAAGCCGCCATCGGCTTCGCTGAAGGGCAGGCCGAGCAGGCCCTGCTCGGCGAGCTTGCCCCAGACGGCCTGGCTCCAGCCGCCCTTTTCCTTCATGTACTTCTTGCGGCTCTCGAAATCGTAGGAATCGGTCAGCAGGCCGTCGATGCTTTCCTTGAGAAGCCGCTGCTCCTCGTTCAGATCAAAATCCATTTCTGTTTCCTCAAGTAACCAGTGTGTGCGTTGCGCGGGGCTCCCTCTTCACCCCTCCCCGCTTGCGGGGAAAGGTCGGATCGCTTTTGCGATCCGGGTGAGTGGGTACCGCTCTCTCGACGATCTTTGCTCGGAGAGAAGCCCCTCACCCCGCCCTCTCCCCGCAAGAGCGGGGCGAGGGAGAAGAAAGAATCAAAGCCCCAGCACCGCCTTGGCGATGATGTTGCGCTGGATTTCGTTGGAGCCGCCGTAGATCGAGACCTTGCGGTTGTTGAAATAGCTCGGCGCGATCTGGGCGGTCCATTCCATGGCTTCGTTCGAGCCGTCGTCGCCATGCACGTCGTAGGGCGCGGCGAACGGGCCGATCACTTCCATGAGGAGCTCGGTGGTGGTCTGCTGGATTTCGGAGCCCTTGATCTTCAGCACCGAGGACGCCGGATTGGGCTTGCCCTTGCCGTGCTTGCCTTCGTCGGCGACGACGCGCAGCTGGGTCAGTTCGAGCGCCTTCAGCTCGATCTCGCAGGCCGCGAGCTTCTCGCGGAACGCGGCGTCCTGGATGATCGGCTTGCCGCCGGCCTCGACCTTGCCGGCGAGATCGCGGATGCGGCGCAGCCGCTCCTTGGAGACGCCGACCCGCGCGATGCCGGTGCGCTCGTTGCCGAGCAGGAATTTTGCGTAATCCCAGCCCTTGTTCTCCTCGCCGATCAGGTTCTCGAGGGGCACTTCGACGTCGTCGAAGAAGACCTCGTTGACCTCATGGCCGCCGTCGATGGTCTGGATCGGGCGTACGGTGACGCCCTTCGACTTCATCGAGAACACGATGAAGGAGATGCCCATCTGCTTCTTGGCGTTGTTGTCGGTGCGGCAGAGGCAGAAGATCATGTCGGCGTGCTGGGCCAGCGTGGTCCAGGTCTTCTGGCCGTTGATGATCCACTTGTCGCCCTTGCGCTCGGCTTTTGTTTTCAGCGAAGCGAGGTCAGATCCCGAACCGGGCTCCGAAAAACCCTGGCACCACCAGTCGTCGACATTGGCGATGCGCGGCAGGTACTTCTTCTTCTGCTCCTCGTTGCCGAAGGTGTAGATGACAGGGCCGACCATGCTGACGCCGAAGGCGAGCGGCTGCGGCGCCGGATAGGACTGCAGCTCTTCGTTGAAGATGTAGTGCTGCACCGAGGTCCAGCCGGTGCCGCCATATTGCGTCGGCCAGTGGCTGGTGCCCCAGCCCTTCTTGTTGAGGATGCGCCACCACGTCACCATCTCGTCCTTCGAGAGATGACGGCCCTCGACCAGCTTGCGCCGCGTGTCCGGCGGCACGTTGTCGCGGAAGAACGAACGCACTTCCTCGCGAAACGCCTGCTCTTCTTTCGTGAATGCGAGATCCATCGGATCCTCCTATGAATTACTGCAAAACTTCGAACAGACCGGCGGCGCCCATGCCGCCGCCGACGCACATGGTGACGACCGCGTACTTGGCCTTGCGGCGGCGGCCTTCGATCAAAGCGTGGCCGGTCAGGCGCGCGCCCGACATGCCGTAGGGATGGCCGACCGAGATCGCGCCGCCGTTGACGTTGATCTTCTCGGGGTCGATGCCGAGCTTGTCGCGGCAATACAGCACCTGCACCGCGAAGGCCTCGTTCAATTCCCACAGGCCGATATCATCGACGCTGAGATCGTGGCGCTTGAGCAGGCGCGGCACGGCAAAGACGGGACCGATACCCATCTCGTCCGGCTCGCAGCCGGCCGAGACGAAGCCGCGGAAGATGCCGAGCGGCTTGAGGCCGCGCTTGGAAGCTTCCTTGTCGCTCATGATGACAGAGGCGCTGGCGCCGTCGGAAAGCTGGCTGGCATTGCCGGCGGTGATGGTGAAGCCCTCGCCGCGCACCGGCTTGAGGCCGGCGAGGCCTTCGGCGGTGGTCTCGGGGCGCGGACCTTCGTCCTGCGACAGCGTGACGTCCTTCATCGAGACGGCGCCGGTCGCCTTGTCGGTGACGGCCATCTGCGTCGTGATCGGCGCGAGTTCGTCCTTGAACTTGCCGCCCTGCTGGGCGGCGGCCGTGCGGCGCTGGCTCTCCAGCGAATATTCGTCCTGGCGCTCGCGCGAGATGCCGTAGCGCTTGGCGACGACTTCGGCGGTGTCGATCATGGGCATGTAGACTTCGCCCTTGATCTTGAGCAGCGCCGGGTCCTGGGCGTGGAAGCCGTTCATCTTGTCGTTCTGCACCAGCGAGATCGACTCGCCGCCGCCGCCGACCGCGATCTCGACGCCGTCGAAGATCACCGAACGCGCGGCAAGCGCGATCGCCTGCAGGCCCGAGGCGCACTGGCGGTCGATGGTGGTGCCGGCCACCGTCACCGGCAGGCCGGCGCGGAGCAGCGCCTTGCGCGCGATGTTGCCGCCGGTCGCGCCCTGCTGGAGCGCCGCGCCCATCACGACGTCCTCGATTTCCTTCGGATCGACTTTTGCGCGCGCGACGGCTTCGCCGATCGCGTGGCCGAGCAGCGTGGCGCCCTCGGTGGCGTTGAGCATGCCGCGATAGGCCTTGCCGATCGGCGTGCGGGCGGTGGAAACGATGACGGCGTCGGTCAAGAACGACCTCCTGATGCAAGTGACTTTGATGCAAGTGAATTGGATTGTGCCGGTTTCTGCTGCTGGCGCAATTCGTGGCGCGACAGTTTTCCGACCGGTGTGCGCGGCAGATCGTCGACGAACTCGACCTCCGCCGGCAATTCGTGCTTGCCGACCTTGCCGGCGAGTTGCGCGCGCAGCTCGTCGAGCGAGAACGGCTTTGCCTCCGGCTTGAGCTTGATGAAGGCCTTTGCGGCCTCGCCGCGATACTGGTCGGGAATGCCGAGCACGATCACTTCGTGCACGCCTGGAATGGTGTAGATCGCCTGCTCGATCATCTGCGGATAGACGTTGAAGCCGCCGGAGATGATCATGTCCTTCTTGCGGTCGACCAGGAAGAAGTAGCCGTCGGCGTCGACATAGCCGATGTCGCCGGTGAGGAAGCGGCCGTCGGAAAAGGACTCCGCGGATTCCTTCGACTTGTTCCAGTAGCCCTTGGTGACGTTCGGGCCCTTGATGCGGATCTCGCCGACTTCGCCCGAAGGCAGCACCTTCGTCGGATCCTCCAGCGAGACGACGTCGAGCTCGATGCCGGGCAGCATCAGGCCGATCGAGCCGGGCTTGTCCGGGCCCGCGGGCGGATGGCCCGTGCCGGGCGAGCAGGTCTCGGTCATGCCCCAGCCGCTTCTCAGTTTCTTGCCGACCTTGCTCTCGAAGAACTTGGCGACCTCGACCGGCAGCGGCGCGCCGCCGGAGCCGATGGTGTTGAGCGAGGAGAAGTCGCGCTTTGCGAGATCCGGCAACGCGGCAATGGCGATCCACATCGTCGGCACGCCCGGGAAATAGGTCGCGCGCTTGACCTCGATGTCGCGCATGACGGCCTCGACATCGAAGCGTTGATGGATCGAGATCAGATTGCCGCGGCTGAGCGAGGACAGCAGCACCACGGTGAGCGCGTAGATGTGGAACAGCGGCAGCACGCAGATCACGCGCTCGACCACGTCGCCGCGCGCCGCGCGAGCCGGCTTGCCCCAGACGTCATAGATCGACACGGCCGAGGAGAGATTGCCATGCGTCAGCATCGCACCCTTGGGCAGGCCGGTGGTGCCGCCGGTATATTGCAGCAGCGCGACGTCGTCGGCCGTGACTTTCGGCCACGCGGCCGGCGAAGTCGCGCCTTCGACGAACGCCTTGAAGGTCACGATGCGGGGATCGTCGGGGATTGCCGCTTGCGGCGTGCCGATCTTGCCCCAATTGTCGTCCTCGCAGACGACGAGCCGATCGATCAGCCCCTTCTCCAGGAATTTCAGAGCGGTCGGCAGCAACGCGGCGAGGTTTGACGTGACCAGCAGGCGCGAGCCGGAGTCGGAGACCTTGTGGGTCAGCGCGATCTCGCCGTCGAGCGGCGACAGATGCGCGACGCGGGCACCGGCCTTGAGCGCGCCGAAGAAATTGACGGGATGGTCCGGCGTGTTGCCGAGGAACAGCGCGACCGAACTGTCCTTGCCGATGCCGGCCCGCAGGAACGCCGCCGCCGCGCGCTCGGCCTGGGCTGCGAGCTCGGTGTAGGTGACGGGACGATCGCGGAATTCCAGTGCAGTGCGCGGGCCGTAGTCGGCGGCCGCTTTCGACAGCAGGTCGGGCAGCGAGCCCTGGGCGATGGGATCGTCCCAACGCACGCCTTCGGGATAGAACTGTTCGCCGGGATGGGTCATTTCGCTTCGTTACTTTGCACGTAAGGCAGGCACTGGCGGTTGGGCTCCCTCCCCCCTTGTGGGGGAGGGTTGGGGAGAGGGGTGGCCACAAACGCTGACCTCGCCCGGGGCTACCCCCCTCCCTGACCCTCCCCCACAAGGGGGGAGGGAACGGAGAGAGCGTGCCTCGGAAGAATTAAGCGATCACAGCACCCGATCCGATCACGCCGCTTTCGACGCGGCGGCGAGCGAAGCGAACGTCTTGCCTTCGGCTGCGAGCTTCTTCAGCAGCGGCGCGGGCTCGAGGCTCGGGTCGTTGGTCTCCTTGGCGTAGTAGGCGAGACGATCGGCGATGTGCTTGAGGCCGACGGTATCGGCCCAGAACATCGGGCCGCCGCGATAGATCGGCCAGCCATAGCCGTAGAGCCAGACCACGTCGATGTCCGAGGGACGCGCCGCGATGCCCTCTTCGAGGATCTTCGCGCCCTCGTTGATCATCGGGTACATCATACGCTCGAGGATCTCGTCGTCGCTGACGATGCGCTTCTTGCGGCCAAGGCGCAGCAGCGTCTCGTCGATCAGCTTCTCGACCTCCGGATCGGGCATCGGCGCGCGGGAGCCGGCTTCGTACTTGTAGTAGCCCTTGCCGGTCTTCTGGCCGAAGCGGCCGGCTTCGCAGAGCGCGTCCGCGATCTCCGACTTGATGCCGCGGTCCTTGCGCGAGCGCCAGCCGATGTCGAGGCCGGCGAGATCGCCCATGGCGAAGGGACCCATCGGCATGCCGAACTTGGTCACGACCGCGTCGACCTGCTGCGGCAGCGCGCCTTCGAACAGCAGCTTCTCGGACTGCTTGCCGCGCTGGGCCAGCATGCGGTTGCCGACGAAGCCGTCGCAGACGCCGACCACGGCCGGCACCTTCGCGATCTTGCGCGCGATGGTGACGGCCGTCACCAGCGCATCCGGCGCGGTCTTGTCGGCGCGCACGATCTCGCAGAGCTTCATGACGTTGGCCGGCGAGAAGAAGTGCATGCCGAGCACGTCCTGCGGACGCTTGGTAGACTTCGCGATCTCGTCGATGTTGAGGTACGAGGTGTTGGACGCCAGCACCGCGCCCTGCTTGACGTACTGGTCGAGCTTGCCGAACACTTCCTTCTTGACCGCCATGGTCTCGAATACGGCCTCGATCACGAGGTCGGCATCGCCGACGTTCTCGATGCCGACGACGCCATTGATCAGTGCCATGCGCTTGGCGGGCGCATCGGCCGGGATGCCGCCGCGCGCGGCGGTCGCTTCCCAGTTCTTCTGCATGATGCCCATGCCGCGCTTGAGCTGTTCCTCGCCGGTCTCGATCAGGGTGACGGGGATGCCGGCATTGGCGAAGGACATCGCGATGCCGCCGCCCATGGTGCCGGCGCCGAGAATGGCAACACGGTTAACGGGGCGCGACTTGGTGCCTTCAGGAACGCCCGCGATCTTGTTGGCCTCGCGCTCTGCGAAGAACGCATAGCGCTGCGCCTTGGACTGGTCGCTGGCGACGAGCTTGAGGAAGCCCTCGCGCTCCTTCTTCAGACCTTCGTCGAACGGCAGGTCGATGGCAGCGCCGACGGCGTCGGCGGCAGCGAACGGCGCTTCCAGGCCGCGCGACTTCTTGGTCATCGCCGCGACCGCATTGGTGAAGATCGAACGGTCGGCCTTCGCAGCTGCGAGCTTGGAATCGTCATCGCGCAGGCGGCGCAGCGGGCGCTTCTCGGCGATCAGCTTGCGGACGAAGGCTTCGCCGCCGGCGGCCGGGCCTTCGACGATCTCCTCGATCAGGCCGTTCTTGAGCGCGTCCGCGGCTGAAATCGGATCGCCGCCGACGATCATCTTGACGGCGAGCTCGGGGCCGACCGCGCGCGGCAGGCGCTGGGTGCCGCCGGCGCCGGGCAGCAGGCCGAGCTTCACCTCGGGCAGGCCGAGCCTTGCCTCTTTAACAGCCACGCGGAAATGACAGGCAAGCGCGACCTCGAGGCCGCCGCCGAGCGCGGTGCCGTGGATCGCGGCCACGATCGGCTTCGGCGACTGCTCCATCGCATCAAGCACTTCGTTGAGGCCGGGCGGCTTCGGCGGCTTGCCGAATTCAGTGATGTCGGCGCCGGCAATGAAGGTGCGGCCGGCGCAGGTGAGCACGATGCCCTTGATCGCGGGATCGGCAATCGCGGCCTTGATGCACTCCAGAATACCGCCGCGCACTGCGGCACTCAGCGCATTGACCGGAGGACTATTGACCGTGACGATACCGACTTCGTCATGACGCTCAAGCTTGACCACTTCGCTCACGGTTTTCCCTCCTTGGTGGGGATTTACTTTTGTTCGATTTCGCGGTGCGGAATTTAATTCCGCATCTTGACGGCAGGGTTATTTTGAAGCACGGACGTTGTCAACGACTCCGCGCAAGAGCAGATCAGGGATGAAGCGTACAGGGAAGAAGACAGCGACCGATCGGAATTTCGTCGTCGCGCTTTCCCGCGGGCTAGATGTATTGCGCGCATTCCAACCCAGCGATGGACTGCTTGGCAATCAGGAAATTGCCGCGCGCACGAACCTGCCGAAGCCGACCGTTTCGCGCCTGACTTACACGCTGACGAAGCTCGGTTATCTGGCGCCGGTTCCCCGTTTCGAGAAGTATCAGCTTGCTCCCGCCGCGATGGCACTGGGTTACGCCGCGCTCGCCAATCTCGGCGTTCGGCATTTGTCCGAGCCGTTTCGCGAAGAAATGATGCGCGCAACGGGCGGCGCCGTCGCCATCGGCGGCCGCGACCGCCACAGCATGATCTATTTCGGGCAAAGCCGTGGCAGCGAGACCGTCGGCGTTCAACTGGATGTCGGTTCGCGCGTGCCGATCGCGACCAGCGCGATGGGGCGTGCCTATTTCTGGGCACTCGACGAGGAAGGCCGCGCTGAAGTTTCACGCATTCTGCGCGAACATTACGGCAGCCGCTGGCCGAAGATGCGCGATGGCCTCGAACGTTCGGGCGAGACCGTCGCGAAATACGGCTTCGCGATGTCGGTCGGCGACTGGCATGACGACATCGGCGCGGCTGCCGTTGCACTCAAGCTCAACGACGGAACCGGACCTTACGCAATCAATTGCGGCGCACCCGCATTCCGCTTCACGGAAGAGCGATTGATCAACGACATTGGACCGCGTCTGCTTGCGATGGTAAGGAACATCGAAGCGGCACTTGGGGGTCTGATGCCGCAATCCAAAAAAGAAGTCAGCAAAAAGCTGAAATCAGGAGGAAAAGTTGCGCGTGTGGCCGAGGGATTCAGATAGCCTTTGTCATCACCGGGAGCGGTTCGCATCGCCCCCTCGCCCACTGAACGGTGTGGGCGAGACGAGATGACGCAGGCACAGCTCGCGCAGGGGACATCGCCCCTGCTCGCGGTTCGCGACGTCAGCGTCGTGTTCGGCGGTATCGTTGCGCTCAACGGCGTGTCCTTTGACATGCACAAGGGCCAGATCCTCGGCTTGATCGGCCCCAACGGCGCCGGCAAGACCACGCTCTTCAATTGCCTCTCGCGTCTCTATCAGCCGTCGTCGGGCGACATCCTGATGGAGGGCTCCAGCATACTGACGCGGCCGCCGCATCGCATTGCAGAGATCGGCATCGGCCGCACCTTCCAGAACGTAGCGCTGTTTCCGAACCTGACGGTGATGGACAACGTTCGCGTCGGCACGCATGCGCGTACCTCCAGCGACATCATCAGCGACTCGCTGCGCCTCGCCTGGATCCGCCGCAGCGAGACCGACGTGAACAAGAAGGTGCACGAAATCCTCGCCTATCTGAAACTCGAGGATGTCGCCCACACCGTCGTCTCCGGGCTGCCGTTCGGCACGCAGAAGCGCGTCGAGCTGGCGCGTGCGCTCGCCGCCGACCCGAAGATCCTGCTGCTCGACGAGCCCGCTGGCGGCCTCAACCACGAGGAAGTCTACGTGCTCGGCGACCTCATTCGCCGCATCCGCGACGAGCGCCACATGACCGTGCTGCTGGTCGAGCACCATATGGGCCTCGTGATGTCGATCGCCGACCACGTCGTCGCGCTGAATTTCGGCAAGAAGCTCGCCGAAGGCACGCCGGCCCAGGTGCAGGCGGACCCCGACGTGATCAAGGCCTATCTCGGGAGCAAGGACCAATGACAACGCTGCTCAACGTCAAGGACCTGCGCGCCTATTACGGCCAGGTCCAGGCGCTTCATGGCCTGTCTTTTTCCCTCAACGAGGGATCGCTGACGACGCTGCTTGGCGCCAACGGCGCCGGCAAGACCACCACGCTGCGCGCGATCTGCAACATGGTGCGCTCCACCGGCGGCATCGAGTTCGACGGCAAGCCGCTGAACAACCGCTCCACCGAGAGCATCGTGCGGTTCGGTATCGCCCACGTGCCGCAGGGCCGCGGCACCTTCACCACCATGACGGTTGAAGAAAATCTTCAGCTCGGCGCCATCACCCGCAAGGACAGCGCCGGCATCGTCTCCGACATCGAGCGGATGTATGCGCACTTCCCGGTGCTCAAGCAGCGGCACACCCAGCAGGCCGGCACGCTCTCGGGCGGCGAGCAGCAGATGCTCGCGGTCGCGCGTGCGCTGATGCTGCGGCCGCGGCTGATGCTGCTGGACGAGCCCTCCTTCGGCCTCGCGCCGCTGGTGGTCCGCGATCTGTTCGGCATCCTCGGCAAGATCAACCGCGAGGACAAGGTGTCGATCCTGGTGGTCGAGCAGAACGCCCAGCTCGCGCTCGAACTGGCCGACCAGGCCTATGTGATCGAGACCGGACGCATCGTGATGTCGGGCGCTGCCAAGGACATCGCGAACAACGAAGAAATCCGCAAATCCTATCTGGGTTACTGAGGAGCCGGCACGATGGAGCTTTTCACCAACCAGGTGCTGGCCGGCATTGCCACCGGCGCAATCTACGCCTGCATGGCGCTCGCCGTGGTCATGATCTACCAGGCCATCGACCACCTCAACTTCGCGCAGGGCGAGATGGCGATGTTCTCGACCTTCATCTCGTGGCAGCTGATGCAGTGGGGCGTGTCCTACTGGCTCGCCTTCCTGATCACGCTGGCGTTTTCGTTCGTCGCCGGCATCGCGATCGAGCGCATCCTGTTCAAGCCGCTCGCGAAGGCGCCGGTCCTGACCAACGTCGCCGGCTTCATCGCGCTGTTCGCGATCATCAACTCCTCGGCCGGCCTGATCTGGGACTTCACCATCAAGCAGTACCCGACCCCGTTCGGCTCCTCGCCGTTCCTGGGCAGCCAGCTGATCTCGACCCACCAGGCCGGCATGATCGGCGTCACCGTGCTGCTGCTGCTCGGCCTCTATTTCTTCTTTCAATACACCCGCATC
>Ga0207426_1000987_pt1 | contig 27912 bp, 28 predicted proteins | sample AraplaMF_Cvi_mMS_FD_184265 | JGI IMG/M metagenome (GOLD analysis project Ga0207426, IMG submission 184265) | Arabidopsis root microbial communities from the University of North Carolina, USA - plate scrape MF_Cvi_mMS (SPAdes) (version 2) | ecosystem: Host-associated > Plants > Roots > Endosphere... | reverse complement strand
GCCGGCCACGTGCCACACACGCTTTCCACTCGCCGTTCGAAGTCTTCGCCACCATGCTTGCACTTGCTTCTCAACCTGATAATTCCGTTCACTAGGCATTGTGTTGCGCTTCACATTTGAAACCGCCAGGCAAAAGAAAGCGGCTCACACCGCCAGTTCTTGTATTTGCCTGAGGGCCCCCACAGGTTCTTACGCTTCACACGGCGACGCCCTGGTTCGCGGTCGTTGCCAACGTTCTCTCTGGACGCATCACCCGCTTCCTATACCCGCGTCACGGCACGCCGTGCCAGAGAGTCCTCTGCTGCCCAGGTGGCAAACTGTGTGTAGGCCGTCGCGCTATACGCGCACCACTCCGGACTGCGTAGCAAGGCTGGTGTCTCTGGTAAGAACACCAACTTGTACGGTGCGACAACCTACACAGTGTTTGCCACCTGGGCGGCACAAACCATTCGCTGCCGCTGGCTTAGGTGCGGGTATTCGAAGCGGGTGAGGCTCCTATTCAAAGCGTTAGCAACGGACGCGGACAGAATTGTTGCCGTGTGAAGCGTAAGACCGGTCGGGGGCCCTCAGGCAGACACACGTGCTGGCGGTGTGAGCCGCTTTCTTTTGCCTACTTTTCTTTGCGGCGGCAAAGAAAAGTAGGTGCCGCCCCGCACAGGGGCGACGCTTGAAGCACGTAGGCAAATCGCGGATGCCAGCACGAAGGCATAACGCGGATGCCAGCGCAAATGCACAACGCGAATGCCAGCGCAAAACACAAGCAAACCAACCCGCCCGCAGGGCAAAAAAACCTATACCGTCAACCCTCCATCAACAACAATACATTCCCCATTCGTATAGCTAGCTGCATCAGAAACGAGATACAACACGGTGCCAGCCATTTCAGATGGCTCCCCATGCCGACGCAGCGGAATATTGCTGACCCAGTGGTCATAGATATCCTTATTCTCAAACAGAGCGCCAGCAAATTTGGTCTTCGTCAGCCCAGGCAACAGAGCATTCACGCGAATCCCGAGCGGTCCACATTCCTTGGCAAACGCCTTCGTCATGTTCACGACAGCCGCCTTCGTAATCGAATAAATTCCCTGCATATCGCCAGGCCTCAGCGCGTTGACAGACGCCGTATTAACAATCGCGCCTCGTCCTCGCTCCCTCATCAGCTTGCCCGCTTCCACCGACATAAAAAAATAGCCGCGCACATTCACTTCGACAGTCTTGTTATACGCAGCAAGATCCGTATCGAGAACATGCCCAAAATAAGGATTCGCGGCAGCGTTATTCACGAGAATGTCGAGCCGCCCATGCTTCTCGCGAATATGCGCGAACGTCGCCGCAATATCCTCCATGCGCCCGACGTGACACGCGAACCCTTCGGCACTCCCGCCCGCCGCGCGGATATCCGCCGCAACATGCTCACATTCATCGAGCTTCCGGCTCGACACAATCACATGCGCACCTTGCTCCGCGAGCAGCCTCGCGATCGCCTCGCCAATGCCGCGGCTCGCGCCCGTCACGAGTGCAATGCGGCCCGTCAGGTCGAAAAGGTTCGTGCTCAATGTCGTCTCCTTCATGTTCTCGTTGATGATCGTGTTCTTGAGTTATGCGATCAGCTCGGCGGCAAGTTGCGCGAGCGGCTCGACCATCGCGCCGACCTGATGCGCCTGCTCACTCGATGCATTGCCCTGCAGCGCGCGTGCCTTCACGCCCTGCGCAATCGACGCAAGCCGGAAGAAGCTGAACGCAAGGTAAAACGGCCAGTTGTCGATGGCGGGCAGGCCGCGCAGCGCGCAATACTGCGCGATGATTTCCTCTTCTTCAGGCACACCCAGGTCGGCGCGATTCTGTCCGCGCAAGCCCGTGATATGACCGTGCGCGGGTAGCCGCAAGCACATGCAAAAGTAAGCAAGATCGGCGAGCGGGTTGCCGAGCGTCGACAGTTCCCAGTCGAGAATCGCGCGTACCTGTGGTGCGTCGCTCGCGAAGATCAGATTGTCGATGCGGAAGTCGCCATGCACGAGCGAGGCGCGCAGTCCATCGGCGGGGCAGTGCGCGGGCAGCCAGTCGATCAGCGCTTCCATCGCGTCGATGCGCTGCGTTTCGGCGGCGCGGTACTGTTTCGTCCAGACGCCAATCTGACGTTCGAAGTAATTGCCCGCGCGTCCGTAGTCCGCAAGACCCACGGCTTGCGGGTCGACGTCGTGCAGCGCCGCGAGCGTCTTCACGATCGACGCGTAATAGCCGCGCCGCTCGTCGCGATCTACTTCGGGCAGCGCCGGGTTCCAGAAGATGCGGCCTTCCTCGTAGCTCATCACGTAGAACATGCTGCCCATCACGTCGCGGTCCTCGCACAGATGCCAGGCGCGCGCGACAGGCACAGGCGTATCGGCGAGCGCGCTCAGCACGCGGAACTCTCGGTCGACGGCGTGCGCCGATTTCAGCAACTGTCCGGGCGGCTGGCGGCGCAGCACGTAGCGGCCGCTCTGCGCGTCGAGCAGATAAGTCGGATTGGACTGGCCGCCTGCGAACTTCGTCGCGCGCAACGGGCCGCGAAAGCCCGCGACGTGTTGCTCCAGATAGCGTGCAAGACGGGCGAGGTCCAGGTCGAGCGTGGTGTCGTGGTGATCGAAAGTCATATCGTTCGATGCGTTAAGTCCCGGGTTAGCCATAGGTCTGAAAGGCGCGGCGCTGCGGATCGTCGAGATGGCCAATGCCGTTGAAGCTCGACAGATGCAGCGTGTCGCGATTGAAGAAGTAATGACTGACGCTGCTGTTGCGGATCTGCATGTTGAGCGCGATGGCCGTGGCGGCGGGCGCCTGCAAGACCTGCTGCGTCAGCGCGGCGATCACGCCGCCGGAACTCACCACCAGCACGCGCTGGCCGCTGCCTCGCTGGATCGCGTCGCGCGCATCGGCGACGCGTTGCTGGAACGCGAGCCAGGTTTCCGGCGCGCGGCCGTCGAGCGCGCCTTCCGTCCACAGTTGCAGGACTTCGCGCAGAGCCTTGAAGAAATCGCGCGGACCGCGCGTGGCGCGTTCGGCGAGCGCGCTGTGCTCGTCGCCGAGTGCGCGAAACAGCGCGTGGAAATCGTATTCGTCGAAACCGGGATGGATCTCGCAATCGATGTGCGGTAGACCCAGGCCACGCCGGATCGCATCGACGGTTTGCGCGTGGCGGCGCAGGGTGCCCGTCATCACGCGGTCGAAGCCGATATCGCGCTGCGCGAAGTATTCGCCGAGCCAGATGCCTTGCTGTTCGCCTACGTCTGAAAGCCGGTCGTAGTCGTCGGCGCCCAAAGACGCCTGGCCATGCCGTACCAGATAGAGTTCCGCCATCACATGCTTCACCGTGGAAGAGGTGAAGCCAGATTAGCGGCGGCGGATGTATTTCTGAAGTTTATTTGTTGAATCCGCCGGCATTCAGCATGGTGATGGTGCAGGACTTCATAAGGTGCAACTAACTGTCAGCCGCAACGGACTTCCGCCTTCTCCGCGGCACGCGCCCGAGGCACGACGACATGCCTGGGCCGCGCGTTACACCGGACGTCATCAGCCGCCCGGCGCGTAGTCCGCTCAACGGTTACCGTCAAGCAGATCGTTGAGGATCGCGTCGAATTCGGATTGGGCGTCTTCGAGTTCCTGGAGCGCCGCATCGAACGTCTGCAACGCGATCTGCGAAGGACGGCCGCTGCCGGCCGGCGGGAACTGAGATTGCAGCGCGGCGAATGCCGTCTGCACCTGTTTCGTTGCGTTCAGAACGCGCTCCATTGCGCGGGTTTCTTCAGCTCGCGCTGCTGCGTGGTCCATGCCAATGCTCCGTGATTCATCGTGCCGTGACGGCGAGGCGCTCACTATGCCATGAGTCGCCGCACATTTCGCGCTCGCCGTGACGTGGTTCAGTTCAAAGGCAAGCCGCCATTCGCCTTCACCTCGCGCAGCGAAAGCGACGATTCCACCGACGTCACGCCCGGCAAGCTGCGCATCTCGTCGCGCATGAAGGTGCCGTAATCGTCGAGGTCGCGTGCGACCACTTGCAAGACGTAATCGGCGCTGCCCGATACGTTGTGGCACGACAGGATGCGCGGAATCGCCAGCACTTCGCGCTCGAAGCGCGTCGCGGTGGCTCGGTCGTGCACGGCGAATCGCACGTACACGAACGCGACGACGCCATATCCGAGCGCCGCGCGCGACAGCATCGCCCGATACCGCTCGATGTAACCGTCGTTTTCGAGGCGCTTGAGCCGTCGCGCGCAGGGCGTCTCGCTCAGGCCGACCGTTTCGGCGAGCTTCGCGTTGGACATCCGGCCATCGGCTTGCAACGCGGTGAGGATTGCGCGGTCTGTTTTGTCGAGTTCGTTCATGAGGAGCGGAAATCTTTGTTGGATTGGATTATTTTAGGGTAATCCGCCAATCCGTGATGTCGAGTGGTAGAAAATCGCCAATATTCGCTACTGGATCGAATGCATTATGAATGCCTCGAAACGTGAGGTTCACCATGATTTCCGCTCATCTTCTGATCATGTATGTCACGGCGCTGGTCGTCGTGTTTGCGCTGCCGGGACCGGACATGGCGCTCGTGTTGCAGACGAGCATCGGACGCGGCGCGCGCAACGGGTTTGCCGCCGCCGTCGGCCTTGGCCTTTCGCGCGCGACGCATGTCACGCTGTCCGCGTGCGGTGTCGCGGCGCTGCTGCGCAACGCGCCGTGGCTCTACGAAGTGGTGCGCTACGGCGGCGCGCTCTATCTGGCGTGGGTGGCGGTACAGATTTTCCGCTCACCGATGTTCGCGCTGCCATCGAACGGCGTGCCGACGGGCGACGATGGCGCGCTGCGGACGGCGTTCGTCAAAGGGTTGTTCACGAATCTGCTGAACCCGAAGGCGCTGCTGTTCTGTTCGGTGCTGTTGCCGCAGTTCGTGCGCCCGGAAGCGGGGCCCGTCGCGTGGCAGATGGTCGAGCTGGGTGTCGTGCTGGTCGCGCTCGGCGCGTGTTTCGACGCCGTCTATGCAATCGGCGCCGCGCGGATCGCCGGCTGGGTGCGCGCGCATCCGCTCGCGCAGGCCGTGCAGCGCTGGACGTTCTCCGCCGCCCTGATCGGTTTCGCGCTGCGCCTGTCGCTCGATTGATGCAGCTGAAGCGGCGCGTGGCGCGTGCCTATTTGCGGATCATCGCCACGCGTTCCGGCTTCTGGTCGATGACCTTGCGGCGATGCTTGTCCTTCATCTTCTTCCAGCCTTTGCATTCCTCCTTCGTGCGCAGGCAGCCAATGCAATAACCGGTCTTGCTGTCGAACTTGCAGATGTCGATACAGGGCGATTTGACACTCATGCTGGCGTGCTCGTGATCGTTTGAATGGAGGATGAAAGGTCAATGTCGCATGGGGAGCCGCCGGCGGGCAAAGTGATTGTGTTTATAAAGGCGATAGACTGCACGGCCAAAGCCTTGAAGCCGTATTGACCGATCACCTCGAACCTGCCGATGAAGACCCTGTTGCTCTACATTGTGACCGCGATCGCCGAGATCGTCGGCTGCTATCTGCCCTGGCGCTGGCTCAAGGACGGCGGTCCCGCGTGGCTGTTGTTGCCGGGCGCGTTGAGCCTCGCGCTGTTCGCGTGGCTGCTGACCTTTCATGGCGCAGCGGCGGGTCGCGTCTATGCCGCCTACGGCGGCGTCTATGTAGCAGTGGCGATTCTGTGGCTATGGTGCGTCGACCACGTGCGCCCGAGCGCATGGGATCTTGCGGGCGTCGCGCTGACGCTGGCGGGCATGGGCATCATCGCGTTCCAGCCGCGCGTCTGATTTCGACCAGGTCGTGCCTGATTCAAGGTAGCGCTTGAGCCGCGACGCGCGAAACCGGCAAGAACCGTTCGCACGTCGTTCGCCGATCTTTCCCTTCAGCGTTAGCTGTTCGGCTTGCCGAGGAAATCGAGCTTGCCGAGTTCGACGCCGTTATGGCGCAGGATGTCGTACGCGGTGGTGATGTGGAAGTAGAAGTTCGGCATCGCGAAGCCGAGCAGGTACGACTGGCCGTTGAACTCGACCGGACCGCTGCGCATCTTCAGCGTCACGGTGCGCGTCTCCGAGCCGTCGATCTGCGCCGCGTTGAACTCCTTCAGATAATCGATCGTTTTCTGAATGCGCGCGTTCAGTTCGTCGAAGGTGAACTCCACGTCGTCGAACTTCGGCGCTTCGACGCCAGCCAGCCGCGCTGCGCAACCTTTCGCGGTATCCGTTGCGATGTGCACCTGACGGGCCAGCGGATGCATGTCCGGAAAGAGACGGGCGCCCGTGAGCACCGACGGGTCGATCTGTTTTTCTGCCGCGTGCGCCTGTCCCTTGCCGAGAATGGCCTGCAGGTTCGTCAGGCCGCGAATCAGCACGGGGATGGATGCCTGAAACATCGAAATGGTCATGGAGAATCCTCGAATTCTTGGGGTTCCGCGCGCTCCCTGGCTCGCGGTCGCATAGCGTAACGCAACAGCGCAAATGCTGCTGGAGCAACGTAACTCCGTTTGACCCATGCCGGAAGCTAGCCGATCGGCCAGGTGTCGCAAGCGCTGGAACTGTGTTCGAATGGATTGGTCGGACGGATGTCGTTGCTGCGTGGCATGACGGTGCGCCCGGTCGCCCGTCTGTGCATCGGTATCGAACACGTGGCTTCGAGTCATTCGCCGCAACCATGCTGGACGAGACGGGAAGCAGCGCCGAGGCGCGTCCTCCCGTCGACACAGGGAGAATCGCAACATGTCGAAGCATCCATTGCCCGGCAGCGAGCGCATGCTCGCGCCCGGTTCGAAGGTGATCGCGCAGTGCGATCCGTCGGAAACGATTCAGGTCGTGGTCGTGCTGCGCCGCAAGGATGAGCAGCAGTTCGCCCAGATGATGAAAAAGATCGAAGCGGGCGCGGCGGATGCGACGCCGCTTACGCGTGACGAACTCGAGCAGCGCTTTGGCGCATCGGCGGAAGACATTGCAAAACTGAAAGCCTTCGCTGCGCAGCACGCGCTGACGGTCGTGCGTGAAGACGCGTCGGCGCGCACTGTCGTGCTGAGCGGCAAGATCGATCAGTTCCAGAAGGCGTTCGACGTTCAACTGCAGAACTACGAGCATCAATCGATGGGCCAGTTTCGTGGCCGCACCGGCGCAATCAGCGTACCCGACGATCTGCATGGCGTCGTCACGGCAGTGCTCGGTCTCGACGACCGCCCGCAGGCGCGTCCGCATTTTCGAATCCGTCCGCCGTTCCGGCCCGCGCAGGCAAAGCAGGCATCGTCGTTCACGCCATTACAGCTCGCGTCGCTGTACCAGTTTCCGCAGGGCGACGGCAGTGGCCAATGCATCGGCATCATCGAACTGGGCGGCGGCTATCGCAAGGCCGACCTCGACAACTATTTTTCGAGCCTCGGCGTGGGCTCGCCGAAGGTCGTCGCGGTCGGCGTCGACCAGGGCGGCAACCAGCCCACGGGCGACCCGAACGGACCGGACGGCGAAGTGACGCTCGACGTCGAGATCGCCGGCGCGATTGCGCCGGGCGCGACGCTTGCCGTGTACTTCACGACCAACAGCGACGCGGGCTTCATCGACGCTGTCAGCCGCGCGGTGCACGACAAGACCAACAAGCCGTCGGTGATTTCGATCAGCTGGGGTGCGCCGGAAAGCGTGTGGACCGCGCAGTCGATGAACGCGTTCAACGATGTGCTGCAATCGGCCGCGGCCATCGGCGTGACCGTCTGCGCGGCATCGGGCGACAGCGGCTCCAGCGACGGCGTGGGCGACGGCAGCGACCACGTCGATTTCCCCGCGTCGAGCCCATACGTGCTCGCGTGCGGTGGCACCAGCCTGCAAGGCTCGGGGCAAGCGGTCTCGCACGAAGTGGTGTGGAACGACGGCGCGAACGGCGGCGCGACGGGCGGCGGCGTGAGCGGCACGTTCCCGGTGCCGGCGTGGCAGGAAGGGCTGTCGGCAGCGAACGCGCAAGGCAGCAAGCGAGCACTGACGGGACGCGGCGTCCCGGACGTGGCGGGGGACGCGTCACCGCTCACCGGCTACGACGTGATCGTCGACGGCAACAACACGGTGATCGGCGGCACCAGCGCTGTCGCGCCCCTGTGGGCCGCGCTGATCGCGCGCATCAACGGCGCGAAGGGCGCGCCTGTCGGCTTCGTCAATCCGAAGCTGTACAAGGCGGCGGGCGCCTGCAACGACATCACGCAGGGCAACAACGGCAGTTATGCCGCGACATCCGGCTGGGACGCCTGCACGGGATTAGGCAGTCCCAATGGTGTGAAGGTGGCGGCGGCTTTATAGTCTGAAGAGCGGGCGCTCGCGGCTCGGGCGCCGTGCTTTTGGCGGCGATCAACGCATCGCAACAGTGGGCAACACATACAGGCAATCGATGGAGCGATCATGACGAATACAGAATCAGCTTCCGGCAGTTTGCAGTCGCCTCACAACTCACACGCCACGCAGGAATCATCCGCTGCGAGCGCGTCCCACAAGGCCGGCGACCACCCGTTCTTCGATCCCGTCGCGTACGGCAATGGCCCCGACGACTCCGTCACCGACACCAGCGAAAGCGCCGCGATCACGAAGCATTCCATCACGATCGGCGGCAAGAAGATCAACTACACGGCTACGGCCGGCCATCTGGTGACGGTCGATCCATCCAGTTCGCTGCCTGGCGCGAAGATGTTCTATGTCGCGTTCACGCAGGACAACCAGAAGGAAGAGAGCCGGCCGCTCACGTTCTTCTATAACGGCGGACCGGGTTCGTCGTCCGTGTTCGTGCTGCTGGGCTCGTTCGCACCTCGCCGCATCAAGACGTCGATGCCGAGCTTCACGCCGCCAGCGCCGTATCAGATGGAAGACAACCCGGACAGCCTGCTCGACAAGAGCGACCTGATTTTCATCAACCCGGTCGGCACGGGCTATTCGGCCGCCGTCGCGCCGCGCAAGAACCGCGATTTCTGGGGCGTCGATCAGGACGCGGACTCGATCAAGCAGTTCATCAAGCGCTACCTGACGAAGAACAACCGCTGGAATTCGCCCAAGTTTCTGTTCGGCGAATCGTATGGCACGGCGCGCAGCTGCGTGCTCGCCTACAAGCTGCATGAAGACGGTGTCGATCTGAACGGCATCACGCTGCAATCGTCGATCCTCGACTACTCGCAGGCGGGCAATCCCGTCGGTGCGCTGCCCACAGCCGCAGCGGACGCGTGGTATCACAAGAAGCTCGGCGTCGCGCCGCGGCCCACGGACCTCGGCCAGTTCGTCGAAGAGGTTGCGCAGTTCGCGCGCACCGACTACCTGAACGCGTTGCGCAAGTTCCCGACCACCGACAGCGCCGTGGTCGAAAAGCTCAGCGAGTACACGGGCATCGACAAGGCCACGCTGCTCGCGTGGAGCCTCGACATAGCCGGGTACGACAGCCGGGGCAATTCGCTGTTCCTGACCACGCTGCTGAAGTCGAAGGGGCTGGCGCTCGGCGCATATGATGGCCGCGTCACGGCCATCGAAACGGGCATCGCGGGCAAGATCGATCCGAATTCGGGCGGCAACGATCCGACCATGACGGCCGTTACGGGCGTCTACACGACGATGTGGAACGTCTATCTGAACGAGCAGTTGAAGTTCACGTCGAACTCGGCGTTCACGGATCTGAACGATCAGGCTTTCAAGTACTGGGACTTCGGCCATATCGATCCAACCGGCGAGCAGAAGGGCCTCGACAGCAAGGGCAACATCATTCTCTACACGGCGGGCGACCTCGCCGCCGTGATGGCGCTCAACGTCGATCTGAAAGTGCTGTCGGCAAACGGATTCTATGACTTCGTCACGCCGTTCTATCAGACGGTGCTCGATCTGCAGCAGATGCCGCTTCTGAGTCAGCAGGTGCGGGACAACCTGGCCGCGCGCTTCTATCCATCGGGACATATGGTGTATCTCGACGGCGGGTCGCGCACCGCATTGAAGGCCGATCTCGCGGCGATGTATGACAAGGCGGTGAGCAATACGGAAGCGCTCGGACGCGTGCGCGCGTTGCAGGCGCTCACCGCTACGAAAATGCATTGAGCGAGTTCTTTTGATGCATGTCATGGCGGCGCTTCCATGCGCCGGCAAGACTGCATCGACGAGGGCATCGCAGGTCTGTAGCAATGCCCTCGATGCCGCCAGCATTGAAAAAGTGAAGCAATTCAATCTGGCGGTATTTACGTCATGCGTCCCGGATGTGTTTTAATTGCCCTGCGAATTAACTCTTCCGCGCTACTCGAAGGCGCGCTGATTAATGAACGAAGGGAAGAAGAACGAGCTCGACGACGCGCACAGCATCAGTCGGATCGGATCAACTGTCGGTGACGCGGGCCGGGCCTTTGGTCTCGCGCGAAAGATGCGCGTGCGCGCCATGGCGCTCGTAGCCGTGTCAGCCAGCGTGTACCTGCATGCGACGGCGTCATTTGCACAAGACGCGTCGATGCTCGACGAGCGTGTCTCGCAGCAGAACATCGCCACGACCATATGCCGGCCGGGCTACGCCGACACGGTTTCGCCACCGTTCGACGACATGATGGAGCTGAAGGACCGGTTGCTCACCGAACGCGGCATCGATGCTGGGCATGGCACGCGTTACGCGCTGGATCGGCGCGTGCCGATCCAGCTGGGCGGATCGCCGGATGCGCAGGACAACCTCGATCTGTTGCCCTGGGGCGGCCACAAGGGCGAGCGCCGCAAGGAACTGCTGACCGCGAAACTCAAGCGCTGCGTGTGCGAGGGGCGCATGTCATTGGGCGAAGCGCAGGCGGCGATCGCCGGAAACTGGTCCGCGCATTACGCGGGCTTCGGCAGCGCGCCGTGCGACGACGAGCGCGGCGTCGCGTCGATCGACAGCGACGGCTCCTGAGCCTCGCTGCAACCGTCGCCGGCACGTTCAATCTGCTTTCCCGGAGGCCGCAGCGCGCGGCCATCTGACACATTCTGGAGAACCAACATGAAGCAATCATTTATCGCCGCCGTCGTGGCCACGCTCGGCTGCCTTGCGGCGAGTCATGCCGCATTGGCCGCGTCATCGCCGTGCGGCAAGGACGACGCGCTGCAGATCCGCGGCGACACGCCGGGCGCGATCAGCTATGACGTGTACCGCCAGTTGCGCCCGCTCGACGCGCATCGACTCGCGCTCTTTCAGGACGCGGGCACCGTGAAGCGTCTGCCCGACGGTCTCGGCGTTTGCGAAATCGCCGATGACGGCGTCGCCGATCCGTCCGCTGTGCTCGTGCATGTGCCGCAAGGCAAGATGGCCTGGTGGGTCAGCGCGGCGAATGTCGAGAACGCGGACTGAGCTCGCACCGAACTTGCCGGACCGCGCGGGGCGCTATCTGTCGCCCTGCGTTGCTCCGGGGCACGTTTCTGGCTACGCTGACTGTCGAAGCGGCACCAAATCGCACAGAAACGGCACAGAAACAGCACGGCTTCGAGGTCCGGCATGCAGCGCCAATCCGGCTAGCGGCATGACCACCATCAACTGAGAGCGTGGCGCGTATGAAGATCATCGTGTGGAACATTCCCGAATCTTGCTCCGAGCAGGAAGTACGTGATTTTCTCGGCCACGAACTCGGTCACTATGCAAAAGACATCGAAGTGTTCGAGCAGGGCACGCCGAACGCGTATGCGAAGGTCGATGTCGAAGCCGACGAAGCCTATGTCGCCGAGGTCATTGCGCAGCAGTTCACCGGCAAGCAGTTGGGCGGCGTCGCGCTTCAGGTTAGCGCCGTGCCGTTCGGCGGCGACGAAGCGCCGCCGCGCAAGTAACTCGCACAATCGCGCGTTCAATCGAATGGCGTGTAAGGCAGCGCGCGCTTGTGACGCGTGCTGTCGTAAAAGCGCATGACGGTGTCGAATACCGCATCGCTTACCGGCTTGCCTTCGAGAAAATCGTCGATGTCCTCGTAGCGGATGCCATAGGCATCTTCGTCCGGACGTTGAGGGCGCAATATTTCGAGGTCGGCGGTCGGCACCTTGTGCGCGAGCGCGTCGTTTGCGCCGAGCGCTTGGGCGAGCGCGCGCACGCGCCGCTTGGTCAGGCCCGCGAGCGGCAGCACGTCGGCGCCGCCGTCGCCGAACTTCGTGAAAAACCCCATCACCGATTCCGCCGCGTGGTCCGTGCCGATCACGATGCCACGCCGCGCGCTCGCCGCCGCGTACTGCGCGATCATCCGCTGACGCGCCTTGATATTGCCGTGGACGAAGTCCTGTTGCGACGCGTCGGCGAAGGACAGGCCGCTCGCGCTGAGCGAGGCGAGCATCGCGTCGGCAGGGGGGCGGATATCGACGGTCAATGTCTCGTCGGGGCGAATGAAGGCGAGCGATTGCTGCGCATCCGCTTCATCGTGCTGGACACCGTACGGCAGGCGCATCGCGACGAAGCGCGCGTCGTATTGCGCGTCGCGCAGACGTTCGACGGCGAGCTGCGCAAGCCGTCCCGCCGTCGACGAATCGACGCCGCCGCTGATGCCGAGCACATAGGCGGCAAGTCCGTTCGCCCGCAGATAATCGGCGAGAAACGCAACTCGCCGTTCGATTTCGCGCGCGGCGTCGAAATCGTCCGCGACGTGCAGTTCGGCTGCAATCTGCCGCTGACGCGCGGCGCGTTGCTGCTGGTCCATCGACGTTCTCCTTGGCAAATGACGCAGGTATCACTGGCGATGATGGCATGAAGTGCTGAACTCGATGCGCCGTCACACATTGTCTGGTTTAATGTGGCATACCCATAATTAAATCTGAACGATCAGGGCTTTAAATCGACAGATGCAATAGCCGTCCGATATCGGACGGCGCGAGAGCACGGCGCGGGTACAACGTTTCCGCGCTGGAGGACACCCGGCAGCACGCCACGAGCGATTGCGCGGGTTGGGCGACTGGCAGTGACGTTCCAATAAAATGATCAGCAAAAAACAGAACTGGGTAGTTATTCCGCCTGCACGAGAGAGGGCGGATGCGCAGAGCGGCACGCTGCGCAGTGATAACGGGGATAGGGCGATCCACACGATCGCGTCGATATCGCGTGCGCGGTCGTGCGTGCGTTCATACGCGCGCCGGTCGGCGTCGTGGTTCGGTGTGTCGTTGGCGCTTTCGCTGACTTCGGTGCTTGCCGCTCCCACGCTCACGCAAAGCGCGCATGCCGCCGATGCGCCCCCGGTCGCGTCCAATGCCGCCGTCGACGCATCGTCCGTCGCGGCGCGCGATGCCGTCGGCCGCGTGGACCCGCGCCGCGCGCTATTGATGCGCGACGTGTTCGCGCGCAGCGTAATGCGCCGTCTAACAGTGCCAGCCGCAGAGCAGCGCGCGTATGGCGAGCGTCTGCAGCAAGCGCTCGCGCAGAAAGATCTGGGCAATCTGTCGGGCGAGTATGTGGTGCTCGTCGATCGCAACGAGAACGTGCAGGCGCTCTTCCTCTACTTTCGCGCGGCGCCTCTGGACGCGTGGCAGATGATCGGCGCGTCGCCCGTCGCGACGGGAAGGCCGGGCCAGTTCGATCACTTCATCACGCCGCTCGGCGTGTTCGAGCACACGGCCGACAACATGGATTTCCGCGCGGAAGGCACGATGAACCAGAACGGCATCCGCGGCTACGGCAAGCACGACATGCGCATCTTCGATCTCGGCTGGGCGCAGGGCGAGCGCGGCTGGGGCAAGGGCGGCATGTCGCAGATGCGCTTCCAGATGCACGCAACCGATCCCGACAAGCTCGAGCCGATTCTCGGCATTCGCCATTCGAAAGGCTGCGTGCGGATACCGGCGTCGCTCAACGTGTTCCTCGATCACTACGGCATTCTCGACAGGGAGTACGAGGCGCTCGTCGCCGAGGGGCGCTCGCTATGGGTGCTGCATTCGGATCGCGTCGCGACGCCTTGGGCGGGACGCTATATCGTCGTCGTCGATTCGCAGCGCAAGGCGCGGCCCGCGTGGTCGCCTTTGCCGAGCGGCAAGGTCCGCGCAAAGGTGCCGGCCAACGCCGATACGGCGGATTAGGCTCAGCGCAGGTCGGCCGGCGGCGCGAGCAAGCGGGTTGCCCGCAGCGCCATCACGAGCGCGCGAGCAGCACGCCGATCAGCGCGACGACGAAGCCGGCCACCTGCACCAGCGTCAGCGTTTCGCCGAAGCCGACATAGCCTTCGAGCGCGGCAAGCGGCGGCGCGAGGAATAGCAGCGCCGTCGCGCGCGACGCGTCCCCGCGCCGGACCATCCACACGAGCAGCGTCACGCTCACGCCCGACAGCATCACGATGCCCCACGCCAGCGACACCCACAGCGCCGGCGACGGAATCCACTTGTGCTCGCCGAGCGCCAGCGCGAACGCGAGCACGACGATCGCCGCGCCGACGTTCTGCACGGCGCTCGCGCTGCGGATATCCGCTTTCGACAGCGAGGTCTTCTGGATCAGCGTTCCTGCCGTGATCGCGCACACCGCGAGAATCGACACGGTCACGACAAGCCACTCCGGTACATTGCCCGCATGATCGGGCGCGACGGTCGCCGTTGCGGCGGCCAGCTTCGGCTCGAGCACCAGCGCGACGCCCGCCAGACCCAGCAGCATGCCCGTCCAGCCGCGCCCCGACAGACGTTCGCCAAACAGCGGCGCCGCGACGGCCGCCGTCAGCAGCGGCTGCAACGCGCCGAGCAGGGCCATGATGCCCGCGCTCATCCCTTGCGCGACGGCCCAGTAGCCGGCACCGAGATAGACGCCTTGCAGCAGCGCGCCCGCGAGCAGATGCTTGCCGAGCGCACGGCCCTTCGGCCATTCGACGCGCGCGAAGAACGCAGCCGCCATGAACAGCAGCGCCGTGCCGCCGAAGCGCGCAAGCAGGAACAGATTCGGATCGGCGTAAGGCTTGATCGCGCGGGCGACCACGAAGCCCGTCGACCACAGGACCACGAAAACTATGGCATTGAAGACAACCAGCATCGGATGACTCGAACGACGGATACAAGGCTCGCAGTATCGGTCAATGCGCGGGAGCCCGTCTTGTTCGAAGCTGCACTGCGCCCAGCGTCAGCAACGAAACACGCCAAAAAAATGCTCAGTACGCGAGCACCACGGCTATCGCGCCGAGCAGGCCGCCGCAAATCGTGCACGCCCACAAGAGCGTGCGCGTGCGCCGGTATTCGAGCAGCACGTCGCTGACAAGCTGGGCCTGTTGCCTGACCGTCGTGACTTCGCGCCGATGCTGCAGAAAGTGCACCGCAAGCTGCGGGATGCGCGGCACGAGATGCGCGAGATGCGGCAACTCCTGCGCGAGATGCTTGACCCAGCCGCGATGATCGAACTCGCGGCGCGCGAGCGTCGCCAGCACCGAGCGCGCGATCTGCCATGAATCGACGCCCGGATGCAGCGCATTCGCTAGCATCTCCGCCTGGTCGAACGCGCGCTGCGCGGCGGCGAGCCGCGGCGGCACATCGCCGCCGAACGGATGCACGGCAAACAGCAGGTGATGGAACAGCGCACCCGCCGAGCGCTCGTTCGACTGCGGCGCGAAATGCGCTTCGGCGCGCATGCGCAGTTCGGCTTCGAGCTTCTCGGGGCGCGTGTCCTGCGACACATGTCCGGCATCGCGATGCAGATGCGCGAGCCGTCCATAGTCCTGGTCGAACAGCGCCGTCGCGCCGTGCACGAAGAACTCGCGTTCCTGCGACGAAAGGCTCGACATCACCGCGAAGTCGGCGAGCACGATACGCCCGAGCGTGTCCGGCTCGATACTCACGCGCACGCGACGCGCATCGAGCGTCGCGTGGAAGAAGCCATGCTCGAAGGCCTGCTCGGTGACGACCTCGATGATGTGTCCGGCAAGCGGCACGAGCTTTACGCCACGCGCCGACAGGCCGGCGAGATCGAGCGCGGGCAGCGATTCGATATGCTGCATCGCGAGCGTGCGGTCGGTGCACAGTTCCCAGATCACGGCGGGAATCGCGAGACGCTTGTCGCCGTCGAAATGATGCGCGGTCTGACTCAGGTTCGCGGCTTCGGCGCGCAAATCGAAGCGGCGCAGGATTTCCTGCGTGAACGTATTGGCGAGCTCGCGCAGCCGCAGACGGCGCGCATTCTTCGAAAGCTTCTCCATCCAGCGCGCGACCCAGCGCAGCAGCGCGGCCTCGTCGGCGATTTCCTGGACCTGCGCGACGCGCACGAGCTTGAGCGCGATGTCGCGATGCCCGTCGATCGGCTCTATCAGCCGCGCGACATGCGTCTGTTCGGCAAAGCCGTTTCTCGCGGGTGTCAGATCGATCGACGCAAACAGCGTCGACGCCGGGCGGCCGAGCGCTGCCGCGATCGCCTGCTCGACCTGATCGGGGGGCAGGGGCGCTTCGAGGTGGCTGACGGCGTCGATCGCGTCGTGCAGCGTGCCTTTCGCGAGTTCGGGGCGGCGCGCGAGCGTGTCGGCGAACGCGCTCGCCAGCGGGCCGAGATTGGGCAGCGCGCGATGCACGCCGGCGCGCCCGCCCGGCGACCCGTGCACGCGGGAAACGAGCGTGACGATCCAGTGCAGCTTGTGATGTTCGGGCGCGGCGAGCCAGATGAGGCGTGCGCCGTAGCGCAGCGCGTGGAACAGCAGTCGTAGTCGGCGAAACAGAGGGGGCATCGGCGGTTCGTTCGAGTGCATCGGCGATGCGGGTCAGGACCGCTCAGATTAGCAGGGATGGGGCGCGCGGAACATCCGCAGGGTTACGGGCATGTGCCATTTGTCGCATGCGAAAGGCATACGCCTACTGTCCGCCGACGATGTGCCAACGGAGAGCCAACAGCATGCACACGCTCATTACGCGCAACTTCCGCGCCGGGTCTCTATGCGTAATACAATACGGCCGGGCTCTGCCCGATTCCTGAATACACGCTCGCCGCCTCGCCGCGGCCAACAACATCGAGATGCTGGCAGAACAACGTCATCAATATATTCTGGCTCAGGTCACGAAGACGGGCGCACTGTCGGTCGCCGAGCTGGTTCGCGAACTCAACGTGTCGCGCGAGACGATCCGCCGCGATCTGAACGCGCTTGCCGAGCGTGGCCTGATCGTGACGACGCATGGCGGCGCACTGTCGAGCGACCGGCGCGAGCCGGACCTCGATACGCGCGATGCCGCCAACGCCAGCGCAAAGCGCGCCATCGGCGAGCGCGCGGCGCAACTGGTGCCCGACGGCGCCTCGGTCATCATCGACTCAGGCAGCACGACGCACGCGGCCGCGCGTGCGCTGACCGACCGCCACCGGCTGACCGTCTACACGAACGACTGGCGCATCGCGCTGCTGCTCGGCCGTCGCAACGACAACCGCGTGACGCTGCTCGGCGGCGAGCTGTCGGACAACGAAGATGCCGCGTTCGGGCTCGATACCATCACTCAGCTGTCGCACTATCACGCGGACTTCGCGCTGATCGGCGCGGGCGGCATCACGCCGGACGCGCAACTGTCCGATTACTCGCGCATGGCGGCCGAAGTGCGTAGCCGGATGATCGGCGCGGGCAATACGGTCATCGTCGTCGCCGACAACTCGAAGTTCGGCCGCGTGACACCTGTGCGCATCGAAGGGATGGAGAAGGCGCGCTACGTCGTCACGGAACTCGCGCCCGAGCGCACGCTCGCGAAGGCGATCACCGCGCGCGGCCCTGAAATCCTGATCGCGTGAGTGTCGCGCTTCGCATTGCTCCGCGCCGGATTACCTCACGCTAATGCCGAGGCTCGCCAGCGTCCGGCCGATCGCGGCGACGGCGTTGTGCATCTCGTTCGTGTCGATCGCACCGATGCAGCCGACGCGAAACGTCTCCACTTGCGTCAGCTTGCCCGGATACAGGATGTACCCGGCCTCGCGCACAGCTGCATAAAACTGCACAAATTGCCACTTCGGATCGCGCGGCGCGTGGAACGTGACGATCACGGGCGCCTGCACGTCCGCCGACAGAAACGTCTCGAAGCCGAGCGCCTTCATGCCGTCTACAAGCGCCGCGCAGTTGCGCGCGTAGCGTGCGCCGCGTGCCGGCTGGCCGCCTTCCGCGATGAACTGGTCGAGGGCAGTGCGCAGCGCGGCGACCACGTGCGTCGGTGGCGTAAAGCGCCATTGTGTGGTTTTTTGCATGTATGCGAACTGGTCATACAGGTCGAGCGCGAGCGACGGCGAGCGGCCTTCGCAGGCTTCGAGCACACTGCGACGCACGATCACGAAGCCCATGCCGGGCACGCCTTCCAGACACTTGCCGCTGGCCGACACCAGCGCGTCGATGCCGCCGTCGCGCAGATCGATGGGCAATGCGCCGAACGAACTCATCGCATCGACGATCAGGCTTTTGCCGTGGTGCTTGCAGAGGGCGGCGATCGCGTCGAGCGGATTGAGCAGGCCCGCGCTCGTCTCCAGGTGCACCTGCGCGACGTGCGTGATGCGCGGGTCGTCGTTGAAGGCGTCTTCGATGGCGGCGGCGCTCACCGGCTCGTCTTCGCGCAGCGGCAGTTCCACGTACGCGATGCCCATGCGCTGCAGCACCTTGATGATGCGCGCGCAGTAAGCGCCGTTGTTCGGCACCAGCACGCGGCCGTCGCGCGGGACCAGCGTGCCGAGCGCCGCTTCGACGGCGAACGTGCCGCTACCCTGGAGCGGCACGCACACGTAGTCATTTTCGCCATGTACGATCTCGACGAGATCGGCGCAGACGCTGTGCGTCATGCGGTTGAACGCGGCGTCCCACGATCCCCAGTCGCGCAGCATCGACTGACGCGTGACGGGGGAGGTCGTCAGCGGTCCCGGCGTGAGCAGGATCGGGTCGTTTCCAGAAATCACACAGCCTCCTTCGTATGGATCGGTTGCGCCGTTGCGGGCGCATATTGCATTGCCTGTCGTATTCCCGACTGTCTTGCATATTATTGGCTATTTGTGTCATTTTGTGGAAATCGGCAGAATCTTCACGTCGATGTCACAAAAAAAGACGATCCTTGCCGTGCCCGTTCAGGCAAGGCAGCCAGCAACGCGTAATCGTCGGAGGGATGCCTTGGTGCAAACGCCGCAAAAAAAGTTGTCAGCAATCTGCAATCTGCGTGGCTTCGGCCGCGAACGTCAGGCGGACAGCGCCCCCGAAGCGCGGTCCGGACACCACCACTAACGGGTTACCCACAGGTTTTTGCCTTTCGGAGAGAACGACATGAAAAAGACGGATCACCTTCGCTCGACGGGCCGCGTTGGTCGTATTGGCCACACCGCTCGCAAGCTGCTGCCCGCGCTGGTCGCGGCGGCGGCGTTCGGCGGCGCGATGTCCGCGCACGCGGCGGGCGCGGTCGTGCTGTACACGGCTGACGGCCTCGAAAACCTGTACAAGGACGTGCTGCCCGCGTTCGAGAAGCAGGAAGGCGTGAAGGTCAACATCGTGACGGCGGGCAGCGGCGAAGTCGTGAACCGCGCGACCGTCGAAAAGGACGCGCCGAAGGCCGACGTGCTGGTCACGCTGCCGCCGTTCATCCAGACGGCAGCGCAGTCGGGCCTGCTGCAGAACTATGAGAGCGTGAACTACAAGAACGTGCCCGCCATCGCGAAGGCGTCCGATGGCGCGTGGGCCACCTTCGTGAACAACTATTTCTCGTTCGCAATCAACCCGGAAGTGGTGAAGGCCCAGCCGAAGACGTTCGCGGATCTGCTGCACCCGGACTACAGCGGCAAGGTCGCGTACTCGAACCCGGCGACGGCGGGCGACGGCATGGCCGTGATCATCCTGACCACGTCGCTGATGGGCGAAGACAAGGCGTTCGACTATCTGAAGAAGCTCGAGCAGAGCGCCAAGTTCCACACCAAGGGCACGGGCTACCTCGACGTGCTGCTCTCGCGTAACGAAATCGCGGTGGCGAACGGCGACCTGCAGATGGATCTCGACGACGCGGCCAACGGCGGCCTGTCGATCAAGCCGATCTTCCTCGCAGCCGACGCCGGCGGCCAGCCGACCACGTTCCAGCTGCCGTACGCGATCGCGCTGATCAAGAACGGCCCGAACCAGGCCGCGGGCAAGAAGCTGATCGACTATCTGATGTCGACGGAAGTGCAGTCGAAGGTGCCGGACATCTTCGGCATTCCGGGTCGCACCGACGTTCAGCTTTCCGGAAAGAACGGCACGGCCGTCAAGCAGGCGATCTCCGGCGTGAAGCTGATTCCCGTCGACTGGAACCAGGTGATGGCGAAGAAGGCTGACTGGACGGCCCGCTGGAAGAGCGAAGTGATCGGCAATTCGGGCAAGCAGCTCGAAGTCGTCAAGCCGAAGTAATCACTGCGTCTGATGGAATGCGTGGCGTGACGATCGTCACGCTGCGCAAAAAAGCATTCTGGCGCTTGCATGCGCCAATCAAAGTCGCCAACGTAGGAGGATGGACCCGGTGAATACAGTAACAACGCTGGCTGGTTCGGGCGCGCTAGACGCCACGCCACGCGCGGATGGCGTCGCGCAGACGGGCGCGCCGGGCGGCGTGCAGATCGAACATCTGACCGTGCGCTTCGGCTCGCGCACGGTGCTCGACGATCTGTCGCTGACGATCGAGCGCGGCGAACTGTTGACCGTGCTCGGCCGCAGCGGCTGCGGCAAGACGACGTTGCTGCGCTTCATCGCCGGTTTCATCGAAGCGGACGGCCTTGCAGGCACGTTGACGGTCGCGGGCCGCGACCTCACGCATGTGCCGCCGCACAAGCGCAATCTGGGCCTGCTGTTCCAGAGCTATGCGCTGTTCCCGCATTTGTCCGTGTTCGAGAACGTCGCGTTCGGTCTGCGCGCGCGCCGCATCTCGACCAAGGAAATCGCGCGGCGTGTCGCCGACGCGCTGAAGCTCGTGCAGCTCGGCGACGCCGGCCACGTGATGCCCGCGCAACTGTCGGGCGGCATGCAGCAGCGCGTGGCGCTGGCGCGTGCGCTCGTGATCGAGCCGGATGTGCTGCTGCTCGACGAACCGCTTTCCGCGCTCGACGCCAATCTGCGCGCGTCGGTGCGTTCCGAACTGAAGGCGCTGCATGAGCGCCTGCCGAATCTGACCATCGTGTGCGTGACGCACGACCAGGACGACGCGCTCGTGCTGTCCGACCGCACGCTGCTGATGCGCGAAGGCCAGATCGCGCAGCTCGGCACACCGCAGGAACTGTACGACCAGCCGAACGACGCGTTCGTCGCGCGCTATCTCGGCGCGGCCAATCTGTTGCCGCCGAGCATCGCGTTTGCGCTCGGCGACGCGCGTTACAGCGAGCGCGACCGCGTCGCGTGCCTGCGTCCCGAGGCGATGCGCATCGTGCCGCTCGGCGAAGGCCAGTTGCACGGCACGATTTCGACGGTCGAATGGTACGGCTCGGTGCTGGCCGTGCAGGTCGCCCTCGACGCGATGCCGAACGAACCCGTGCAGGTGTCGATGCAGCGCGGCACCGGCGTGACGCCCGAAAAGGGCGCGCGAATTTCCTTGCGTTACGAGGCAGACGATGTCGTCCTTATTCAGCCCTGACGCCAGCCCGGACGCGCTCGCCGCAGCGAAGGACGCACGTCGCGCCGCGACGGCCGCCTCGCACGCGGCGGCAAAGCGCCGGCGCGAGCGCCTGTCGCAATGGCATCTGGCGTTTCTTGCTGTGTTCGTGCTCGGCCCGCTGGTGATCTATCCGCTCGTGCGTCTCGTGTTGCTGAGCCTGTCGGGCGAGCATGGATTGAGCTTTCACGCTTACTCGACGTTCTTCCAGAACCCGGAGACGAGCGGCGTGATCGGCACGACGCTGTGGATTCTGTTTTCCAGCGCCGGGCTCGCGTCGCTGCTCGGCGTGGCGCTCGCGTCGCTGCTGTTCTTCAAGCCGTTTCCGGGCGCGCGCCTCGTCACACGGTTTCTGGAACTGTTCGTCGCGTTCCCGTCGTTCCTGGTCGCGTTCACGCTGATCTTTCTGTACGGCTCGCAAGGCTCCGTCAGCATCGGGCTGCAGCGGCTCTTCCATCTCGAAGCGCCGCCGCTCGACTTCCTGTTCGGCATCGGCGGCGTGATTCTCGCGGAAGTGGTGTTCTACGCGCCGTTCGTCGTGCGTCCGACGCTCGCCTCGTTCGCAATGCTCGACATGCGTCTGATCGAAGCCGCGCGGAGCCTCGGCGCGAACGGCTGGATGGTCGCGTTCCGCGTGATCGTGCCGCTCGCGTGGCCGGGCATCGCGGCGGGCACGATCCTGTGCTTTCTGCTGACGCTCAACGAGTTCGGCATTTTGCTCGTGCTCGGCAGCGCGCATCTGATCACGCTGCCCGTGGCGATCTACAGCTCGGCGACCGTCGACCTCGATCTGCCGACGGCTGCCGCCGGCGCCGTCGTGATGCTGGCGATGTCGCTGTCGTTGTATGCGCTGTACCGCCAGGTCAACAAGCGCAAGGTGAGAGGAGCGAAGTAATGTCCGATGTCGATCAAACCGTGCTGCCCGCCGTGCATCATCGCGCGCGGCCCGTTCAACATGGCATCGTCGCGCGCATCGGCGGCGCGCTGTTCATGGCATTCGCCGCGCTGCTGTGCTTCTGGCTGTTCGTGCTGCCTGTCATCGTGGTCGCGCTGTCGAGCGTCGCTTCGCACTGGTCGGGCACGATCCTGCCCGACGGCTTCAGCATGCGCTGGTTCGAACGCCTCGGCGGCAGCGATTTCGATGCGCTCGTCACCAGCCTGCAGATCGGCTTTGGCGTGGCGATCCTCGGCACGATTCTCGGCCTGTGGCTCGCGCTTGCGCTCGAAGGGCGCGACCGGCGCGGGCTCGGCGCACTCGTCGATACGATCGCGATGGTGCCCAACGGCGTGCCGAGCGTCGTGCTCGGTCTCGCGGTGCTGATCGCGTATCACAAGAAGCCGGTCGATCTGTCGAGTTCCGCGGCCATCGTCGTGTTCGTTCAACTGGCGCTGGTGCTGCCGTTCTGTTACCGCTGCGCGGCGGCTGCATTGCGGCCCGAACTGACCGTGTTGCGCGAAGCGGCGGCGAGCCTCGGTGCGCCGCCGTCGATGGTGCTGCGCCGGGTCGTGCTGCCGCAACTGGTGCCCGCGATCCGCGCATCGCTTGCGCTTGGCTTCGCGCTGTCGCTAGGCGAACTGGGTGCCACGCTCACCGTTTATCCGCCGGGTTTCGCCACCGTGCCCATCGTCGTCGTCGGACAGGTCGAGCGCGGCTATTACCTGCCTGCGTCGGCGCTGTCGCTGATTCTCCTGATCGCATCGCTCGCCGCGCTGCTTCTGATCGCCGCTCGCGTGCCCCGTCGCCGCGTGGACTGAACGTCAACGTTTCCTGATTTTTCGTGAGGTGTGTCGAGGCCGGCACACCACGCATACAGATGTGGCAAATATTGTCGAAATGACCGAAAATATGGAAATTGACTCGGGCGACCGGATCGAAGTGGTCAGGCGGCATTCGTTGACGGCGCTGGTGCGTGACGAGATCGAACGGCACATCGTCGAAGGCAAGCTGGCGCCCGGCGACAAGCTCAACGAATCGGAATGGGCCGCGCGTCTGCAGGTGTCGCGCGGGCCGGTGCGCGAGGCGTTTCGTGCGCTGGAGCAGGCGGGGCTGGTGTTTAACGAGAAGAATCGCGGCGTGTTCGTGCGGACGGTGTCGCTGGCAGAAGCCGACGAGATCTACGCGGTGCGCGCGGTGCTCGAAGAGGCGGCGTGCCGGATGCTGGCGCCGCGTATCGACGCCACGCAACTGGCGGCGCTGCGTGCGCATGTCGACGCAATGCGCGCCGCGCTCGATACCGGCGATCACGACGCGTATGCACGCGCGAACGTCGCGTTTCACGATGCGATCGTGGCGACGGCGGGCAACGGCAAGCTGTATGAGACGTATCGCAGGCTGGTGGGGGAATTGAGTCTGTTCCGGCGCGCCGCGCTGGAGGTGCGATCCGATGCGATGGAACGCTCGCTTGCCGAGCATCGCGCGATTCTCTCGGCGCTCGCGGCGCGCAATGCGGACGAGGCCGCGCAGTTGATGCGCGCGCATGTGGACGGCGGCAGGCAACGCGCGCACGAGGCGGTCGAGCCGCGCGCGTCGAACGCAACGGACAAAGGCAATGACGGGTTGAGCGCGCTGCTCGCCTGAACAGAGTCTGAACGAATCAGGAACACGCGTCGGCGACGCATAGGGAAGAGTGCAATGGCAATCCAATCCGAACGTAATGTTGAAGTGAATGGCCGCAGCTACCGGTTGCCCGTCAAGCCGACGGTGGTCGTGTGCGTCGACGGCTGCGAGTACGACTATCTGGAAGCGGCTGTGAGCGCGGGCGTGGCGCCCTTTATCGGCAAGATGTTGCGCGACGGCGCGGCGTTCAAGGGCGACTGCGTGATTCCGTCGTTCACCAACCCGAACAATCTGTCGATCGTCTGCGGCGTGCCGCCTTCCGTGCATGGCATCTGCGGGAACTACTTCTGGGACCCGCAGGCCAACGACGGCAAGGGCGCCGAAGTGATGATGAACGATCCCGCCTATCTGCGCGCGCCGACGCTGCTCGCCGCGGCCGCCGATGCGGGTGCCGCCGTCGCCGTCGTCACGGCCAAAGACAAACTGCGCCGCCTGCTCGGCAACAAGATGAAGGGTATCTGCTTCTCGGCGGAAAAGGCCGACAAGGTGACGCTCGGCGAGAACGGCATCGACGACGTGCTCGGACTGGTTGGTCTGCCCGTGCCCGACGTGTACAGCGCGGGACTTTCCGAGTTCGTGTTCGCCGCGGGCGTGCGGCTCGCGCAAACGCGCAAGCTCGACCTGATGTATCTGTCGACCACCGACTATATCCAGCACAAATGGGCGCCCGGCACGGAAGGCGCGAACGCGTTCTACGCAATGATGGACGGTTATCTGGCGCAACTCGACGCGCTCGGCTGGGTCATCGGCCTCACCGCGGACCACGGCATGAACGCGAAGCACGATCCGCAGACAGGCGAGCCGAACGTGGTCTATCTGCAGGACGTGATGGACGAATGGCTCGGCGCGCGCGCAGCCCGCGTGATTCTGCCGATCACCGATCCCTACGTCGTGCACCACGGCGCGCTCGGTTCGTTCGCGACGATCTATCTGCCGCCTGATGCGAATGCACGGCAGGTGATCGAACGGCTTGGCGGCTTGAAGGACATCGAAGTCGTGCTGGACAACCAGGCGGCGTGCGAGCGCTTCGAGCTGCCGAATGACCGCGTGGGCGACATCGTTGTCGTCAGCAAGAAGAATACGGCGCTCGGCACGCGCCGCGATGAACATGACCTGTCGGGTTTGACCGTGCCGCTGCGTTCGCATGGCGGCATTTCGGAACAGGTGGTGCCGCTGATCTTCAATCGACGCATCGACGAAGCACGTGTCGCGGGCAAGCGTCTGCGCAATTTCGACGTGTTCGACCTTGCGTTAAACAATGTGGCGGCCTCATGAACGCGATCCTGCAGTCCAACGACCATCCCGCGTTTCGCGCTGAAGCGCTGCGTCTGAAGGGCGAGCGCGCAGTCCGCGCACGTACGCTCGATGTGTTCGATCCGTACTCCGGCATGCGTGTCGGCACGGTGCCGCTGGCGAGCGTCGACGATGTGCGCGCCGCGTTCGAATACGCGGGCGCTTATCAGGCAAAACTCTCGCGTTATGAGCGCTCGCAGATTCTCGAGCGCGCGGGGATATTGCTGCGCGAACGGCTCGAAGCAGCGTCGGATCTGATCTCGCTCGAATCGGGTTTGTCGAAGCAGGACTCGCGCTATGAAATCGGGCGTGTCGCCGACGTGCTGAAGTTCGCGTCGATCGAAACCTTGCGCGACGACGGCCAGAGCTTCTCGTGCGATCTGACGCCGCATGGCAAGAAGCGGCGCGTGTTCACGCAGCGTGAACCGCTCGCGGGCGTGATCGTCGCGATCACGCCATTCAATCACCCGATGAACCAGGTCGCGCACAAGATCGCGCCTTCTATCGCGACGAATAATCGCGTGATTCTGAAGCCGTCGGAGAAGGTGCCGCTATCGGCCTATTTTCTCGCTGATGTTCTGTATGAAGCGGGGTTGCCCGCGCCGATGCTGCAGGTGCTCACGGGCGACCCGCGCGAGATCGCCGATGAACTGATCACGAATCCGCTCGCCGAACTCGTGACGTTCACGGGCGGCGTGGCGATCGGCAAACATATCGCCCAGCGCGCGGGCTACCGGCGTGTCGTGCTGGAACTCGGCGGCAACGATCCGTTGATCGTGCTCGAAGACGCGGATATCGAGCGCGCGGCCACGCTGGCCGTGCAGGGTTCGTACAAGAACTCGGGGCAGCGCTGCACGGCCGTCAAGCGGATCATCGTGCAGGAAAGCGTCGCGGCGCGCTTCACTGAGCGGGTCGTCGAGAAGACGCGCGAATGGACGTACGGCGACCCGTTCGATACGTCGAACCAGATGGGCACCGTCATCGACGCCGACGCGGCGCGGCTGTTCGAAGCACGCGTGAACGAAGCCGTCGCGCAGGGCGCGCGGCTGTTGACGGGCAACCAGCGCAAGGGCGCGCTGTATGCGCCGACGGTCGTCGACCAGGTCGATCCGTCGATGACGCTGATTCGCGAAGAAACGTTCGGCCCCGTCTCGCCGATCATCACGTTCGACACGATCGACGACGCGATCCGTATCAGCAATGGCACGCCGTTCGGTTTGTCGTGCGGGCTGTGCACGAACCGGCAGGATCTGATTCCGCGTTTTATCAACGAACTGCGCGTCGGCACGGTGAACGTGTGGGAAGTGCCGGGGTATCGCGTCGAGCTGACGCCGTTCGGCGGCATCAAGGATTCGGGGCTCGGTTACAAGGAAGGCGTGCAGGAAGCGATGAAGAGCTTCACGAATCTCAAAACCTTTTCTCTTCCGTGGGAGTGATGTTGTGGCATTGAATCTCGACGACATTCGCGGACTGTTCGAAGCGCACGGCCAGCTTGCTTATAGCGGCGAGCCGGTCACGCAACTCGAGCATGCATTGCAAAGCGGCGCGCTGGCGGAATCGGAAGGCGCCGCTGACGAGCTGGTCGCGGCGGCGTTTCTGCATGACCTCGGCCATCTGCTGAACCGGCAGGGCGAGACGCCCACTGCACGCGGTATCGACGATCTGCATCAGTACTTCGCGTTGCCGTTTCTGCGGCCGGTGCTGCCGGAAGCGGTGCTGGAGCCGATCCGTCTGCATGTGGATGCGAAGCGCTGCCTGTGCGCTATCGATGCGGCGTACTTTGGGAAGCTGTCGGTCGATTCCGTGCGCAGTCTTGAGCTGCAGGGTGGCATCTTCAGCGACGACGAGGCGCAGGCTTTCCTGAAGAAGCCGTTTGCCGAGGATGCGCTGCGCTTGCGTCGCTGGGACGATCTGGCGAAGGAAGCGAACCGTGCGACGCCGGATATCGACCACTATCTGAATGTCGTGTCGCGCGTGATGGAGAGGCATGCTGCCGTTTGACTTATATATGTAGGCAGGGCTCGTGTACTTGCCTCGTATGTCATGCGTTTTACGCACATCAAAAAACCGCTTGCAACTGGCAAGGCAAGTGTCTAGAATTCCGGTCTTTCGCGCTGCGGCTAACGCGGCGCGAGGGAAACGAAGAAGGCCGGAAAGCCAGTATTGACGGGGCTTTCCAGTGGAGTCGACGGGTTGGGAAGTTAAAAAAACCGGTTGACGAAACGAAAAAGGTTCTTCATAATCTCGTTTCTCTGCTGCTGACGCAGCAACGCGGTGAAAGCAAGGCGCTTCTCGCGAATGTTCTTTAACAATCAACAGCCGATAAGTGTGGGTGCTCGATGGCGGCGCGCGGTGATCTTCGGATCACTGATATAGCGAAAGTAATCGAGTCTCACACGGAAGTAATTGAGGAAGGTTTGAGTAATCAGATCTTTCGTCAGTGATTTTGAGTGAGCGACCGGTTCTTAACGGAACCGAAAAACAGTAACAGGTTTGAAC
>Ga0207426_1000986_pt1 | contig 27952 bp, 27 predicted proteins | sample AraplaMF_Cvi_mMS_FD_184265 | JGI IMG/M metagenome (GOLD analysis project Ga0207426, IMG submission 184265) | Arabidopsis root microbial communities from the University of North Carolina, USA - plate scrape MF_Cvi_mMS (SPAdes) (version 2) | ecosystem: Host-associated > Plants > Roots > Endosphere... | reverse complement strand
CCTGCACAGGCCTGCCTGATAGGCGTTGCTGAACGTCTCGCCGAAGGCGCCGAGAATGTCCTGGGCGTCCGCGACCGCCTTTTCCTGGTCGTCGGAGAACAGCGGCAGCAGGCATTCCGCCAGCCGCGTCAGATTCCACAGTGCGATGCGCGGCTGATTGGCATAGGCGTAGCGGCCCATTTCGTCGATGGACGAGAACACCTGCGACGGGTTGTAGGCGTCCATGAAGGCGCAGGGACCGTAATCGATGGTCTCGCCCGAGATCGAAGAATTGTCGGTGTTCATCACGCCATGGATGAAGCCGACCAGCAGCCAGCGCGCGATGAGGTTTGCCTGGCGCGCAACGACGGCGGCGAGCAGGGCGTGATAGGGCCGCTCCGCCTGGAGCAGATCAGGATAATGGCGGGTGATGACGTGGTCGGCGAGCCGGCGGATCGCATTGGTATCACGGCGCGCGGCAAAGAACTGGAACGTGCCGACGCGAATGTGGCTGGACGCGACGCGCGTCAGCACGGCGCCGGGCAGGGCGGTCTCGCGGATGACGTGCTCGCCGGTGACGACGGCGGCGAGCGAACGCGTGGTCGGAATGCCGAGCGCATACATGGCTTCGCTGACGATGTATTCGCGCAGGACCGGTCCGAGCGCGGCGCGGCCGTCGCCGCGGCGGGAGAACGGGGTGGGGCCCGACCCCTTGAGCTGGATGTCGCGGCGAACGCCATCCTTGTCGATGACCTCGCCGAGCAGGATCGCACGGCCGTCGCCGAGCTGGGGCACGAAGTGCCCGAACTGGTGGCCGGCATAGGCCATGGCGATCGGGTCGGCCCCATCAGGAACCATCTTGCCGGCCAGGATGGCGGCGCCCTCGGGGGTCTCCAGCAGATCCGGATCGAGCCCGAGCTGGATCGCCAGCGGCCGGTTCAGCTTGATCAGCCGGGGGGCCGCGACAGGGGTCGGCGCGACGCGGGCAAAGAAGCTGTCCGGCAGCGCCGAATAGGAGTTCTGGAACGGGAAATGGACGGTCATGGAGGTAAAGATAGGCGGGGAACGCCCGATGGCAAAGGCTTGGGGCCCGATCGGCCAAAAATGGGCGGTTCGGGTCCAAAACAGGCCGTTCCCTTGGTTGCCGCACCCGGCCTCGTCGGGTAAACCCTGCCGCAACTTTGGACCGGCCCTCATGGGCCGTCCGATTCGTATCCTCCGACATTGATTTTGGGACGACCATGCATCGCTACCGGTCACATACATGCGGCGCGCTCCGCGAGAGCAACATCGGCGAGACGGTCCGCCTGTCAGGCTGGGTCCATCGTGTCCGCGACCATGGCGGCGTGCTGTTCATCGACCTGCGCGACCATTACGGCCTGACCCAGTGCGTGGTCGATCCGGACTCGCCGGCGTTCGCGCTGGCGGAAAAACTACGTTCGGAGTTCGTGGTGCGGATGGACGGCAAGGCCCGTCGCCGCCCTGAGGGCACCGACAATGACGAGCTGCCGACCGGCAAGATCGAGGTTTACGTCAGCGAGATCGAGGTGCTCGGGCCCGCCGGCGATCTGCCGCTGCCGGTGTTCGGCGACCAGGAATATCCGGAAGACATCCGGCTGAAGTACCGCTTCCTCGACCTGCGCCGCGAGAAGCTGCACCAGAACATCATGACTCGCGGCGCGGTGGTCGATTCCCTGCGCAAGCGGATGAAGGAGCAGGGCTTCTTCGAATTCCAGACTCCGATCCTGACGGCGTCCTCGCCCGAGGGCGCACGCGACTTCGTGGTGCCCTCGCGCATCCATCCCGGCAAGTTCTACGCGCTGCCGCAGGCGCCGCAGCAGTATAAGCAACTGCTGATGATGTCCGGCTTCGATCGCTATTTCCAGATCGCGCCATGCTTCCGCGACGAGGATCCGCGCGCCGACCGTCTGCCGGAGTTCTATCAGCTCGACGTCGAGATGAGCTTCGTCACCCAGGACGACGTGTTCGCCGCGATGGAGCCGGTTATCACCGGCGTGTTTGAGGAATTCGCCAACGGCAAGCCGGTCAACAGGAACTGGCCGCGGATTCCGTTCGCAGAGGCTCTGCGCAAATACGGCACCGACAAGCCTGATTTGCGCAATCCGATCGAGATGCAGGACGTCTCTGAGCACTTCCGCGGCTCCGGTTTCAAGGTGTTCGCGCGCATGCTCGAAGACCCCAAGAACCAGGTCTGGGCGATCCCCGCCCCAGGCGGTGGTTCTCGCGCGTTCTGCGACCGCATGAATTCTTGGGCGCAGGGCGAAGGCCAGCCCGGCCTCGGCTACATCATGTGGCGCGAGGGCGGCGAGGGCGCTGGTCCGCTTGCGAACAACATCGGACCCGAGCGCACCGCCGCGATCCGCGCGCAGATCGGCACCAAGGAAGGCGATGCCGCCTTCTTCGTCGCCGGCGATCCCGACAAATTCTGGAAGTTCTCAGGCCTGGCCCGCACCAAGGTCGGCGAGGAGTTGAACCTCGTCGACAAGGACCGGTTCGCGTTCGCCTGGATCGTCGACTTCCCGATGTACGAGTATGACGAGGAAAACAAGAAGGTCGACTTCTCGCACAACCCGTTCTCGATGCCGCAGGGCGGCCTCGATGCGCTGAAGGGCCAGGACCCGCTGACCATCAAGGCGTTCCAGTACGACATCGCCTGCAACGGCTACGAGATGGCGTCCGGCGGTATCCGCAATCACGTGCCCGAGGCGATGGTGAAGGCGTTCGAGATCGCGGGCTATGGCGAGCAGGAAGTGGTCGACCGCTTCGGCGGCATGTATCGTGCGTTTCAGTACGGCGCGCCGCCGCATGGCGGCATGGCTGCCGGTCTCGAGCGTATCGTGATGCTGCTCTGCGGCACCAACAATCTGCGCGAGATCTCGCTGTTTCCGATGAACCAGCAATACGCGGACCTGCTCATGGGCGCGCCGTCGGAAGCCACGACCAAGCAGCTGCGCGAGCTGCACGTGCGGGTGAACCTGCCGCAGTAGTGAGTTGATTGACGCCACGAAATTCGAGATGCCCGGGGTTCGTCCCGGGCATCCTCGTTTTCGAGCCTTTGCGCAAAAGAACGTTGATGGCTGAGTGCAGCCCGGCCATTCGTCAGACGCGAGAGTAAGGTTGCAATCGGATGTTGCCACCGAGCCGCCGGCCGTGCTTCATCCGGTTCCGTGACCCGGAATACCGCCAATCGTGGCGGCTGGTCACGGCACTTTGGTTTTGAGGCCGGTAACGCGAGGCGAGACACCGCATGTCGTCCTATTCTGATGATCTCCACCAGGCGGCGCTCGCCTATCACCGTCTGCCGCGGCCCGGAAAGCTCGAGATCCAGGCGAGCAAGCCGCTCGCCAACCAGCGCGACCTTGCGCTTGCCTATTCTCCCGGCGTTGCCGCCGCCTGCACCGAGATCGCCAAGAACCCGGCGGAAGCAGCCACGCTCACGACGCGCGCCAATCTGGTGGCTGTGGTCTCGAACGGCACCGCGGTGCTCGGCCTCGGCAATATCGGCCCGCTGGCGTCGAAGCCGGTGATGGAAGGCAAGGCGGTTCTGTTCAAGAAGTTCGCCGGCATCGACGTGTTCGACATCGAGATCGCCGCCGACACCATCGACCGCGTGGTCGAGACCGTGGCGGCGCTGGAGCCGACCTTCGGCGGCATCAACCTGGAAGACATCCGTGGACCGGAATGTTTCGAGATCGAGGCGCGCCTGAAGGAGCGCATGAAGATCCCGGTCTTCCACGACGACCAGCACGGCACCGCCATCATCGTCGCTGCTGCGATCACCAACGGCCTCCGCTTGAACGGCAAGAAGCTGTCGGACGTCAAGATCGTGGCGTCGGGGGCAGGGGCGGCTGCGATCGCGACGCTCAATCTGCTCGTGTCGATGGGCGCGCAGCGCAAGAATATCTGGGTCTGCGATATCGACGGCCTGGTCTATGACGGCCGCAACACGCAGATGGACCGCTGGAAGGCGGTCTACGCGCAGAAGACCGACAAGCGTACGCTGGCCGACGTCATCGGCGGCGCCGACATCTTCATCGGCCTCTCGGCCCCCGGCGTGCTCAAGCCCGAGATGGCGAAGGCGATGGGCGACAAGCCGCTGATCATGGCGCTGGCCAACCCGACGCCCGAGATCATGCCCGAAGAGGCGCGCAAGGTGCGCCCCGACGCCATGATCTGCACCGGCCGCTCCGACTATCCGAACCAGGTCAACAATGTCCTCTGCTTCCCCTTCATCTTCCGCGGTGCGCTCGACGTCGGTGCCAGCGCCATCAACGAGGAGATGAAGCACGCCGCGGTCGAAGCCATCGCTCAGCTCGCGCGCGAGGCGCCGTCCGATGCGGTCGCGCAGGGCTTTGACACCGGCGAGACGCAGGGTTTCGGCCCGGGCTCGCTGATCCCCAGCCCGTTCGATCCGCGCTTGATCCTGCGTATCGCGCCGGCCGTCGCCAAGGCGGCGATGGAGTCGGGCGTGGCGACGCGGCCCATCACCAATTTCGACGAGTACACCGCGCTGCTCGAGCGCTTCGCCTTCCGCTCCGGCCTCGTCATGAAGCCGATGTTCGCCAAGGCCAAGACCCAGCCGGTGCGCGTGATCTACGCCGAAGGCGAAGACGAGCGCGTGCTGCGCGCCACGCAGGTGGTGCTGGAGGAAAAGCTGGCGCGGCCGATCCTGGTCGGCCGTCCCTCCGTCGTCGAGGCCCGCATCAAGCGCTTCGGCCTCTCGATCCGCGCCGGCAAGGATTTCGACCTCGTCAATCCCGAGGACGATCCGCGCTACCGTTCCTATGTGCAGTCCTATGTCGAGGTCGCCGGACGCCGCGGCGTGACGCCGGATGCGGCGCGTACGGTGGTGCGCACCAACAACACGGTCATCGCCGCGCTCGCAGTGACACGCGGGGAAGCCGACGCCATGCTCTGCGGCGTCGAAGGCCGCTACATGCATCATCTGCGTCATGTCCGCGAGATCATCGGGTTCGCGCCGGGGGTCAGTGACTACGCCGCGCTGGCGCTGCTGATCACCACCAAGGGCGCCTTCTTCATCGCCGACACGCAGGTGCGTCCCAATCCGAGCGCGGAAGAGCTCGCCGAGATCGCTTCGCTTGCGGCGGTCCACGTCCAGCGCTTCAACATCAAGCCGAAGATCGCCTTCGTCTCGCATTCGGATTTCGGCAGCTACGACACCGAGTCCTCGCGCAAGATGCGCCGGGCAACTCAGCTGTTGAGGGAGAAGCATCCAGAGCTCGAGGCCGACGGCGAGATGCAGGGCGACACCGCGCTCTCTGCGGCTGCGCGAAAAATGGTGCTGCCGCATTCCAAGCTGGAGGGCGAGGCCAACATCATGATCATGCCGACGCTGGACACCGCCAACGTCGCCTATCAGATGATCAAGTCGCTGGCCGATGCGCTGCCGGTCGGCCCGATCCTGATCGGCCCGGCGCGGCCTGCGCACATCCTGACGCCGTCGGTGACGGCGCGCGGCATCCTCAACATGACCGCGGTCGCGGTTGTGGAAGCCCAGGAGCGCGCGGCAAGGCAGCAGCCGACGTTGTTCACGTAAGGGAACGACGCTCGGGCGGTGTAAATCCTTCTCCCCTTGTGGGAGAAGATGGCGCGAAGCGCCGGATGAGGGGTTCTCTCCGCGAGGCGAGATGATCGCAAGAGTTTCCCGTGCCGATAGAACCCTTCACCCGTCTCGCCGCTACGCGGCGATCCACCCTCTCCCACAGGGGGAGAGGGGAAGTGGTCCGCTCGCCGCCACTTTTGAATTACTTTCAGTTTTCCATTTCCCTGTTTGTAAACCGGCACACGACTCTCCATAATCCCCCGATGCCTTCGTCGAAATTCCGGTTTCAAAAAGCCTGAGCCATAGAGGCCGATCATGCCAGCGTTCGTGACTTTCGGGCGGATCCTGTTCGCCGTTCTGTTCATCTACACGGGCGCGACCAAGCTCTTTGCCATCCAGGCGACCGCCGATTTCATCGCCACCAAGGTCGTGGTGCCCGACGCCATAGCGCCCTATGCCAAGCAGATCGAGACGGCGACGGCGATGACGACGCCGCAACTGCTGGCGATCGCGGTCGGCGGGCTCGAGATCATCGCGGGCCTGATGATCGCGCTGAACTTCGGCGCGCGGTTCTTCGCGCTGCTGATGATCGTCTACGTCGCGGTCGCGACGGTGCTGTTCTCGGACTTCTGGAACCAGGCGCCGCCCGACAACGCCAAGGTGCTGGTCGACGCGCTCAAAAATCTCTCGATCATCGGGGCGCTGTTTATGATCATGGGCTATGGCCGCGCCACACGCTCGGCGGAGACGGCCTACGGGGACGTCTAGCCGCGCCGAACTCCCTGGAGGTCATGCGACGCGCGCGTGAACCTTCATTCACATATCATGGCTTTGAGATCACAGCGGTTCCACAAAATCGCGCGTGCTGTGGAAGGCGCACGTTTCTCGACTTGTCGGAGTCCGATGGAACCGAATAGTACCGGTCGACTGGTTGTCTGGGCGCAACCGGCACGGTGCATTGGGGGCGGGACTTGTTTCATTGGAAGCTGCGGGCGGCTGCGCGTGTGGGCGCGGTTTTTGGTGTCGCATTCATTCCGGCATTTGCAGTAACGGAGGCTTCCGCAGCCGATCTTCCAGTCAAGGCGCGGCCTCTCGCGGCGCCCGTTTCCAACTGGACCCAGTTCTATGTCGGCGGCGGGCTCGGTTTCGACTTCGCTACGGGCCGCTCTCGCCTGACGCCCGCCGGCGGCGGCCCTGATCTGTTCAATCTCGAAGGCTTGCAGGGCGCGGATCTCGGGCTGTCCGCGTTCGCCGGTTTCGACCTCCAGGTCGCGCCGCGAATCGTGGTCGGGGGCTTCGTCGATTACGACTGGTCGCGTCAGCGCACGACAGCCAGTGCGTCGAGCCCCTTGCTGCTCGGTCAGAGCCTCGACGCTACGCTGCCGTCGCTGGACCAGGGCTGGACGATCGGAGGCCGGGCCGGATTTCTGGTGACGCCCGATATCCTGCTCTACGGTCTCGCCGGCTACAGCGAGATGCGGATCAACAACTGGAATCTGAACTTCGTGACCTTCGGAGGAGGGCCCTCGTTCACGGTGCAGGAGCCGGCGCTGACATCGCACGGCTATACGGTCGGCGCCGGCGCGGAATATCGCCTCGCCAACAATGTCTCGCTGCGCGGCGAGTACCGCTATGTCGCGCTTGGCCAACACACCACGGCCGATCCGGTCGGCGCCGTCTGGACCACCGACCTGTCGCAGCATGTCGTCCGGATCGGCGCGGCTTATCGGTTCGGCCAGTTCAGCGGACCTGCGACGGCGGCGGCGGCCCCGGCGCTGAGGCCAACCTGGACGGGCGTCTATGTCGGTGCGGGGATCGGCGGCGACATCATCACACCGCATATCGCGGGCTCGCTCGGCGGCGTTATCGACGTCAACGCGTCCGGTCTCGGCGGCGCGGATGTCGGCGGCACATTCACGATAGGTTACGATCGCCTGGTTGCGCCGAAATGGGTCCTCGGTGCATTCGGGCTGATCGATGCCGGCACCAATGGCGGCGCAAGGATCAAGGCGTCCGGCGGAGGTTTCGAAATCTCATCGGATCTCGCCGCGGTGAAGTGGGGCTGGACCGTCGGAGGACGCGTCGGCTATCTCGTGGCGCCGGAGACGATGGTCTATCTGCTCGGCGGCTACAGCGGCACCACCGCGCAGTCGATCTCGTACAATTTCATCGTGTTTCCCGGGACCGCGCCGACGCGTGAATATCACGGCGCGACGTTCGGCGGCGGCTTCGAACGCTTCTTCACCGACAGCATCTCCGCGCGCGCGGAATATCGCGTCACGCATCTCGGCGCGCGCGACGATCTGGCCTCCGATTTCATGACCAGCCTGAGCGCCGGCGGCACGGTGCACACGCTGCGCGGTGTGCTCGCCTATCACCTTCCGGCGCCGTAGCGCCTTCCTGGCAGGCAAAAACCGATGCTCGTTATGCAAGTGAAATCAACGCCACAGTGACCGGCAATAAAATACCGGTACTGTGCATGGGGTTGTTTTCCGAGTTTAGTTCGAGCTTGCCACCCGTCGCCATGGCGTGACTGTGACGTCATGAGCTTGGTCGAGCATGTAAGGCGTGCCGGGCCTCATCCCGTGCGATGACAGCACTTCATGCGGCGTCCGCTTGGGCACGTCGACGAAGCAGCCGTCGCCACCGGGCAGGCGGACATGTGGGGCTTCCGACAGCCAGAACGTGTCGTAGCGGTCCATGAACATGTCGAACACGACGGGGCCGCCGATGATGGCGACGGTGCCGGAGGCGACGTCGGCGAAGGCGCAGGCGTCCGCGAAGCTCGCATGATCCGGATTCCACAGCGTCGCGTTCGGCATCTCCGGATCAACGGTGAGCGGCTTGATCTTGCGGGTCAGGATCAGCCGCTTGCGCTTCGGCGAGTTCGTCTGCTGCTCGTAGGAATTGCGGCCGTGGACGATCAGCGCGGCGCGGTCGAGCGCCTGCTCGAAGAACAGCTTGTCGCCCGGGAATTTCAGGCTGTCGGGCATGACGTGGCTGGCGTCGGCGAGCATGCCGTCCGCCGAGACGATGACGTAGCCTTCGAACCGGAAGGACAATGGCCGGCTATTCGTTGACCGTCGTGACGACGCTGTTGACCGGGCGGGTGCTCACGGTCGGCAGCTTGACGTCCTTCAGCAGCTCCTGATCGTACTCCGGCAGCGTGGACGCCGGGAACTTGGCGCGCATCGCCACAACCTTGTAGCCGCCCGCCTTGAGGCGCTTGAGCAGCTCGGGCAGGGCTTCCGCGGTGTGCTTCTGGAAGTCGTGCATCAGGATGATGCCCTTGCCCTTGCTGTCGAGCTTCTTCATCACGGTCTCGACGACCTTCTCCGGCTTGGAGGCCTTGAAGTCGAAGGAGTCGATGTCGCAGGAGAAGATCGCGACGTTGCGGTTGCCGAGATAGGTGACCATCTCCGGCGGATGCTGCAGCGCCGGGAAGCGGAAGAACGGCGCGGGCGAGATGCCGCCGAGCGCCCACTTCACCGCCGAGAATCCCTTCTCGATCTCCTCCTTGCGCTGCGCTTCGGTGAGTTTCTTGTTGTTGAGATTGGCGTGCGACCAGGTGTGCGCACCGACGGTGTGGCCGGCAGCATAGACCTGCTTCAGGATCTCGGGCTCGTAGGTCGCATGCTTGCCGATCGAGAAGAAGATGCCGGTGGTGCATTCGTCCGCGAGCGCCTTCAGCACGGCCGGCGTGTTGCGCGGCCAGGGGCCGTCGTCGAAGGTCAGCACGACCTCCTTGTCGCGCAGGAAGTCGAGCTCCTTGAAATGTTCGAAGCCGAAGCCGGGACCGCCGGTGGTGTCGATCTCGACGGTGCGGGCGACGCCGAGCGCGCCGGGGGTGTTGCAGGCCGCGCGCGCGGGCTGCGGCGCTTGTTGCGGCGGGGGCGGGAACGCGGCCTGGGCTGGAGCGGCGGCGGCCACTGCGGGAGCGGGGGCAGGTGCAGCGGCGGGCGCCGCTGCTGGGGCCGCCGGCGTCGCCGCCGCGGGCTTTGCGGCCGGGGCCTGCGACCATGCCGCGCCAGCCATCGCGAGTGACATCGCGCTTGCCAAAATCAGTCCTGCCGCCACACGCATGGTGTTATCCTCGAGATTGATCCCGTTGTTCCGCCGCGGCTTTTCGCCTCCGGCAAAACCATCCTGCCCCTTGTTCGTCCTAGCCTAGATGGTGGGCCCTCGTCATTGCAACGGCTGTTTGGCAAGCCGCCACAATTGTGCCCAACCGGATGGGGCGCGGCAGCTCAACTGTCGGCCAGTGCCTTGGCGATGGCCGTCTTGACCCGCGTGTCGGCCGGCTCGACCGCCGACGGAAACACCTCGGCGATGTAGCCGTCGCGACCGATCAGGTATTTGTGGAAGTTCCAGCGCGGAACGTCCCTGGGACGCGCCTCGGCCGCCCATTTGTAGAACGGATGCGCCTTCGTCCCGACCACGACCGCCTTGGCCGCGATCGGGAAGGTAACGCCGTATTGGTGATGCGCGGTCTCGGTGATCTCGCTGGTCCCGCCGGGCTCCTGGCCGCCGAAATCGTTGGAGGGCACGCCGATCACGGTGAGCCCGCGCGCACGAAACTCGGTCCAGATGTCCTGCAGGCCGGCATATTGCGGTGTGTAGCCGCACAATGAAGCGGTGTTGACGACCATCAGCGGCTTGCCGGTGAACGCGGCCAGGCGGATGTCGTCGCCCGACAGGGCGGGGAAGGAGAAGGCGTAGGCCGGAATCCGGCTCATGCCGCCATCGGCAAGCACACGCGTCGTCGGCGCCACGGCGCCTGCCAGCGTTGCGAGAAGGATGGTCCTGCGATTCATCATGACGGCGTCCCCCCGAAATGATCCGTGAGCACCTTACCCCGCCGAAGCGACGAGGCCGCTCAACACCGCGTTATCAAGTGCGGCGAGGATCAGTACAGACGGACGATGAAGTCGGTGCCTTCGCCGGTCTCGCCCTGGTTGATGCCCTGGTCGGAGATGATGATCGAGCCACCCGTGGTCAGCATCTCGTTGATCTTCGCCATGGTGTCGGCGGGGATCGAGATGCGGTCGAGCGCCTCGGCCGGGCTGTCCGGCGTGATCACGGGCTTTGCGGCGGCAGGCTTGGCGGCAACGGGGATCACGGCAGCGCCACGCTGGCGGCGCGTCGTGCGGTTGTCGTCTTCGCGCGCGGCAGAGCGTGCCGTGACGGGCAGCGACACCACCGACCAACGCAATGCATTGCTGTCGGTCTTGTCGACCTCGGCGGTGAAGACATGCGTGCCAAGCGGCCGGTCGCTCGCGGCGATCGTGATGGGCACCTCGAACAGCGGGGCGAAGTTCTGGCGCACGTAGAGCTTGGAATCCTTGCGGCTGACGAAGACGGCGATTTGACCGGCGCGCTTGGGCGCCTCCGGCTTTACGGCCGGCGCGGGATCGGCGACGCGGGTCTCGTCCTTCTTGACGTCGGGCGAGGCGGCCAGCGCCGGCGCGTCGGGCTTCTTCGTGGTGTCCGCGGCTTCAGCCTTGGCAGGCTCGATCTTGGTCGGTTCGGTCTTGGCAGACTCGACCTTGTCAGCAGGCTTGTCGTCAACAGCCTTGTCGTTAGACGCCTTGGGCGCCCCCGCGGCCTCGATGGGCTTCGCATCGGTGTTCGCGGGCTTGGCGGCGTCTTCCGTCTGCGGCTTGGATACGTCGGACGCCTCGGCGGTCTTCGTTTCGGGTTTGGCTTCGGCCTTATCGGCGGCGACTTCCTCGCGTGCCGCGGCATTGCCGGTGGTCGCATCCGACATCACGGTGTGACCGACGGACGAGCGCAGTTCGAGCACGGTGTCCGCGCTGGCCGTTTTCGTCTCGACGGGCTTCGCTTCGGCGACTTTCTCGGCGGCGCCCTTGTCGGCCTTGTCACCGATATTGGTCTGTGGCTGATCGGCGCTTGCGGCCGGCTGCGGCGGCACGCGCACCGACGCGAGCAACGGGTGCTGGAAACTGTGCGGCGTCATCTCGCCCGGCGTCACGATGACGCGTGCGCCCATCTTGGTCCAGTTCCACATCTTGGTCGCGAACGCCATCGGCATGCGGATGCAGCCGTGCGACGCCGGATAACCCGGCAGCACGCCGGCATGCATGGCGACGCCGGACCAGGTGATCCGCTGCATGTACGGCATCGGTGCGCCGCTGTAGATGTTGGAGTGGTGGAATTTGTGCTTCTGGATGATGCTGAACACACCCATCGGCGTCGAGTGGCCCTTCATGCCCGTCGACACCGGCGATTCCGCGAACACACCATTGTTGTCGTAGACGGTGACCTTCTGCCGATCGATCGAGACCACGATCACCAGCGGGCCTTGCGGCTTGGTGCCGGCTTCCTTCTCGGCGACGCCCCCCTTTTTGCCCGCTGCGCCGCGCTTCTGCTGAGGCTTCTGGCGTGGGACGTCGGGATGGCGTTCCTGCCGGGCGGCGTAGGAGCCGTCGGAATAGTCCGTCCAGTAATAGAATGCTGCGTCTGCCTGGCTGGTCGTGCCGATCGCACCTGCCGCCGTCAGAATGGCGACCTGCCACAGCCGTGCCGGCGCGGCAGAAACACGGGGCCCGTTCACGCTATTCATTCCTCGAATCCACAATCCAAATCAGACATTAGTCTCGCAGAGGGGATACGCGTTCACCAGCATGGCGGTTCTGCCATCAGCTACTTTTGTCCTAGACGTAGCAAAAAAGCCTCACGGAGCGGTAAACGGCGGCCGGGCAGGGCCGCGGCCGTCTTCCTGTCCGGGGACCGCGTTCCTACATTGGCTGAACTTGTTACCGGAGAACTTCATGTCATCCCGTTTCCCCGGTCTTTCCGGCATCCGCTTGAAAGGCCTCGCTTTATTCCTCCTGGCCTTGGCCATGCCGCTGGCATCCGCATCCGCCGCCGATGAACCCGATCTGATTTTTCGCCGCTCCACCGTGTTCAAGTGGATGAGCCCGAATGACAAGCTCGCGACCTATGGTCTCGACGACCCCGAGGTTGAGGGCGTGGCCTGTCATTTCACGGTGCCGGAGAAAGGCGGCTTCAAGGGCTGGCTCGGCCTCGCCGAGGAGGTCTCGGACATCTCACTGGCCTGCCGCCAAGTTGGGCCGATCAAGTTCAAGAACAAGATGGAGCAGGGCGACGACATGTTCCGCCAACGCCGCTCGCTGTTCTTCAAGAAGATGCAGATCGTGCGCGGCTGCGACGCCAAGCGCAATGTGCTGGTCTACATGGTCTATTCGGACAGGCTGATCGAGGGCTCGCCGAAGAATTCGACCTCGACCGTGCCGATCATGCCGTGGGGACCGGCGGACGCGAACGTCCAGAAATGCGGCGAATTCTTCACTCAGTGATGAGCGTTCGGCTGGCGCGCGGTTTTGCGAGATGCGAGCCGGTCAGTCGCACGAAGGCTTGCGGCGCGGCTTCATAGCCACGACCTGACTGCAGCGACATCGCGCCGGTTGACGCGACGCGATTGGAATGTTGGCCGACGCGGTCAATGTCCGCGTCGCGCGCCGTGCGATCTTGCGCCATCGTGATGGCCATCCCTCGACTGTCGCCCGGTGGTTCCGGGCTTTCGGTTTCGATGGCTTGGGTCGCAGCCGAAGCGCCCGCGGTTCGACAGGACCCAGCCTTCGTTCGGGCTTCTCTTCAGCAGAAAAACGTAAAATGCATGTGAAACGTGGAAGGCACGGGCGTGACGGCGCGCGGCGTGCTGCGCGGTTTGAAGCGCGATGTCAGCTTGTCAGGGCACATTGACCCGCAGTACGACCCACCTGAAAAGACTGGGATTTTCCGCTGAATGTTTCATCGCGCGGGACGCGACGAAACAATTATCACGAACACGAAACCATTTTCCGCTTTTGGCGCATCACGGGCGAAACGACGCATGGTTATCAGCATCACAACGACGACGGCGCACCGCCGGCCACGGAATGGGACACAAGATCATGCGCACGCTCAGCTTCATTCTTGCCTTCGCTTTCGTGCTCGCCGGCTCCTCCTTCGCCGGAACTCCCGACGGCAGCCTGCCGGGGGTCGGCACTTTCCAGTACAGCGGCTCGCCGGTTACGGTCCCGGCGCCGCAGCAGCCGATCGTCGTTGCTGCACGTTTCTGATACCGCCAAGAAAAATCAGCCGATCAAGGCCATCATGATTGTTCGTTTCGGCATTGCCGCGTTCGTATCGCTTCTGACGATCAGTGCTGCCCAGGCGCAGGTGCGCACCCCCTCGAGACTTCCGGATCCCCGCAACGAATTCGTGCGTCAATGTGCGCCGCGGATGCTGGGACGATGGGAGCATCCTGAGGCGGTTTGCGGATGCCTGCATGATCATGCCGCTGCCGCCGTCGAGGACCGCGATCTGCGGGAGGCGCTGCTGCGCGGCATCAGCGAAACAGGCGTGCCCACGATCGAAACCGATTGGGTGCCGGCGTCCAAGCAAAGCGAGATCGGTCCGACCTTCACCAAGATCGCCAAGCCGACGCTTCAGTGCATGTTCGATCCGGCGAAGTCGTAGCAGCTATTTCGCCTTCGGGGCGTAGCGCGGCACGCAGGTTGCCGTCCGCGCGACGCCTCTGTCGGTCATCTTCGCACCGCGGATTTCCTTGACCTGTCCGGCGGGGCAGGTTCCATCATCCACCATGACACGCTGGCCGAGTTTGAGGTCGGTGATGTCCTGCTCGCGGCTGAAGGTGACGGCATGCGCCGTCGCGACAAGCGCAGCGGAGATCAAAAGCGAGAGGCAGGCGGTATGGCGGAGAAGCATGGCGAGGGATCCCGGCATCGATGCCGCAATGTAAGGACGCGCTTCCGATTCTGATAGTGAACGTTCGTCAGGCCCGGCGGGCAGTCTTGTTCCGCGCCCGCAAAGCCGCACGCGATTCCCGCGCAAGCCGTTCCGCCGATGCCACGAGCGTCGGAACCGCGTGGCCTGAAAAGCCCAGCACGAAACCCGGCAGGGGCCGCGCCCGCGAATAGGTGTCGGCTAGCAGCCAGCCTTCGGCGCCCGCGGCCTGTTTCGCGACGGCCGCTACCGCCAGATCGACGGACGGATCGAACCGCGCGACCAGGTGCAGTCCTTGCGATGGCACAGGCACCGACAGTGCACCGTCGGATGCCGCTTCCAGTGAGTTCGCCAACGCGTCACGCGCCTCGCGGTAGAGTTTTCGCACGCGCTTGAGGTTTGCGGCAAAGGCGCCGGAATTGAGCATGTCGGCGACGGCGCCCTCCATCAGCGTACCGGGAAAGCGGTCGAGCGCGGCGCGCGCTGCGGTCACGCCCCCGATCAGGCGCTCGGGCAGGGCGCAATAGCCGATGCGCAGGCCTGGAAACAGCGTCTTGGCGAACGTGCCCATGTAGATCACGCGCTGGAGGTGATCGATGCCGGCAAGCGACATCAGCGGCGCGCCGTCATAGCGGAACTCGCTGTCGTAATCGTCTTCAAGCACGAACGCGCCGGCCTGCTTCGCCCAGTCCAGCAATTCGAGCCGCCGCGACATCGACATCTGCACGCCCAGCGGAAACTGATGCGACGGCGTGACGTAGGCTGCGCGTGCGTTGGGCCCAGCCGTGCGGCCCTTGGTGACGCGCATCCCGTGCTCGTCGACGGGCACGGGCACGGCGCGGTAGCCGCAATGGGCGATGGTGTTGCGCGCGGCAGGGTAGCCGGGATCCTCGCACCAGACCTGGTCGTTGGGCTTCAAGATCGCGCTCAGGACAATGCGCAACGCGTGCAACGTGCCTGACGTCAGCATGATCTGGTCGGGATCGCAGCGAAGGCCGCGTGCCGACAGCAGATGATCGGCGATGGCAGCGCGTAGCTCGCGGCTGCCGCGGGGATCGCCGTAATGCAGATGCTCGGCGCCGAAGGCGCGCATACGCCGGCCGACGAAGGCGCGAAAACGCTGTACGGCGCGCTCGTCGATATGGGTGCAGCCTAGCGAGAACGCCCCTTGCCGGGGCGCCTCGACTACGACCTTCGGCTTCTTCAATTCATGTGAGCGGGCGGGAATGCGTGCGGCGACGAAGGTGCCGGAGCCGACGGTTGCGCCTGCAAAGCCGTCAGCGATCAGCCGCTCATAAGCGGTGACGACAGCGTTGCGGCGGAAGCCGGTTTGCCTGGCGAGTGTGCGCGACGGCGGTAGCGGCTCGCCGGGCTTGACCAGGCCAGAGACAATCATCTCGCACAGCGCTTGATACAGCCGGTGCGCTGCGGAGGCGCCTACGGTGATATGCGCTCCTGTGAGATCGAGCGGCAGCTCGGCCTTTGTCGGCGAATGGGACTTGGCGGGAGCGGAAAAATTGGTCGGAAATTTTTGCATGGAATTGGCACTATCGCAGACCAAATCCGACGCTACAACTGGACTGGAATTGTTTTAGGACACGACGAGGAGCGGCCGTGAGCCAGACCGAGAGCCCAAATTCCTATCCGACGTCAGCGCGTAATCAGGTGAAGCGCCGCCACGACCGTGGCTTCTATGATCACGAGACGGTTCACCGCATCCTGGATTCCTCGATGATGTGCCACGTCTCCTACGTCATCGACGGCCAGCCTTATTGCACGCCGACCTTCTTCTGGCGCGAGGGCACCAAGCTGTACTGGCACGGCTCCAGCGCCAGCCGCATGCTGCGCAATCAGACCAGGGGCGAGCGCGTCTGCCTCACGGTCGCTCATCTCGACAGCCTCGTGCTGGCGCGCTGCGGCTTCAACCATTCCGCCGACTATCGCGCCGTGATGGCGTTCGGCACCGCCTATCTCGTTACCGACGCGGACGAGAAGGAGCGGGCGGTGGTCGCGATGGTCGACCGCTTCTTCCCGGACCGCACCGCAGGCCTGCGGGCCAGCAGCACGCAGGAGATCAAGGCGACCTCTTTCATCGCCATGGAGATCGAAGAGGCCTCGGCCAAGGTCCGCGCCAAGGGTGTGGCCGATGACGACGAGGATTACGAATTGCCGATCTATGCCGAACGCATTCCAGTGCGCACCGTGCTTGGCGCGCCGGAGCCGTGCCCGCGCCTGCTCGACGGCGTGACACGGCCGGCGACGCTGAATGGCTATTCGGAAGGCCGTCTGCTCGAAGATGCATTGCGGGATGCTTATTTTGTGGAGTACCCGAACGGCTGAAATCGGCTAGCTTGCGCGCTCTTTCGATTGTCTGAACGCCCGGAGCAGCCTGATGAACGCCGAAACGCAGCAGAGGATTCTTGACGCCGTCGATGCCGGCTTCGAAGCCCAGCTTGCGACCACAAGAGATTTCGTCGCGATCCCCTCGACCCGCGGGGCGGAGGGGCCGTGCCAGGACATGATCGGCGACCTCCTGCGGCAGCGAGGCTACGAGGTCGACGACTGGCACATCAATGTCGACGATCTCAAGGATCTGCGCGGCTTCGGTCCGATCGAGCACGACTTTTCGAAGGCGCGTACCGTGGTCGGGACCTATCGTCCCGCCACAGAGGCCGGAAAATCGTTGATCCTCCAGGGCCACTGCGACGTTGTGCCGGCGGGGCCGCTGGAATTGTGGGACACGCCGCCGTTCTCGCCCGTCATCAAGGACGGCAAGATGTTCGGCCGCGGCGCCTGCGACATGAAGTCGGGCACGATCGGCGCGCTCTATGCGCTGGACGCGATCAAGGCCGCAGGGCTGAAGCCGACGGCCCGCATTCACTTCCAGTCTGTCATCGAGGAGGAAAGCACCGGCGTCGGGGCGCTCTCCACCTTGCAGCGCGGCTATCGCGCGGATGCCTGCTTCATTCCGGAGCCGACCGGCGGCAAGATGGTGCGCTCGCAGGTCGGCGTGATCTGGTTTCGCCTGCGCGTGAAGGGGCATCCGACCCACGTCGCCTTCGCCGGCTCCGGCTCCAATGCCATCATGGCGGCCTATCATCTGGTCCACGCCCTGCAGAAGCTCGAGATCGAGTGGAACGAGCGGGCCAAGGCCGATAAGCATTTCAAGACGCTCAACCATCCCATCAACTTCAATCCGGGAATCATCAAGGGCGGCGACTGGGCGTCCAGCGTGCCGGCCTGGTGCGACGTCGATTGCCGCATTGCCATCCTGCCGGGCTGGTCGGTCGCCGATCATCAGAAGGAGATCATGGCTTGCGTCGCGGCTGCCTCGCGCAATCACCGTTTCCTCGCCAACAATCCGCCGGAGGTCGAATGGTCAGGCTTCCTGTCGGAAGGCTATGAATTGACCGACGCAGCCGCGCCGGAAGCGTCGTTCGGCAAGGCATTCAACAAGGTCTATGGCGGTGCGGTCGAAGACCTCGTCTTCACTGCACTCACCGACACGCGCTTCTATGGCCTCAACTACGGCATCCCCAGCCTCTGCTTCGGCGCCAGCGGCGGCGAGATGCACGGCTTCAACGAATTCGTGGACCTGGAGTCGTTGAAGAAGACCACCAAGGCGACCGCGCTGTTCATCGCCGATTGGTGCGGGGTGGAAAAGGCTTAGGGGCGAGCCTCAGTCTTTCCGTCGTCATTGCGAGCGCAGCGAAGCAATCCAGGCTCCCACCGCGGGAGCATTCTGGATTGCTTCCTCGCTGCGCTCCTCGCAATGGCGGTGGAGAGAACCTGCCGCCTCGCTGCCCAATCTGCCGGCTCCCCAAAATCCTTTAAGCTTAAAAGAAAGACTAGGACGCCGGCCGTCCCGGTGGCAGACTGGCGGCTGTTTCGCCGGACGAGTCCATGGGAGCGACGATGCGCGATTGGGATGATGCTTACGCCAATTCGGCCCATATCCCGGGCTCCGACAAGATGCCCGCGCAATGGGCGGAGCAGGCGGCGGCGTATCGCGCCGGCCTTAAGAATTTCCGCGCCGACATCGCCTATGGCTCCGGCGAGCGCCAGCGCTTCGACCTGGTCCTGCCTGATGGCGACAGCGAGGGCCTCGTCGTGTTCGTGCACGGCGGCTACTGGATGCGTTTCGACAAGTCGACCTGGACCGATCTCGCCGAAGGCGCACGGCGTCACGGCTGGACCGTCGCGTTGCCGAGCTACACGCTGACGCCCACCGCGCGTATCTCCGATATCACCGCAGAGATCGCGGCCGCAATTGCGAAAGCGGCGTCGCTCGTCGCCGGGCCGATCCGGCTCGCCGGCCACTCCGCCGGCGGCCATCTCGTCACGCGAATGCTGTGCGACGACAGCCGGCTTGAGCCCGCCGTCTTCGATCGTATCGCCGGCACGCTCTCGATCAGCGGCCTGCACGATCTGCGTCCGCTCCTGAAGACCAGGATGAACGAGACCCTGCGCATGACCATCGAAGAGGCGACGCTCGAAAGCGCCGCGCTGCACCTGCCGCGCGGGCATTCGCCTGTCACCGCCTGGGTCGGCGGCAGCGAACGGCCGGAATTCATCCGCCAGTCCGACTTGCTGGCCAATGTCTGGACCGGCTTCGACGTGCCGACGCGGCTCGTGGTCGATCCCGGGCTGAATCATTTCACCGTGATCGACGGGCTGAAGGATCCGGCCTCGCCGATCACCGCGCGCCTGATCGGTCTTGATTGAACGAGGGCAGGGGTTGAGCGATCGAAAGGGCCGGTCATGACGTCCAGCGATTATGATCCCGCAAGCGAAGGCGCCGAGACCGATTTCGCCCGGCGCATGTCCTACGGCGATTATCTCGCGCTGGACAAGATCCTCGGCGCGCAGCATCCGCTCTCGGAAGCACATGACGAGATGCTGTTCATCATCCAGCATCAGACCACGGAGCTGTGGATGCGGCTGGCCATCCACGAACTCAGCGCCGCCCGCCGCGCCATCTCCAGGGACGAAGTGTCGCCCGCGATGAAGATGCTGGCGCGGATGTCGCGGATCTTCGAGCAGCTCAACAATGCCTGGGACGTGCTGCGCACGATGACGCCGAGCGAGTATACGCGCTTCCGCTCGCAGCTCGGCCAGTCCTCCGGCTTCCAGTCGCGTCAGTATCGGCTGATCGAATTCCTGCTCGGCAACCGCAACCACGCCATGCTCAAGCCGCATGCGCACGATGTGGAGACGACAAAATTGCTCGAAGCCGAGCTTGCGACACCGAGCCTCTATGACGAGGTGCTGCGTCTTGCCGATCGCAACGGGCTGAAGATGCCCGCGTCGGTGCTGGCCCGCGACGTCCGCGAGACTCACGGCTTCAGCGAAGGTGTGCTGCAGGCCTGGCGTATCGTCTACGAGGCACCGGAGACGCACTGGATGCTCTATGAGCTCGCCGAGAAGCTGGTCGATTTCGAGGATTACTTTCGCCGCTGGCGCTTCAACCACGTCACCACGGTCGAGCGGGTGATCGGCTTCAAGCGCGGCACCGGCGGCACCGGGGGCGTCAGCTACCTCAAGCGCATGCTGGAGATCGAGCTGTTTCCCGAACTCTGGCGCGTTCGCACCATCCTGTAGAGATGATCATGACCAGGCTTCGCGTCTACGACGACACAAGGGCGCTGTTTCATCTGCCCGATGGCGTGATCTATCTCGACGGCAACTCGCTCGGCGCGCTGCCGCTGGGCGTTGCCTCGCGCGTTAGCCGCGTCATCACCGCCGAGTGGGGCAACGAATTGATCCGCGCCTGGAATACCGCCGGATGGTACGCCCAGCCGCGCCATGTCGGCGATCGCATCGCGCGGCTGATCGGCGCAGAGGCCGGTTCGGTGATGGTTGGCGACACGCTGTCGCTCAAGGTCTATCAGGCGCTCGCGGCCGCGCTCGACATGAACGCTGCGCGCAAGGTGGTGCTGTCGGACACCGGCAATTTCCCGACCGATCTCTACATGGCCGAAGGCCTGATCGCGACGCTCGGACGTGGCCATCAACTGCGCCTGCTGCCTCCGGAGGAGATCGAGGCCGCATTGTCGGACCAGATCGCGGTCCTGTACATCACAGAAGTCGATTATCGTACCGGCCGCCGCCACGACATGGCGAAGCTGACTGCGAAAGCACATGCGCTCGGCGTCGTCACGGTCTGGGATCTCGCGCATTCGGCCGGCGCGCTGCCGGTCGATCTCTCAAGCTGCGGCGCCGATTTCGCGGCGGGCTGTACCTACAAATACATCAACGCCGGCCCCGGCGCGCCGGCTTTCCTCTATGTCGCGCCGCGCCACGCCGACAATGCGCGCGCGGCGCTGTCGGGGTGGATGGGGCATGCGAAACCCTTTGCATTTGAGCTCGGCTACGCGGCCGCCGGCGGTGTCGAGCGCATGCGTGTCGGTACACCGCCGGTGTTGGCGATGGCGGCGCTGGAAGCATCGCTCGATATTTGGGACCGCGTCGATATCGCCGAAGTGCGCGCGCGCTCGTTGGCGCTCGGCGACTTGCTGATCGCCGAGGTCGAGCGCCGCTGCCCGTCGCTGAAGCTCGTCACCCCGCGCGCGCATCCCGACCGCGGCTCGCAAATCTCGTTCGCCTTCGACGGTGGCTATGCCGCGATGCAAGCCTTGATCGCTCGTGGCCTCATCGGCGATTTCCGCGCGCCGGACATCATGCGCTTCGGCATCACGCCGCTGTATATCGGCGAGGATGAAATCATCCGCGCGGCCGAAATCATCGAGGAGGTGATCGCAGGTGAGGTGTGGCGGCGGCCGGAGTATCAGGTCGTGAATGCGGTGACGTGAACCGTCACCCTGAGGTGGCCGCTTCTTCAGCGGCCCTCGAAGGGCGACGTGCCGGCTGCATCGGGGCCGCTCATCCTTCGAGGCTCCCGGCGCGATGCTTTGCATCGCGCCCACTCGCACCTCAGGATGACGGGGAGGGAAAGGCGGCTGCTTCCAGTTCGTCATCCCCACAGCGCCCTTACGATCGCATCCAGTCCGTCCGTCAACGCCGCCGGTCCCGGCTGCAATATGATCGGCGACTTGATCTCGACGATGCGATCGTCGCTCACGGCCGGAATGCTGCCCCATCCATCACGCGCACGGATGCGGGCAGGGACGACCTTCTTTCCGCACCATGACGCCAGGATCACGTCAGGCGCGGCACCACGCACCGCATCGGCCGAAATGATCCGATCCCTCGCGGCCTGCCGATGCCGCAGCTCCGGAAACACGTCTTCGCCGCCTGCGATCTCGATCAGCTCAGAGACCCATCCGATGCCTGAGATAAGAGGCTCGTCCCATTCCTCGAAATAGACTTTTAAGCGCGGCGAGGGGCGGGGCGTTGCGGCGATTGCGACGAGGCGCTGCTCGAGACCTTGCGCGAGTTCCTCGGCGCGCCCGGTCGCGCCGACCAGCGCGCCCAGGGTGCGGATCATCGCCAGAATTCCGGCCACGTCGCGTTGGTTGAAGACGTGAACATCGATGCCCGCGCGGACAAGGTCGGCGACGATGCCGGCCTGCAGGTCCGAGAACGCCAGCACCAGGTCCGGCTCCAGCGCCAGCACCTTCGGGATGTCAGCGGAGACGAAGGCGGACACCCGCGGCTTCTCGCGCCGCACCTGTGCCGGGCGGACGGCATAGCCGGAGACGCCGACGATGCGGTCCTGCTCGCCGAGCAGGTACAGCGTCTCGACGGTCTCTTCGGTCAGGCAGACGATGCGGCGGGGCGGGAAGTGGCGCATGGCGCTTCATATCCGCAAATGCCGCGACGATGTCACGGCGGCCATGACCTCGGACGTCATTGCTTTGCCGCGCGAAGCCATTCACGCTGGCACAACAATGAATTGGGAGGACTTTTGATGACGCCGCTCGAAAAACTTAAAGCGATGAAGATGCCTTTCGCCGAGCTCAAGGGCGTCGAGTTCATCGAGGCTGAGAAAGACCGCGTGGTGGCAAGAATGATGGTCCGCCCCGATCTCTGCACGCTCCACAACACCATTCACGGCGGCGCCGTCATGGCTTTCGCCGATTCCGTCGGCGCGGCCGCAACCGTGATCAACCTGCCCGAGGACGCCAAGGGCACGACCACGCTGGAGAGCAAGACCAACTTCATCGGCGGTGCCAGGGAGGGAACTACGGTTATCGCCACCGCCACACCGGTCCATCGAGGCCGGCGCACCCAGGTTTGGACCACCCGGCTGGAAACCGAGGATGGCAAGCTGATCGCCGTCGTGACCCAGACGCAGTTGGTCCTGTAAGACTACGGGGCCTTGATTTTATTAACGAATTAGTCGCTTCCAATGTTTCTAACTTGAGCAGGGTTCCGCCTTGAAAATAATGGTGCAATGCACAATATAAGAGTCCTAGGGATTCGAACGCCTCCTCGAGGGACACCAAGAGGAGTTTTGACGTGATACTCGAAGAGACCGTCCGCGCGACGTCCGTTACGGGCTATGTGCGGACCCTGAGCCAGCAGGAAGAATTGCCGCTTCTGCGCGATCACTTGCTCAGGCTCGATGCCACCAGCCGGCACGACCGTTTCAACGGCTTTCTCGACGACAGTTTCATCGAGCGCTATGCCGCCCGCTGTGCCGAGGACGGCACCGTGATCGTCGCCTACATCGTCGACGGCGTGGTCCGCGGTGCGGCCGAGCTGCATCCGCCGGAGGACGACTCGCTGCCCGAGGTTGCCTTCAGCGTGGAAGCCTCCGCCCGGCGCCAGAACGTCGGCACCATCCTGTTCAGCCGGCTGATCGCCGAAGCGCGCTGGAAGGGCTTTCAGCGCCTGCGCATCACCACCGGTGCCGAAAATCATGCGATGCGGGCGCTTGCCCGGAAGTTCGGCGCGAATCTGCAGTTCCGCCATGGCGAATCGACCGGCACGATCAATCTCACCAAGACGACCGAGGATGAACTCGCCGATCTCGCAGCCGCGCCGTTCAAGGCCGGCCGCGCGCTTCTCAGCTTCAACTCGACCTGCTGGAAGATCATCTCCAGCATGTACGGCAATCGCGCCGCCTGAATCGAAAGGCGGACATGAATCAAAAAGCGGACCGGCAACACCGGTCCGCTTTTTTGTATTCGGGGTCGTTAATGTGAAGTCAGGTGCCGGTGCGCTTGTCGTTGCCGAAGCGGCGGACGACACGGCGTTCGACCACCACGGAGCGCTGCGCACCCTGTTCGCCGGCGATCACGCGCGTAGCGGTGATGCGGCTGTTGGTGCGGGCCTGCTTCTTCACCTCGGCCTGGACCACGTCGAGCGGCATGCCCATCAGCGCAGCCGCGATCTCAGCCTGCTGCTCCTGGTCGTCGGTGATACCGACGGCGGCGAAGATCGCCTCGTCCAGGGTGGGCGGATCGTGGCGCACGCGCCGCGTGCCATATTTCGTATTCCAGTCTGCGCTCATAACGGCCTCGTTTTGATGCCGGGATACCTAGTGCCGCAGATGTTGCATTGCAATATGAAATCGATGTGGCATCTCAGCTATGCACCGGTCGGGTGTCATGGCGGTGACGCGACACCGGTATTTTCCGCCCGTTGTTGCGGCCAGCGCTTCAATGCAGCGTGCCCGGCTTCCGTAAGCCCGTAGATTCCCCGGTCCGCGCGCGCGAACCAGCCATAGACATTGTTAAGCAAGATCTTGCCGGCGTCGGGGCAGCGCTCGCGCAAGTCGCGCACCTTTCTCGGTCCGTCGGCAAGCTCGGAGGCGCAGGCCAGCGCCTGCTGCCGATAGGCCGTCATGATCGGCGCGCGCGTGCTGCCGCCGAGCACGGGATCGCCCTGGCGGCGCTGATGCTCGGCGACGAGACGCGAGCGCAGCTTCGGCTCGCGTCGCGGCGCGGCCGTCGGCGGCTTCACCAGCACCTCGACCTGGCCGCGGTCGGTGACCCCGAGCATGCCGAAGCCGAGGCGGCGGCAAAGATTGCGATAGCGCGCGTCGGTCTCGCGCCCCTTGCCGCGGATCGACATCTTGGCGGCGATCCAGACCTCGTCGGCCGCCGATGCACGATCGACCGCCTGGAGGATCAGCTCGAGATTGAAGGCGAGCTTGAGCTCGCCGATCACGACGAGGGGCGGATCGTCGCCGCTGAGGCCGACCAGATCGCAGCCGCCGATCTCGCCCTTCACGGTGAAGCCGAGCTCTTCGAGGAAGCGTTTGACGGGCAGATAGAGCGCGGTTTCCACGGGTGGTCCGATCGGAGAATCAGTTGCGGTCAGTGTAGATGCTTCTCGCCTTCGATTGAATCGGAGGCGCGCTCAGCAATCAGATTGCCACTTAAACCCGCCCGACTACCGGGATCAGTGCGCCGGTGATGCCGCTTGCGGCGTCGCTGACCAGGAACAGGATGACCTCAGCGAGTTCCTGCGGCGTCACCCATTTGGAAAAATCCGCCTTCGGCATGTCGGCGCGGTTGGTCTTGGTGTCGATGATCGACGGCAGAACCGCGTTCACCGTGACCTTGCCCTTCCACTCGTTCGCCAGCGCTTCGGTCAGGCGGTGCACGCCGGCCTTCGAGGCGGCATAGGGGCCCATGCCGGACCCGGCCTGGAGCGCGCCCATGGCGCCGATGTTGACGATGCGGCCGGCGTTCGACGCGGCCAGATGCGGTAGCGCCGCGTGTGAGGCATTGAGCGCGGTCAGCAGGTTAAGCGCGTGCATGCGCTGCCAGGTCTTGATGTCGCCGTCGCCGACGGTCTCGAAGGCGAAGCCGCCGGCGATGTTGATCAGCGCGTCGATCTTGCCGAAATGCTTCGTGGCCGATTCGACCGCGGCCTTCGCCTGTGCCGCGTCGGAGAGGTCGACGCCGCCGATCTCGATGCGATCAGGCGTCGCCGGCTGTTGCGATGGGGCATGATCGATACCGGCGATGCGCGCACCGCGCGCCTGCGCGGTTTCGGCGACCACCTTTCCGAGCGCTCCGAGCGCGCCGGTTATAACGAGAACCTTGCCTTGCATCATCGGTCTCCCCTGCGCTTGTCTACGACTGCAGATAACGTTGCTTCAGTGCAGTCCGCTCGGACGCACCGAGTTTGAGCCCGTCGCGCAGATAGGCTTCGAGATCACCATAGTCCTTGGCGACAGCTTCGAACGCGGCTGCGAGGTAGGACGCTTCGACATTGCCGATCGCATTGCGGACGTCCTCGGGCAGATCCGTGGCGGCTGTCGCATCGCGCTTGTAGTGCCGGTTGGTGAGCAGATAGTCCTCGGCGATGACGTCGTCGGGGACGCCGAGCGCGTGGAGGATCAGGGCGCTGGCAAATCCGGTGCGATCCTTGCCGGCGGTGCAGTGGATCACGAGCGGGGCGCGGTCTTCGAGGAGGTGGCCGAACAGCTTGCGAAAACTGTGCGTGTTGTGGCGGACATAGTTGCGATAGGATTCACGCATGAGTTCGAGCGCGACCGGCGCGGTCAGCGCGTCCCTTGCGAGTTCGGCGCGCAGCGCGGCCACGACCGTCGGCTCGATCGGCAGCGAATGAACGGTGATCTCGTCGACGGCACAGACGCCGGCCATGCGCTCCTCGACGCCGCGAAAGTCGAACGCGCTTCTGACGCCCAGCGCGCGGACGATCTCGATATCGGCGGCGGTGAGCTGGCCGAGATGGTTGGAACGGAAGATGTGCCGCCAGCGCGTGGTACGGCCGTCGGTGGTGGCATAGCCGCCGAGGTCGCGGAAATTGCTGGCGCCTTGAAGGGCGAGGTGGCGGGCAGGGGAATCCGTCCGGGAAGAGTCTTGCATGGGCTCGGCTTGGGCTATGGTTTCCATCGGACGCACGGCTGGCGTCCTTGAGTTCTATTACAGGGGGCGATCATGGGCCGGCACAAGGCCGTTGTTTGGGGGATCACCATGCTGGTCGCGGGAATTTCCGGCGCGCGGCAGGCCGACGCGCAGACGTTCCGGACCTATCGCTGTGTCGATGGTACGCAGTTCATCGTGGGGTTTTATGACGCGGACAAGCGCGCCTTCCTCCAGATCGACGGCGAGCCGGTCACGCTCGCGAAGCGGCTGTCGTGGTCCGGCGCACGCTATTCCGGAGAGGGGATCACGCTGAACATCAGCAAGACCGGATCGACCACGGTCAGGCATCTGAAGCGGCCGGTGACGGCCTGCACGGTGGTCGAAAAGCCAGCGACCTAGCCGGCGAGGACATCAGGAATCAAAAAGGGTCGAAACCTCGTTGTTTCGACCCTTTTTCAAACTGCCGCCGGGCGCTTGCGTGAGCGCGGCGGTTTCATTCCCAACACTGACATTAGCGTTCCCATTTGGGCTTTGCTTCGTCGACAGCATCCTGGTGATACCAGCTGTCGCTGCAGATCGAGACGTTCGCGGGAAGCGACGTCTGGTCGGCGGGAAAGCGGGTCTCGCCATAACGGCGCCCCGAGAGAGCCGCACGGCCCCCGACGGGGAATTGATAGATCTTTGCAGATCCCTGACTCAGACCATTGTTCATCATTGCGATTTGCTCCTTGGTCGAAGCGCCTTGGCCTCCATGGTGCGCCCGACTCGTTCGATTGTGGTTACCGGAATCCCCATATCGACTGCGCATCCCAAAATGGAAAGTGCTGAAAAGGAAATCAGTTGCAGCCTAATTTATGGGCAGCTGACCCTCTGCATCCCCCAAGGCACCGTGTTGGTGACTAACGCCTGGGCCATTCCAAAGGTTGCTAGGCAGGGCCGGGCGGCTTTGCGATAATTACCGGAACTTGATGCGCGTTTGATCGGCAACCTCGGAGAGGTTGGCCGTTGCTCCGAAATCAGGCGTTTTCCGCAGGATTTTTGCAGTGCAGCTTCACGCGAAGGTGCGCGGCTATGCCGCACGTCCGCTGTGGATGGTTTGTCCGCGATCCGGGCGCCCCGGCCGTGGTGGACAACCTCACGCTATGCGGCCTTTTGGCACGTTAAATGCTTGTAAAGGATCGGCCGATGATGGCCGGGTACAAACGTGCGGGGGCCTTTGCCGGCCCCCACCTTTCGCATCATCTACAGAGAGGCTCAATGACCAAGTATAAGCTCGAGTACATTTGGCTCGACGGATATACGCCGACACCGAACTTGCGCGGCAAAACCCAGATCAAGGAATTCGCGTCGTTCCCGACGCTCGAGCAGCTTCCGCTCTGGGGCTTCGATGGCTCCTCGACCCAGCAGGCCGAAGGCCACAGCTCCGATTGCGTGCTGAAGCCGGTCGCCGTGTTCCCGGACGCCGCCCGCACCAACGGCGTGCTCGTGATGTGCGAAGTCATGATGCCCGATGGCAAGACCCCGCACGCCTCCAACAAGCGCGCCACCATCCTCGATGACGCCGGCGCCTGGTTCGGCTTCGAGCAGGAATACTTCTTCTACAAGGACGGCCGTCCGCTCGGCTTCCCGGCTTCCGGCTATCCGGCGCCGCAGGGCCCGTACTACACCGGCGTCGGTTTCTCGAACGTCGGTGACGTCGCCCGCAAGATCGTCGAAGAGCATCTCGACCTCTGCCTCGCGGCCGGCATCAACCACGAAGGCATTAACGCGGAAGTCGCGAAGGGCCAGTGGGAATTCCAGATCTTCGGCAAGGGCTCCAAGAAGGCCGCTGACGAAATGTGGATGGCCCGCTACCTGATGCTGCGCC
>Ga0207426_1000985_pt1 | contig 27962 bp, 27 predicted proteins | sample AraplaMF_Cvi_mMS_FD_184265 | JGI IMG/M metagenome (GOLD analysis project Ga0207426, IMG submission 184265) | Arabidopsis root microbial communities from the University of North Carolina, USA - plate scrape MF_Cvi_mMS (SPAdes) (version 2) | ecosystem: Host-associated > Plants > Roots > Endosphere... | reverse complement strand
CTGCCAAAGAGCCTGCTGCGCCGGAAGCCGCGCCCGGAGCCGGCCACTAACCCTTTCCAACAAAAAAGCGGCGAGCCCAACGGGTCGCCGCCTTTTTCTATTCCAGGTAAGCCGGCTCAGTCGGCCTTGCTGCGTCGAGCCGGGAAGAGGATGACGTCGCGGATCGATGGGGCGTTGGTGAGCAGCATGATCAGGCGGTCGACGCCGATCCCGAGACCGCCGGCGGGCGGCATGCCCTGGTCGATCGCATCGAGGAATTCGTCGTCCAGCTGCTTTTCCTTTTCGCCGCGGGCGTGCGCCTGCTCCAGCTGCTCGACCATGCGGCGGCGCTGCTCTTCCGGATCGTTGAGTTCCGAGAAGGCGTTGCCGAGTTCCCAGGCGTTGCAGTAGGTCTCGAAGCGTTCGACAAGGCGCCGCTCGCCTGGCACTTCCTTGGCGAAGGGCGAGATGTCCTTCGGAAAGTGGGTGACGTGTGATGGCTGAATGAGCGTGGCCTCAACCTTTTCTTCGAAGATGAAGGCAAGGCATTCGCCCCAGGTCCAGTCCTTCTCGACTTCGAAGCCGGCGGCCTTGGCAGCCGCGCGGGCTTCCTCGTCGGTCTTCATGGCGAGGAAGTCGATACCGGTCACTTCCTTGACGGCGTCTGGCATCGGCACGCGCTTGAACGGCCCCTTGAAGGAGATCGTCTTGTCGCCGAAGGGGAATTCCGTCGTGCCGTGGATCGACAGTGCCAGGCTTTCGAACAGCCGCTCCACGAGGTCCATGATGTCCTCGTAGTCGGCATAGGCCCAGTAGCACTCCATCATCGTGAATTCAGGATTGTGCCGGGTCGAGACGCCTTCGTTGCGGAAGTTGCGGTTGATCTCGAATACCTTGTCGGTAAGGCCGGAGACCAACGTCCGCTTCAGGTACAGTTCCGGCGCGATGCGCAGGTACATGTCGAGCTTCAGCGTGTTGTGATGCGTCTTGAACGGCTCGGCGGTGGCGCCGCCATAGACCGAGTGCAACATCGGCGTTTCGACTTCCATGAAGCCGTCGTTTTCCATGAAGCGGCGGATGCCGGACACGATCTTCGAACGCTGCTGGAAGCGGAGCTTCGATTCCTCGTTGGTCATGATGTCGAGGTGGCGCTTGCGATAGCGGATCTCGACGTCGGAAACGCCGTGCCACTTCTCCGGCATCGGGAGCAGCGACTTCGTCAGCATGGTGATTTCGCGAGCGTTGATCGACAGCTCGCCGCGCTTCGTGCGGCGCACCGTGCCGGTCACGCCGATGATATCGCCGATATCGATCATGCCAAGCATGTTGCGGGCTTCTTCCGGCGTCACGTCCTTGTGGCTGAAGATCTGGATCTTGCCCGAGGCGTCATGGATATCCATGAACATGCCGGAGTTGCGCGAGGAATAGACGCGACCGGCAACGGTCACGACATCCTGCGTCTCGACGTCGGATTCGAGGTCCTTGTACTTCTCCGCCAGTTCGGCATTGGTCATGGTCCGGTGGAAATGCGCCGGATAGACCTCGCCGATCTGTTCGCGCAGCAGCTTCAGCTTCTGGGCGCGGACCTCGGTCGCGTCGGAGGAAAGGGTCGCTGTTTCGGTCTTTTCAGTCATGATGCAAACGTCCGGTTCAGTTCTTCGGGCCGACGAGGGAGGCAACTGCCTGGGCGGCCAGTTTCAGCCGCTGACGCACGACGGAACGGCCGAGGATCGCCATCGAGTCGAAGAGCGGCAGCGAGCGCGACGAGCCTGATACTGCGACGAAGAGCGGGGCCACGACGACCTTCAGCTTCTTGCCCATGCGGTCGGCAATGGCGCGTAGCTCGGCTTCGATCGTCTCGACGTTCCATTCGAGGATCTTTTCGAGATCCGGCTGGACGGTGTTGAGGATCTCGAGGATCTCTTCCGGCGGTGACTTGATCTTGGCGAAGGCCGACGGGTCAACGCCGAGGTCGGACTTCAGCAGGAAGCCTGCGAGGTCAGGTAGTTCGCCGAGCTTGGAAATGCGCGACTGCGACAGGCGCAGGCCCGCCTTCAGGCGATCGTTCTCCATCGCCCAGTCGAGCACGCGGGCCTGGAACTCCTCTTCGGACAGCTTCTCACGAATCCAGCGGCCGTTCAGCCAGTCGAGCTTCTGGATGTCGAAGATGGCGCCGGCCTTCGAAAGGTTTTCGGGATCGAACTTCTCGGAAAGCTCGTCCATATCAAGCAACTCTTCGCCTTCGGCGATCTGCACGAAGAACAGGCCGAGGAAGTTCATCAGCGCTTCCGGGATATAGCCGAGAGCGGAGTAGTAGGAGATTGACGTCGGGTTCTTGCGCTTCGAGAGCTTCGATTTGTCGGCATTGCGCATCAGCGACAGATGCATGAACACCGGCTGCTCCCAACCGAAGTAGCGGTAAAGCAGGATGTGCTTCGGCACGGATGCCAGCCATTCTTCGCCGCGCGCGACATGGGTGATTCGCATCAGATGGTCGTCGATGACGTTTGCCATGTGATAGGTCGGCATGCCGTCGCCCTTGATCAGGACCTGCATGTCAACGGAATCCCACGGAATGCTGACATCGCCATAGACGCCGTCGGTGAAGTCGCAGGAGCCCTCGGTCGGGATCTTCATGCGGATCACGGAGCCTTCGCCGGCGGCCATCTTCGCGGAGACCTCTTCGGCCGAGTACTTCAGGCAGAGGCCGTCATACTTCGGCGCCTTGCCGGCGGCGCGCTGCTCTTCGCGCATCTTCTCTAGACGCTCAGGCGTGCAAAAACAGCGGAACGCATGCCCCTTGTCCAGCAGTTCCTGGCCGTATGGGGTGTAGATGTCCTTGCGGTCGGACTGACGGTACGGGCCGTAGGGGCCACCGATGTCAGGACCTTCCTTCCATTCGAGGCCGCACCATTTCAGCGCGTCCAACACCTTGGTCTCGAATTCCGGGGTCGAGCGCGTCGCATCGGTGTCTTCGATGCGCAGAATGAACTCGCCGCCGTTCTTCTTGGCGAAAAGGTAGTTGAAGAGAGCGATGTAAGCAGTGCCGACATGCGGCTCGCCGGTCGGCGAGGGAGCAATGCGGACGCGGACGCCGGAAGCTGTCATTTTATGTGCCCGTCAAATGAATGCCGGACGGCTTGCCTGAGAAAGCGACGTTCGGCCGGAAAGAATGCAGATAACTGGATCAGGAAACCGGCCGGAAAAGGGCACTGCCCCCGTTCATCCGCCGATTGCCCATTTGGCTGGCCTTAAGGCCATATTCGACCGCGCGCGTCAAGGAAAATGGGCGATCGCATCAATGGACAGGCCAGACGTAGAGCAGGACAGGTACGCTGACGAGGACGATGACGAATGACAGCGGCAGGCCGAGGCGGGGGTAATCGCTGAAACGATAGCCGCCGGGACCGAAGACCAGCGTGTTGCATTGGTGGCCGATCGGCGTCAGGAAATCGCAGCCAGCGCCGATGGCGACCCCCATCAAAAAGGCCTCCGGTCTATAGCCGAGCGTGTGGGCAAAGCTCGCCGCAATTGGCGCCATGACCAGAACCGTTGCCGCATTGTTGAGGAACGGCGTTACCGCCATGGCGGTGATGACGATCAGAGTCAGCGCGCCGAAGGGCGGCATCTGGGCGGCGAAGTGCCCCAGCCACCCGGCAATCAGATCGCTTCCGCCGGTCGTTCGCAATGTGTCGGAGACGGGGATCAGCGCGGCAAGCATGATGAGGATCGGGCCGTCCACCGCCTTGTAGACCTCGGCAAGGGGGATGGCCCGAAAAACGACCATCGCCAGCGCGGCGCAGAAGAAGGCGACCGAAACCGGAACCATTCCGGCCGCCGTCATCCCCATCGCTGTCGCAAGGATCAGCAGCGGTACGTAAGCTCTGCGCGGCGTGCCGAGCATGATTTCGCGCTGCGCCAATGGGAGACAGGAGAATTCCTGCAGGAAGCCCGGCAGGTTTCGACGGCTGCCTTGCAGCACAAGAACATCGCCGGCGCGCAGGGTGACTTCGCTCAACCGTTCGGTCAGCCTGTGCCCGTGCCGGCTGACCGCAAGCAGGTTGATGCGCCGGCGGTTCCAGAGCGAGAGCTGGCGCGCGGACCACCCGATCAGCATGGACTCGGAGGAGACCACTGCTTCGATCGAAGTCACGTCGCCCTCCGTCTTTGCTTCGGAGATCGGTTTGCCTGAAAGTTTGAGTTTGGCGTTGGAAACGACGCGATCCAGGGCTTCAGGACGCCCTTCCAGCAGAATCGTGTCGCCCGGCTTCAGGAGAACGTCGGGGAACGGCGCGAGGCGCGAATGCCCGCGCAGGATCGCGGTTGCGACCACTTCTCCATCGCCGAGCTGCAGGAGCTCGTTGAGCTTTTTGCCTTCGAAGCCGGAGCCTTCGACCACCGTTGCTTCGGAGAAATAGTTCTTCAAATCCAACGCTTCCTCAAGCGATGGGTTCTCGTTCTGCCGTTCGGGAACGAGCCAGTGGAAAAGGATCAAGAAGACGATGCCAACCAGAGCAAGCGTCGCGCCGACGGGTGTGAAGTCGAACATCGTGAAAGGCGTCCCGGTGATTTCGCCGCGAAGCCGCGAGACCACGATGTTTGGTGAGGTGCCGATCTGCGTCATCAACCCGCCGAGTAGCGCGGCAAAGCTCATCGGCATCAGGTAAAGCGACGGAGACCTCCCGCTTTTTCGGGCAAATTGGAAGGCGACTGGAATCATGATCGCAAGCGCGCCGATGTTCTTGATGAAGGCCGACAGAAGCGCGACGACAATGAGCAGCAGCGCGAGCTGCGCATGCAGCTTGGTCAGGTTCGGAAAGAAGCGCTTGATCGTTGTATCGACGATCCCCGAGCGCGCCACGCCGGCGCTGACGATGAGGGCGCTGCCGACGATGATCACGATGTCGTCGCTGAAGCCCGAAAATGCCCGGTTGAAAGGCACGATACCGACGCAGATGGCCAGCGCGAGAGTGCAACAGGCAACCAGGTCATAGCGAAACCGATCCCAGATGAAGACTGCCATCATCAGGCCGATGAGCCCGAAGGCGAGGATCTGCTGCGTTGTCATGCGATTCCAGCAACTTGAGGTCGGCACCGGCGAGTGCCCGCCGTACCGATAACTGTAAGCTCCGCTGGACTAATCAATGCCGCGCCGCGGGCAAAGTTCCTAACGCCGCCCGTCGAGGATACGGATCGTTTCAGTGAGGATTTCGTCCGAGAGGGCAGGGTCATCGACGGCGCGCGCCATGACGAGGGCTCCGACGAGGCTTGAGAGATCTGCTATGGCCTTGCCGCGATCGACCGTTTGCCCCTGCTGCGCCTGGATCTGTTCGACCTGCTCGATGCGTGCGCGAACGTAGTCGGTGATCCCGCCGCGCTGCCCCTTGGGGAGGCGGGCGATTTCCGGGCCAAGAGCCGCAACCGTGCAGCCGCTGTCCGCCGCATCTCGATGTGCCCTCGATAGATAATTCTTCGCCAACGCACCGAGCGTGGCGTAGGCGGGTTCGGAACGTAGGCTTTCCAAAAGGGCGTGGCTGACGGCTTCCGCGGCAAGGTCGCCCTTCGATTTGAAGTGGCCGTAGAAACCACCATGCGTCAATCCGGCGCCCTTCATTACTTCGTCGACGCCGACAGCATGAATTCCTTTCTCTCGAAAGAGCCGACCGGCCGTGTCGATGATCCGTTGGCGGTTCTGGTTCGCCTGTTCCTTTGTTGGGCGCATTTGAGGCTCTCATCATTTGTTCTTGACAAATTATATGACGTCCGTCATTTAAATGCAAATGAATGACGATCGTCATTTAAAATTGACCAAGGAAGCAAGGAAGGCAATGACAATGCGCTATAGGATTTTCGGCCGAACCGGACTTCGTGTCTCCAGCCTGGCACTTGGCACAGGCAATTTCGGGACGGGCTGGGGTTACGGTTCCAGTCGCGAGGAGGCCAAGGTGGTCTTCGATGGCTACCGCAACGCCGGCGGCAACTTCATCGACACGGCCGACCAGTATCAATTCGGCCAGTCGGAAACGATGGTCGGCGAGTTCATCGCGAGCGACCGCGATGACATGGTCGTCGCGACGAAGTTCTCGCTCGGTGATCGTCACGCGGCCGGCCTCCAGCGTACAGGCAACAGCCGCAAGGCCATGGTTCAGTCGGTCGAGGCAAGCCTGAAGCGGCTCGGCACCGATCGGATCGATCTTCTTTGGGCGCACATGCCGGATGCCGTAACGCCGATCGACGAGATCATGCGAGGTTTCGATGATCTCGTCCGCTCGGGCAAGATCCTCTATGCCGGACTTTCCGACTTCCCGGCTTGGCGCGTGGCGACTGGTGCCACGCTTGCCGAGCTTCGTGGCTGGGCGCCACTGTCGGCTCTGCAGCTGGAGTACAGCCTCGTCGAGCGTACGTCCGAGCGCGAGCTGCTGCCGATGGCGGCGGCCTTTGGCCTTGGTACTGTCGGCTGGTCGCCGCTCGGCGGCGGGCTGCTGACCGGTAAGTACCGCAAGGGCGAAACTGGCCGCCAGCAGGGGCTCGGCGTCGTCATTCACTCCGAAAGCGATGCGCGCAAGACGGCAACGGTCGATACAGTTCTGGCAATCGCCGAGGAAACCGGCGTGCCGGCCGGCCAGATCGCCATCGCCTGGGTGCTGCACAAGGGCACGCTGCCGATCATCGGGCCGCGAACGGCTGAGCAGCTTGCCGACAACCTTGCCGCGCTGGACGTGAAGCTTAGTGAGGAGCAGGTTCGGCGCCTCGATGACGCGAGCGCGATATCGCTCGGCTTTCCCCACGATGTGGTCTCCCAGAGCCGCAACACGCTGGCCGGTGCAAAGGCCGACCTCATCGACTGGCCGACGATTGCGGTTCGCTAACTGTGATGCCGTGGCCACACTGGGTCGCTCCTTCCAGGACGGCGCGGTGCTTCGCAGTTGCTATTGTTGAAGCTCGGCAAGCGCCCTGCGAAGAGGTGTGTCGGAGATCTGGATCCAGCCCGAGAATGGAATATCCATATCCAGCACGATGAAGATCGATAGCGATATCAGGAGCGCGGAGATGGTGAACATCAGCACGACAATGATGTTTCTTGGCGCGCGATAGCCGAAGCTCGCAAAGATCAACGTCAGCCACGCCGTCAGCATGCTTATGAGCGGCCTTGGGATGACGCCTTCCGACTGTTCCACGATGACCCAGCGCTGCTCGACGATCCGTTGATATTGCTGGCGAGCGTCGTTCCACAACACCACATGGCCCGGGTCGGAAGGCACGATCAGTGCCAGACTGTCTCCGACGGCGTTGAGGGCAATCTCGCTTGTGCGGTCGCTTTTGACCAGCGGATCCGGCGCGGCGCGTGCCGGATTGGTGAGAGCCTTTTCGACGTAGTTCTCCAGACGCTTGCGAGTTTCCGTGGCCTCGAGGCCATAGGTCCGCAAGGTCCGGTCGAGAAGGATGATCTGGGTTGCGAACGCGTGAACGTTCTTGTCGATCTCGCCGAAAGTGTTCTTCGAGGAATTGATCATCAGGCCGAAGACCAGCGATGTCATGACGACGAAGATGTTGGCGACGAGCCGAACGACGGTGTTGGTCTCGTCCTGCCGGTGATGCACAGGCAGCTTTGAATAGGTCAGCATCGTTCCGATCGAGGCTGTCATGAGCAAAGCAAAGACAACGGCCGCCACCAGCGATTCCAGTGCCATCTTTCGTTGCGCCCTCCCGTGCTCTCGACGGCAAACTAGCTGTTTTAATTGATTTTGTCAGTGGACCGGATCTGCCCGCTGGACAAACGCTCCGTTGGGTATAGCTTCCGCGGCGGAATTCATGGTGGAGATAGCGATGACGGACCTTTTGAATATACCGGTGAAGCTGGCCGATGGTCGCGAGACAACGCTGAACGATCACCGCGGCCAGGTGATTTTGGTCGTCAATGTCGCCTCCAAATGCGGCCTCACCGTTCAATATGAAGGGCTTGAGAAGCTCTATGAGGACAAGCGAGAGCGCGGCTTCGTGATTGCCGCCTTTCCGGCAAACAATTTCAAGGGGCAGGAGCCGGGTACGGATGCCGAGATCGTCGAGTTCTGCACGCTGACCTATGACGTGAAGTTTCCGATCTTCTCGAAGATCTCCGTCAAGGGCGGGGACAAGCATCCGCTCTACCAGAACCTGACGGCGGCTGCCGGGACTGCCGTCGGCGAAGGTCCGATGCGGGAGCGGCTGCGCAGCAATGGCCTGGCGACCGACGATAAGAGTGAAATTCTCTGGAACTTCGAAAAGTTCCTGATCGGTCGCGATGGCAAGATCGTGGCGCGGTTTGCGCCTGACGTGACGGCAGATGACCAGCGACTGGTTTCGGCCATCGACAAGGAACTTTCAAAGACCGCCTAAGACCGGCTATTAAGCCGGAGCGACTGCTGCGCCGTTCAGAAACAGGTCGGCGCACATTTTCGCCCGGGCCGCGATCTCCTCAATCCCCGGCGCCGGCTGCTGGCGCAGCATGGCGGCGCGCTGGGGCTCCATGGCCATCATGCCGCGCAGCATGCCGCAGGCCGCATGCGGGTCTTCGAGAGCGATGACGCCGCGATCAACCTGCTTGCGCAGCCACCCCTCCATCAGCGCATTCGTTCGGACGATGGCTTTTTCGTAGAAGGAAGCGGAGATCTCGGGGAAGCGGTCGGACTCGCCGATCACAAGCCGCATCATCGTGATTGTGTCGTCCGAAAGCGTCAGCATGCCGTAAGCCATCAGCATCCGCTCCAGTCCCTGGCGAAGATCGGCCGCGGCAAGCGTAGTCGGGTCGAGAGCCAGCAAAAAGCGTCCAATGCGATCGGTGATCAGGTCGGAAAAGAGGTCGGCTTTCGTCGGAAACAGCCTGTAGAGCGTCTTCGTCGAGACGCCCGCTTCCTGCGCAATATCCGCGATGCACGCCGTTGCATATCCGTTCGCGTGAAACTGCTTGTTGGCAGCCTCGATGATGACGCTCCTGGTGTCCTCGTCGCACCGCGCCTGCGGTCTGCCGCGCGGCCTTCTCTCGATCTTGTGATTTTGGACCATCGGTATTTTCCAAATTCAAGTTGACATCCATTTTATAGAGCATATTTTGGAAAACGTCAATTTTCCATTTTGTGCATCAGAGGCTGCATCGCTTGCGACGGCGGCCATGATCCGGAGAAAACAATGACCGCCCAGAAGCTGCATGCTCTGAACAACAACGCCGATCCAACCGCCGTAGCGGTCGCAGAGGTGATCCCGGAAACGCTTGAAGCGAGCAAGCCGCCGCACGCGGAGGCGCCACGCGCTGCCGCTGACGTGCCGCAAGCCCGCAAGCGAGCCGGCCGGTTGCTCCTGCTTGGCGCAGCCGCCCTCGCGATCGTGGCCGGGGGTGCCTACTACGGACACGATTACTGGACGGTCGGTCGCTTCCACGTGTCGACCGACGACGCCTATGTGAAGGCGGACAACAGTGCGATCGCGCCGAAGGTTTCCGGCTACATCGCCCGGGTACTCGTCAACGACAACGAGACCGTCAAGGCGGGTCAGCCGCTTGCGCGTATCGATGATCGCGACTTCCGAGCCGCGCTCGACCAGGCGAAGGCCGACGTTGCCGCCGCGGCGGCGACGCTGAATGCGAAGGAGGCGGCCCTCCAAATCCAGCAATCGACGATCGCCGCCGCCCGCGCCACGGTCGAGGTCGACAAGGCCAACGAGACGTTCGCCGAGCAGAACAACAAGCGCTATTCGAGCCTGGCCACCAACGGTTACGCCCCGGTCCAGACCGCGCAGCAGGCCGCCTCGCAGATCGCGGCAGCACAGGCGACCATCGTGCGCGACAGCGCCGCCCTCGATGCAGCCGTAAAGCAGGTCGATCTTCTGAATGCCGAGCTTGCCCAGGCAAAGGCTGCGCTCACCCGCAGCCAGGCGCTTGAGCGCCAGGCCGAACTCAATCTCTCCTATGCCACGATTGTGGCGCCGGTCGATGGCTCCGTTGGCAACCGTACACTGCGCGTTGGCCAGTACGTCCAGGCAGGCACGCAGCTGATGTCGGTCGTTCCCACCAGCGCGGCCTATATCGTTGCGAACTACAAGGAAACGCAGCTGACCGACGTGCATGCCGGCCAGCCTGTCGAGATCGAAGTCGATACGTTCCCGGGCCGCACTTATCACGGTCACGTCGACAGCATCGCACCGGCCAGCGGCCAGGAATTCGCGCTGCTGCCGCCGGACAACGCCACCGGCAACTTCACGAAGGTCGTCCAGCGTATCCCGGTCAAGATCGTGCTCGACGGCAATGGAGCGGCAGCCGGCGATCTTCGCCCCGGCATGTCGGTGCAGCCAAGCATCAACACCAAGGCCGCCGATGCGGCCGATGGGGCCTGACCGGAGAGGATGAGGGTGGTGCCATGTCTACCACAACTGCAACCGTTGCCCCCGTCTCCCAGCCGGGCGCCAGCGTAAAGGATTGGATTGCCGTACTTGCCGGGATGATCGGCGCGTTCATGGCAATCCTCAACATCCAGATCACCAACGCCTCGCTCCTCGATATCGAGGGCGGCATCGGCACCGGCGTTGACAACGGCGCCTGGATCTCGACGTCGTATCTGATCGGTGAGATCGTCGTCATTCCGCTGACGGCGTATTTCAGCAGCGTCTTTTCCTTCCGCCGCTACATTCTCGTCAATTCGGTTCTCTTCCCGATCTTTTCGATCGCCTGTGCCTTCGCCCACGATCTCGGCACGATGATCCTGCTGCGTGGCCTGCAGGGATTTGCCGGCGGTGTCCTCATCCCCATGGCGTTTACCATGGTGCTTACCAAGCTGCCCAAGTTTCAGCAGCCTCGCGGCCTCGCACTCTTTGCCCTGTCCGTCACCTTTGCCCCGGCCATCGGCCCGACGATCGGCGGTTATCTCACGGAGAACTACGGCTGGCAGACGATTTTCTTCATCAACGCGCTCCCGAGTGCCATCATGGCCGCTGCGCTTGCCCTGACGCTCGAGAAGCAGCCGATGCAGCTCCACCTGCTGAAGGAAGGTGACTGGGCCGGCATTGTTACCATGGCGATCGGCCTTTCCGCCCTGCAGACGGTGCTCGAGGAGGGAAACAAGGAGGACTGGTTCTCCTCGCCTTTCATCGTCAAGCTCAGCATCGTGGCGTTCGTCTTCCTCGCTGCCTTCATCTGGATCGAGCTGACGGTTCAAAAGCCCCTGGTGAAGCTCAGTCTCCTGAAGCAGCGCAACTTCGGCATTGGCGTTGCCGTCAATGTGCTCGTCGGCGTCGCGCTGTTCGGGACCGTCTACATCCTGCCGCAGTATCTGGGACAGGTGCAGCGTTACAATGCCGAGCAGATCGGCAATGTCCTGGCCTGGACCGGCCTGCCGCAGCTGCTGCTCATTCCCCTCGTTCCGCTGCTGATGAAGCGCTTCGACGCCCGCTATATCGGTTTCCTCGGCATTTCGATCTTCGCGATCAGCTGCTTCATGAACATCACGCTGTCAGCGAACAACGCCGGTGATCAGTTCTGGATACCGAACATCGTGCGGGCGATCGGCCAGGCCCTGGTCCTGACCCCGATCACCGCAATCACGACCGCTGGTATTGCTGCGTCGGATGCGGCGGCTGCCTCGGGCCTGACGAACATGCTGCGCAACCTCGGCGGCGCGGTCGGCACGGCGTCGCTTGGCACGATCCTGACCGAGCGCGAGCAGTTCCATTCGAATATCATCGGGCAGTCTGTAACGCTGGCTCGCGATGAGGTTCGTGATCGCCTCGCCCAAACCACCAACTACTTCCTGGCACACGGCGTCTCCGATCCGGCAGTCGCCAGCCAGAAAGCCATCGTCGCCTTGGGTCAGATCGTCAGACGCCAGGCTCTGATCCTTGGCTTTAGCGACACCTTCGCTGTGATCGGCGTCGTGCTGGCCATTGCCGCCTTCGCCCTGTTGCTCACGCGCAAGGCGCAGCCCGGTGGCGGCGCCGGCGCCCACTGAACAGCGCAATTGAACCGAATCAATGCATGACTGCGGCCGGACTCGATCCGGCCACAGTCATGTTCTGCGGTAGTGACGGCGGAATTCGCTTGGCGAACAGTGTTCGCGATCCTGAAACAGCCGCGAAAAGTAGAAGGCATCGTCAATACCGACGGCATACGCAATCGCCTCGATCGACCGATCCGATGTCGTCAGCAGCTGCTTGGCCCGATCGATACGAAGGCGCAGCTGGAAAGCCTTCGGCGACAGGCCGAGGGCAGCCTGGAAATGCCGCCGCAGCGTTGCCGGCGACATGCCGAATTCTTGTGCCAGCGAATGCATGTCCACCGGCTCGAAAGCCCGGCGCTGCAAGGTCTCGATGATCAACTCGATCTCGACGTTCGCCCCGTTGTTGCCGCCGGCGTTCGCATGGCGCGCGGATTGGACGGCGATGCGGTGAAGCGTCGCTGCCGCCGAAGCGAGGCTGAGCGGATCGCCTGCGGCAAAGTCCGAATGAAGCGCGCCGAAGAGGTGCTGCATCTCACGCAGGTTCTGTAGACGCACCACCGGTTCTGTCGGCGAGATCAGGCGCTGGCGGATCAGGTCTGCGATCAGCGTCCCCTCGAAGAGAGCCCATCTCTCCTCCCAGCTCGTTCCGTTCGTCGGGCCATAGGAATGTAATGTGCCGGCCGGCAACCAGAAGAGCGACGGCCCGTTGATCTCTTGAAGGCCCGCCTTCGCTGTCTGCAGCGTGCCATCCCCGGCCTCGACAAGGACGACCGCGTGCATTGGCAGGCGGCGGTTGGTGATACGCGCTCCGATGCGCTGCCGGCCAAACCCCGTGACGGCGAGCGCCATGCCTTCGGAAGAGGGCCAACGATAGAGAGCGATCGGCGCTTCAGTCATGAGCGAAAAGTCCAGTCGCTCTTTCCGTCCATGGCAAGTTTATCTCCAGTGTCTCACATATGCAGCGTCCATTTCGCTTTGGGAGTGATCGAAATGTCAAGTCTTGCCCTGGATCAGCAGCCAGCTCAACCACCGGCGATCGACTTGGTCGCCAACGGGAAAGTCCTTTCGACCGCAGCGAACCGGTTGGGCGAACTCAAGCCGACGGATCCGTCGATCGGCGTGGAGGCGATCCGCAGGCTTTATCACGAAAACGGCTATGTCTGGTTGAAGCGCTTTCTCGATCCCCAAGTGGTCAATGCGTTTCGCGGCTGGGTTTTTTCGCATCTGGCGCGCGGCGGGCTCGTCGCGCCAGGCACCGATCCGATGCTCGGGCTATCCGCCGGCACGGGTTTGGACAAAGGCCAGGTGGATCGCATTTTGATGTCGCTCGTCCGCTCGGTCGCCTTCGAGGGTTTTTGCGCGCAGCCGCGGCTTGCGCAGTTCATGGATGAGTTTCTTTCCGGCATCTCCTACCTGCACAAACGCAAGATCATGCGCTTTACCCAACCCGGTACGACGACAGCGACGCCGGCGCATTACGATCTGGTCTATCTACGTGGCGGCACCAACCGGCTGGTGACGGCCTGGATTCCGATCGGCGACACCCCAGTCGACATGGGTGGTCTCGTGTACCTCGAGGGCTCGCATGCCATCGGTGTGCGCATGGAGGAGGAGTTTTCCAGAAAGAGCCTCGACCTGTCTGCGGAAGAAAAGATCAGTGCCTTCAACCGCAACATGACCGAGGGCGGCTGGGTATCGAAGGACCTGCCCGACATGGCAGAGCGCTTCGATACGCGCTGGCTGGTCGCCGACTACGAGGCCGGCGATGTCGTGTTGCACAGCCCTTACATGATCCACGCCTCGACCACGAACCAAAGCGCCTCGAACAGGATCAGACTGTCGACGGATATCCGCTATCAAAACGTCGATGACGAGATCGATGCCCGATGGGGCAACCACTGGACCCTGGGGGACATGCTCTAGGGCACGGCCTCATTGCCGTGCCCATGGCGACTCAGTGGCCGCCCTGCTTTTTCCGCTGACGGGCATTGCGGGCGAACATGTTGAGCACCTCCACCAGCGCCGAGAAGGCCATCGCGGCGTAGATGTAGCCCTTCGGCACATGGTAGCCCATGCCCTCTGCGAACAGCGTCATGCCGATCATCATCAGGAAGGCCAGCGCCAGCATGACGATGCTCGGGTTCCTCTCGATGAAGTTCGCGAGCGGCTTTGCCGCGACCAGCATGACGGTTACGGCCACAACGACGGCGACGACCATGATGGGGACGTGTGGGGTCATGCCGACGGCGGTGATGATACTGTCGACCGAGAAGACGATATCCAGCAGCAGGATCTGGCCGATCGCTGCGGTAACGCCTCTTGTTGCTGATGAAACAATGAAATCCTCGTTGTGATCGGCCGGATCGACGTTGTGATGGATTTCCTTCGTCGCCTTCCACAACAGGAACAGACCGCCGACAAGCAGAATGATGTCCTTCCAGGAGAAGCCGTGACCGAACAGTTCGAAGACCGGCGTCGTCAGCGTAACGATCCAGGCAACCATGCCGAGGAGGGCAAGTCGCAGCACGAGGGCAAGGCCGATGCCGACCTTGCGTGCTCTCTCGCGATGCTCAGGTGGCAGCTTGTTGGTGAGAATCGAGATGAAGATGAGGTTGTCGATCCCGAGGACCACTTCCATCACCACCAGAGTGATGAGGGCCACCCAGGCGGCCGGGTCCTGAACGAGCATCATAATGTCTTGCATCGGCGTTTATCCCCTTGCGCCACACAAATTGACGCTCGCAATGTACGGACGCGGCCTGCCTTGGCAAGCGCGCAAGGGGATATACGAAAGCAAGGCGCGTTTTATTCCTTTATGGGAATCCAGATTTCCGTCAGGCCCATGCCGGTATAGGGGTCGAAGCGGTCGTCGTAACGCTCGAACATGTCGGGCATGTTGCCGAACTCCATGCCTGCGTTCGGCATCCAGCTCCCGAAAATCTGGTGCATCGTAGCGGGAATGCCGGAGACGTGGCCGCGATGAGCAAAGACCGCATACCGCTGACCGGGTATCTTCAACGTGGCAAAGCCGTCCGGCAGGTCGCTGCTGTCGTCGACAGCCACGGCCGCCATGTAGCGGAATTTCTCTGTCTCTCCCTCGATGTGCGTGCAGACGCCATAGGCGACATTGCCGACCTGGCCGGGAATGCTGCCGAAATGAACATTGAATTTTTGCCAGAGCGAGGGAATCGCGGCATTGCCGCCATAGGGATATGTCTCCTGCAAGCCGGCAAATAGCATCGGCGGCAAGGTTTCAAATCGTGGCGGCTCGAGTTCGGGAAGGCGGGCGGGATCCATTCTGATCGGCTCCAGTAGTGCGAGGTTGCGCGTGTGCCCCTGCTTGCGGACGGCCTCAGGTGTCAGGCCGAACTGGTCGCGAAAGGCGCGAGTGAATGCCTCGTGCGAGCCATAACCCGCGTCGAGGGCAACCTCGAGAATGCTCTCCGGCTGATCGACGAGCGTCCGTGCCGCGCCGCTCAGACGGCGGGCGCGGATATAGCCGCTGATCGAATGCCCGGTGACGAGTCCGAAGACGCGCGAGAGGTGGTAGCGCGAAAGGCCGGCAACGTCCGAAATCTCTTCCAGAGTAATGTCGTTGCCGAAATGACTTTCGATGAACCAGATCGCACGTCCGACGGCGCTCATTTCTTCTCCCTGGCTGCATTCCCTTCATAGCGAAGGGCAGCAGGCCGCGTTTGATCCCTGTTGCGGGATTCTGGCGCGGACGGAGAAAGAAATCAAAGGTGTGGGTTCAGGATCGCTTCTTGGTGCCGTACGCGGCGGTGAAGACGCGGATGGCGCCGTTGACCACGCGATCCATCTCCTCGCGCGGAGGAGGGGCGTCCATGTCGCCGAACAGCCGCAGCTTGAAGAAGCTTCCGCCGCAGAGCTCCAGGAACTGGCGGGCGGCAAGCTCTATGTCGTCGATCTCGAAACGGCCGGCCTCGACCTGGCTCGTCAGGAAGTCCTTCAGCACCGTCCGGATGTTCTCGGGGCCGGTGAAAAAGCGCTGACAGAGATGCGGCATGCGGTCGCGGACGCCGATGACCGTACGCATCGCATTGATGACCTTATCCTCGGTCAGATGGCTGACAAAGGTCATCCCGAAGTCGTGCAGCGCAACGTCGGGATCATTGGATTCCTTGAGAGTATTGCGCACGCTGGCGACGAACGCCGCGCGCTCGCTCTCCATCATCGCGGTGAAGAGCTCTTCCTTGTTGGCGAAGTAGACGTAGAGCGTTCCTTTTGAAACTCCCGCCTCGCGCGTTACATCGTTCATGCTCGCGGCATCGAAGCCAAGTTTCATGAAAACGCGGCGGGCGCCGTCGAGAATTTGTTTGCGCTTGGCAGGGTCTTCGCCCGCGGCCCATCGGCCGCCTGTCGAGGGAAACTCATCCACGCGCGTATCGGAAAGCTCTGTCATAGCTCCTTAACCATATCCGCATCAGCGAACTTTTCGTTAATAAAATCGAACCGGGTGGTTCGATACAGCTTGATATGAATGGAAAAAGGTTCTATGTCAACTGAACCGAACCGTTCAGTTCGATTAAATTCACTCAATTTGCCGGTAGTCGCCCATGTCGTCCAGTCCAAAAGCCAATGTTGCCCGCATCGTCAGCGAACCTGCTGAAACCGAGGGCAAGGCTCAGGAAGCAGCAGTCCCCACCGCGGAAGCACCGCGCGCGCCGCAGGCTCCTGCCGACACGCAGGCCGTTCCCGCGGAGAAGAAGAAAAAGCGCAGTCTTGCCCTGCCAATCATCGGCCTTGCGCTGCTCGCAGGCGCCGCATGGTACGGCTACGATTGGTGGACGACGGGCCGTTTCCTGGTCTCGACCGACGACGCTTACATCGAAGGCGATATCGCGACGATCTCGCCGAAGGTTACCGGCTATGTCGCCAAGGTGAACGTCGTTGCCAACCAGAATGTCAAGGCCGGCGACGTTCTGGCCTCGCTGGACGACGGCGACTACAAGCTCGCCCTCGATCAGGCGGTGGCTTCTCTCGATACCGAAACGCTCTCGCTGCAGCGTATTGACGCGCAGATTGCCGGTGGTCAGGCAAGCCTCGACCAGGCCAAGGCCCAGAAGACGGCTTTGGAAGCCACCGTTCGCGGTGCGCAGATCACACAGACCCGCGCCGCGGAACTTCAATCCAAGTCTGTCGGTACGACCGCTAACCTCGACGCCGCGAACATTGCTCTCGACCAGGCAAAGGCAAACCTGATTGGCGGTGATGCGGCGATCGCATCCGCGGAAGCAAATGTAACGCTGCTGCAGGCGCAGCGCCGCGAGGCCGAAGGCACGATCCGCCAGCTCGAGCTTGCGCGCGACAAGGCTGCCCGCGACCTCTCCTTCACGGTCCTGAAAGCGCCCTATGATGGCGTCGTCGGCAATCGCTCGGTGCAGGAGGGCGATCTGGTGTCGCCCGGCCAGCGTCTGATGGCGCTCGTCCCGGTTCGTCAGCTCTTTATCGACGCGAACTTCAAGGAAACGCAGATCCAACATCTGGTGCCGGGCTCCAAGGTCAACGTGCACGTCGATGCTTATGGCGACCATCCGATCGTCGGCACGGTTGAATCGATTTCGCCGGCTTCCGGCTCCGTCTTCTCGCTGCTGCCCCCGGAAAACGCCACGGGCAACTTCACGAAGATCATTCAGCGCGTGCCGGTTCGTATCTCGCTGCCGCAGGATGCTCTCGACAGCGGTCGCCTGCGCGCAGGCCTGAGCGTGGTTGTTGATGTCGACACGCGCACGGCGCCGGATGCGACCAAGTAAATCCTGACGAGGTAGGCCGATGGCCGCGAGCGCAACAGTTGGAACCGTTCCGGCCACTCCGGCGGCCACGGATCATATGGATCCACGCAAGCTCATCGCGTTCTTCGCGATGGTGCTCGGCATGTTCATGTCGATCCTCGATATCCAGATCGTGTCGGCATCGCTTGCCGAAATCCAGGCTGGCCTCAGCGCTGGTTCGGACGAGATCGGCTGGGTGCAGACCTCCTATCTGATCGCCGAAGTCATCATGATTCCGCTGTCGGGCACGCTCGCGCGCATCGTCTCGACACGATACCTGTTTGCGGCTTCCGCTGCTGGCTTCACCATGGCGAGCGCGCTCTGTGCGACGGCGACGAACATCGACCAGATGATCGTCTACCGCGCCATCCAGGGCTTCATCGGCGGCGGCATGATTCCGTCGGTCTTTGCGGCAGCCTTCACGATCTTCCCGCCCTCCAAGCGCAGCATCGTCTCGCCGATCATCGGCCTGATCGCCACGCTTGCTCCGACCATCGGCCCGACGGTCGGCGGCTATCTCAGCCACGCCTTCTCGTGGCACTGGCTGTTCCTGGTCAACATTGTCCCGGGCATCATTGTGACGATCGTCACTTGGAATTTCATCGATTTCGATAAGCCGGAATTCGCGCTGATCAAGAAGTTCGATTGGTGGGGCCTGTTGTCGATGGGCGTCTTCCTCGGCGCGCTTGAGTATGTGCTGGAGGAAGGCAATTCCAACGACTGGTTTAACGACAGCTATATCTTCATGGGCGCGATCGCCTCTGCAATCGCTGCCGTTGTCTTCTTCTATCGGGCCTTCACCGTTGATTTCCCGGTCGTCGACCTGAGGGCCTTCACGAACCGAAACTTTGCCTTCGGCTCCGTGTTTTCCTTCGTCATGGGTATCGGCCTCTATGGCTTGACCTATATCTACCCCGTCTATCTCGGGCGCATTCGCGGCTATGACTCGCTGATGATCGGCGAAACGATGTTCGTATCGGGCCTCGCGATGTTCTTCACCGCGCCAATTGCCGGAAAGCTATCGACGAAGATGGATCTGCGGCTGATGATGGTGATCGGTTTCGCCAGCTTCGCGGCCGGTACCTACATCATGACGCATCTGACCCAGGACTGGGACTTCTACGAGCTCCTCATTCCGCAGATCTTCCGCGGCTTCGGGCTGATGATGTGCATGGTGCCGATCAACAATATCGCGCTCGGCACGATGCCGCCGGCCCGTATGCGCGGCGCGTCGGGCCTCTTCAACCTGACTCGTAACCTCGGCGGCGCCGTGGGGCTGGCGATCATCAACACCGTGCTGACGAACCGGCAGGATGTTCATTACGAGCGGCTGCGCGAGAATATCGATTGGGGAAATCCCGCCGCGATCGACCAGATGAACAACATGGCGGCGAACTTCGACGCCTACGGCATGGATGGCGCGGTTGTTGCCATCAAGCAGATGGTCGGGCTCGTGACGAAGCAGGCAATCGTCCTGTCCTTCAGTGATGTTTTCCTGATGCTGACCGTGCTGTTCCTGGCGATGATCCTGGGCGTCGCGATGCTGGACAAGCCTGCACCCCAAGGCGGAGGTGGTGGCGGCGGAGGCCACTGACCACTCTTGAAATCAGGGTTTAGGGCCGGCCTGGGACACCACGCCGGCCCTCATTTTTTGCATAAAGATTTGACGTGAACGGAAACGTTTGCAGTTTTTGATTTACGTACATCAAATTTGGAGCTAAAGGTCTCGTCAGGAGGAGAGATGAGGCCAACAGTCCACGATATCGCTGCTGCGGCAGGCGTCAGCCTGGCAACCGTTGACCGGGTTTTGAACCAGCGGCCGGGCGTGCGTCACGTGACGCGCGAGAAGGTCGAGAACGCCATTCGCGAGATCGGCTACGTCAGGGACGTTGCCGCTGCCAATCTCGCCAAGGGCCGGACCTATCCGCTCGTGTTCATCCTTCCGACCAGCGACAATTCTTTCATGCATGGGCTGAATGACGAGGTGCAAGCCGCGATTGCGCGGTCGTCCGTGGAGCGAACGCAAATCCGCACCGTCGAGGTGCCGGCGTTCGATCCGGGCGCGCTCGTCGGGGTTCTGGACGAACTTGGAGAAGAGCGGCCTTCGGGGGTCGCGCTTGTCGCCACCGATGCGCCTGAGGTGCGCGACGCTGTCGATCGGCTGGTGAAGGACGGTATTCCCGTCGTGACGCTGGTTTCGGATCTCACCGGTTCGCAGCGGCATCACTATGCCGGTGTCGACAATATTGCCGCCGGACGCACAGCCGCACGGCTGCTGGGGCGTTTCTTGGGCGGCAGCAAGGGGGAGGTCGCGGTGCTCGCCGGCTCGATGCTGGTCCGCGACCATCGCGAACGCCTCGAGGGTTTTGCTGCCGTCATGGCCGCGGAGTTTCCATCGCTCTCCATCCTTCCCGTCATTGAGGGGCGCGACGATCCTGACATGGCGCATATGCTGGTGGCGGATGCGTTGTCGACGAAAAGCGGCATCATCGGCGTCTACAGCCTCGGCGCCGGTAATCGCGGCCTGATCAAGGCACTGAAGGAAAAGGCGGTCGACCGGTCGCTGACGGTCGTCGCGCACGAATTGACGGCCCATACTCGCGCCGCGCTCCTTGATGGAACGATTGATGCAATTCTGAACCAGAATGCAGGCCATGAGGTGCGCAGCGCTATCCGCGTCCTCAAGGCGAAGGCGGACGGACTTTCCGTCATCGAGGCGCAGGAGCGCATCCGCCTCGACATATTTCTGAAAGATAATCTGCCGTAACGGCAAAGGGAGAAACACATGTATCTGGGTCTCGATCTCGGAACCTCCGGCGTCAAAGCCATGCTGATCGATGGCGATCAGAAGATCATAGGCTCGGCCAATGGTTCGCTCGACGTCTCGCGCCCGCATTCCGGATGGTCGGAGCAGGAGCCCTCGCACTGGATCCGCGCGACGGAAGAGGCTGTAGCCGGGTTAAAGGCAAAGCATCCGAAGGAACTCGCCGCCGTGAAGGGCATTGGCCTTTCCGGCCAGATGCACGGCGCAACCCTGCTCGATGCCGAGGATAAGGTGCTGCGCCCCTGCATTCTGTGGAACGATACGCGCTCTTATGTCGAGGCAGCCGCGCTGGATTCCGATCCGCGTTTCCGCAGGCTGACCGGCAACATCGTTTTCCCGGGCTTTACCGCGCCAAAGCTTGCCTGGGTCGCCAAGCATGAGCCGGAAATCTTCGCCAAGGTCGCCAAGGTGCTGCTGCCGAAGGACTATCTGCGCCTCTGGCTGACCGGCGAGCACATTTCGGAAATGTCGGACTCTGCCGGCACCTCGTGGCTCGACACCGGCAAGCGCAAGTGGTCATCAGAGCTTCTTGCGGTCACCGGCCTCGATGAAAAGCAGATGCCTCATCTGATCGAAGGCACGGAGCAGGGCGGCAAGCTGCGCGGCGAGCTGGCCAGCAAGTGGGGAATCTCCGGAAGTGTCGTCGTTGCCGGCGGCGCCGGCGATAATGCCGCTTCCGCCTGCGGCATGGGCACGGTCAGCGATGGCGCGGCCTTCGTGTCGCTTGGCACCTCGGGCGTTCTCTTCGCGGCCAATGCGGCCTATTTGCCGAAGCCGGAAAGCGCCGTGCATGCGTTCTGCCATGCTCTGCCGAATACCTGGCATCAGATGGGCGTCATCCTCTCGGCGACGGACGCGCTGAACTGGCACTCCAGCGTCACGGGACAGTCGGCGGCTGACCTGACCACTGAACTCGGTGAAACGCTGAAAGCGCCGTCGGGCGTCACCTTCCTTCCCTATCTCTCGGGCGAGCGCACGCCGCACAACGATGCCGTCATCCGCGGTGCGTTCATCGGCCTCGAGCATGAGAGCAGCCGCGTGGTGCTGACCCAGGCTGTTCTCGAAGGCGTGTCCTTCGCGATCCGCGACAATCTCGAAGCGCTGCGTTCTGCGGGCACGGATATTTCCCGCGTCACCGCGATCGGCGGCGGCTCGCGCTCGCGCTATTGGCTGGCCTCGATTGCTACGGCGCTCGGTGTGCCGGTCGACCTGCCGGCTGACGGTGACTTCGGCGCAGCGTTTGGCGCGGCCCGCCTCGGCCTGATCGCCGCGACTGGCGCAGATCCGGTTGCGGTCTGCACACCACCGAAGACGGCGGGCACGATCGAGCCCGTCGCGGCGCTCTCCGGCGCTTACGAAGATTCCTACAAGCGCTATCGCGCTCTCTATCCGGCGATCAAATCGCTGCAGCACTGAACCCAGAACAACAATCCCGAAACCCAAGGAGACATGGACATGAGCACCGGATTTTTCGGCGACATCCAGAAGATCAAATATGAAGGCCCGGACAGCAAGAACCCGCTGGCCTTCCGCCACTACAACAAGGACGAAGTCGTTCTCGGCAAGCGCCTGGAAGATCATCTGCGCTTCGCGGTCGCCTACTGGCACACCTTCGCCTGGCAGGGCGGCGATCCCTTCGGCGGCCAGACTTTCCTGCGCCCCTGGTTCGAAGATACGATGAAGGCCGCCAAGCTGAAGGCCGACGTTGCGTTCGAACTTTTCCAGTTGCTCGACGCGCCCTACTACTGCTTCCATGACGCCGACGTGCGCCCGGAAGGCAAGAACTTCGCCGAAAACACCAAGAACCTGAACGAGATCGTCGACTACTTCGCCGAAAAGCAGGCCGCATCAGGCGTCAAGCTGCTCTGGGGTACCGCGAACCTCTTCTCGAACCGCCGCTTCATGTCGGGTGCGGCCACCAACCCGGATCCGGAAGTCTTCGCCTACTCCGCCGCGACGGTTAAGACCTGCATGGACGCCACGGCCAAGCTCGGTGGCGAGAACTACGTTCTCTGGGGCGGCCGCGAAGGCTATGAGACCCTGCTCAACACCGACCTCAAAAAGGAACTCGACCATCTCGGCCGCTTCCTCAACCTCGTCGTCGAGTACAAGCACAAGATCGGCTACAAGGGCACGATCCTCATCGAGCCGAAGCCGCAGGAGCCGACCAAGCACCAGTACGACTACGACGTCGCGACGGTCTACGGCTTCCTCAAGAAGCACGGCCTCGAAAACGAAGTGAAGGTCAACATCGAACAGGGCCACGCGATCCTCGCCGGCCACTCCTTCGAGCACGAACTGGCACTCGCGAACGCGCTCGGCATCTTCGGCTCGATCGACATGAACCGCAACGACTACCAGTCGGGCTGGGATACCGACCAGTTCCCGAACAACGTTCCGGAAATGGCGCTCGCCTACTACTACGTCCTGCAGGGCGGCGGCTTCACCACCGGCGGCACCAACTTCGACGCCAAGCTTCGCCGCCAGTCGCTCGATCCGGAAGATCTGCTGATCGGCCATATCGGCGGCATGGATGCCTGCGCCCGCGGTCTCAAGGCTGCTGCCAAGATGATCGAGGACAAGGCTCTGTCCGGCCCGCTCGATGCCCGCTACGCCGGCTGGGATTCGGCCGAAGGCCAGAAGCTCGCCCGCGGCGAATACTCGCTCGAGCAGATCGCCGAGTGGGTCGAAGCCAAGGACATCAACCCGCAGCCGAAGTCCGGCAAGCAGGAACTGCTCGAAAACATCGTCAACCGTTACGTTTAATCGGCGGTTGATTGTGGAGGAGAGGGCCGGGAGCGAGAGCTTGCCGGCCCTTTTTCGTTGATGGGGACGGCGCGCGGTCGTCGCCTTGACGATTCAGGCGAGATAGGATGCCAAGGGTACACTGCGGGCGGCCGGATGGCGATCTGAAAAGAAGGGCATGGCTACGATGGCCTATCTCAGACAGGGCATGCTTGCCATAGCAGCGATGTTGGCAGCGGCGATATCTGCAGGGGCAGCTTCCCCCCAACCCTGCGTGCAGGATACCTTCGGAGGGGAGGCCTATATCGTCTGCACCGTCGAGAAAGAAGGCGATCTGCGCTTGTTCTGGAAGAACGCGGATGGAGAGCCTTATCGGGATTTCTCCAGCGTCGCCGAGGCCGTTCGCAACAAGGGACAGACCTTGGCGTTCGCGGTCAATGCCGGCATGTATCTGCCTGATTTTTCGCCGATCGGCCTCTATGTGGAAGACGGCCAGGAATTGCGGCCCGTCAACCGCACCGAGAGAGACGGTGCCGCCTCGGGTCCCGTGCCGAACTTCTATAAAAAGCCGAATGGCGTGTTCTTCATCGATGGCGCCGCCACCGGAATACTTCCGACGCAAGAATTTTTGAAACGCCGGTCGGAGGTCCGGTTCGCCACCCAGTCCGGTCCGATGCTGGTCATCGGCAACAAGCTGAACCCGATCTTTATCGTCGGATCGACGGACCGCACCCGTCGTGGCGGGGTCGGCATCTGCGCCGATGGCGCGGTGCGCTTCGCAGTCAGTGAAGACAGGGTGAATTTCCACGACTTCGCGCGCTTGTTCCGCGATCATTTGTCCTGCCCGAATGCGCTGTTTCTCGACGGTGGCCGCGGTGTCGGGCTCTACAGTCCGGCCCTTGGGCGCAACGACAAATCCTGGCATGGCGGGTTCGGCCCTATGTTCGGGCTGGTGGAGTGACGCAGGGGCTGCGTCGCGTTCGAAGCGGTCGGATCATCCCGATATTCGGTTGCCAAATCTCGGCGTCATCCTACTTGGCCTCGGGACCATAACACCCGGAGGCGATGCCGTGTCCAAAGCCGACCTTGCTGCCGTCTATCGAGACTACATCGCCTGTCTGAACCGCCAGAATTGGACGGCGCTCGACCAGTTCGTTCATCCCGATGTTCACTACAATGGAGCGCGAATCGGGCTGTCCGGCTATCGCCAGATGCTGGAGGGCGACTTTCTTGCGATTCCGAACCTACATTTCGACATCGATTTCCTGATTTCCGAGCCGCCCCGCGTGGGAAGCCGCCTGCGGTTTGATTGCACGCCGAAAGGGCTCCTGTTTGGCATGCCGGTGAACGGCAAGAGGGTCTCGTTCACTGAAAACGTGTTCTATGAGTTCCGGGACGGGCGGATCGAGGAGGTCTGGTCTGTCATCGACAAGGTGGCAATCGCATCGCAGCTGCAGCAATGACGCCGCCGCTTCGATCATTCGCGCTTGCGCAGCCAAGGCTCGAGAGCGTAGACCGCCTTGCTGCGAACGGGGGTTGATAAATGAGCGACAGTGAACGTGATTGGAGCGCCGCCCTCGTGCAGGCCGTCGCCGATAGTCCCAAGCGCGACAACAGCGCCTATCACGCGGCCATGGCCGAGGCACGCCAGGCGTTTGAAGCCGCCGAGGCTGCTCTGGGCGGGCCGGTGCAGGTCAAGACGAAAACCAAGATGAAGCGAAGCGGCGAATACGTCGTGAAATGGGTGTTCAAGCGGGTGAAATGACCTGCCGGCGGTCGGTCGGACGACCGAAGAACGCTTGCCTAGAGATGGTCTGCGGACGTATTCTTGGCTTTCGCGAGCCTGCCCCAGCGCTCAGCCGAGGTTGAAGGCCCGGCGAGAGGGAGGATATCATGAAGATCGCATCGATATTCGCAGTCGGCTTGATTGGATTCTGCGGGGCTGCATCGCTCGCTCTGGCGGAGGATGCGCACACTATATTCGCTCCCGGTGATATCAAGTGGGTCGAGGCCCCCAAGGTGCTTCCGGCCGGAGCACAAGCGGCGGTCTTGTTCGGCAATCCCACCAAGAAAGGCTTGTTTGCGCTTCGGCTAAAGGTGCCGTCGGGATATGCGATCCCGCCGCATACGCATCCTGGCTATGAAGTTGTGACGATCCTATCCGGGACTGCCAAATTTGGCATGGGCAAAACCGCTGATCGGAGTGCCACGAAGGCACTGGCTGCGGGTAGTTTCTTTGCCCTGCCGCCGGGCACGGCGCATTTCGTCTACTTCGACGATGAGACCGTACTCCAAATCAACACGAACGGCCCTTGGGGCATCAAGTACGTCAACCCGGCGGATGATCCCCAGAAGTCGCAATAGCCAGTTGCCGGGTGAATAGCAATTGCTCCCGCCGCCAAGCGCGGCGGGACGTCCCGGCCGGTGTCGGATGGCGGCGTCACGTTGCCTCTTGGCGCGGACGGTGGGAGAACCGGCGCGCCTTCCAATGCAGTCGTTACGCCGTGGGCAAGGCCGCAATCACTTCGTCGGTCGTCAGGATCGCATGTGCGAAGGTCGGCGCGCTGAGCTCGTGTGCGGCGTGCATCAATTCATGCGAGAAGGCGGCCGTCGCATCGCGCACGAGAGTCACGTGATAGCCAAGCTCCATGGCGTAGCGGGCGGTCGTATCGATGCAGGTATTGGCCAGCAGTCCGACCACGATCACGTGGGTGATGCCCTTCTGCTTCAGTCGGAAATCCAGGTCGGTGTTGGCGAAGCCGCTTTGCCCCCAATGTTCCTTGGCGACGATGTCGCCAGGTTTCGGCGCAAAATCCGGGTGCCATTCGCCACCCCATTCGCCGCGCGCGAACTGGTGTTGGTGCATGATCCGTTGTTGGGTGGGGTTGGGATGATCCCAATCCTCATAATCACCCGGCTCCCACCGCCGGTGCGGGGCGATGGCCACCTGAATGCCCGCCGCGCGTATGGCGCCATCCAGCCGGCGGAGGTTATCGAGAAGCGCGACCTCATCGGCGATCGGCTTGAGGCGCGGATAAACCTTCCCGCCCTCGGACAGGAAGTCGTTGAAGGGATCGACGAGGAGCAAGGCGGTCGTTTGCTTGCTGTAATTCGGCTTTGACATGACTGTCTCCAATAAGCTGAGGTGTTTCGGGACTTAGTTGCGAAGTGCGGCACGCTCGATGCTGGCCGCAAAGAGCGGCGTTTCGCCCTTGTTGTGCGCAATCGACATCGGCTGACGCTGTGCGCGAAAGACGTCGAAAGGAATGCCCTGCCTATCGAGAAAGGTCTTGAATTCTTCCGTTGCTCTGGACCGAACGTGGTTCGTGAATTCGCAGGTCTGATCGTCGATTCGTTTGACGCTGAGTTCCCAAAGCACATGGATCGTCGTGCGGCCTGTCGGCGTGACTATATCCGAAACGGATTCCAGGATCAGGTGATCCTTTTCACCCAGGGTCTCGACATAGTGCTGAACCATCAGGCTGCCGCCGATCGTCTCGACATTGATCGACATGCGCCTACCGTCGGGGGCCGTCGTAAAGCCGGCGGCGATGTGTGCCGGAGAGCAGCGTTGGTACTCGTCTTCGGGGAGCGTGAAGCACCATTTCGGAATGTCGACCTTCTCGATCGGTGCGTTGATGACGGCGGTAAAGCTTGAATCGACGATTTCATGATCACTCATGACGGGTTCCTTTCGCTGCTGGATGAGCTTGATTTCGGCGTGACGTCGCCACGCAACTCCTTTGAGGCGGGCAGTGCCATGCGCCTGCATTGCCGATGCTCCTGCTTGGGCCATGTCGCTCCTTTCAGCGCGGGCCAGATGGCCGGTTGCGCTTGCTTCAATGACGCCTTATATTAACTATGAAAATCATATCTACAAGTAACTATGAAAAAGAAAGTTACACTATGGAGAAAGATTCTGCGCCAGACACGCTGTGCCCGGTTGCTCGCTCGGAGGCGGTTGTCGGGGATCGTTGGACCGTGCTTGTTCTGCGCGAGCTGTTCATGCGCAGTCACCGGTTCGAAGAAATTCAGGCGCAAACTGGCGGGACCCCGCAGATGATCGCAACGCGCCTGAAGTCATTGGAAGCCGAAGGCATTGTGGAGCGCCGTCGCTACAGCGAGCGGCCGCCGCGCTACGAGTATCACCTGACGGAAAAGGGCGAAGCATTCTACCCGGTGATACTGGCGCTGCGCGCCTGGGGCGAGACCTGGCTGAAGTCGGGTGACGAAGGCCGCGCCGTGCAATACACGCACCTTTGCTGCGGCAAGCCGGCGGGGCTTGGGCCGACATGCGAATCGTGCGGCCAGCCGATAAGACGGGAAGATTTGAGTACTGAGCTCAATCCGGCCTATCAGCGCGAACGGGACGCGCGATGGGAGGCATTCAAGGGCAGTCGATAATCAATGTTTGATTGTATCGACGGTGCGGACGCTACGCCGTTCGCTTTAGCGTTTCGTCCAGCGACGCGATGGTGCGCCAACGGAGTTGCGTACCACTAGGTCCGGGCGCAGCAGGATTTCGGTTTCCGCCGGTTGGCCGTCGGACAGGAATTCCAGAAGAAGCGCCATGGCCTGCTTTCCGATCAAGGTTCGCGGCTGGCGGATGGTGGTCAGCGGCGGCGACATGAACACGGCCTGCGGCACGTCATCGAAGCCGGT
>Ga0207426_1000984_pt1 | contig 27966 bp, 23 predicted proteins | sample AraplaMF_Cvi_mMS_FD_184265 | JGI IMG/M metagenome (GOLD analysis project Ga0207426, IMG submission 184265) | Arabidopsis root microbial communities from the University of North Carolina, USA - plate scrape MF_Cvi_mMS (SPAdes) (version 2) | ecosystem: Host-associated > Plants > Roots > Endosphere... | reverse complement strand
GCAATGTTCATTCGCTGCCTCGCCCAAAAGTTAATGGCCTGCTTGCCATCTTAAGGTGCCCTCAACCGTGTCACTTAGGCATCTGGTTAGGTTCGGAGCCTAGGCTCGGATCACCATGGTCGATCTTCGGGGCAAGGAGAACGGACCGATGACGTATGGTGTACTCTTCGTATCCGGGCTGGTTGCCTGTGTGATGCTGATTGTCGTGGCAGGACACGACGCGAAAACGACGGATGGTGGCAAGCCGCAATCCGCCGTGACAGGCCATCAGAATTGAGGCTCAGAACTCAGTTGGCGAGGCAGTCCAGGAAACCATCGACATCTGCCTCGCTGGTCGCAAAGCTGGTGACGAGGCGGATCAGCGTCTCATCCCGGCCGACAAGCTCGGGTGTGGCCGGTGGCACCGGCCATTCATAGAACTTCGCGCCCTTTTCTTGTGCCGTTTTCGCCGCGCCTTTCGGAATGACGGCGAAGACTTCGTTGGCCGAGGTCGGCCACGCCAGCCGGGACGCGTTGCTCGCGGTGATGCCCGCGCGCAGACGATCGGACATACCGTTCGCATGGCGGGCGAGATCGAGCCAGAGATCGTGCTCGAAATAGGCATCGAACTGGGCGGCGATGAAGCGTGACTTCGAGAACAGCTGGGCGGCGCGCTTGCGGATGAACGGCATCTCCTTGGCCTGCTCCGGATTGAGGAAGACGATCGCTTCCGCGCACCAGCAACCGTTCTTCGTGCCGCCGAAGGACAGCATGTCGATGCCGCGCTTCCAGGTCATCTCGGCCGGGCTGACACCAAGGGAGACGAGGGCATTGGCAAAGCGCGCGCCGTCCATATGAAGCGGCAGCCCGTCCTTCCGGGCGATCGCGGCGATTTCGTCGATTTCCGACAGGCTGTAGACCGTTCCGGCTTCTGTTGCCTGGGTGATCGTTACAGCCGTTGCCCGCCCGTGCTGCACGGCCGTCTGCGGGAACTCCGCGATCCTTTCCCTGAGTTTTTCCGGGTCGATCTTTCCTTCCGGGCCAGGAACGCCGAGCAGGCGGGCACCGCTGAAGAAGTCGGGTGCGCCGCATTCGTCCGCAATCACATGTGCTTCGGAATGGCAGAAGGTGATGCCGCCCGGCCGTTGGACGCTCGCGAGCGACAAGGAGTTCGCTGCTGTGCCGGTGCCGACGAAAAGAACGGCGACTTCACGCTCGAAGACTTCTGCAAAGCGGCGCTCGACACGCCGGTCGAGATCACTTGCGCCATAGGCCGCGGCAAAGCCGTCGGATTCCCTGAGCAGACGTTCGGCGATGGATCGATGGGCGCCTGCCCAGTTGTCGGATGCAAAATACATGAAAGGAGACCGCTTGGGATGTGGTGGAGGATCAGGTTCGGCGGCGACATTACGCCAACGCTCCGGCTGGTCAAAGGGGCGGCGTGAAATCCATCACAAAAATTGACGTCGGCAATCAATAAACAAAATAATGCGTAAACGTGTAATTTTATGTCTTGCCGATAGGCTGTTTGAGCAATATTAGGTCGCAAACTGCCGATTTTTTGAATCTGCACTCTTGCGAAGGCTGGATGTTTCTGGCATACATCAAGCGAATTAGGACAGTGTTGTTGTCCTATTTTGGCCGCGACGGCCGAAGAGGCGCCAAAAAACCTTACACTCGTGGGGTTTCACGCTATAGTTCTTCAAAAGCGGGTAAGAGCCCGCATGCGGAGGCGGATGGCAGGCGCGGTAGCGCAACGGTGCTTTCCCTGGAGAGCCTGCCGCCGGCGACCGGATCTTCGATAATGCAACAGCGCTGTCACGCGCCGAACCTAGGATCAGGGACGGCGCGGGACAAGAAGCCGCCCGCGGCCCCGCGGGCTCTGACAGGAGGGAAAGATGACGAAGACGCCATCCACGGGTTTTGACCAGTTCGCAGCAGCAACGACGCGCGCGACGGCCAACACGCGTAAATTCGCCTCCGGTCTGCCGCGAAAACAGGGGCTTTACGACCCACGCAACGAGCACGATGCCTGCGGCGTCGGCTTTGTCGCCCATATGAAGGGTCAGAAGTCGCACCAGATCGTCAAGGACGGTCTCTTCATTCTCGAGAACCTGACGCACCGCGGTGCCGTCGGCGCCGACCCCCTTATGGGTGATGGCGCGGGCATTCTCGTGCAGATCCCGGACCGCTTCTTCCGTGAGGAAATGGCCAAGCAGGGCATCACCCTGCCGAAGGTCGGCGAGTACGGCATGGGTCACATCTTCATGCCGCACGACGAAAAGCAGATCGCGCATTTCAAGAAGGTGATCCAGGACGTCATCACCGATGAAGGCCAGGTCTTCATCGGATTCCGCGACGTGCCCGTCGACAACTCCTCGCTGTCGAAGGCGCCCGACATCGCCGCCACCGAGCCGCATCACGTTCAGGTCTTCATCGGCGCTGGCAAGGACGCGGCGACGAACGACGAGTTCGAGCGCCGCCTGTTCACGCTCCGCAAGGTGATCTCCAACCGCATCTACGACGAGTTCGACGGCGAGGAGAGCAACTTCTACCCGGTGTCGCTGTCGTCGGCGACCGTCGTCTACAAGGGCATGTTCCTGGCCTATCAGGTCGGTGCCTACTACAAGGACCTGTCGGACCCGCGCTTCGAGTCCGCGGTTGCCCTCGTGCACCAGCGCTTCTCGACCAACACCTTCCCGTCCTGGAAGCTGGCGCACCCTTACCGCATGGTCGCCCACAACGGCGAAATCAACACGCTGCGCTCCAACGTCAACTGGATGGCGGCGCGCCAGGCATCGGTGTCTTCGCCGCTCTTCGGTGAGGATATCTCCAAGCTCTGGCCGATCTCGTATGAAGGCCAGTCGGACACTGCCTGTTTTGACAACGCGCTCGAGTTCCTCGTGCGCGGCGGCTACTCCATGGCACATGCCGTGATGATGCTGATCCCGGAAGCCTGGGCCGGCAACCAGTCGATGGCGGCCGAGCGGAAGGCATTCTACGAATACCATGCGGCCCTGATGGAGCCGTGGGACGGACCGGCTGCTGTCGCCTTCACCGATGGCAAGCAGATCGGCGCGACGCTCGACCGCAACGGTCTGCGCCCGGCCCGCTATCTCGTCACGTCAGACGACCGCGTCATCCTCGCTTCGGAAGCCGGCACGCTGCCGGTGGCTGAAGAGGATATCGTGCAGAAGTGGCGCCTGCAGCCGGGCAAGATGCTGCTGATCGACATGGAGAAGGGCCGCATCGTTTCCGACGAGGAAGTGAAGTCCGAACTCGCGACCAAGCATCCTTACCGCAACTGGCTGGATCGCACTCAGCTCATCCTCGAAGACCTGAAGCCGGTCGAGCCGCGTGCGCTGCGCCGCGACGTGTCGCTGCTCAACCGCCAGCAGGCTTTCGGCTACACGACCGAAGACACCAAGATCCTGATGTCGCCGATGGCGACCACGGGCCAGGAAGCCGTCGGCTCGATGGGCACGGACACGCCGATCTCGGCCATGTCGGAAAAGTCGAAGCTGCTCTACACCTACTTCAAGCAGAACTTCGCGCAGGTTACCAACCCGCCGATCGACCCGATCCGCGAAGAGCTCGTCATGAGCCTCGTTTCGTTCATCGGGCCGCGTCCGAACATTCTCGACCATACCGGCATGGCAAACGCCAAGCGCCTGGAAGTGCGTCAGCCGATCCTTACCAACGGCGATCTCGAAAAGATCCGTTCGATCGGTCACACGGAAGACCGCTTCGACACGAAGACGCTCGACTTCACCTATGATGTCGAGCGTGGCGCCGAAGGCATGCCTGAGATGCTCGATCGCCTCTGCGAGCGCGCGGAAGCGGCCGTCAAGGGCGGCTACAACATCATCGTTCTCTCCGACCGCCAGATCGGGCCTGATCGTATAGCGATCCCGGCACTGCTGGCGACGGCTGCCGTGCACCATCACCTGATCCGCAAGGGTCTGCGCACCTCGGTCGGCCTCGTCGTCGAGACCGGCGAGCCGCGCGAAGTGCATCACTTCTGCCTGCTCGCAGGTTACGGCGCCGAAGCGATCAACCCTTATCTTGCCTTCGACACGCTGCTCGACATGCATGCCAAGGGCGAGTTCCCGAAGGAAGTGGACGCCTCCGAAGTTGTCTACCGCTACATCAAGGCGGTCGGTAAGGGCATCCTCAAGGTCATGTCGAAGATGGGCATCTCGACCTATCAGTCCTATTGCGGCGGTCAGATCTTCGATGCGATCGGCCTGCAGCAGGAACTGGTTGACAAGTACTTCTTCGGTACCGCGACGATGATCGAAGGCGTCGATCTCACGGCGATCGCCGAAGAGACTGTTGCGCGTCACACCTCCGCCTTCGGCAAGGATCCGCTGCTCGCGACCACGCTCGATATCGGTGGCGAATATGCCTACCGCATGCGCGGTGAAAGCCATGCCTGGACTCCGGATGCGGTGGCCACACTGCAGCACGCCGTTCGCGGCAATGCCGAGGACCGCTACCGCGAGTTCGCCGAGATGGTGAACACCTCGGCCTTGCGCATGAACACCATCCGCGGCCTCTTTAACATCAAGAGCGCCGAACAGCTCGGCCGCGAGCCGGTTTCGGTCGATGAGGTCGAGCCTGCTGCCGATATCGTCAAGCGTTTCTCGACGGGCGCGATGTCCTTCGGCTCGATCTCCCGCGAGGCGCACACGACGCTCGCGATCGCGATGAACAAGATCGGCGGCAAGTCAAACACCGGCGAAGGTGGCGAAGAGTCCGACCGCTACATGCCGCTGCCGGATGGTTCGTCGAACCCCGAGCGTTCGGCGATCAAGCAGATCGCGTCGGGACGTTTCGGTGTCACGACCGAATATCTCGTCAACGCCGATATGCTGCAGATCAAGGTCGCGCAGGGCGCAAAGCCCGGCGAGGGTGGCCAGCTGCCCGGCCACAAGGTCGACGCGACCGTTGCCAAGACACGTCACTCGACCCCGGGTGTCGGCCTTATCTCGCCGCCGCCGCACCATGACATCTATTCGATCGAAGATCTGGCGCAGCTGATCTACGACCTGAAGAACGTCAACCCGACGTCCGATGTCTCGGTCAAGCTCGTCTCGGAAGTCGGCGTCGGCACGGTCGCCGCCGGCGTTGCCAAGGCGCGCGCCGACCACATCACCGTCTCCGGCTTCGACGGTGGCACCGGCGCATCGCCGCTGACCTCGCTGAAGCATGCCGGTTCTCCGTGGGAAATCGGCCTTGCCGAGACGCAGCAGACGCTTGTCTTGAACGGCCTGCGTTCGCGTATCGCCCTGCAGGTCGATGGCGGTCTGAAGACCGGCCGCGACGTCATTATCGGTGCGCTTCTCGGTGCCGACGAATTCGGCTTCGCGACCGCGCCGCTCATCGCCGCCGGCTGCATCATGATGCGCAAGTGCCACCTGAACACCTGTCCTGTCGGCGTTGCCACGCAGGATCCGGTCCTGCGCAAGCGCTTCAAGGGCACGCCTGAGCACGTCGTCAACTACTTCTTCTTCGTCGCCAACGAAGTGCGCGAAATCTTGGCCTCGCTCGGCTTCACCAAGCTCGATGACATCATCGGCGCTTCGGAGCTGCTCGAGAAGGACGAGATGCTGGCGCATTGGAAGTCCAAGGGCCTCGACTTCAGCCGCATCTTCCACAAGGTCGAGGCGCCGAAGGATGCGACCTACTGGACATCACGCCAGAAGCACCCGATCGACGACGTTCTCGACCGCAAGCTGATCGCGGAGGCCGAGCCGGCACTGTCTTCGAAGACCCCTGTGTCCTTCGAGGTCGATATCAAGAACGTCGACCGTTCGGCTGGCGCGATGCTGTCCGGCGAAGTCGCCAAGCGCTACAACCACCGCGGCCTCAAAGACGACACGATCAACGTGACGCTCAAGGGCACGGCCGGCCAGTCGTTCGGCGCCTTCCTGGCACGCGGCATCACATTCAATCTGGTCGGTGACGGCAATGACTATGTCGGCAAAGGCCTCTCGGGCGGCAAGATCATCGTCCGGCCACCTGAGAATTCGAAGATCGTCGCGGAAGAGTCGATCATCGTCGGCAACACCGTTCTCTATGGTGCGACCGAAGGCGAGTGCTACTTCCGCGGTGTCGCGGGCGAGCGCTTCGCGGTCCGCAACTCGGGTGCGATCGCCATCGTCGAAGGCGTGGGCGACCACGGCTGCGAATACATGACGGGTGGCGTGGTGGTCGTTCTCGGCCAAACGGGCCGTAACTTCGCGGCCGGTATGTCCGGTGGCGTTGCCTACGTACTCGACGAGGCCGGCGATTTCGCCAAGCGCTGCAACATGGCGATGGTCGAGCTCGAGCCGGTTCCTGAGGAGGACGACATGCTGGAGAAGCTGCATCATCACGGCGGCGACCTCATGCACAAGGGACGCGTCGACGTCTCCGGTGACATGACGCGCCACGATGAGGAGCGCCTCTACCAGTTGATCTCCAACCACCTGCACTATACGGGCTCCACCCGCGCCAAGCAGATCTTGGACAACTGGGCCGACTACCGTCCGAAGTTCCGCAAGGTCATGCCGGTCGAGTACCGCCGTGCGCTTGAAGAAATGGAACGCGCCCGCATGGGAATTGCGGCCGAGTAAATACGCTTACTTCCGTTGCGCCGGCGAAGGCTGGCGCGGCGGATGACCGAAATATCTCAATGACCCACGGATCGGCAGCAGCCTCAGGCAGCGCAGACGCGTGGATAGCACTCAAGGGATATGCTGGATGACGGTCGAAAGAAGCAACTTGCCTCCACTGTCGAGGCTGACGATGGACAACTGGCCGCAGGCGAGGCGGTCATGAGTGTAAGGGACGAAAATATGGGTAAGGTCACAGGGTTTCTGGAAATCGACCGGCAGGTGGCAAAGTATCAGCCTGCCTCGGATCGCATCCGGCATTTCCGCGAATTCACGATCCCGATGTCGGACCAGGAAGTGCAGAAACAGGCAGCGCGCTGCATGGACTGTGGCATTCCCTATTGCCATGGGCCAACCGGCTGCCCTGTTCATAACCAGATCCCGGATTGGAACGACCTCGTCTACAACAACAACTGGGAAGCGGCGATCCAGAACCTGCATTCGACGAACAACTTCCCGGAGTTCACCGGCCGCGTCTGCCCGGCGCCCTGCGAGGAAGCCTGCACGCTGAACCTCGAGGACACGCCGGTTGCGATCAAGACCGTCGAACAGGCGATCGCTGACAAGGCCTACGAGCTCGGCTTCATCCGTCCGCAGCCGGCAACGGTTCACACCGGCAAGAAGGTTGCGATCGTCGGTTCCGGCCCGGCCGGCATGGCGGCTGCACAGCAGCTCGGCCGCGCAGGGCATGAGGTTCACGTGTACGAACGCGAAAGCAAGCCCGGCGGCCTGCTGCGCTACGGTATCCCTGACTTCAAGATGGAAAAGAACTTCATCGATCGCCGCGTCGAGCAGATGAAGGGCGAAGGCGTCACCTTCCACTGTGGCGTCAATGTCGGTGTCGACGTGAAGGTCGAGCAGCTGCTCGCAGACCACGATGCGGTTCTCTATTGCGGCGGTTCTGAAACGCCACGCGAAGTGGGTATCCCGGGCATCGAGCTTTCGGGCGTCCATGACGCGATGCCCTACCTCGTGCAGCAGAACAAGCGCGTCGGCCGTGAAAACATCGACAGCGTCGGCTGGGCCTCTGACCCGATCCTCGCCGGCGCCAAGCATGTCGTCGTCGTCGGCGGTGGCGATACCGCATCGGACTGCGTCGGTACGGCGTTCCGCCAGGGCGCGGTGAAGGTCACGCAGCTCGACATCCGCCCGCAGCCGCCGGAGAAGGAAGACAAGCTCGCTGTCTGGCCGTTCTGGGCAACGAAGATGCGCACGTCGTCCTCGCAAGCGGAAGGCGCAATTCGCGAGTTCCAGGTGGCAACACTCGAGTTCGTCGGTGAAGATGGCGTTCTGACCGGCGTGAAGTGCTGCGAAGTCGACGAGCGTCGCAAGCCGATCGCCGGCACCGAGTTCATCATCAAGGCCGACCTCGCTTTCATCGCGATCGGTTTCAGCGGCCCGTTCAAGGACAGCGTGCTCAAGGAACTCGACGGCAAGCTCACGCTCAACACCGACCGTCGCGGCTCGACCAACGTCGTTGCCGACGACCGCGACTACAAGACCTCGGTCGACAAGCTCTGGACGGCGGGCGACGTGCGCCGCGGTCAGTCGCTGGTGGTCTGGGCGATCCGCGAAGGCCGCCAGGCCGCCCGCGCCATCGACGAAGCCCTGATGGGCTCGACGGTTCTGCCGCGGTAAGCGACACAGTTGATGATTGGATTTTGGGCCGCTCTGAGCGGCCCTTTTTCGTTTGGTGAGCCTCGCGTTCGACTGAGATCAAGAGCGCGTTTTTGGAGCGCGGCTTCATGCAGCCGGGCTATTTGATGGTGACCTGAGCGGTGGGCTTCACAGGAGCCATGCGATAGTCATCTACGCGGCCAACAGGGGGAGCCGCCATCTCGCCATCCTGAACCAGAAGATCACGTGGCGACTTGGTGGCACTGACCGGGAGTGCCCTGCCGCCAAGAAGTTCCGCGCCGCCATCCAGGTTGGGATCGGAGAGGCTGATCGGCTCGGTGCGGCCGGGCATTGCCACAGCGTCGATCACCGGCGCATTGCCCGCGTCAAGGCGGACGAGGTCCGGGCTTGCCTGTACCCCGAGAATGCGGCGCACGGGCTTTTCGACATAGAAGGCAAGCTTGCGCCGGCCTGCTTCCGTGAGGTTGATGCCATCCGAGGTGCGTAGGCGGACCTGCTGGCCGTTGATATCCGAGCCGGTGACGATGAAGTCGCCGCCTTCGCTGACGAAACCGTCCCAGATGTCGACGAACTCGCCGCCGACGCTCTCCATCTGCTTGCGGAACAGCTGGTTAAGCTGCACGGCATCGGCGGTCATCGCAGGCGAATCGAAGGCGGGTAGTCCGACCCAGAGCAGCGGAATCTTGCGGCTGGTGACCTGCTGGCCGAAGGCCACGACGCGGCGCTGATATTCGGCATACCAACCGTCGGTCCTGAATTTCTCCTTGCCGATATCCGTCACCATCTGCTGGCGGTCATTCGCGCCGAGCATGACGATGACCATGGCGGGCTTCGCCTCGTCCATGAATTTTGTCAGCTGTTGCGGCCAGTCATAGTAGTCGTCTCGGACCAGACCCGAGGCGACGTTGCTATGTGTCTCGACCACGACGCCGGGAGAATCCTTGAAAGCAGCGTCCATGCCGACGCCAAGACCGCCGGCGAGAAAATCGCCGACGACGAGGATCTTCTGGGCGTTGGCAAGCTTCTCGACCGCCTTTTCCTCAACGACGACGGGAGCGGCGGGACGGGGAGCCGCAGCCGCCTTCGGCGACGGCGCTTTCCTTCTCGGCGCAGGCTGTCGCTGCGGCGCGTTCTGAGACGGTGCCTGTGGCGGATATTCCTGGATGTAGCGACGGCCAAAGAAAAAATCGAGAATCGAGCGGCGATAGTAATACCGCTCCTGCGCATCGGCCACGTGCACCGGCAGCGCGCTGAAGACGAGCACCAACGTTGCGGTGCCAATCGCACCCCAGCGGAGCGTTGCCCGGTGTACTCGTTTACGCATAATCAGCAGCCTCGAATCTGCCGGCATTCTCGCATGGAGCGGGAACTCGCGTCCACACTCCAAAAGTGTATGTTGCCGATTATTCCGTCTACTTGCGAAGCGCGTTCAGGAGCGGCAGCGATGGCTCACCGTCCTGCTGCATTCCGATGCGAGCCTGGACCGCGGCAATCGCGGCCTTGGATCCGCTGCCGAAGTTCCCGTCGACCTCGCCGTCGTAATAACCGAGTGTCTTCAGGCGCGTCTGCAGTTCGAACTTTTGCTTCATATCAAGCGTACCGTTCGGTCGTGGCCAGGGCTGCTTCATGCCGCCGTAGCCGGCGATCTCGTCCGCCAGCAGTCCGACCGCAATCGCGTAACTGTCCGACGCGTTGTAGTTCTTGATGGTGAAGAAATTGCTGGTCATCAGGAACCCCGGGCCATCGGGGCCGGCCGGCATCTTGAGCACGGCCTTGCTGCCGCCATCGCGGAAGCTCTTGCCGTTCGGCCGGCTAAGGCCGAGGGAGGCCCACTGCGCCAGTGTATGCGTTTTACCGACCTGTTTTCTGGCATTCGGCGGTACGACCACTTCATAGCCCCAGGTTTTGCCGGCATCCCACCCGTTTTTCCGCAGCAGGTTGGCGGACGTGGCGAGAGCATCAGGCACGGAGTTCCAGATGTCGCGATGTCCGTTGCCGTCGGCGTCGACCGCATAGAGCAGGTAGCTTGTCGGTATGAATTGGGTGTGGCCCATGGCGCCGGCCCAGGAGCCGGTCATGCCATCGGGCGAGATATCGCCATTCTGCAGGATCTTCAGCGCCGCAATGAGTTGCTTCTTGGCGAACTTCGCGCGGCGTTCGTCGGCATAGGCGAGGGTCGCCAAGGCGCGCGGCACGTAGTGCAGGCGGTCGTCCTTGTCGAGAACTGCGCCATAATTGGATTCCATCGACCAGATGGCCAGGAGAATCGTCTTGTCCACACCGAACTGGCGTTGGACCGCATTCAGCGTCGAGGCATGTTTGGCGGCCATCTGACGGCCGATCTGCACCGTGTACGGATTTACACGGGAATCAACGTAGTCCCAGATTTTCGTTGTAAATTCAGGCTGATAGGCAGCCTTTTCGAGCACTGTCGGATCCGGATCGCTGACGCCTGAGAAGGCTTTGCGATAGGTTGCCTTGCTGATGCCATTTTGAGCGGCAGTTTGATAGAAGTCCGCGATCCACTTCTGGAACCGCTGATCTGCTTTCGCGTTGATGGGGGCCAGGCCGGCGGACGCGGTCACGATGAGTGCAATAGCAAGACCACGAAGGGAATTTCTGTGATTTTGAGTCATCGGCGGTCATCCGTCCTTTCGTTTCAGGCACAGCGGAGCGCAAATTTCCGCTCAGGCCTGAGACTACCTGAACGAAGTCAACAAATTCTTTACCATGACGTAGGAACGCAGTCACCATTTGCAAAACTGTAGCAAATCGCATCTAGTTCAATCAAAAATGCCTTTATTTCAAGCGGTGTAGTTATCGCAGGAGGATTGTGTGGCAGAGCATAAAAAAGTTCGCAAAGCTGTATTTCCGGTCGCGGGTCTCGGGACTCGCTTTCTTCCGGCCACCAAAGCCGTGCCGAAGGAAATGCTGACTGTCGTCGACAAACCGATCATTCAGTATGTGGTCGACGAAGCTTTGGAAGCGGGCATCGAGCATTTCGTTTTCGTCACAGGTCGTAACAAACACATCATCGAAGACTACTTCGATATCCATTTCGAGCTTGAGCAGACGCTGCGCGAGCGCAGCAAGCAGGCGGAAATGACGCTGCTTGCTGGCCAGCTTCCCAAGGCTGGTACGGTCAGCTTCACTCGTCAGCAGGAGCCGCTTGGCCTCGGCCATGCCGTCTGGTGTGCTCGCGAGATCGTCGGCAACGAGCCGTTTGCGCTGCTCTTGCCCGACATGATCATGAAGAGCGAAGGCAAGGGCTGCATGAAGGGCATGATCGACCTTTATGCCCAGAGCGGCGGCAACATCATCGCCGTCGAGGAATGCGCCCCGGATCAAGCTCACAAGTACGGCATCGTCGGCGTCGGCGAAGCGATCGGTGATGGCTTCCGCATCACCGGCATGGTCGAGAAGCCTGCCAAGGGCACGGCACCGTCGAACTATTTCATCAACGGCCGCTATATCCTGCAGCCTGAAGTCTTCAAGATCCTGGAAACCCAGGAACGAGGCGCTGGCAACGAAATCCAGCTGACCGACGGCATGCTGAAGCTGCTGAAGGACCAGACGTTCGCGGGCTATCACTTCCGCGGCACGACCTATGACTGCGGCGCCAAGGACGGCTTCATCCTGGCCAACGTGGCCTTCGCCCTGGAACGTGCGGACATCCGCCCGACCGTCGAGGAAGGCTTCAAGGCGCTGCTGAAGGGCCTCTGAAACCAGCCTGCCTGTCAAACGGATTAGTCCGCCTCCAAGGCTCCCACTTGGAGGCGGATTTCGTTTCAGTGCTTCAGTTTCAGACCGACGCCGGCCCGCCATTGCTCGGAATCGCTGCTTGTCTTGCGGGACGTCAGCTCGTAGCCAATGGTGCTGGTCATATCGAGGTAGCGGTTGATGTTCCAGGTCAGCCCGGCGCTCGTGGTGTAGACCGTCTCGTCGCTGGTCGGGCTATCCGACGGATAGTCGCGATAGATGATGCCGCCGAGGACAGTGCCTGTCAGATTATCACGCAGTTGATGCGTGACGCCCGTCGTCAAAGCATGCGAAACGTAGCCCGATTCGCCAGCTGTGGTCGACGGGTTGATGCTTGTCAGCAGGCCGATGTCGACGTCCGTACCTCTGAGCGGCGACCAGAATAGCTGAGCATCCACCACGGCCGCGTCGATGTCCGAGAGGCGGTCGTCGTCGAAGGTGGCAGTCTGATAGCCAACCCCGACCTCGCCGCGGAGTTTTTCACCCAAATCGAGCTCGACGCCGACCTTGGCGCCATAGCTATCTCCCGACCTGCGGAAGCCGGCGGAATCGATACTCTCGTCATAGACCGTCTTGCCGACATTGCCTTCGATGAAGGGGATGAGAGCCGGGGAAAGCTCGTAGCCGATGCGGCCGCGGATCGTGCCGCTCGTCTCGTTGCGATCGGCCAGCGAAACGGTCGTTCCATCGGACAATGTCGCGTCGGAATAGATCGTACGGCTGACATCGATAGCGGTGCTGCCGCGCAGGATGCCGAAGTCGCGTTCGATCGAGGCGCCGGTGCTGAATTCCTGAACATCCGATTGCTGGTCCGCGTTCTGGATGGCATTCGGATCATCAGTGTCTTCGCGGTAGAAATGGTAGCCGCCGATGATATGTGCGGTCGTATCCTCGGGAAGATCGAGCCGCAGGTCGCCGTCGATCCTGAAATCCGGCTGTTCCTCGCCTTCGCCGCTGACGTTCTTCTGCCAGGCGCCGTCGGTGGTCACCGTGAGTTGGTGCAGCGCCCAGTCGGAGGTCATCGTGGCGTGCAGATCCGTTTCGAGGAAGCCACGCGTCTGTTTGATGCCGGCGTCCTTCTGCGTCTCGGTGTTGATGCTCTGGGTAACGGTCGGACGCAGAACGAAGGTGCCGATGCGGATGCCCGGCGTTTCCTCGGCCGCCGGATTCGGCTCCGGCTTGCGGGCCGGCAGCCGCTCGTCGAGCGGCGCTTCGCGCGTGTTGAGGCGTATCATGTCCTCATCGAGGATCGCACCGGTCGTCTCGTCGCTCGGTTTTTGATCGGCAGCCGCAATCGGCGCAGCAGTGGCCGCTGGCGCCGCATTGTCGGCCGTTGACATAGTGCCGGCCGGTGTTTCAGGGATATCGCCTTCATCCTCCACCGCCGCAGCAGCAGGTGCGGTGGACGAGCGGATCGAGCTGTTGGAAACGGGCGTCGACTGCGCAAGTACGGCGTGGGGCGCGAGGAAAGTGCCTGCCATCAGAGCCATGGACACGGCAAAGCCCGTCGCGCGGAGCGGCGTGAGACTGCTCGTGTCCTTCCAATGGCTCATGTGTATCCTGGCATGCGTCGAAGCGTTACCCGAACGTAAAGGCTTGTGGTTAACCATTCGTTGCGCTGCGATGCCCGTGAGGGCAGCCGATGGACACGGCGGATGAAAACCGCTAACGCAGTGCCATGATCAAGAGAGCGGTAAATGTCATCGAAAACGGTGTCCTGGGGTCTGCGAAACGGACGATCGGCACCGAGAGGCGGGCGCTTGAGGCCCTGGAGCGAGCTTTTGACGACGGCTTGGCCGGGCCTTTCATGCGGGCCGTCGAGACGATCAACGGCGTCACCGGTCGCGTCATCGTTACAGGCGTCGGCAAGAGCGGCCACATCGGTGTGAAGATCGCGGCGACGCTGGCGTCGACAGGAACGCCGGCCTTCTTTGTCCATGCGGCCGAGGCAAACCATGGCGATCTCGGGATGATCGGCACGACGGATATCGTCCTTGCCCTTTCCAAGGGCGGCGAAAGTGCCGAGCTTCGCAGCATCATCGGCTATACGCGCCGGTTCTCGATCCCGCTGATTGCCGTCACATGTTCCGAAAGATCGTCGCTCGCCACGGCATCCGACATTGTCCTGTTGATGCCGAACGAAGAAGAGGCCTGTCCGCATGGGCTGGCTCCGACCACCTCGACGCTGATGCAGCTCGCCATGGGCGATGCGCTTGCCATCGCGCTGCTTGAGGCACGAGGCTTTACGGCGCGCGACTTTCACGTGTTCCATCCGGGCGGCAAACTCGGGGCGAGTCTCAGCCATGTCGCCGATATCATGCATACGGGCGATCGCGTCCCGTTGGTGGCCAAGGGAACGCCGGTGCCGCTGGCGATCTCGACGTTGTCTCGGAAGCATTTCGGCTGCGTCGGTATTCTGGACGAGGATGAGCGCCTCTGCGGCATCATCACGGAAGGCGACCTGGCACGCAACCTGACGCGCAACCTCTCCGAGCTCGTTGTCGACGATATCATGACGCGGACACCAAAGACGGTGAAGCCGACAGTGCTGGCAACGGCCGCGCTTGCCATGCTCAACCAGCACAGCATCGGAGCACTGATCGTGGTCGACGACGACAACCGCCCGATCGGGCTCGTGCACTTCCATGATCTGCTGCGGATCGGCGTGGCCTGATCAGACCGGTTCTACCGTCAGATCGCGCCCGCTGCTCGCCACCACCTTTACCTTGGTGCCTACAGGCAGGTCCGGGCCGTTTACGAGCCAGAACGTATCGTCGAGGCGAATACGACCGCGCCCTTCGCGGATGGGCTCCGCCAGCGTCGCGGTGCGCCCGATGAGGCTTTCGGCCCGCTGATTGAGGAAAGGCTGATCGGTTTCACCGTGCTGCAGGGTCAGCTTGCGGCCGACCACCGTTGCCACGACTGCAAGAAGCGCAAAGAGGATGGCCTGAACCTGCCAAAGCCAGAAGCTGCTGTCCCAGAACAGTAGTGACAGCATGCCGACGATAAGGGCGGCAAGCCCGATCCAGACAAGGAAGACGCCCGGCGCGATCAATTCTGCGGCCAGCAGCACCAAGCCGGCGATCCACCAGCTCCAGGGTCCGAGTTCCGCGACGAGGCTGGCGATCATGGCTCAGCGCTCCGTTGGCGGGTTGAAGGGGTTGACGGCCGGGGTGGTTCGCGGGGTTGACTGCTGGCGTGGTGGTGGCGGCGGCGTCGGGTTGTCGCCGAAGACCTCCCTGGCGATCGCTCCAATGCCGCCAAGCGAGCCGATGATGGACGAAGCCTCGACCGGCATCAGCACGACCTTCGAACTACCGGCGGTACCGATCGCGGTGAGAGCTTCGGTATATTTCTGGGCTACGAAATAGTTGACGGCCTGAATGTTGCCCGATGCAATCGCCTCCGACACCATCTTGGTTGCCTTGGCTTCTGCTTCGGCGAGGCGTTCTCGAGCCTCGGCGTTGCGGAAGGCGGCTTCGCGCTGACCCTCGGCCTGCAGGATTGCCGATTGCTTGGAGCCCTCTGCACGCAGGATCTGAGCGTTACGGGAGCCTTCGGCCTCCAGCACCTGCGCGCGCTTCTCGCGTTCGGCCTTCATCTGCCGCGCCATGGCGTCCACCAGGTCGCGTGGTGGCTGGATGTCCTTGATCTCGATGCGCGTCACCTTGATGCCCCAAGGCCGGACGGCATCGTCGACGACGTGCAGTAGCCGGTCGTTGATGGCATCACGGTTCGAGAGCAATTCGTCGAGATCCATCGACCCCATGACGGTACGGATGTTGGTCATCGTCAGGTTCAAGACGGCATTCTCGAGGTTCGCGACCTGATAGGCTGCCTCGGCGGCGTTGAGGACCTGGTAGAAAGCGACGGCGTCGGTCGAGATGGAGGCGTTATCCTTGGTGATAACCTCCTGGGTCGGCACGTTCAGGACCTGTTCCATGACGTTCATGCGGGCGCCGATACGCTCGATGAAGGGGGTGATGAGGTTGAGGCCGGGCTCCAGCGTGCGCGTATAGCGGCCGAAACGCTCGAGGGTGTAGCGGTAGCCCTGCGGCACGATCTTGATGCCTGCAAACAGCACGAGGATGACGAAGATCACCAGTGCTATGACGACGATATCGAAGCCACTCAGAACCATGAAACTCCCCCGCGATAGAATCGACTGATGCAACCTTAGACGAGCCGGCCTGAAACGCTAGCATCTTCGGCTGGCGAAGCTATCCGGTTTATGGATTCGATATGGGATGTCAGTCGACTATTCACAACGGGAGCGCTTTGCATTAGAAGGCGCGCAGGAAATACCGGTCGCAGCCCACCCGGTCAAAACAAGGGATCCTCATCATGAAGACGATCGTCATCTGCTCCGGCGGATTGGACTCCATTTCGCTCGCCCATCGCGTGGCGGCGGAGCATCAGCTTATCAGCCTGCTTTCCTTCGATTACGGACAGCGCCACCGCAAGGAACTGGACTTTGCCACAGCCTGCGCCAAGCGGCTCGGCGTACCGCACCAGATCATCGACATCCGCACCATCGGCCGGCACCTGACGGGTTCGGCCTTGACCGACGATGTCGACGTGCCCGACGGCCACTATGCCGAGGAGACGATGAAGGCGACCGTGGTGCCGAACCGCAACGCAATCATGCTTGCAATCGCGTTCGGTCTCGCAGCGGCCCAGAAAGCCGACGCGGTCGCCGTTGCCGTGCATGGCGGCGACCACTTCATCTATCCCGATTGCCGCCCGGGCTTCATCGATGCTTTCCAGGAGATGCAGAACCAGGCGCTGGATGGCTATGCCAGTGTTTCGCTGCTGGCTCCCTACGTCAACGTCTCGAAAGCCGATATCGTTACCGATGGTGCGAAATACGGGACGCCATTTGCCGAGACATGGTCCTGCTACAAGGGCGGTACGCGCCATTGCGGACGGTGCGGCACCTGCGTCGAGCGGCGCGAGGCCTTTCATCTGGCCGGCGTCGCCGACCCCACGGAATACGAGGATCCGGATTTCTGGGTGGCGGCCACAGCAGGCTATTCGGCCAGGGAGGTGAAGTGATGTTTCGCATCACCAAGGAGTTTCACTTTTCCGCGTCGCATCAGCTGACGCATCTGCCCGCCGATCACCAGTGTGCTCGCCTGCACGGTCACAACTATATCGTCGTGGTGGAACTGGCCGCCGCCGAACTCGACGAGAACGGCTTCGTTCGAGACTATCAAGAGCTTTCGCCGCTGAAGCGCTACATCGACGAGCGCTTCGACCATCGGCATCTGAATGAGGTGTTCGGCCATGATCGCGTGACCTCGGAATATCTCGCCAAGCACTTCTACGACTGGTGCAAGGAGCGACTGCCGGAGACTTCCGCCGTGCGCGTCAGCGAGACACCGAAGACCTGGGCGGAATACCGACCGTGAGCGGGGCTCGCGAGGCCCAGATCCGCGTCAGCGAGATCTTCGGGCCGACGATCCAGGGGGAAGGCGTCCTGATCGGCCTGCCGACCGTCTTCGTTCGCACCGGCGGCTGCGATTATCGCTGTTCTTGGTGCGACAGCCTGCATGCTGTGGATAGCGAGTATCGCGATCAATGGCTGCCGATGACCGTCGATGGCATATGGGCGGAGGTGACGCGGCTCTCCGGCGGCAAGCCTCTGATGGTCTCGCTTTCGGGTGGCAACCCGGCGATCCAGCCGCTTGGCGGTCTGATCGCGCATGGGCATGAGCAAGGCTACAGATTCGCGCTGGAAACGCAGGGGAGCGTCGCCAAGGAGTGGTTTGCCGATCTTGATGTGCTGGTGCTGAGCCCGAAGCCGCCCTCGAGCGGCATGGCGACGGATTGGGATGCGTTCGAGGTCTGTCTCAAGATGGCGGCCTGCGGGCCCGATATCGCGCTGAAGATCGTCGTCTTCGACGACCGCGACTATGCCTATGCCCGCGAGGCGGCGGCGCGCTATCCCGATCTGCCCGTCTATCTGCAGCCGGGGAACCACACGCCTCCGCCGCCTGACGACGACGATGCGCGCGTCGATATCGACGGTATCATGGACAGGATGCTGTGGCTGGTCGACAAGGTGACCGAGGACCGGTGGTTCGAGGCCCGTGTGCTGCCCCAGTTGCATGTTCTGCTCTGGGGCAACAAGCGCGGCGTCTGATCAGGCCCAGCCGAGCAGTTCGCGGCGAACGACCTTTTCGAGCACTCGCATGCCATCCTCGCTGTCGTTGAGGCAGGGGATGTGAGCGAACTTCTCGCCGCCATTCTCATGGAAGGAATGAGCGGCCTGCTCGGCGATTTCTTCCAGTGTCTCCAGACAGTCGGACACGAAACCGGGGTTCAGAACGGCGATCTTCTTGACGCCGTCTTGGGCCAGCTTCTCCACCGTCTTGTCGGTATAGGGCTGCAGCCACTCTTCCGGCCCGAAACGGGATTGGAAGGTCACCATGAACTTGTCTTCCGGCAGTCCCAGCCGTTCGCGCAGCAGGCGGCCGGTCTTCTGGCACTGGCAATAATAGGGATCGCCAAGCTTGAAATAGGACATAGGAATGCCGTGGAAGGAGGCGAGTACCATGTCCGGCTGCCAGTCGAGCGTCGCCAAATGGTCCTTCACCGAATTGGCAAGTGCTTCGATGTAGGTCTCGTCGTCGTGATAGTCAGGGACGGTCCGCAGCGCCGGCTGCCAGCGCATCTTGAGTAGCTGCTGGAAGGCCTTGTCGTTGACGGTTGCCGTCGTTGCGGCGGCGTATTGCGGATAAAGCGGGAAAAGAACGATGCGATCGCAACCCTCGTCCTTCAGCGCCTCGATGCGCGATGGAATCGAGGGCGTGCCATAGCGCATTGCCCAATCCACCTTCACGTTTGGCAGGTCCTTCAAGCGTTCGGCCATGAGATCGGACTGGTTGCGCGTGTAGGTGCGCAGGTAGCTCTCGTTCCTGTCCTTGTTCCAGATCGTCTCATAGGCCTTGCCCACCTTTTGCGGGCGCGTGTTGAGGACGATGCCGAAGAGGATCGGGTACCACTTCCAGGGTGACCACTCGATGACGCGCTTGTCGGTCAGGAATTCCTTCAGGTAACGGCGCATGGACGTGTAATCGGTGCCATCGGGCGTGCCCAGATTAACGAGCAGGACGCCGACCTTGCCTGATTTGACGGGCGGGTGGTCCGCCGGGCGGTGCTCAGTTTCAATGGTCGTCATTTAAACCCTTGGTGTCTTGTCTGACCGGCTCACACGCAGCCGGACTTCGGTGGTTCACCCTATAGAAACAAAAGCCGGTCCGCGAAACCCCGGACCGGCTTTCAGAATCGAGACAAATCGTCTTACTTCGACGGAATCTGCAGTTCCTTACCGATCGTCAGGTGGCGTGGCGCCGGCGTGCCGTTGGCGTCGGAAATCTTCTTCCAGAGCGCGCCCTCGCCATAGAACTGCTTGGAGAGATCCCAAAGCGTATCGCCGGCGGCGATGACGTGGTTGGTCGGCGTATTCGGGGCGAGCGCTGCCGGAGCTGCCGCGGTGGGTGCCGTAGAAGCTGCCGGTGCTGCCGGGGAGGCGGGCGCGGCCTGTGCGGGTGCCGTCGTGGCAGCTACCTGGGTACCGGAGGCTGCGACTTCGGTCACGCGACCGTCCGTATAAGGCTTGTAGGGCGAGTGCGCTGCAAGATATTCGGCAGTCACGTCGGCGAGGTCCGGTCCGAAGTCGTAGGCATTCTTGCCCGCCGTCTCGAAGATCGAGTAGCCATCGCCACCTGCACGCATGAAGTTGTTGGTGACGACGCCGTAGGTCTTAGCATCGTCGAGCACCACGAAGGCGTCGCCTTCCTTCGCTTCGACGGAAACGAGGCGGCTGCCGGCAGGTTTGGTCTTATCGAAGGTGTATTTCAAGCCCGATACCTGAGGGAAACGGCCGGCGCCCTGTTCAATCTGGCTCAGGCCATTTTCGAGAGCCTTGCGGATATCGGCACCCGTCAGCTGGAAGGTCGCCAGCGTGTTCTGGAACGGCAGCACGGTGATGACTTCGCCCTGAGTGACGTCGCCGGCATCGATCGAGGCGCGGAGACCGCCGCCATTCTGGATGGCGACGCTCATGCCCTGGCTCTTGCCGCGGTCGAGCATGGCGTCGGCGACGAGGTTGCCCATTGAGCATTCCTCGACGCGGCAGACAGTGCGGTCGCCTTGGATCGGGGCTTCGCTGGAACCGATGACCTTCTTGCGCAGTTCTTCGATCGGCTTGGCGAGTTCGGCGATGCGCGCGGTGAGGCTCGGATCCGGAGTGAAGGAGAAATCGATCAGGATCGGGTCGCCCTTGGCGTCCTTGACGACGCCGTTGTCATCGAAGGTGACGACGAGGTCGCCGAGATACTTGCTGTACGATGCCGCCTGAACCACCGGCACCTTGTAGCCGCCGGGATTGTCGACCATCGTCGGGTAGGGGCCTTCCGCCTTCGGGTCGGTGTTGGACAGCAGGCTGTGCGAATGGCCGCCGACGACGACGTCGACATCGGGGATCTTGGCGATGGCTGCGAGGTCGCGCGGATAGCCGACATGGGTCAGCGCGATGATCTTGTTGATGCCTTGCTTCTTCAAGTCTTCGACGGCCGCGGTGATGGTCTGCACGTCGTCGGCGATCATCACCTTCGGGCCGGGCGAGGACAGTTCTTCGGTATCGTTGGTCACGGCGCCGACGATGCCAATCTTCTGGCCGCCGACCTCGAGCACCAGCGAAGGCTTGATGCGATCGCCGAGCTTGGAGCCGTCACCGGCCAGGACATTGGCTGAAATGACTGGGAATTGCACCTTGTCGAGGAAGGTCGCCAGGCCATCCTCGCTGTCGTCGAACTCGTGGTTGCCGACGGTCATGACGTCGAACTTCATGTCATTCAGCATTTCGGCTTCGACCGCGCCCTTGTAGGTCGTGTAGAAGAGCGATCCCTGGAAATTGTCGCCGGCATTCAGCAGCAGCGTGTTCTTGCCGTTCAGGGCGGCGCGACGCTGGTCGATCGCGGTCTTCAGGCGGGCGGCGCCGCCGAAGCATTCCTTCTTGCCTTCTTCCTCGGCCGAGCAGGTGGAATCGAACTTGTTGATCGACTCGATGCGCGAATGGAAATCGTTGATGTGAAGGATATTGAGTTCGTAATCGGCAAAAGCGGCGCTGCTTGACAGCGCCAGCATCGACGCGGTCAACAGACCGAACTGAAAATTCGTCATCCTGCTCTCCTGATTTTTCGGCGAAGCCATATCCCCTGCGCTCCGCCGTCCCTAGGTGATCAATGTTTCCACCAAGCATTTAGCGGCGGCAAGAGAAAAAGCTGTGACAGAAGCGGCGCATTCCAAGGGCGGTAAACGAAAAACCTCGCGAGAGGCTGCTTTCAACAAACCCTAGAGCTGCTTTCTTTTTTCGAACGACGAAAATCCGCTCAGGCTGCGAACGCAGTCATCCTCTGAAACCGGCTTGTTGAGAATTTGAGGACGGCCAGCGTGATCTCGCGGCAGCAACGTGACGTCAATCGGTCGCCCGACCCCGTTCTATAAATAACGGCGGTCGCGTCCTCGGGGCCTTTTGGCAGACCAGAACCATTTAGTCCAACGCAAATCGAACCTTACAGCTCTACATGCGGCGCGTGAGCGTGAATTGGGAACCGGCGTCGGAGGTGCAATTGAGCTGGCTCTGGGTCACCAGCGCGCAGTTGACCTTGGATTGCGTCTTGCGCACCAGCGAGGTCATGTTGATCTCGACCAGCGACGGGGAGGTGTTCACATAAGTGCCCGACGCGAGAAGCTGGTTGCTGTCGGTCGTGCGCGTGGTGAAGGTTCCGGCCTGGAATGTGGAGATGATGCCGTTCGGATCCGACCATGAACCCTCAACGCCTGTCTGAGCCGGGGTTGCAGCGACCGGTACCGGGCGCGGCGACGACGTGGTGCAGGCGCTCAACGCCGCGGACGCGCCGATGAGGACAAGGAGGGGTCTGATTCTCATGAGTTTCTCCCGGGGCTTCGGAACGAGAACTATCCGTGTGGTTGTGAAACACATGGCGCGAGCCGGTAGTTAAGGCAAGACTTCAAGGTCTCATGACGGCATTTATACAGCAGGCGTTACAAAAATGCCCGCCGCAAGGCGGGCATCTTCAAATGCGGTTCGGGCTGGGATCAGCGAACGAGGATGTTCTTGAACTGCCACGGATCCTTGGTGTCGATCTCTTCCGGGAAGAGCCCCGGGCGACCTTCCAGCGGCGTCCACTCGGTGTAGTGGCCTTCGACCGGGCCGAGGTACCGGATCTGCACCTCGAGGCAGCGCTTGTAGTCGATTTCGTCGGCTTCGACGATACCGGCCGTCGGATTTTCAAGGGCCCAGACCATGCCGGCGAGAACGGCGGAGGTGACCTGCATGCCCGTCGCGTTCTGGTAAGGCGCGATGCGGCGCGTTTCCTCCAGCGACAGGCGGGAACCGTACCAGTAAGCGTTCTTCTCATGGCCGTAGAGCAGGACGCCGAGTTCGTCGATGCCGTCCTCCAACTCGTCCTCGTCGAGAACGTGGTGAACCGGCTGCGGGTTGCCGCCGTTGCCGAACATCTCATGCATCGAGAGAACCGCGTCGTTCGCCGGATGGTAGGCGTAGTGGCAGGTCGGACGGAAGGTGACTTCGCCGTCCTTGTCGCGAACGGTGAAGAAGTCGGCGATCGAGATCGCCTCGTTGTGCGTTACGAGGAAGCCGTACTGCGGACCGGGGGTCGGGCACCACGTGCGGACGCGAGTGTTGGCGCCCGGCTGCTCGAGGTAGATACCAGCCTTGCAACCCTTCTTGTGCTTCTTGCCGTTCTTCGGCATCCAGTTTTCGTGGGTGCCCCAGCCGAGTTCGGCCGGCTGCAAGCCTTCGGAGATGAAGCCTTCAACCGACCAGGTGTTCCAGAAGACGTTAAGCGGCTTCGGATGCTTGGTACGCTGCGTGTCGCGCTCGGCGATGTGGATGCCCTTGACGCCGACCTTCTTCATCAGCTTCGCCCAGCCTTCGCGGTCGTGCTGATCCGGCTCTTCGAACTTCACACCGATATCGTTGGCGAGGTTGACGAGCGCCTTCTTGACGAACCACGAAACCATACCCGGGTTTGCGCCGCAGGTGGAGACAGCAGTCGGACCGCCCGGGTTCTTCGCCTTTTCCTTGCGAAGAGTTTCACGCAGTGCGTAGTTGGTGCGGTCGGCATTCTTCATGCTCTTGTCGAAGTAGAAACCGAGCCAGGGCTCGATGACGGTATCGATGTAGAGAGCGCCGAGCTTGCGGCAGAGCTTCATCAGGTCGACCGAACCGGTGTCGACGGAGAGATTGACGCAAAAACCCTGGCCACTGCCTTCGGTCAGAAGCGGTTTCAGCAGTTCCTTGTAGTTTTCCTTCGTGACATGAGCCTTGATGTGCTTCACGCCATGCTTTGCCATGATTTCGGTGTGATCTGCGTCGTCGCGCGGGTCGATGACTACCATCCGGCTCTTGTCGAATTTGAAGTGGCGCTCGATCAGCGGCAGGGTACCGCGGCCGATGGAGCCAAAGCCGATCATCACGATCGGGCCAGTAATTTCGGCATATACCGGGTGGGTTTGTTCCGTCATTCTTTCTTTTCTCCTGTGGAAGGCGACGAAGGCGATGGGCCTTTAGGAATTCATCTGGAAATTGCGCAGAGAATGCGAGATTATCGGCTCTAACCACAAAACGGCGTCACAATAAAGAGCAAGAGCATAAAACTCAGGCGGGAGAGAGGGTGTCCGCGAGCGCTCGAAGCTTCGCGACGAGTTCGGCCTTCTGCAGTATCAGACCTTTATAGGCCGCCTGCTGCTCATCGAGACTATCCAGCTGCGCGGCGAAGCTTCCGGCAAGTTTGGCGGCATTCGGGTGGTCGGCGATCGCGGCTATCGAATCGACATAGACGCGGATGGTAAACAGAATATCGCCCGACTTCGGCAGTTTGTGCAGCGTCTGGCGCTCGACGCGAGCAAAGCGCTCGGCGAGCGTGAACGGGTCGGCCGACGGCGGGCGGCGGTGTTTGGAGAGTGGCAAAAATAGTTCATCCGTGACGTTCACGGACCAGTTCAGCCGTTCCACAGGTTGCGAAACCTGCAGGTTATCGAAGATGCGGGTGATGAGTGTCGCGTTACGCGTACCTTCGCCGAAACCGGGCACGTCGGCGTGAATTGCCTGCATCGGGCGACCGAACTTCTCCTGCAGCGACCATGAGGACGGGAAGGCGACAAAGCCGGCGACAAGATGCCAGCCGTCTTCCCTACGTCGCATGATGACGAGATCGTCCTGCACCAGCAGGCCGGCACGCAGCAGGGGCGGTGCATCCCGCTCGGTTGCATGGGCAACGCTGTCGGCAAGCTTCGGATGATATTCCGCAAGATAAGCCAGCAGGAGATCGAAGACCTCCTGCTGTGCTTCCGCGGTATCCGCCTCGGCAACGAAGATCTCGTCGCGATGTGTCTCGATCAGGCGTCGTTTCTCGCCGACATAGCGGGCCCAATCGTCATCCGGCTCGATCCAGCGGCTAGGATCGAGCGGCATCAAACCGATGGTGAAAGGCCGGGCGGAGCCGCCATAGGGTGTATAGGTCAGAGGCGTCATGATCGCACTCTATGCCGCCAATGTCCCCCGATGGAAGACCGTCCGCCACAGACTGTCCGGATGGGGCCAGATTTGGCTCATGCCCTGACCCGACAAGCCCTCAGTAGTCCCAGAAGACCGGCACCCAACGAAAATCGTCGCCCTCGACTGCAACGTGGCCAACGGACGGGAACGGCAGATGAGTAGCCACCAGCAGTCCGCCGGTCTCCGCCAGCTCCCGCAAAAGTCGGACCCGGACGCGGGCCGCTTCTTCTGGATCGTGTTCGAAACCGTTATACCAGTCGGGGTGTTCGAACCCGACCGCGAACACGGCGTCGCCGGCAAACATCAGCCGATCGTTGCCGGACGCCACGCGGACCACGCTGTGCCCAGGGGTGTGACCGCCGGTACGTGTGGCGACCACGCCCGGCGCTACCGCTTGCTCTTCATCGAACAGCCGCAGATGGCTGCGGTATTCTTCCGTGAAACGTTTGGCGGCCGCCCGAAGCGCGTCCGGGAACCCCGGCGGCATCGAGACGCGGGAGAAATCGGGCGACTCCCAGAATTTGACCTCGGCGGCCGCCACGTGAATCCGCAGGTCCGGCCGCAGCCGTTCCTTCACTCCGTCGACGAGCAGCCCGCCAACATGGTCCATGTGCATGTGGGTGAGCACGATGTCGGTGACGGATCCAAGATCGATGCCAGCCGCCTCCAGTCGCTTGGTCAACTGCCCGGCCCGCGGCAAGTTCAAGTCCGGGTCCAATCCCAGCCCAGCGTCGATGAGTATGGTCTGCCCGCCGCTGCGCACCACGACCACGTTCAGCGCCCAGTCGAAAGCGTCCGGCGGCAGGAACATGTCCTTAAGCCAGGCCGCCCGGGCGGTCGGGTCGGCGTTATGTCCCAACATCGCGGTTGGAAGCGGCAGTACCCCATCGCTGACCACCAGCACGTCAATCTCACCGACCCGGACCGCGTAGCGCGACGGGACCAACTCTTCGGGCCGCAATCTTCCGGGCTGTGAGGTGTTGTTCTGGGTCATACCTGACTTCTGCTGACCCATCGTACCGCGTTTTGCTTCAGCCTGTGACATAATGCGCTCCTGTCTTTCGTGAGAGACATATCGGGCAACGGACCATGCGGACTCTATGGTGAAGCGTTTTGGCGGTCGAGGTACACCTAAGTTTGGGGCGGCCCGTGCTCCAAGTAGAGCACAGTGAATTGGCGGTGCGCCGGTTGTGAATCAGCCCTTTAAAATATCCAATCCCTCGATAGTCGTGGTGATGGCGACCTCGGTGATCTCGTATTCGGCGATGCCATGCACCGTGAAGGGATCTTTTGCGACGTAGGCCTCGATTTCGGCATGCTGACCGACCGCGAGCACCACGCCGCCAGTTCGCGGCACCTTGCGGCCGGAGGCGAGGAACCAGCCTTTTGCATAGCCTTCCTTGACCCAGGCCATATGCGGCTCCATATGCCTGTCGGCTTCCTCGTTCGGCTTCACATAGGTCAGGGCGAGGATGAACATCGCAGAATTTCCTTTCGGGGTGTTGTGTTCCGATGCATGTGAATATTCAATCGGCGCCGAGCCATCCATCTTCTTTTTTGAGCTCTGCGCCAAAGTGCGAACCATTGTTTGCAGCGTGCCCCGGAACAATTGGATGAACCAGATATCTGAGCGGCTTGCCGAATTGCAGGAAGAAAGCGCGGTCCTGATCGCCGTTTACGATCAGGAAGACCGGTTGCGCTATGCAAATGCTGCCTTTCGTTCGACTTTCGCCATCGAACCGGACGAGACTCCCTTGTGGTCGGAACTCATGCGGCGCAATACGAAGGCGGGCAAGGGGACGATCATTCGCACTGCTGATTTCGAGACTTGGCTCGTTTCCGCGCAATCGCGCCGGGGCAAGCTGCCGTTCAGGGCGTTCGAAACCGACGTCGTCGACGGTCGCTGGTTCTGGATGACCGAGACCGTGCAGAAAGACGGCTGGATGCTTTGTGTTGCTAGCGACATCACCTCTCTGAAGCAAAGCGGGCGAGACGTACGGCAGGACCGCGACTTTGCGCTGCGGGCCTCGCAGACGGATGAGTTGACCAGTATTTCCAACCGTCGCTTCATGATGGCGGCGCTGGAGAGCCTGATCGCGGGGCAGGCCTCTGCCAATCCCGGCACTGTGGGCTGCATCTGCATCATCGACCTTGATTTCTTCAAGCGCATCAATGACATCTATGGCCACCAGTTCGGCGACGATGTGCTGATTGATTTCTCACGCCGCGTGCAGCCGGTTATCCGCCGACGTGACAGCTTCGGGCGGATCGGCGGCGAGGAATTCATGTTGATCCTGCCGGATACGACCCTGGCGCAGGCCGAACTGATCATAGAACGCCTCATCGGAATGGTGCGCGGCGCGCGTCCTATACCCACCGCACCGTCCTTCTCTTACACCTGCTCTGCAGGGTTGGCGGAGTTGCGGCCAGGAGAGACGGCGCGCGAGGTCTATGCCCGCGCCGACGAAGCCCTGTATCACGCCAAGCAAAGCGGCCGCGATCGGTTGAAGATCGTGGCCTAGCTGAGGAGGCGGGCCGGTATCAGTCCGCGCAACGAATTACCCATATAGAGTGTTCCGGCTGTCAGATCGTGGACAGAGATGCGTCCAACCCGCGCCTTGCGCTGGCAGATCAACTCGGTGCGCAAGACGCCGGCGAGCAGGCCGCAGGAGATTGGTGGCGTGCGCAACACGCCTGATCCGTCGTCGAGAAAGACTGAGGTGATGGTGCCTTCGCAGACCTCGCCGCGCTCGTTCAGAAGCAGAACTTCGTCAACTTCGGACGACGGATAGTCGGCGCGTGCGGTCTCGTAGACACCACGGCGCGTCGTTTTCATCCGCAGCAATTTGTCGGCGGAATCGAGACGGGTTTCGGCAATCCGGACCTTCCATGTGGTGCCTTCTGGGATCGGCGCGAAGGGAGCCGTGGTGATCTCGATCTGCCCCAGCCGGTCGAGCGTCAGACGCGTTCGCCGTGCCGTTGTGGCGCTGCTAACCGCTTCTTTCAGTTTCGCGGTAGCATCCGTGGGGTCTGGAAAGCCGATGCGGCGCGCGGAGCGGGAGAGGCGCGCCAGGTGCAGGCGCAGCCTGACGAAACCGGCTTCGGGTTCCCAACGCAGTGTTTCGAGCAGCGAGAAGTCGTTCATCGCACGATCTCCTGATCGCCGATCGCAAACCGCGCTTTCAGCAGGCACTCCTCGTATTCGGCTTCGGCGGTGGAATCAAAGACGATGCCGCCGCCGACGTTGAAGACCGCCTTGCCATCGGAAAAGAGGCTAATGGTGCGGATCGCCACAGAGAAGCGCATGCCGCCGCCGGG
>Ga0207426_1000983_pt1 | contig 27986 bp, 34 predicted proteins | sample AraplaMF_Cvi_mMS_FD_184265 | JGI IMG/M metagenome (GOLD analysis project Ga0207426, IMG submission 184265) | Arabidopsis root microbial communities from the University of North Carolina, USA - plate scrape MF_Cvi_mMS (SPAdes) (version 2) | ecosystem: Host-associated > Plants > Roots > Endosphere... | reverse complement strand
TCCAACTGCGCGGAGATACAGTCTGTTTGCATCGGGGCCTCCTTAACGAATCTGGTAAGCCTTTGTAGCAAAAGCAGTTTCTCAGATTCGCAGCCCCGATGCACCCCTTACTTTGAGAGATTCGGGTTAGGGCGTCGTCGTAGAGGTGAAGCGCCAGATTCACATCCGACTGCTTTTCCTCGAGCTTCCAGACCTAATTCTTGTAGCAGTCGCGCGGCCAGCGCTTCGGATCGTCTGCGGGAACGATATGCTGGTTGGCCTTGTAGATCGAATAACGGCCCATCACGAAGGACAGCTTGCCACCGCAATGCGTCGTCAGGACATTATGATACTGGGCCTGCGACGATACGGAATCCTCACCCTTCGCGGCACTTTCGATGATCTTTGCGGTGAAATACTTAATCGCGCAGTCCGGATGCAGCGTCATCGTCGCCGGCGCGGCGTCCGGCGCTGGCCGGTAGAGGATCGACGGCAGAATTTGTGTTTCGAACAGGGTGAGAACCTCCAGCCATTTAAATGCGGTCTTGCGAAGACAACCATAGTACAGATTGTAGCCGTCGATATAAATGCGTGTTCGTAACGCTGACACTCCTTGCTCCTAAGACATAAAAAAACTAGCTTGCGCCGGCGACGCGAAACTGGATGGTGATGTACGACTGGCTCGACGATATTTGTGATGATGTCGTTCTCGCCCATCCGCTGAAGGTCAAGGCGATTGCCGACGCCAAGATCAAGACCGACAAGATCGATGCGACAGTCTTGGCACATCTGCTCAGAGCCGATCTGGTACCCGAAGCCTGGGCGCCGAGATCGCGGGACCTTCGCGTCGCGCTGCGCGAGCGGATGTTTTACGTGCGCCTGCGCACGATTACGAAAAACCGGATCGTCACGGTGTTCGACCGCTATCCGGAGCAGACGGCACAGCTGAAGAAGCTTCGGTGACCTGTTCGGCAAGGCCGGCCGCGTCCAGCTGGCTCAAGTTAACGTCTCGGAGATCGACCGCATCCAGATCGATCGTGGTCTTGCCTTCATCGGCGACATCGACATGCGGATCAAACAGTCGGAAGCAACGATCTGGGCGATGACCAAGGCCAATGCCAACGTCAAGCTGTTGAGGACGATCCCCGGCATCGGCGAGCTCTTCGCAAGGCTGATCGATGCGGAGATCGACGACATATCGCGGTTCCGCCACTCGAAGAAGCTTGCCGCCTATGCCGAAGTTTAATCTTGCTTCTGTCAAACAAAAACCACCTCGTACGAACTTCTCCAGCCTTTCGATCCGTTCGGCCTCGCGAACTTCGCGCTGCTCGACCTCATAAACGGCCGCATTTCTCCCGCAATCTTTCATGGACCCCTATAAGAGCATTCGAAGCTGCTCGTCTTCTGTCCAAGCCCTGTACTTGATTTCGGCGATCAATGTCGATTGCAGCCAGACGTCATTCTGCTAGCGGGCGCCAATGGCGATCGCAGGGAACGGAGGCAAGGGTCGTCCAATCCTTCACCACCTCGGACCTGTACTCCATCGCACAAACTGCTAGAAAGAGCGCCCGCGGAAATTGGAGAAATCGTCCGCTACCGGACGCGGACGGTAGCTGTGGAACTAAAAAACCATTTGTTTTCCGGCCGCCAGAAGGAAGCTCAAAGATATGAACATGGCCTCGAAGATTGCGAAATCCCCTGTTTTCCCGTCCATTGGCGCCCTGCTTGCAGAGGCTCGTCAGGCTCGCGGCTATTCTTTGGACGACGTCGCAGAGACCACTGGTCTCACTGTGGCCGAGGTGACAGCTCTTGAGAGCGACGAGGATTTTGACGCGTCAAGGATCCGAAGGACCGCCGCCGCCCTGGGAGTTTTAGACAAAATTTGAAACACGCGTCGCGCTGAAGTCGTTACGCAGCTGCCATAAGGAGGGTGCCTGCAGCAGCTCGCCGGGATACGGGACGCGCTTAATGGGAAGCCCTTCAACGCTCCTCAGACTATAGGGCCATCCAGGCTTCAGGCTCAGCCAGGCTGGACGCTTCCGCCTATTCGGCTGGCGCGAATAAATTGGCTAGCGCCTGAAGTCATTCGTCCCACCCTTGCTCTGAAGAGACGCGTGCGCGTCAGCTTGCCGACCCCGATGGTGGAAACCCGGCCAGCGATCATCGCAGCACGGTGATCAACGAGCGATCTCACCGCATTTATCCTCCACCAATCGCAACACTGGCGACGCGCCATATGCGCGGTACGTCTTGAGGTCGACTTGAACCATCGGGCCACGCGGCGTGTGCATGGTGACGGTGCTGATATCGACGTCAATACCGGATTTGTGTAGGTCGCGGATGGCGTCATTCATTTGTTGAAGCGCTGTACCGAGTCTTTCCTCAGCATGCTTCTGTCTCGTGAGGTAAGGTGTCATGGTTGACCTGATTGTTTGCTGCTTGTGTCGCTTAAGCTGTCATTTTAGTTCGCGCTATAAATCGGTAGCTTTGCGCACTACCATCGAACATGCTCCTCTTTAGTCTATGCAACATGGTGGCGGTCGCCAAATAACTGCTATGGTATTTCGGCCTTTTTGACTTTCGGATTATTCCGTCCGAATAGCGGGAAGCGGGACGAAAATATGCCTCCCGATCGTAGCGAGAGCTCCGTTATGGCTCCAGCACCAGCGCATCCCATTTGGCATTGACAGTTGTTCACTCTCGCCATGGCCTCTAGCTTGTTGCGCCACATGGGACGCCATACTGAAGTTTTTATTTCGTCTAGTTGGCGTTATTTCAAAATCAGAATCCAGGATTTAAAAAATATTGGCATCATGTCGTATCAAGAGTCGATAGACTAAGACAACAAACAAAGGTGTCGCCGGCATGAAAATTCTGGGTCTTGCGGGAAATTTAAAACGACCATCGCGAACTGCCTCCCTAGATCGTTTCAGGTTTTCACGGAAGCGTCCGGCATTGGCGAAGTAGTTGCTGCATTCGCTGGGCTCGATGGTTGTGACGAGGTGTCCGATATGGCGCCAGGTGTCATTGATGGTTCGCTTCTGAGCCAGGCGCATCCACTGCTTGTGACCTTGCCCCCAAGTTTTATCCAGTTTTGAGTTCGCTCCGGCGGTTTTGAGTTGCTGTATTCGGGGCGGTGGCGGCGAGTTGCGGTGCGGAGCCATTCGGCTGCGCAGCACCGCATCACGTCGCGGATTGATGGTCTGAGCGAACTCGGCGGGCGTCAGCCAGCCAAGGCCGGAGTGCGGTCGATGATCGTTGTAATCGCTGCGCCAGTTTGAAAGCGCTGATCGAGCGTGGGTCAATGACGAGACGAGCGTTTCATTCAAGAGCTCGTCGCGCAGCCGACCATTGAAGCTTTCGATGAAGGCGTTCTGGATCGGTTTGCCTGGTGCGATGTAGTGCCAATCGACTTTGGTCCGGGCGGCCCATTGCAGAATCGCGTTGCTGGTGAACTCGCTGCCATTGTCACTGACGATCATCCTGGGTTTGCCACGTTCCTCAATAATCCGATCAAGCTCGCGGGCAACCCGAAGGCCGAGAAGCGAGGTATCCGCGACGAGGCCAAGGCATTCTCTGGTGCAATCGTCGACGACCGTCAAAACCCGGAACCTGCGACCATCGGTGAACTGATCCGACACGAAGTCCAACGACCAACGGTCGTTGGACGCCATCGGAACCAGCATCGGTGCTCGTGTGCCTATCGCTCGCTTTCGGCCGCCACGCTTGCGCACCGTCAGCTTCTCCTCGCGATAGAGCCGGAAGAGCTTCTTGTGGTTCACAAGGTGTCCCTCGCGCCTGAGCAGCACATGAAGGCGTCGATAGCCGAAGCGGCGGCGTTCGTGCGCCAACGCCTTCATGCGCTCGCGGAGGCCCTGATCGTCGCTGCGTTTAGTGTCATAACGGATCGTCATCCGGCAAAAAACGATGGCTTTACATGCCCGCCGTTCGCTCATCCCACGTTGGTTCATGAGATGTGCGACAGCTTTCCGCTGGGCTGCGGGCGTCACCACTTCTTTCCCAAAAGGTCTTTCAAAGCGGCATTGTCGAGCATGGCATCCGCCAGAAGCCGCTTCAGCTTCATGTTCTCGTCCTCCAGCGTCTTCAGCCGCTTGGCCTCGGACACCTCCATGCCGCCAAACTTGGCTTTCCATTTATAGATGCTGGCATCGCTGACACCGTGCTTGCGGCAAAGCTCCGCGACCGGCGTGCCCGCCTCGTGCTCCTTCAGAATGCCGATGATCTGTTCGTCTGTGAAACGGTTGCGCTTCATTCTCTGGTCCTCTCAATGGGCCAGAGCTTACTTCAAAATGGATTATTTCAACGGGGCAAGGTCAAAGCGCATCGAGACACCCGCTCTCGCAAAGCTGACAAAGCTGCCGCACTGTGGAGCCCCTCGCGAAAGCGGACTGGTCCGAAATCCCCAGGTTAATCAGGACGCCATCGGCCTGGCACGACGAGTGCTAGGACCAACCGAAACACAAAAATACATTCGGTTGGAGCCAGGGGACGTCTGGCCGCTGACATGTAAGTCTCCCAACCTGTGAAGGAGGGGCTATGGCCTCGGTGCTTGAAAATACCCTAAGCCGCGTTTTGGAAGCAGCCGAGCTCCTGGCTCTTAATCCTGGTGTACGGCTGAAGAGGATTACCATGGTAGCGATCCGTGAGACCGGTTCACAGGAAAGGCATCCATGTCTCAAACGCCCGTCTCAAAGGCTCTGAGCCGACCTTCAAGAGCAATGCTAGGTCGGCATTACGCAAAAAGACCTCGCTTCACAGGAGAACACTATGCCGGACTCATTCGTAAGCCGCGACGGATCTAGATGGCTCCCGGAATATCTGAGCCAGATAGACGCAAGTTGCATTGGCTGCGGCCGCTGTTTCAAAGTCTGTTCGCGTGACGTCATGCACCTTTGCGGCATTACCGACTCGGGCGAAATTTTACGTGACGGTGATGGAGAAGACGGTGATGAGGTCGAGCGATTGCTGATGATTGTCGATCACCCCGGCCGATGTATCGGTTGCGGCGCCTGCGCCCGCGTCTGCCCGAAGAATTGTCAGACTCACATCACGTCTGACTAACGGGACCAGGAGTTTCCCATGACCTCTTCGGCCAAACTTTCCCACCGTAAGACTCCGCCCTTGGTGATGACACCGGAACTGATGCAACCCACCCAGTTGCCGCAAATCGCTCGCTTCAAACTCAACCAGTTCATCGCCCTAGAAGTCGAGAAGAACCCGCTGCTCGAATTTCCGTCGAACGACGGCGAGGCAGTCGGCGAGTACACGCCCGGCGATGAGCAGCTCGGCCACTCGCCGGAAGATGCCCGCGCGGACGATGGCGACGATAGCCGCACCGACGCGCTCTCGAGTGGTAGGTATGACAATGGCGGCAATGCCAGCACCAGCCGGCTAAGCGACGAACTCGACGCCCATTACACCATTTCTCCCAACTGACAAGGTCTGCCAAGTGGCTCTGTCGCCTCTCCGACGAAACCCTGTGCAAAGAGGTCTAAAGCGGACAACGAAGAGCATGCCCAGTTGGAAACTGGTGACGTTTCTCAGACTGGCATCGCTCTTGCTCGCGGAATTGAGCTTTAAAGCGTCATTGGAGTTCGGAATGTCCAGAGTGATTAGTAACCTTATGGCCACCAACACCGCGCCTGAGAGTAAGCGCTTGCCTACCCGCAGACAAGCCATGCCGATGATCCAGCGTTCACCGAAAATGGGGGATCCTCCGATGAAAGTAATCGCTCTTGTGGGCACACTGCGCTTCTCCGTCTCCCTTGCCGCCTGTGGCGTGGCATTCGGTAGTCCGAACCTTGACCTGACAACATTTTCCTAACGACCAGGAGGTTTCCATGGCCTTGTCGGCAAACCTTTTCCTACGTCAGACCCAGTCCCTGGTGATGACACCGCAATTGATGCAGTCCATCCAGTTGCTGCAGATGACGCATTTCGAACTCAACCAGTTCATCGCCCTGGAAGTGGAGAAGAACCCGCTGCTCCAATTTGCGAACGACGGCGAGACGGGCGACGAGTACACGGCAGGCGATGACGAGCAGTTCAGCCACTCAACGGAAGATGCCGGCGCGGATGATGGCACCGACAATCGTGAGGATGCGCTTTCCAGCGACTGGTATGACTATGGCGGCAGCGCCGGCACGAGCCGGCTGAACGACGAACTCGACGCCAATTACAGCAATGTCTTTCCTGATGACGGTGCCCCGCAGCGCCTCGACGCGCCCGAGCTCGTCAGCCAGTGGAAATCGATGCCGGGTAGCGGCGAGGGCGCCGACTACGATCTTGACGATTTCGTCGCCGGTCAGGTGTCGCTGCGCGATCATCTCGCCCAGCAGATCCCCTTCGTTCTGCCTGACATGGCCGACCGGCTGATCGCGCAGAATTTCGTCGACCAGCTAGACGATTGCGGTTATCTGCGGGCCGATATCGTCGAAGCGGGCGAGAGGCTGGGCACGAGCCTCGCACAGGCCGAGCGCGTGCTCGCCACCCTCCAGAGCCTCGATCCGCCGGGTATTTTCGCCCGCAGCCCTGCCGAATGCCTGGCGATCCAGCTCAGGCAGAAGGACCGATACGACCCCGCCATGCAGGCTATGGTCGAAAACCTCGAACTCCTGGCGAGCCGCGATTTCGCCACGTTGAAGCGGCTTTGCGGCGTCGACGAGGAAGATCTCCTCGACATGCTCGGCGAGATCCGCCAGCTCAATCCGAAGCCCGGCAGCGGTTTCGGGGCGGGCGTTTCCGAAGCGATCATGCCCGATGTGGTCGTCAGAGCCTCCTCGGCTGGCGGCTGGCGGGTCGAGCTCAATCCGGATGCGCTGCCGCGCGTGCTGGTCAACCAGTCCTATTTTTCCCGGGTGACAAAGAACGGCGAGGATCATGCCTTCCTCTCCGATTGCCTGCAGACCGCCAACTGGCTGACGCGCAGCCTCGATCAGCGGGCTAAAACCATCATGAAGGTGGCAAGCGAAATCGTCCGCCAGCAGGACGCCTTCCTGCTGCACGGCGTCGACTATCTGCGCCCACTGAACCTGAAGACGGTCGCCGAAGCGATCAAGATGCATGAATCCACCGTCAGCCGCGTCACGTCGAACAAATATATGCTGACGCCGCGCGGCCTCTTCGAACTCAAATATTTCTTCACCGTCTCGATCAGCGCCGTCGCCGGCGGCGACAGCCATTCGGCCGAAGCCGTGCGTCACAAGATCCGGGCGCTGATCCTGGAGGAGAGCCCGGAGGCGGTGCTTTCCGACGGCGATATCGTCGACATGCTGAAGAAGGGCGGCGTCGATCTCGCCCGCCGCACGGTTGCGAAATACCGGGAGGCGATGAACATCGCCTCTTCGGTTCAGCGCCGCCGCGAAAAGCGGGCGCTTGCCAAGGTCGCTGGTTCGTGAAGAGACGCCAAGGGTGCCTTCTTCGAAGGCACCAATCAGACGGTAGTTGTAGAAGGAGAAAACACAGTGAAGAGCTATACCATCCCAGATCACGTTCCCTCCGTGAAGGACTTCATGGTGCCAACGGCAAACGGAGAACCACACGCAGCCGGTGCTCGCATCGATGGAGAGCCCGAGATTTTATCCTATCTGCAAAATGGCACCGGTTGGCGTCTTGGCTGTTCGCCCGGCGTGCGCCCGGCGCAAGGTGCTAGAGAATGTGGAATCCTTTTCGGCCATGAACATCTTCTCCTCCGCACTCGGCGAAGATTGCCCAATGATCCAGCTCGAACTCCCGTCACCTGGCGTTCTCTTTTTAATGCCAGGCCGGACCGCAGTGTCCTTCTACCGGTAAGCAAAGTTGCCAACTGCGGCTATGATCGAGCTGCGTCCAATAACCCATTTCCCACGTCGATGGCCGGTTTGAACCGATTGCGAACAATGCCGCCGATCTATTTCACGTACTCGCCGCCCCCTCCTCAGCCAGCTCAGGATCATGCACCGTACCCGGACCCTTCGCAATAATGCCCGCCGCTCCTCCGAGATCCGAGGAGCGAAGTCGACAGGAACGAAGTCAATGTCCCCACGACCTAACGATCCCTATTTCTCGAACGGTGTTCATATACTGCCTTTGCATTCGCTGGGTGAGCGCATCGCGATTCTTGGCCCCTCAAACGCAGGCAAGTCGACGTTGGCGGTCGCCCTGAGTAAGAAGCGCGGTATTCCAGCCGTGCATCTCGACCAACTTCATTATCTGCCCGGTACGGATTGGCAACCGCGCCCGGAAGCAGAGTTTGCCGCGCTTCATGATTTGGCGATTCAGGAAGAGCGGTGGATTATCGAAGGCAGCTACTCGCGCCTGATGCCGCGGCGATTAGTCCGTTCCACTGGTGTTATTGTCATCACGTCAAATCCCTGGTTACGTTTTTTCCGTTATCTCAAGCGCACTCTTGCCGATCAACCGGATCGCGCAGGATATCTCCAAGGGGCCAAAGACAGAATAAAATGGCGGATGGTATATTGGATTCTGTTCAAGTCCCGTAATAGCAATCTGGAATATGCGAAAGTTCTTCAGGAGTTCGGCTTGCCGACAGTCGAATGCCAAACTGCGGCTGCCCTTAATAACCTCTATCGAACATGGGGTCTGCCGGTCCCGCGTTAGCGAACGATGGACCCAACTCAGGGGCGATTCGCGTGACCAATTTTTCGTGCGGCCACGCTAGGCTTTAATATGGCCTATCTCGCACGACAGCTCGAAGATTAGGTATCGCTGCGGAGAAAGCCAGATTGGAGTTGAAGATATGTTTAATGCCAATCAGATTATCCGTGTGGCCACGAAAGTCTCGGCTGGATCTATGGACGCGTTCAGCGCTCAAAGCGCTGCAGCATCCTCTTTAATTGTGTATTCTGTATTTGGAGCTTGCGCGCTAGCTTATCCCGGAGCAGCCTGATCTCTTCATTAAGATTGATTGCATCTTCAGAAGCGGCGGAAACAGTTTGAGACGGTGGAAGAACAACCGCAATCGCTTCCACTTTGGTGCGCCGCATGCTGCGCTTTCGCGTTTGACCACCGCCAACTCGAGAGATCTTCTGTGCGGCACGCGCGGCTGTATTGGCCAAATCGGGCAAAGCCGGATCAGCCGCTTCCGCCGACTTTGCGTCTTCGATATCTGCGCGATCATCAACAGCGCTTGCCGTTTCTTCGGATTGATCCGGATCGACTGACACCGCGGCGGAAGGATTGTCAAGAACTGGCTTTTCGTCGGCCGAACGGTCTGTGGCGCCCAACTCGTTTTTGGTTGCCGTTTCAGTCGGCTCGGCGATGGCTGATACGTCCGGCTTCACATCATCGGTCGAGCCGTGTTCTTGCTTCTGCTGGCGTCGCCGTGACACTAGCCCGGCAAGAAGTTTCCATGGAGACGCCATTTTATTCGACCTCGAATTCTACTGCGTATGCAAACTGCGAGCAAAAACGTTGGCGGCAGATCGAACCGCCGCCAAAATCTAAACTTCAATAAGCATGAGAATGCGGCCAGCGCTTGACCGTCTGCTGCCGATCAACCGAGGTTGAGTCGCTTTCGCAGATCGGCATTTTCAGCGCGGAGCTTCTCCGCCAGCAGCTTGCGCAGTCTCTGGTTTTCCTCTTCGAGCTGCAGAAGATCCGCGATCTCATCAACTGCCGCCACCGACGGTGCAGCCGCTATCGACACAGCCTTCGGAGCACGTTTGACAGGCGCACGTCTGGTGCTCGTCGCGCCTTCGTCAGACTTTGCTTTGCGTCCTCTCTTCTGCTTTCCAGCGGTGGCATCCGAAGCCGCAGCCGGTTGCAGAGAAACGGCTGCTGGTGCCGTTTCAGGCACTGCCTTCTTCGCGCGAGGTTTGCGCGTTTTTTTCGGCACATCGGGCGCCGCGGCGGCCGGCGTGTCAGCACTGATCATCGTAGCGTTTTCGTCGGCCATTGTGGTCTCCTGTAAAGCCGATGCATTTGTCTCCCGCCCGATCGGCAGTGTCAATAACGGCCCGGCCCGTTCTTCTCCGGATACAAGCATCTCGCTGCTTCTTGCCTGCGGAGTTAAAGCCATAAATGGCGCTGCCTCATCCTGCAGATCTTGAGCAACGGACTTCAGATCGGTGTCTCCCCAAATCGAGTTCGCTTTGGAATTGAGTTTTCGCCGACCTGATTTGTACTCGACGGCAAAGCTGCGCTGGACTTTTTTCACTTTAAGGAAGCCTTGTATCTGCGATGATGTCTCGTGGCGCTCCCATGAAGAACCTGGCCCATAGCGCATCCTTTGATTCGGAAGACAAGGATGCTCCATCAAAGCCTGGGATCAAACATCTAGAGCGGGCTTGTTTTAGATCCGTTCATATCCGGCTTCCTTGAAGTAAATCGTGCCTGAAGAAGATCCAGCTTGGCACGCCCATACATTTGCCTTTTAACGAGCTTCAGCTTGTTGATCTGGCCTTCGACCTGGCCGTTCGACCAAGGTTCTGTGATGGTGGCGGACACCGCTGCCTTGTCTTTTAGTATCCCGTTGGTGAAGGGGGCGAACAGACTGTCGCGCGCATCAGCGATCCATGGGTCAAGTTCTGTTGGAACAGTCGAATGACAGTCAAAATTGCTATCGACCCAAAAGTGGACGAACGACGATTTTCCCGATCTGGGCGCGTCCAATGTGGCAGCTTCGATTGCGTTCCGATCTTTTACAGGAGCTTTCCGTTTAAGCAACCGAAAGCCTTCTGGCGACTAACGATGTGCGAAGCTTCATGGCCGGCTTTTCAATCAGCGCCCATGATAGAGCGGCTAATGCCACGGTCCCGACCGGCTCGACGATCCAAAGCCACCAGTGGCCGACCCATCCGATGCCGATCAGCGTGTGCATGACGAGCATATGGTAGAGGTAGATCCCGTAAGAGAGATCCTGCCCGCGCAAAAGGTTAGGGCGCGGAAATGAGTACGCTGCCGACAGGACTAGACCGGCAAGAATAGCGATTCGGAATGCATCGACAGGCGCCGCATTGTTGATAGAGATGAATGCAGCGGACGTCCCTGCTACCCACCACGTTATCGTGAGATGAATTGCCAGCCACCACAAGAGCTTCCCCTCAAAGATCCTGCTTACGCGATGCCAGTAAAGCCGTGCAAGAACTCCCATCGAAAAAATCCAGAAAGTCGGGCCCACTGTCACCGACAGGAACGGATTGTACCTATCAGTTATGTTGAAGTGCTGCGCAATGACCCAAGACCCGAGAGCGGCGACGGCAACGACTAGCGCCCCTGCTCGTTTCCATCGCCGCCAAAATTCCAACAGCGTTGGCAGGGTGAGGTAGAATGTCAGCTCCACCGTCAGCGTCCACAGCACTCCACTTGGGTCCGAGACGCCGTAAAAGCCGCTCATCGTGTAGGGCTCGTAGGTGAAGTAGACGGCCCAGATTCGTGCAGCGGTCAGGATGTAGACCGTGAAGTAAGACAGATACTGCAAGATGCCAGTGACATTTAATCCCCCCGTCACAAACAGGGCAAGTTCCATCACGGCGATGTTGACGAACAGTGCAGGAAAGATTCGGAGCGACCGCTTGACGAAAAAAGAGGCCGCCGACGATGAGCGGATGTAAGAATCTGTTACTAGAAAGCCGCTGATTACAAAGAAGATCGCAACACCCGGCGTCGAAAACAACAGATTGAAGGCCGTTGTGCCGTTCAAAGAATCGCCCAGGTGAAGCCAATTCCACGCGTGGCTGAACATCACTTGGCAGGCGGCAAAGAGCCTTAACAGGTCGAAGTTGTTCCGGTGGCCGGATGAGTGTTCATTGGATGGTCCCATGAATGTCCATTAGCCGGCAGATGCCGCGCAACCTTTCGGCGGTGTATTGAGAACAGAAGTCAGGTGTGGTGGTGGACGGGTTAGTTGTCTGCAGCCAAGACGGTGTAATTGCCGCTTCTCAAGGCTCAGACAGCCTGTCGTCGAGGTAAAGAGCCGTTTGCGCCTTGGCGACTGATTTCGCCCCGGTGCCGCCTGCGGATGCAAACCCGAGCGGCATTGGCATCCCCCGTCAGATCGTTTGCCTTCGTTGGTTAACAACATCGATGGATAATACCTATAACTAGGATCAACTATGAGACGTCTTTGGCCGATCTTTTGGATCAAACTGAACAATCGTGATCCAATTGGCAGTGAGTGCGGGCCGGTTCTCGTTTTCGATCTCGACCGTCACCTCGTAGGTCGTCACCAGCATGCTTGAGCCCCGAAAACGGCAGTCGGACAATACGAAGCGGCCGCGTACGCGACTCCCAGTCTTAACGGGCGACATGAAGCGCACGTTGTCGAAGCCGTAGTTGAGGCCCATTGTCTGCTCGCGAATTTTTGGCATCCCGCTGAAATTCATCACCGACAAAAGTGAAAGAGTCAGGAAACCATGAGCGATCGTGCCGCCAAATGGGCTTTCCACCGCAGCGCGTTCCGGATTCACGTGAATGAACTGATGGTCATGCGTTGCATCCGCGAATAGATCGACTGTTGATTGATCGATCATGATCCATTCGGATCTTCCAACTTCCTGGCCAACTCGCCCAAAGACATCCACGAGCGAAATTTCATTCATACGACCTCACTTATTCTAAATTCCAATGAGAAGGTTTCGGTATTTGTCCGAAATCGTGCTAGCTACGGGAGCTATGCAATTATTCGACGGTGACCGATTTCGCGAGATTGCGCGGCTGGTCGACATCGGTTCCTTTGGTGACCGCCACGTAGTAGGCAAGCAGCTGTAGAGGTAGAGAGAAGATGATGGGCGCGATTATTTCCTCGACATCCGGCAGCACGATCGTGTGAATGGTATCGAGTTTGGAACGCGCAGCTCCGCTCTCATCGGTGAGAAGAATGACGCGGCCGCCGCGTGCGGCCACCTCCTGCATGTTGGAGACGGTCTTGTCGAAGAATCGATCATGTGGCGCGATAATGATTACGGGCATGTTTTTATCGACGAGCGCGATCGGGCCGTGTTTCAGTTCACCGGCGGCATAGCCTTCAGCGTGGATATAGGAAATTTCCTTGAGCTTTAGCGCGCCTTCCATCGCCAAAGGGAAACTGGTGCCGCGGCCAAGAAAGAGCGCATGAGAGTATCCCGAAAGTTCCTTCGACAGGAGTTCGATCTTTGGCCGAATGTTCCGCAGCACCCGCCTCATGATGCGCGGCATTTCAATCAAGCTCATGACCAGTTGTCGCTCCTCGTCCTTGGTTATAGTACCTCGCGCCTTGCCTGCACCGATGGCGAGAGCAGCGAGAACTGCGAGCTGGCAAGTGAACGCCTTGGTCGAGGCGACCCCGATTTCAGGACCTGCGAGGATCGGGAAGATGACATCGGCTTCTCGGGCAATGGTCGATTCGCTTGCATTGACGACGGCGCCGACCTTCAGCCCTTGTGCCTTGCAATATCGCATTGATGCTAGCGTGTCGGCGGTTTCACCGGACTGCGAGATGAAAAGCGCCGCCGCATGTGGCGACAGGGGGATATCGCGATAGCGGAACTCTGAAGCGACATCGATTTCCACTGGAAGGCGTGCGTAGCGTTCGAACCAGTACTTGCCGATCAGGCCTGCCAAATAGGCAGTGCCGCATGCGGAGATCACGAGGCTACTGACGTTTGCAAAATTCAGTTCCGTTGATACTTGAACTGCCCGATTGCTGGCTATATCGATGTAGCGGGCGAGAGCACCGGCTATGACCTCGGGCTGTTCGTAGATCTCCTTCTGCATGAAGTGGTCATAGTCGCCCTTGGTCACTCGGTCGACAGAGGCCATCGAGGTGTGTCGAGGCCGTGCGACGACATTGCCCTCACTATCGAAGATCCTGAAGTCTGCTTTCTCGATCACGGCCCAGTCGCCGTCAACCAGGTAGGTAACTTCGTTGGTTAAGGGAGCAAGCGTGATAGGGTCGGAGCCTAGAAACATTTCCCCGTCGCCATGACCAATCACCAGCGGAGGTCCATTGCGCGCCGCCATAATGGTGGCTGGCTCATCCTGGAAAAGAATTGCAAGGCTGAAGGCTCCCTTCAGCCGCTTTAGCATCGCGTGCATGGCCTCTCGGCCGCTCATACCGCCGCGACGGGATTTTGCGAGGAGATGCGCGACGACCTCGCTATCGGTGCTCGTCTCGAAATCCGCACCAGTCGCTTCCAGTTCGGCCTTCAGCTCCGCGAAGTTTTCGATGATACCGTTATGAACGACGGCAATACCGTCGACGATATGTGGATGAGCGTTGCGTTCAGTCGGAGCCCCATGAGTAGCCCAGCGGGTGTGGCCAATGCCGATCATTCCGTTCAGTGGCTGTTGCTCCAGCTTCATTTCAAGATTGACGAGCTTACCCTGCGCGCGGCAGCGCTCCAACCTGCCTCCGGAGATCGTCGCAATTCCAGCGGAGTCATATCCGCGATATTCCAAGCGCTTTAGCGCTTCGAGCAGTCGCTGCGACACCGAGTGCCGCCCTACGATCCCGACAATCCCACACATTTATCTGTCTCCGTTGTAGTGTGCCAAAGGACGCAGGTGCCACGAGGTTTTGTACCGCGACCCATTTGCGGAACCTTCTAATCGCATCCGGTAAGATGTTTAAAATCGATTGTTGTGATTGCGGACATCCAAATTATGGATGCAGCTTGCCCCATTGTACCGAGATCCGCTCAATGCAGGTGGAGATGTCGCATCAACCCTTCATTGAATTGATCGCGAAACACCTCGCCTTCTCAACTGAGTTCAGTTTCCACTGGTTCGACGAGACGTGCAAAGCCCACATATGTGCATCCGTCAGAAAGCCGTCGTGGTTGCCGTTGGCCGGTCTGATATCCAAGATTTAAGCATCAACCACCCCGCATCGGCTTGGTGGCAAGTGGGAGTTTTGGTTCACAAGCACCGCCTTGACTATGGCGTTCTCAGCGGCTTGCCTCAGCGCTTCAACCGAGCCGGATTTCCCATGGCCTTTTCCCCCGCGGGTATATCGCGGGTGACTACGCTTCCGGCGCCGATGACGGCATTGTCGCCGATCGTCACCCCTGGGAGAATAATTGCTCCACCACCAATCCAGACATCTTTACCAATCCGGACAGGCCGACCTAGCTGCAGACCAGCCTGCCGCTGCTCGGGATCATGCGGATGGTCGGCGGTGTAAATCTGCACAGCCGGCCCGACTGCCGTCCCAGCACCGATCGTCACTTCTGCTACGTCAAGGATCACGCAGTTGAAATTGATGTAAACGTAGGCACCAAGCCTGATGTTAAAGCCGTAGTCGCAATGAAATGGCGGACGAATGACGGCTCCAGTTCCGACCTCTCCTAGTCGCTCCAGAAGAAGTGCGTTCCAATGCTCGGCCGTACTTCCCAGAGTATCATTATATCTCTTCAGCCAAGCTCCCGTGGCCAACAGGTCCGTCTGAATCTCCTCGTCCGCCGGGTTGTACATCTCGCCCGCCAGCATCTTTTCTTTTTGAGTGCGTGTCATTGTCTGTTCTCAGATCGCGTTCATCGATGAAGTTGTTAGTCCTCTGACGCCCGGCTTGAACGAGGTTCAGATAAGCTCCTCTTCTCGACGCTCAACATCGCATGGCGCAGAAGAGAAGTCCCGGCAGGAATCGGTCGACAACGCGGCGTTTGCGTGGTCCAGAGGGTCGTCCGACAGCAGTGGATCGAAAGTGGCAGTGACCAGCCCGGCCGGCAAGCGGAATCGACAGCAGGTGTAGTTGAAGAGCCGCTCCGAGACCCGGAGCGGGCGCTCTTTCCAGCCGGTTTTTTGGATGATCATAACTCCGGAACGCAACCATATTTTCCTCGCCCCGCCTTGTGAGCAATCCCCGGCGAGCCGTTGTGGGCTAACCATTGGTGCGAATTGACCTGCATTAGTAACAGCACCCCAGTTAGCTTCTCTCCAGCGGCCCTCGCGGTTGCGGCTGGAACCATTCACGGCCACATCGTCCGCCCCTTCACACCTGTCTGAATGCCAGGACGGCGTTGGTGCCTCCCATAGCGAACGCATTGCTCATCGCTACGCGCACCTTGCGCTCACGCGGGACATTGGGCGTGACATCGAGATCGCACTGCGGGTCAGGCTCACGATAGTTGGCGGTGGGCGGTATGACACCTTCTTGGATCGCCATTATACAGGCAATCATTTCAAGTGCACTGGCGGCACCCAGGCAATGGGCGTGCATAGACTTGGTGGAGGAGACGGACATCTGAAAAGCATGGTCTCCGAAGACGCGCTTGATCGCTGCCGTCTCCATCTCATCATTCGCAACGGTGCCGGTGCCGTGCGCGTTCAGGTAGTCCACATCGTCCGGGTTTAGCTCGGCATCGGCGAGGCAGCTGCGCATTGCTGCCTCCGGTCCCTCGATGGACGGCATGACAATGTCGTAGGCATCGCCGGAGAGTCCGATTCCGGCAACCTCGGCAAGCATAGTCGCACCGCGGGCAGCGGCGTGCTCGTAGCTTTCCAGGACAGCCATTCCGGCACCCTCGCCAAGGACAACACCTTTTCTGTCGGCGGAGAACGGGCGACAGGTATCAGGGGCAAGCACGCGCAGTGCTTCCCATGATTTCAGGACGCCCCATGTGAGCGGCGCATCGCTTCCCCCGGCAAGCATGACGTCTGCACGGCCCAGCCTGATCTGATCTACCGCGGAAGCGATGGCATGATTGCCCGCCGCGCAAGCGGAGGTGACGCCGAAGACGGGGCCGCGCAGGCCGAGATAAATGCTGACCTGGCCGGCAGCCGCGCTTGGCATTCCCTTGGGTGCTGTGAAAATGCGCGCGCGGGTCACTCCGTCTAGAAGGATACTGCGGTATGTTTCTTCAATCGTTCCCCAGCCAGGCCCGCCGACGCCCATCGCGGCGCCGTAGCGGTGGGCATTTTGTTCATTGGTGGAAAGCCCGGCCTGTCGCATGGCTTCGGTTGCAGCAATCACTGCAAGCAGGCTGAAGCGGTCCATAGAGACAAGCTGTTTGCGAGGGATGTCGTGTCCCGGTATCGCCCTGATTTCGGCACCAACGGTGCCTTCCATATCATAAAGATCTGTGGTGATGATCGGGCTGATTGCGGAGCGGCCTTCGCGCATTTCTTTCCAAATAGATGAAGCGTTTGTTCCTAATCCGCATATTCCGCCAATCCCCGTGATTACGACGCGCCTATCCATCACGCCTCCTTCGCGATCAAGCCGCGAACAGCTTCGACGACATCGCCGATATTTTTCAGATTAGACCAGGCATCGGTCGTGTTCATCTCGATCCTGATGCCGTAGGCCTGCTCCAGGTCCCAGAGCACATCGGCCAAAGCCAGGGAATCGATGCCAAGGGAAGTCAATTCGCTATCAGCGGTGATTTCTCCGATTGCTACAGGAATCCTCCCACCGTTTTCAGATTGGGCGAGATTTTTGATTGCGGCAATAATTTCTACTGTGAGCTGATCGGCCATCTTAGTCCTTTCAATCATTTCAATACTGGCGCGGCTGATTATCCCGGCCTAGCAACCCTTGAGCACGCTCGATGCTCTCACGGAGGGACCGGCCCTACGTCTGGCTCTGTGCTATGGGGCACGCAGAAGAATTGGTAAAATTGATTGATTGGATCGAATTCATCCAGAATATGGATGATGTGAGCCCTTTTTTGTAGAATTTCCGGCCTCTCGGACGGCCAGAACTGCGTGCGAGATATCTGGGGGTCGGATGTCAAGCGCCAGATATCAGATGTTGAGAGGCAGGCGGGATCAGGACTGGCCTGCCGACCTAGGTCTATGACAATCGCCCGGGATAGCACGAGTAGAAACGCAGCAATGGACCAATGGCCACTTTGATTACGTCACGGGTTGACCACCCAGAGGAACCAAGACTGCGAAATTGGCAGAGTCGCCAGAGCGTGGGACGACAAATTTGACTGAAGCTCGACCGGGACTATATCGCTCTGGCCTTTTGAGAGTCACCTTCGACGGATGCCTCAATGCGCGAAGCCTCCTCCAATATTATGTTGCGCATCCAGATGTTCCCAGGGTCGGAATTGTGAAGCAAGGGCCACTGTATAGCCTCCGTGAATGAGAGAGGAGGCAGCGGATGATCTACGATCTGAAGGGGAATCGTCGGTTCGAAATGTCTGACAAGCCGCAAGGGAAGGGTTGATATCCGATTCGTCCCCTGTAGTAACATCGGGATCGCGTTAAAGCCCTGGACCACGATTTCGATACGCCGCTTAAAACCGTGCTCCAGCAACAGCCATTGTTCAACGGATGGCTTCAAAGTACGCCCAAACATGGTCGCGACGTGTCCCAGCGACATGAATCGCTCAAGGGAAAGCTTCCCGTGCAGCTGCTGATTGTTAGGGCAGCCGACACATACGAGTTTCTCCCCAAACAGCTTCGCACTGGGATGAGGGGCTGACATGAACTGTTTTGGAAGGATCAAAAAATCCACATCTCCGCCATGGAGACGTTCGTCCGGATAATCAATCATGTGGAGTAATTCAAAACTGACGCCGGGCGCCTCTCGCGCTACGCGCTTTATGACCTTTTCGAAGAATACCAGCGTCATGAAATCGGACAGTACGATTCTGAAGCGCCGGTCAGATTCCGCCGGGACCAATGGATCCCACGCAATGATAGAGAGCTGAATCTGAAGCAGAGCTTCGCGAACTGCAGGGGCGAGCGCCTCGGCTCGCGGTGTCGGGACAAGTCTGCGCTGCTGCATCACAAACAGCTCGTCATTGAAGTAGGCGCGCAACCTGCCGATGGCTGCGCTCATGGCTGGTTGACTGAGGTTGATGCTGCGCGCTGCCGCGGTGAGCTTTCGCTCGGTCATCAAAGCATCGAGCGCCACGAGAAGGTTTAGATCCAGGCCCTTAAACCGCATATTCGATCCATGATGTAGATGATTGTGATCCAAACAATCAATTTTACCAATCTTTCGGAGTGCTTATTAGAAAGGCCGGAACTTATCAAGGCGCCAAAGCAAACTAGCGAGCGGAGGCGGATCGTATCTGTCGCAAATTGACGACGAGCGGTCCCATCTGTCCCATCAGCGTGTGCGCCTGCACCAAATCTTTGCTGCTTGGACTTGCGGCTGAGAAACGAATTGGAGCTTTGAATGTCTGCTGGAGTGCGGTGGAAAATAACATGGGAAAATGATCTCGAACCGTCGGATCATGCGGAACTGTCTGAATTTTTCCGAGCAACCTATGGTCCGACTGGCGAATTCAATGCCAAACCTTTTGAGACTGGCAGAAGCTGGGCAGGTGCGAGGCCGGAACGCCGGGCAATTGCTTACGATTCAAAAGGCGTAGCCAGCCACATGGGTTTGCTGCGTCGTTTCATAAAAGTCGGCGACACCGATTTGCTGGTCGCCGAACTTGGCTTGTATGGAGTGCGCCCGGATCTGGAGGGGCTTGGCATCGCTCACTCGATCCGCGCTTTGGCTCCGGCGTTGCAGGAACTGGCGGTGCCGTTCGCGTTCGGCACTGTCCGACATGCTATGCGGAACCACGTAGAGAGATTTTGCCGAGACGGTATTTCCAATATCGTCACGGGGGTTCGTGTACGCTCGACGCTTCCAGATGTGCTGCCCGATATGCCCTCCACGCGCACCGAAGACGTGCTCGTCCTGGTATTTCCGATAGGACGACCGATGAGCGAGTGGCCCTCCGGATCATTGATCGAACGAAACGGGTGCGAGCTATGAAGCGGCGCTCTTATATAAGCGAAGTACCGTTTGATGAGGCCGGGAGCGACGATCGTAGCATCTACTTGACGTTCGACGACGGTCCCAATCCGGAATGCACTGGCCAGATTCTGGATGTGCTCGCCGAACACCGCGTACCAGCCACCTTTTTCGTCCTCGGTGCCTATGTCAAAGACCATCCCGATCTCGTCCGCCGTGTTGCGGCAGAAGGTCACTTGGTCGGCAATCACACGATGACCCACCCCGATCTTACGGCCTGTGACTCGGAGGCAATCGAACGAGAGATAAAGGATACAAACGAAGCCATTGTTTCGGCGTGTCCCCAAGTTGCGGTTCAACATATACGAGCGCCATACGGCGCTTGGAACGCGGATGTCCTTTCAAGATCCATGAACGCCGGACTTCGACCTGTTCACTGGTCGATAGACCCGAGAGACTGGTCCTGTCCCGGAGTCGATTCTATCGTTGACGCGGTACTCGCTGCTGCTCGGCCAGGTGCAATCGTGCTTTTGCACGACGGTTGCCCACCTGATGAGGTCGGGAACTGCAAGCTCACCGGGCTGCGTGATCAAACACTTTCGGCGCTCTTGGCAATTATCCCGGCACTGCATAGCCGTGGATTTTCCCTTCGTTCACTTCCCCAGTAAAACTAAATCGACGAGAAACCATGACCTTGCTTGAAACAACCAGCATCGCCGCCGTCTCGCTTTATGGACTGCTTTCCTCCGCCTATAGGAGTGTACAGGTCCTTCATGCTCGGCAAACTCTCAAGTCGGAAACAGCGGAAAACACCGTCGAAGAGAGCTCGTTGCCAAGTGTGGACATCATTGTGCCTTCATTTAACGAGAGCCCGCGCGTCCTGTCCGATTGCCTGGCATCCCTCGCCAACCAGGACTATCCGGGGGTATTGCGCGTTGTTGTGGTTGACGACGGTTCCAGAAACCGTGACGCGGTGGTGGCCGAGCAGATCGTCTATGCGGGTGACGCGAGATTTGAATTCATCATGCTGCCCAGGAATGTCGGAAAGCGCAAAGCGCAAATCGCCGCCATTTCCCGATCATCCGGGGACCTCATCCTGAATGTGGATTCAGACACCACTCTCGCCAGCGATGTTGTTTCCAAACTCAGTCAGAAAATGCGCGATCCGGCGGTCGGTGCGGTGATGGGGCAGCTTGTCGCAAGCAATCAGAACGACTCGTGGCTGACCCGATTGATCGACATGGAGTACTGGCTGGCCTGCAATGAGGAGCGCGCCGCGCAGGGACGCTTCGGTGCCGTGATGTGTTGCTGTGGACCCTGTGCCATGTACCGCCGGTCCGCCTTCGTCTTGCTTCTTGATCAATACGAGACGCAGCTTTATCGGGGAAAGCCGAGTGACTTTGGCGAGGACCGTCATCTGACCATTCTAATGCTAAGCGCCGGCTTCCGTACCGAATATGTCCCAAGCGCCATCGCCGCAACCGTCGTTCCTGACGGTTTGGCTGCCTATCTGCGCCAGCAACTGCGTTGGGCACGGAGTACATTCCGAGATACCCTGCTCGGACTTCACCTCCTCCGTGGCATGAACTGGTATCTGACTTTGGACGTCGTCGGGCAGAATGCCGGCCCTCTTCTGCTCGCTTTGTCCGTACTGGCGGGTCTTGCACAGTTTGCCTTGGCGGGTTCAGTGCCCTGGTGGACGATAGGAACGATTGGATCATTGACACTGATACGATGCGGCGTAGCTGCTTATCGTGCCAGGCAGCTTAGATTTGTTGGCTTCTCGCTGCACACGCTTGTGAACGTCTTTCTATTACTTCCTGTGAAAGCTTATGCGCTCTGTACGTTGTCCAACAGTGATTGGCTGTCGCGCGGCTCCGGAGTCAACGCTTCAGGTGCCGTTCTAAAGCAGAAGGCCTCCGAAACTCCAATGCTTGCGGCCCCTGAAGCTACTTTCAGCGGCGAATGATCGCTGTGTCGCCGCATCTTGCAAACCTCAGGAATCACATGAACGGTCAATCGGATCTACAGGCAGCTGTGGCTGAGACGCTCCGCCGACAAGGCAACCTACCATGCATTTCGATTTCAGAAGCAATCGCTCCCCAAGTAGGAGCGATATCTTCTATTGCGATCGAACTCGTCGGCGTTACCAAATCATATCGTGGGAAGGCCGTGGTTGACGGATTGTCTTTCAACATTGGGTCAGGAGAATGCTTTGGCCTATTAGGCCCAAACGGCGCCGGAAAAAGCACAATCAGCCGTATGATTCTCGGGATGACGTCGCCCGATGCGGGCAATATTTCGGTGCTCGGAGTGCAGGTACCCCGGCAGGCTCGCTCGGCGCGCGCCCGTATCGGTGTCGTTTCTCAGTTCGACAATCTCGACATGGAGTTCACCGTTAGAGAAAACCTGTTTGTCTACGGCCGGTACTTCCGCATGAAACGGCGGGAGATCGAAGCGATCGTGCCCTCGCTGCTGGAATTTGCGCGGCTTGAAAACAAGGCAGATACAAGGGTGGCCGATCTTTCTGGAGGCATGAAGCGGCGCCTATCATTGGCGCGCGCGCTGATCAATGACCCGCAGATCCTCATACTAGATGAACCGACCACCGGCCTCGACCCGCACGCACGCCACCTGATCTGGGAGCGTTTGCGATCGCTGTTGGCGCAAGGCAAGACGATCCTTTTGACGACCCACATCATGGAAGAGGCAGAACGCTTATGTGACCGGCTGTGCGTGCTCGAAGGTGGAGTTAAGATAGCCGAAGGTCGCCCCTTTGACCTGATAAAGGAGCAGATCGGCTGCCCCGTCATCGAGATCTATGGCGGAGACCCGCAGGAGATTAGCCTTTTGATCAAGCCGAACGCACGGCGCATCGAAATCAGTGGCGAGACCCTGTTCTGCTACACCCCCGACCCAGAACAAGTTCGGGCGCGACTGCGCGGACACTGGGGTCTGCGCCTCCTGGAGCGGCCGCCAAACTTGGAGGACGTCTTCTTGCGGTTAACCGGACGCGAGATGGGGAAGTACCAATGAGTGGAGATTCCGTAACGGCATTGCCGGGCGGCAGCTTGAACTGGATTGCTGTCTGGCGTCGAAATTACCTTGCATGGAAAAAGGCGGCGCTGGCGTCGCTTCTGGGTCATTTGGCCGAACCTTTGATCTACCTTTTTGGCCTTGGCGCTGGCTTGGGCGTGATGGTGGGCCGCGTTGGGGGCGTTTCCTATACTGCTTTCCTGGCAGCTGGAATGGTCGCGACAAGTGCGATGACGGCTGCAACGTTTGAGACGATTTACGCAGCTTTCGGCCGGATGGAGGGTCAGCGCACTTGGGAAGCGATGCTCTACACACAGCTGAGGCTAGGCGATATTGTTCTCGGTGAGATGGCTTGGGCGGCGACGAAGGCCGCTTTGGCGGGTGCCGGCATAGGCGTGGTCGCCGCCGCTCTAGGATACACGCAGTGGCTGTCGCTGCTGTATGCGCTTCCGGTCATCGCGCTGACGGGTTTGGCCTTTGCAAGCCTTGGGATGGTCGTCACAGCCCTTGCTCCGAGCTATGATTATTTCATCTTTTATCAGACGCTTGTTATCACACCTATATTGTTCCTCTCGGGTGCCGTCTTTCCAGTCGATCAACTGCCAATTGTCTTCCAGACGGCTGCGCGATTTCTTCCTCTGTCGCATTCGATCGACCTCATACGTCCGATAATGCTCGGTCACCCCGTGGTGGATGTCTGCCTGCACGTCGGCGCACTTTGCATCTACATCGTCATCCCATTCTTTTTATCGACAGCCTTGCTGCGGCGCCGACTATTGCGCTGAAGATCATTAATGCGCGCAGGCCGACTGGGATCCGTCGTTTTGGCTTTTCTGCCAGGCAAGCCTGTCAATCAGCACCGAACATTGACCCCTTTTGCTTATCCAATTTTGCCCCCCCTGTGCTGTAGATCAGCGCTTGGCCTGCCCGGCGCTGGCCGGGGTTGCAGAGGGTAGGCCAAGTGCGGGTGATGATCTTCTTCGGCTTTTAGCTTTGAGAGCGGTTCTTGAAGCGCCAGGACTCGTTGCCGGTCTCGACAATCTCGCAGTGATGGGTCAGGCGGTCGAGAAGTGCCGTCGTCATCTTGGCATCGCCGAACACCGTCGGCCATTCACCGAACGCCAGGTTCGTGGTGACAATGATCGACGTGCGCTCGTAGAGCCTGCTGATCAGATGGAATAGGAGTTGGCCTCCGGCCAGGGCGAAAGGCAGGTATCCGAGTTCGTCGAGGATGATGAAGTCGAGACGATTGAGATAGTCGGCCGTCCGCCCTTGCTTGCCGCTGCGCGTTTCCGTTTCCAGCCGATTGACCAGATCGACGACGTTGAAGAAGCGCCCGCGTGTTCCGTTGCGGATCAGTGCACGGGCAATCGCGATGGCGAGATGGCTCTTTCCGGTTCCCGTGCCGCCGACGAGGACGACGTTACGCTGATCGGCGACGAAGGTGCCGGTAGCCAGCTCCCGCACCAGGGATTCATTGACCGGCGTATCGGTGAAGTCGAAATCGTCGATGTCCTTAGCGAGGGGCAGCTTGGCGATGCTGAGTTGGTAGCGAATGGAGCGGGCCTGCTTCTCGGCGATCTCCGACTGCAAGAGATCACCGACAATGCGCGGCGGTTCGTGCTGCCGTTTGATGCCGTTGCCCATGACCTCGTCGTAGGCGCTGCGCATTCCATAGAGCTTCAGCGTGCTCATCAGTTCGAGAACCTGTGTGCGTTCCATCAGCTTGCCCTCCTGAGGCTGTCATAGCGTGCGCAGTCGGCGACCGGTTCATGGGTCAATCGAAGCGCATCCGGGGTTTGCAGGGTTGCGGCCGGAGCCGGGTCACGACTACGAGCCAGAATGTTGATGATCACCGAGGCCGAGCAGACGCCCTGGTCCAGCGCCTCCTGACAGGCCGCATCGACGGCCGTCAGACCATCGGTGGGAACGCATGCAAGGATTGTGACCATTTGCCGATCACCGTCGTGGACGCTCTTCAGGCGCTTGCGGACCTTCTCCATCGCCGCTGGCAACACCCAGTCCCTGAACGGTGCGCCGTTGCGCAAAGCGCCGGGTTTGCGAGCCAGAACGGGGACATAATGCCAGGGATCGTAGATCGTCTCGCCACGGCCAAAGCAACGCGGATGCTCACCGACGTTCACGCCGTCCTGCCTGATGACGATCTTCTCGGCATAGGCGTGAACCTCAACAGGGCGGCCGACCGCAGTCGAGAGGACGGAGTATTTGTTGTTGTCGAAACGGACCGTGCAGGTCTTCGACACCGAGGCCGGGACGCTGTGGAAACCATCGAACGGCCCGACGTAATGCACGAGGCTGCCGCGTTCCTCCTCGAACACCTGCCAGATCATTCGCTCGGTCTGTTCAGGATGACGGTGCGCCTTGGCGTAAGCGATGCACTTATCGAGCAACCAGACATTCAGCTCATCCAGGCTTTTAACTCGAAGACGTGGTGTGAAGAAGCGTTCTCGAACCAGTCCGACCTGGTTCTCGACCTGTCCCTTCTCCCATCCGGATGCGGGCGTGCAGGCAACGGGATGGACCAGATAGTGGCTGCACATCTGCAGGAAGCGGCGATTGTATTGTCGCTCCTTGCCGACGAACACCGCCTCGACCGCAGTCTTCATGTTATCGTAGATGCCGCGCGTGCAGGTGCCACGGAAGAAGGCGAAGGCCTTGTCATGGGCATCGAACACCATCTCCTGGCTCTCACGCATATAGGCTCGGGCGAACATCATCCGGCTGTGGCAGAGCCGGACATGCGCGACCTTCACGGTCGTAGTCACCCCGTTGACCAGAATGATCTCGTGGCTCCAGTCGAACTGGTAGGCTTCGCCTGGCGCGTAATAGAGGGGCACATAGGCTTCCGCCGTCACGGCTCCCCGGTTCTTCGCCCAGGTCTTGGCATATCGCCGGATCGCGTCATAACTGCCGTCGTAGCCGAGTGCCCGGACCTCCTCGTAAATCCGGATCAGCGTCAGCCGTTCGCGCGATGCCTTGCCTTCGTTGGCAATGAGGAACCGTTCAATATCACCCTTCCAGGCTCCGATCCTGGGCAACGGTTGATGTTCTCGTTTGTAGACAAAATCAGTCGCATCAGAACGCAGGATTTTGCGAACCGTATTACGCGAAACATTCAGCTCTCTGGTGATCTTCTTCACCGACCAGCCCTGAACATGGAAGGCTCGTCGGACACGGGCAATCGTATCCACTCTCTTCAACTCCCCACCCCATCCACTGGCAAAAGCCGGATGGTCGGATGAAATCCAAGGGGGGTCAAAATTGGATAAGTATCACCCCGCCAGAGGGGTCAACATTCCATGCTTAAACACACATAGCGATTGTGAAGCCAAACGAGGCTGCCCCAGGCAGAAATGCAATGAAAGCGACCTGAACAATCATGGTGATCGCCTGTGTGCCTTGAGACTGAGCTGACTGAATTTCTGAAGGATTGTGGTCGACGAAGAAGCTAGGTCGTTTAGCAATCAACCGCTCGAAAAAACTTCGGGAAGCCAGAAATCCCAAGCGTTCAGCTTGAATGACAGCAAGATACTGTGTTCCTCGCTGAAAGGTGACCGAAATACCCAAAAGGATTGCGTAAACCCAAAAGGCTCGAACCCACTGACCAGTTGGGGCGCCGGCGGCCAACAAGTCTAGCTGACGTGAGAAATAAAAAGGGACGAATACTGAGAGCGCAGAGCCGGCCAAAATTGACACTAACAGTATTATGATCGAAAACTTCGAACCAGAAAAATATTCTGTAAGAATATGTCGGAGGGGCTTAAGCGCCATTTCCATTGTCACCTCTCTTGCTCGTCACAGCGCGCCGCGGTGTCGCCCGTGTCTGGTGGACCCGGTAGGGTTGTAGATCAGGCAGTTGAGTCGTTAGCGCATCAGATCCTGCAGGTCTATATCTGACAAAGACCGCCTGCAGCAGATCAGCATCGTCAAAGACCTCCCATAATTGGTCGTGCGTTATGATCGGGATCTTGCGAGCCGGCTCCCTCGGTGTTGATATCGAGCAACGCCGCGCCATTACGTTGACGATATTGGGTACCTCGTCTTAACTGAAACCGAGCGGCAAAAAATGCCCCTCAACTGATGCGCCTGAGGCCGCGTTTTTCGACTGTTGGACGAAGAAGGAGGCCGCATGTTGGTTTCCACGCGGAACTGAGCCGGTTAGGCGCATCCCCACCGGCTCAGTTCCGCGTGGAAACCAACAGTCATCCCTTGGGACTGATCGGATGAAGAAATTCCGCACCCAAATGGAAGGCGCCGCGGTCGCAACGCTGCTTTCGATCGCCGCCGCCTCGCCTACCGACGCGCAATCGCCGACGGCGATTGTTTCGATCAGCGTTCACGCAACCTATTGCGAGAATAGCGCCTGCGAACCGGTCACGTTGCAGATTTCAAATGGCGATAGCTTCGTCGTCAACAGATGGGGCAATCATCGAGAGACGATCCGCATCGCCAATATCGATGCGCCGAATGACCGCGCCCGATGCATCGGAGAGAAGGACAGCGCTGAGCGCGCAACGGTCAGGCTTGGCCAGCTCCTGAGCGGTTCGACCTTCACGATGGCCCGCGTAGGCACGGATCGTCACAGCAATTCGATGGCATTCGTTTCCGTCGATCGCCACGACCTTGGCCATGAGCTTGTTCGGGAACGGCTCACCTGGCCGTGGGAGCCGAAGCACCGGTTTTGGTGCTGAACCCACTCCCCCCGTAAGAACGAGTGCCAAAAGAATGCTGCAAGCAGCATCCGAACCCTTGCGCTTGCTACCTCCACTCTCGGCGAGGCCAAGGTTGCATGGTCACATGCAACTAATAGCAAAAAGGAGAAAACGCCATGATAACGCGCCCGCTTTCTGATCCGCTCAGCCCCCGCTGGCTTGTTCAGCCAGAGGTGTGGTATACTCACCCCATGACGAAATTACTTGAACATGCGGTTGATACCGTCCGCGCCCTGCCCCCTGCGATGCAGGATGATCTTGCACGGCTGTTGCTGCAACTCGCTGGCGAGGAGCAACCCGTCATTCAACTTACCCAGGAGGAAGCAGCTTCGTTCGCGGAATCCCGCGCCCAAGCTTCGCGTCGTGAATTTGCGACCGACGACCAGGTACGCGCTGTTTGGGCGAAGCACAGCCATTGAATCTCCGCTACACGCTGAAGGCACTTGCCGAGCTGGACGATATTCTCGGCTAGGCGATGTCACGTTGTCTGCGGCTTAACGATTGTGGGATAACGGGTTGGGATGAACAGTCCGACCGTAAGCTACAAGAACCACGCTTTCCACCGCAGATCATCGCCCGTGCGGTCTGGCTGTATT
>Ga0207426_1000981_pt1 | contig 28122 bp, 21 predicted proteins | sample AraplaMF_Cvi_mMS_FD_184265 | JGI IMG/M metagenome (GOLD analysis project Ga0207426, IMG submission 184265) | Arabidopsis root microbial communities from the University of North Carolina, USA - plate scrape MF_Cvi_mMS (SPAdes) (version 2) | ecosystem: Host-associated > Plants > Roots > Endosphere... | reverse complement strand
ACTCCGCCTTGAACTCCGCGAAGCGCGAGCCGTCCACCAGCCGGGCGATCACCTCCCGGACGTCATAGGGCGTACGGGAGTCCGCGGGCACCGCCCCGTACAGACCGGCCGGGTCGGCCTTGGGCTCCTCGACGGTCCGCACGGTCCACGGGAGCGGCGCGCGCTCGCCGAGGGTTCCGACGATGGTGCGCACCAGGCGCAGCGCATGGGCGTCGTCCTCGGCGAGATGGTCGGTGACGCCCGAGGTCTTGGCGTGCACCTCGCCGCCGCCCAGCTCCTCGGCGGTGACCACCTCACCGGTGGCGGCCTTCACCAGCGGCGGCCCGCCCAGGAAGATCGTGCCCTGGTCGCGGACGATCACGGCCTCGTCGCTCATGGCGGGGACGTAGGCGCCACCGGCCGTGCAGGATCCGAGGACGGCGGCGATCTGCGGGATTCCGGCGCCCGACATCCGCGCCTGGTTGTAGAAGATCCGCCCGAAGTGCTCCCGGTCGGGGAAGACCTCGTCCTGCATCGGCAGGAAAGCGCCGCCGGAGTCCACCAGGTAAAGACAGGGGAGACGGTTCTCCAGGGCGATCTCCTGCGCCCGCAGATGCTTCTTGACCGTCATCGGGTAGTACGTGCCGCCCTTGACCGTGGCGTCATTGGCGACGATCACCGTCTCGCGGCCGGAGACCCGGCCGATGCCGGCGATCACGCCCGCGGCCGGTGCGGCCCCGCCGTACATCCCGTCCGCGGCCAGCGGCGCCAGCTCCAGGAACGGCGAGCCCGGGTCCAGCAGGGCGTCCACCCGGTCGCGGGGCAGCAGTTTGCCGCGGGCGGTGTGCCGCGCCCTGGCCTTCTCGCCGCCGCCCAGCCGGGCCGCCGCGAGCTTCTCGCGCAGCTGTGCGGCCAGCTCGCGGTGCGCGGCCTCATTGGCCCGCCAGGAGTCGGACGCCGGATCGGCGGTACTCCCCAGCACCGGTGCCTGCTCCATCGTTACGAGCCCCCTTGCTCGATCACCTGTCCCGGTGCCGCGGTCCGCGGCGGCCGGTCCATCCGGGTTAATGGGCGTTAACGTCACTGCCTTCAGGTTAACGAGCACTAACCCGGCTGTCTACAATCGACGGCATGAGTAATGCGCAGTCCGCCACCCCGACCAGCCGCCGCGAGCAGATCCTCAAGGAGGCCGCCCGGCTCTTCGCGGAGCGCGGCTTCCACGGCGTCGGCGTGGATGAGATAGGGGCGGCCGTGGGCATCTCCGGTCCGGGCCTCTACCGGCACTTCGCCGGCAAGGACGCGATGCTCGCCGAGCTGCTGGTCGGGATCAGCGAGCGGCTGCTCGCGGGCGGCCGGATGCGGGTCACGGAGGGCGGCGGCAGCCCCGAGGCGGTGCTGGACGCGCTGATCGACGGCCATATCGACTTCGCGCTGGACGACCGGCCGCTGATCACTCTGCACGACCGGGAGCTGGACCGGCTGCGGGAGGCCGACCGCAAGCGGGTCCGCCAGCTCCAGCGGCAGTACGTGGAGCTGTGGGTGGAGGTCGTCCGCCGGGTCCACCCGGGCCCCTCCGAGTCCCGGGCCCGCGCCGCCGTGCACGCCGTCTTCGGCCTGCTCAACTCCACCCCGCACCTCGGCCGCCCGGGCGCCCTCCCGGGTCGTACGGAGATGGCGGAGCTGCTGCACCGGCTCGCGCTGGGGGCGTTCGGCGCGGTGGCGGGGGAGGCGGCGGCCGGGGAGTCGGTGGCGGCCTCGGCCTCGATGCCGGGCGCCTAGGGGTGGACGCCTAGGGGTGTGCGCTCTCACTCGCACGGGTTTTCGTTGACCTCTGGACAGCTTAGGTAACTGGCCGGTAGCTTTCGCTGAGCAAGCGCTTAGCCATGCGCTTGGACCGGCGAGCTCGAGGAGGCGACGTAGCAATGCGCCGTACGGTGTTCAACGAGGATCACGAGGCGTTCCGCGCGACCATACGCGCCTTCATCGAGGCCGAGGTCGTGCCCGTGCACGACGAGTGGTTCGCCGCCGGGCAGGCCCCGCGCGAGTTCTACTACAAGCTCGCCGAGCTGGGCGTCTTCGGTATCCGCGTCCCCGAGGAGTACGGCGGCGCCGGCATCGACTCGCACAAGTTCGAGGCCGTGATCTACGAGGAGACCTCCCGCGCGGGCGTCACCTTCGGCGGCTCCGGCGTGCATGTGCTGCTCGGCCTCCCGTACATCCAGATGCTCGCCACCGACGAGCAGAAGAAGCGCTTCCTGCCGAAGTTCGTCAGCGGCGAGGAAATGTGGGCGCTCGCGATGACCGAGCCGGGCACCGGCTCTGACCTCGCCGGCATGAAGTCCACCGCGAAGCTGTCCGAGGACGGCATGCACTACGTCCTCAACGGCGCCAAGACCTTCATCACCGGCGGCGTGCACGCCGACCGCGTCATCGTCTGCGCTCGCACCGCCCCGCCCCGCGAGGACGACCGCCGCTTCGGCATCTCGCTCTTCGCCGTGGACGCCAAGTCCGCCGGCTACTCCGTCGGCCGCAAGCTCGACAAGCTCGGCCTGAAGATCTCCGACACCGCCGAGCTGGCCTTCGTCGACGTCAAGGTCCCGGTCGAGGACCTGCTGGGCGAGGAGAACAAGGGCTTCGCCTACCTGGGCCTGAACCTCGCCTCCGAGCGCTGGGGCATCGCCTTCGGTGCGTACGCCCAGGCCAAGGCCGCCGTCCGGTTCGCCAAGGAGTACGTGCAGGAGCGCACGATCTTCGGCAAGACGGTCGCCTCGTTCCAGAACACCAAGTTCGAACTGGCCGCCTGCCAGGCCGAGGTGGACGCCGCCGAGGCCGTCGCCGACCGCGCGCTCGAAGCGCTGGACGCCGGCGAGCTGACCCCGGCCGAGGCCGCCTCCGCCAAGCTGTTCTGCACCGAGGTCGCGCACCGCGTCATCGACCGCTGCCTCCAGCTGCACGGCGGCTACGGCTTCATGAACGAGTACCCCATCGCCCGCCTGTACGCGGACAACCGCGTCAACCGCATCTACGGCGGCACCAGCGAGGTCATGAAGTCCATCATCGCCAAGTCCATGGGCCTCTAGGCCGTAAGGGCCCCGCGCACGTGAACGACGCACTCCGGTCCCTGCTCGATCTGCTCGCACTGGAGCGGATCGAGCAGGACATCTTCCGGGGCGAGAGCCGCGCCTCGGTCGTACCCCGGGTCTTCGGCGGCCAGGTCGCCGCCCAGGCTCTGGTCGCGGCCGGGCGCACGGTCCCCGCCGACCGGCCGCCGCACTCCCTGCACGCGTACTTCCTGCGCCCCGGGGACCCCGGCGCCCCCATCGTCTACACCGTCGACCGCATCCGCGACGGCCGCTCCTTCACCACCCGCCGGGTCGTCGCCGTCCAGCACGGTCAGCCGATCTTCCACCTCTCCGCCTCCTTCCAGACGGCCGAGGAAGGCCTGGAGCACCAGGAGCCGATGCCGCCGGCACCGGACCCGCTGGAGCTGCCCACCGCCGCCGAGATGCTCCCCCGGCACGCGGAACGCTTCCTCGCCCCCGACGTCGCCGAACGCCTCTTGGAGGCCCGCGCCGCGATCGACCTCCGCTACGTCGACGAGCCGCCCTACGTCACCGTCGGCGAGCCCCGCGAGCCCCGCTCCCAGGTCTGGTTCCGCACCCAGGGCAAGCTCGACGACGACGGCGACATCCCCCGCCCCCTGCTCGACATCTGCCTGGTCACCTACGTCTCCGACATGACCCTGCTGGACTCGATCCTGCTCGCCCACGGCCGCGGCGGCTGGGCGGTCGGCGACGTCGTCGGCGCCAGCCTGGACCACGCGATGTGGTTCCACCGCCCCCTGCGCGCCGACGAATGGCTCCTGTACGACCAGGAGTCCCCCACCGCCCAAAGCGGCCGCGGCCTCGGCAAGGGCCGGATCTTCACGGCGGACGGGCAGTTGGCGGTTTCGGTGATCCAGGAGGGGGTTATCCGGGTGCCGCGCGAGTAGGGTGCGGGGCGGCTCGGGGCATCGCGTCGTACGGCTCCCGGGTGCCATCGCCCATGGGTATGGCACCCCCGCCACCCACCGGCGAGGCGGAGCGCCCCAACCGTGGGCCGGGACGCTCCGCCGATGTGCGTAGTGATCACCGGATGGTGACCTTGCGCCTCTCAGGAGCGGTTTTGGGGTCTCCCGATACGCGCGAGCAGGGTGAACCCGGGACTCCTTGCATCAACGGAAGTCGCCGGCCGCGAGCCGCTCGGCCCGAGTCCGCTTCACCGTCAACGTCGTCGGGTCCTGCACCGGCCATTCCTTGATCCCGGGACTTCGCAGGTAGGGGATGCCTTTGCGGATGTCGGTCAGGACAGCCAGCCGCCCGGGGGCGTATTCGACCTCATCGCCGACCTCCGGCAGCTTCCCGGGACTCACCGCGCGGCCTCCGCTTCCGTGGCGACACCGAGCAGGACGGCGCAGGGGCGGCAGGTGTGCCGGCCGTCCGGACCGGTGACCTTCTCCCGCGCCAGGCTGTAGAGGCAGTGGCAGCACGGGCACGCCTGGCCCGTGATCTCGTGGACCGTCCATTCCGTCAGGGCGGGAACGGCATCCCATCCCGTGGTCATGACGCGCCTCCGAGACCCAGGTAGGCGGCCCATTCGCCGGAGTCCCAGCCGACGGGGTCGCCGTGTCGGCGGCGGAACGCGCGAGCTTCGGGTGGAAGGGGTTCAGCGCGGGTCCGCACGGAGGGTGCAGACCGGGGATGCGCGGCGGCATCGGTGAGGGGGTGGCGAGCGGTTGATGCGGTGGGCATCTTGGTCAGTCCTCCAGTTCGCTGTGGACACGGGCCGCCCCGACGGGCACGCGAGGGCCGCAGAGCCGCTGCCGTCCCGGAATCCCGAGAAGGGTGTCGCGGCGCCGGAGCCTCGCGGTCGGCTCATGACCAGCTAACGGGGTGCCAGGGCAAGGCGATTAGGGAGATCGGACAACCTCTTCTCCACAACCCCTAGGGCGATTTGGCCACCCTTTTAGCTGACGATGCGGCGACTGCGGGGCTACCGTGCGTGCATGAGTGCTGTGCGAAACGCGACGCTCGAAGCATGGATGAAGGAAAATGGCTACAGCTCGAATTCACTTGCCGAGGCAGTGAATTCGGCGGTTGGGGACCTCACCGGGAAAGTCGGAGGGCTGGACGGCTCATCGGTCCGGGACTGGAAAGCGGGCCGGGTGCGGTGGCCGAAGTCGGCGACCCGGGTGGCGCTGGAGAAAGTCACCGGGCTGCCCGCCACCGCCTTAGGCTTCGTGCCGCGGGGCCGTGCCCCGTCGTCCGCCCCCGCACCACCGCCGGAGGACCCTGTGGAACGCCGTCGTTTCCTCACCGCCGGAACGGCCCTGGCCGCTGTCGCGGCCACGCCTGCATACGGTTCCAGCCGCCGGATCGGGAAGAGTGACGTTGACCGGCTCCAATGCCGATTCGGTGAGATCATCGCCAGTGATCACCGCCACGGGGGTCAGCTCGGCATTGAACAAAAGGCTGCTTCGCTAGCGGACGAAGCGCTGGCCCTTCAGAGTTCCGGGAGCGCTACTCAGCGAGTCCGTGCCCATGTGTACGGATGCGCAGCGGCATTCCGCTCCTCGGCGATGTGGGCCGCAACCGACGGTCGGCGATACAACGACGCGGTCAGGCACATGCGCGAAGCCCAGGCACTTGCTGAGATGGCAGCGGACCCGGCAATCAAATTCCGTATCTGGTCGCACGCAGGGACGTTGTACCGGCATTTGAGGCGCCCTTCCGAAGCGATTGCCGCGAATGACGTCGCGAGAAATCTGCTCATCACCCGCCGCGATCCGATGTTCGCCTGCTTGGGACACGCCCGGCAGGCTGCTTGCCACGGTCTCACGGGCGATGCCACTGCCGTGCGGGGTGCCCTTGGCCATGCCCAGGAGTCGCTTGACCGTGCCGATCCAGGACTTGCCCGACCAGCGTGGATGGCCGCGGTCTCCAACGGCGCAGAGCTGGAATCGCTCGCCCTCGCCGCACACCTCAGCCTCGGCAACTTCGAGCAGGCGGAATCACACGCTCACCGGAGCTTGGCTCTGCTCCGCCCCCATATGCAGCGTGACCGCGCTCTCAACGTCGCCCGCCTCGCCCATGCCCAGCTCGGCCAGGGCGAGATGGACTCCGCCGTCGCCACGGCGATGTCCATTCCCCCTGACATTGTTGCCCGTCACCCTCGGGTCACCGCGACGATCGGCGACTTCGGCTGCAAACTTCGCGCCAGGGCGGCATCCCGCACGCTCGCCCGTGCTTGGGACGAGTACGCCCACGCTCACCTGGCGAGCACCGCGTGAGCATTGACGTCGCGGGGCCGTACGGCTCCATGGTCCCCTTGTGGGTCGCAAGCTCATCGGGTTCCTGCCCAGGCGGGGGGCGGCCGGACTGGCTGGCCGGGCGGCCCTCGTAGCCGATGGGAGGGGCGAGCCCATCGGCTATGCGTACGCCAACACCGTTGATTCCGAGGACCGTTGGTGGAAACGCGTCACACCCGCTCCGTCAGCTGAATACACCGACCGGCACGCCGTAGCCCTCAAAGAAATCGGCGTTCGCATCCCCTGGCGCGGCACCGGCATCGCCCGGCACATCCACGACGCCCTCCTTGCCGACCGCAACGAGCCGTACGTCACGCTCATGGTCAATCCGCTCGCCGGACACGGAAAGGTGCACCGCCTCTACGAGTCCTGGGGATACGAAGACATCGGCCAGAGCCAGCCCTCGCCCGCCTCGCCGGTCCTGACGGCGATGGTCAGGCCCATTCGCTGAGTTCGCCCCGGCGCTCCCGTCTCCATTCGCGTACGCGTCGGGTGCAGCGCCCCAGTTGGCGGGGAGCCCCCCCCGCACCCATATCCCGTTGTGGAGCCCAGGGCACGGCCATAAAGTCGCCGCATGTCTTTGCGACTTCGTATGCGTCAGGCGTTGCCGGAAGCGATGCGTGCCCGGGACAAGGCTGCGGTGAGTGTGCTGCGGGCGACGCTGGCTGTGCTGGACAACGCTGAGGCGGTTCCCGTGGGGGAGGCCGGGCTTCGGGGTGTGGCTATTGAGCAGGCGCCGGTGGGTGTGGGTGTCACCGAGGTGGCGCGGTGTGAGCTGAGTGAGGGGCGGGTGGTGGAGGTCGTACGTGCCGAGGCGGACGAACGGCTGGAGGTCGCCGCGCAGTTGAGTGCGCCGGCGCATGCCGACCGGGCCGCGCGGCTCCGGGCGGAGGCTGCCGTGCTGATGCGCTTTCTCGACGGGTCCGGCGGCGCGTAGGACACGGTGCCGACGGCGCGCACGCCACGGTGCCGCGGCGTCGCCCCAGGGGCTGCGGCGTCGCCCCAGGGCCGCGGCGTCGCCCCAGAGGGCGCGCCCCTCAGCGCAGCCCCGCCGCGTCCAGCAGGTAGGTGGTGAGCGGGTCGTAATGCCGCGGGCTGAGGACATGGTCGTCCAGCGGGATCGTCACCTGGAGGGTGCCTTCGGCCTCGGCGAGGAAGAGGGCAGGGTCGTTGCAGTCGGCGAAGCCCACCGCGTCGATGCCGCGCTGGCCCGCGCAGCCCGCCCAGCCGTGGTCGGCCATCACCAGGTCGGGCAGCGGCCGGCCCTCGCGCTCCAGGCCGTCCAGGACGGCGGCCATCGGCTCGGGGGAGTGGGTGTGCCAGAGCGTCGCACCGCGCTCCAGCATCGCCACGTCGGCGAACTGGAAGACCATGCCGTCGTCCGCCCGCAGCCCGTCGGGGATGACGACGATCTCGCAGCCCGCCGCGCGCAGTGCCTCGGCGGTCGCCCGGTGCACATCGAGCAGGCCGCCCGGGTGGCCGGTCGCGAACAGCACCCGGTGCCGCCCGGCGGCCGCCTTGCGCAGCACCGCGGCGGTGCGGTCCAGTGCGTCGACCGTCAGCTCCGGGTCGATGGTGTCCTGCCCCTGCCGGTGGTGCGGGTCGTCGACGACGCCGCAGCGCTCCGCCATCACGGCCAGCACGTCCTGCTCGTCCACCCACCGGTCGCCGAACTCCAGGCCGAACCAGTAGTGGCGCTCGCCGTTGGCGAGCCTGCGGTAGTGGGAGAGGTTGTTCTCGCGGGGGGTGGCGACGTCACCGGCGATCCGGGTCCGGACGAGATGATCGACGAGTTCGGCGCGCGAGGGGGCAGCGGCTGCGGAGGCTATCGGCATAGCGCCCATTGTGCCCGTACACCTGTTCCGGGGCCGGGGAGTTCCGCAGCCCGGACACCGGGGTGCGGATGCCGGAGCGGCGGCACCGCCCCGCGGACGGGGGGCGGCGTCCCGCGGAACCAGGAATGCCTGGTCACCGACCTGGCAGCGCCCCTGGACAAAATGTCGAACGACCTTGGCCCCGGTGACGCTCATGTCCATGGGCCCGGCGCCCGGCGCTCCCTACCCTCACGGTCATGACCACCGCAGCCAGCGCATCCAACGGGCCCGTGGGCCCCGTCGACTCCTCCCGTGTCCCGCGCTACGCCGGGCCCGCGACGTTCGCCCGCCTGCCCCGCCTCGACGAGGTCGGCGGCCGGGCCGATGTGGCCGTCGTCGGTGTCCCCTTCGACACCGGCGTCTCCTACCGCCCCGGGGCCCGCTTCGGCGGCAACGCGATCCGTGAGGCGTCCCGGCTGCTGCGTCCGTACAACCCGGCCCAGGACGCGTCGCCGTTCGCGCTGGCGCAGGTCGCCGACGCCGGTGACATCGCCGCGAACCCGTTCAACATCAACGAGGCCGTGGAGACGGTCGAGGCCGCGGCCGACGACCTGCTCGCCGGCGGCGCCCGGATGATGACGCTCGGCGGCGACCACACCATCGCGCTGCCCCTGCTGCGCTCGGTCGCCAAGAAGCACGGCCCGGTCGCGCTGCTGCACTTCGACGCGCACCTGGACACCTGGGACACGTACTTTGGCGCCGAATACACCCACGGCACCCCGTTCCGCCGCGCCGTCGAGGAAGGCATCCTCGACACCTCCGCGCTCTCCCACGTCGGCACCCGCGGTCCGCTCTACGGCAAGAAGGACCTCGACGAGGACGAGAAGATGGGCTTCGGCATCGTCACGTCGGCGGATGTCATGCGGCGCGGGGTGGACGAGGTCGCCGACCAGCTGCGCCAGCGCATCGGTGACCGCCCGCTGTACATCTCCATCGACATCGACGTGCTGGACCCGGCGCACGCCCCCGGCACCGGTACGCCGGAGGCGGGCGGCATGACCTCTCGCGAGCTCCTGGAGATCCTGCGCGGGCTCGCGTCCTGCAACCTGGTCTCGGCGGACGTCGTCGAGGTCGCGCCCGCGTACGACCACGCGGAGATCACCGCCGTCGCCGCCTCGCACACCGCGTACGAGCTGACGACGATCATGTCGCGGCAGATCGCGGCCTCCCGCCAGGGGGAGTAGGACAGGCGGGAGGGGCGGGGGCGGGACGCCCGTTCCGGCTCAGGCCCGCATGCCGCCGTCGACGCGGAGGACCGTGCCGGTGACGTAGGAGGAGCGATCGCTCAGGAGCCAGGCGGCGGCCTGGGCGATCTCGTCCGGATCGGCGGCGCGGCCCAGCGGGGTCTGGGCGTTGAGCTGCTCGATCGTGCCGGGGGACTCCGCGTCCCACTCGTACAGCATCTCGGTGAGCGTGGTGCCGGGCGCGATGGCGTTGACGCGGATCCCCTCCGGGCCGTACGTGGCGGCTGCCGACGCGGTGAGGCTGTTGACCGCCCCCTTCGCCGCGCCGTACGCGGGCAGCGCGGGGTTGGCCATCAGGCTGCCGACGCTGGAGGTGTTGACGAGGGCTCCGCGCCGCGCGGTGGCACGGATGGCGGAGATCTCGGCGGTCATGGCCAGCCACGGGCCCTTGAGGTTGACGGCGCAGACCTGGTCGAAGTCGGCCTCCGACAGCTCATCCATCGGGCCGGGCGGCTGGCCCGTCGCGCCGTTGTTGAAGGCCACGTCCAGCCGGCCGTACAGCTCCACGGACCGGTTGACGGCGGCCCGTACGCCGGCCGGGTCGGTCAGATCGCACACCACGTAGTCCGCGGTACCGCCGACCGCTCGGATCTCCTCGGTCACCGCCTTGAGCTGGGACTCCGTGCGGGCCGTGAGAAGTACCCGGGCGCCCTCCCGGGCGAAGAGCCGCGCCGCCGCCGCGCCGATGCCGCGACCGGCACCGGTGATGAAGGCGACCTTGCCGGCGAGCAGGCCCGAGGTCGTGGTGGACATGATCGGTGTCTGGTTCATGACGACGAGCCTGCTTCCGGCGGACCGGCGCATCCAGGCACCGGCAGTACCTGGCAGGGCACCTCGGCGCCGCACACACTGGGCGGATGGATCGACGAGAACTGGCCGGCTTCCTGCGCGGCAGACGCGAACGCATCACCCCCGCCGACGTGGGGTTGCCCGCCGGGCAGCGCCGCCGCACCCCGGGACTGCGCCGCGAGGAGGTGGCGCAGCTGGCGTTCATCTCGACCGAGTACTACACCCGCCTGGAGCAGGCCCGCGCCCCCCACCCCTCCCGTGAGGTGCTCGCCCAACTCGCCCGCGCACTACGCCTGTCGGGCGCCGAGCGCGACCACCTCCACCACCTCGCCGGCACCCCGCCCGGACCGCCGCCAGGGCCCTCGCGGGAGATACGGCAGAGCATCGCCGACCTGCTGCGCCGGCTGCCGGAGGCCGCGGCGCTCGTGGTGTCGGCGACGTACGAGGTCATCGCCTGGAACGACCTGGCCGCCGCCCTGATGGAGGACTTCTCCGTCCTCTCGCGCCGGGACCGGAACCTCATCCGACGCGCCTTCCTCGGCCCGTACCGCAACGGCCGGCGGCTGTACGGCGTCTCGGACGCGGACGCGTTCGCCCGGACCGCGACCCAGCAGCTGCGCGCCGCCGCGGCCCGCTACCCCAACGCCCCGGAGGTGACCGGCCTGGTCGCCGAACTCCTGGACGGCAGCGCGGAGTTCGCCCGCCTCTGGGCCGCCCACGACGTGACCGACCGCCCCACCCTGTGCAAGACCTTCCAGCACCCCCTCGTCGGCCCCGTGTCCGTCAACTGCGACGTCCTGGACATCGCCGACCGGGACCAGCGGGTCTTCCTTTACACCGCCGCCCCCGGCTCACCGTCGGAAGAGGCACTGAGGCTGCTGTCGGTCGTTGGGACGCAGCGGATGGGGGTGGCGGGTTGAGGGGTCCCCGCCCCCTCAGTCGTTCTCGAAGATGTACATCCAGGCTTCGGACTCCGAGCCGGTGTCGTCGAGCATCCAGAGTTCGCCGCTGACGTGCTGGCGCAGGGCGTACTGCTCGTCGCTGTTGTCGACCGTCGCGGAGATGCGCAGGCCGGTCAGCCACTGGGCGGTCATGGCGAGGAAGTTCTCCAGGGAGGACGCCACCAGGGTGCCGTCGACCGGGTCGTCCTCGTCGCCCACCCGGAAGACCTCGCCGCCGGTTCCGTCCAGGACCACGTCGGCGCCCATCCAGCGGCCGAGGCGGAAGAACGGCCCCTCGGTTTCGGGGGCTTCGGCCGCGTCGTCCGGCCAGGTGAATGCGGTGAGGAAGGCGTCGTCGTCGGGGGTGAGGCGCAGGCCGCTCTCGTCGAAGGCGGGGATGCCGAGGCCGGTCAGCAGCTCGCGGGCGCCGTCCTCCTCCAAGCCCGCCGGAAGGTGGTCCTCCTTGACGGGGCGGAAGGCGGCCTCGCCCACTACGGCGCACAGGTCCGCCGGGCCGGGGGGTGTGGCGTGCTGCGGGGTGGTCGGGCCAGCCGCCGCGTACGGTCCGGTGAGCGGGGCGCGGCCGGGGGTGCCGGCCGTCTCCTCCCAGCCCTTGGCGGGGGACAGGGCGAAGAGGCCGCCGGGGCCGCCCAGAATGGCCAGTTCGCCCACGGTCAGCACCGGGGCGGAGAGCAGGCTCGGGTGTGCCATGTCGGTGCCGGGGACGGCGGCTTGGAGCGCGTCGAGAGTGGTGATCGCGGCACCGGTGCCCGACTCGTCCGGCAAGGTGAGGGCGGTGTGGGCGGCCTCCGGGACGACGGAGTCCTCCGGCCAGGGGCCGGCCAGCGGTTCGCCGGTGTGCGCGTCCCAGATGGTGACGTCCACCTCCGGTGTGCCGAGCGCGGCCACGGCGGGCCGGCCGTGCCAGCGGACCTCAGCCGTCTCGCCGACCACGCCCGGCGCCAGGAACGACGCGTGGAAACCGCCCGGCGGACGCCAGCGGGTCCATACTGCCTTCCACGGGAGGCGGATCCCCGAGGCGAGGAGTCCGGCCACGAAGTCGGCGTCGCCGCGGGCGGTCGCCATCAGGTGCAGCCAGGCGGCCCAGGCGGGCTGGGTGGCCGGGACCACCCCGTAGTCCCAGAGGTACGCGGCGTCCGCCGCGGCGCTGTTGCCGCCGATGCCGCCGTAGTGCGCGCAGCGCGCGGCGTCGAGCAGGGCCGTCTGCGGCAGATGGGCCACCAGCTCGCCCCGGGCGACGAGTTCGTCGAGGGTCTGAGCGGTCCACTTCTGCTCGTGGTCGGCCTGCGCCGCGTGCATGGCCAGCCCCGCGGCCGCGTACCTGCCGAGCGCGCCGCCCGCCGCCCAGCCGTCGGGGTGGGCGAGTTCGGGCGCGAGCGTTCGCAGCCAGGCCGTCATATGGCGGTTCACCCGGGTGACGGTTTCCGGGCCGGTCTCGCGCCGCAGCGACTCGGCCACCGCCTCGTCGACGAAGCCGACACCGCCGTCGCGCCGCTCCAGCCACCGGTCGTGCCCGGCCAGCACGGCCTGCAGCGCGTCCTCGGTGACCGGGCGGTCGTCGTCCGCGCGCAGGCCCGCCACGAGCGCCGCCCAGGCGCGCGGCGGCACCGTACGCGGCTCGGCGAGCGCCAGGGCCCGCACCTCGTCCGGCCAGGCCGGCGGGGCGGGCGCCGGGTCCGCTCCGGCCGGCTCCAGCCGGAGGCCGGCGTCGCCGGAGCGCAGCAGAGCGGGCGCGTCCACCTGGGCGATCACCTGAAGCCCGGTACGCGCGCACAGCGCCTTCAGCGTTCCGGTCAGCAGCCGCTCCGCCTCGTACGAACGACGGGTACGGCCCATCCGGTGCACCTGCGTGAGCAGCACCAGCCGCCGTTCCGGGAGGGCCCGCACCTCGGAGATCCACCGGCGGCCGCCGTACTGCCGGGACTCCACCCCCAGCGCCGCCAGCACCTCCCCGAGCAGCTCCTCCGCGGTGCGCTCCGTGGCATCGACCAGGACACTCGACGCGACCTGCGCGCCCACCTCCCGCAGCACCTGCCCGCCGTCCGCCGCACCCTCGCCGACCAGGCTCAGCCAGCCCCCCGGCGCCAGCGGGTCGGAGGTGTCCTGCCACCACCGCACCAGCCGATCGGCCGCCGCCCGCGCGGAAACGGTCTCCAGCTCCGGGGTGTTACTGCTCATCGCTGCGCTCCTCGACTACGGCTTCGGCAGCATATGCACCGCGTACGAGCTGACGACGGTCATGCCGCGGCAGATCGCGGCGGGGCGGGGGGCGAGAGCAGCCACGCCGCCGGGCCTCCGCTTGCGTGACCGTCGTGCACGGCGTGGGAACCGCGGGAGGTCAAGGCAGTTCCGTCACGCGGAACCAGCGGCCCGGGTGCGGGTCAGGAGGGCTTCAGGCCGGGCAGCTCCCAGCCGCCGGCGATCAGGTCGGATTCCAGGGAGCCGGAGAGAATGGCCTTCCAGGTGGCGCTGTCATCGACGATCGGGTCGACGTGGGCAGCCCACTTCCGTGCGCTGCGCTGCGCGTCACGTTCCTCGGCGGCGGTGGGGAAGGCACTGAGTTGGGCGGCCCGGCAGAGCCACAGCAGGGAGACGTACTGGCGGAGGCTGCCGGCGATGACCGGTTCAGTGGATCCGCCGGAGCGGCCGTCCTGGATGACCCGGCCGGTGGCGACGTCCAGGTAGGCGCCGGAGCCGATCCAGGTCCCGATGAGGAAGAAGGGGCCGTTGCTGTTCGGGGTGATCGCGGCCTCGGCGGGCCAGTCGGCGGGGGACAGGCCCGTTTCGTCGATCGCCGCCAGTGTCGCGAAGTAGAGCGGGCCGTACAGGGCGGGCAGGCCGGTGTCGGTGAGATAGCGGCGTGTGGTGTCATCGAGGCCGGTCGCAGGTCGTCGATGGCGAACAGGCCGCCGCGTCCGCCCAGTGCCCATCGGCCGGTATCCATGCGGCCATGGCAGAGCACGCTGCCGGGGAGGCGGAAGGGCGCGTGGGGATCGGCGGCGCCCACCGGCTCCTCCTCCGCGCGGACCCGGAACTCGCCACGGCCCTCGACGCTTTCGACCTCGCCCTCGTCGTCGAAGAACAGGTCGACCACGGCCGGCGTGCCGAGTTCCGTACCGTCGGCCGCACTCCAGACACGTTCGAGGACTCGCTCATCGCCGTCCGGGATGACGTATGCGCCGTCGTGGAATGCCGGGAGCACGCGTTGGCCGGCCACGGCTGTGGTGCCGCCGACCGTGCCGGATTCCAGGTGGTCGACGTTGCCGGCCTCACCGGGGAGCGGGCCGAACGCGGCGTACGGGCGCCGGCGCGACCAGGCCGTTCGCCAGGGCAGGGCGATTCCGGCGGTGGCCAGCCCTTCCGCCGCCGCCGTGTCGCCACGGTTGAGCGCGGCCCAGTGCAGCCAGGAGACCCATTCGCCCTGTTCCGAGGGCGCGATTCCCTCGGCTTCGAGGTAGCGGATGTCCGAGGCGACTCCGCCCTGGGGGACGCCGTGCTTCCACTGGCGGGCCAGCGCTTGCAGGAGTGCGTAGCGGGTGGAATGGGCGAGGGCCGGTGCGTGGGCGAGCAGGCCGGGCAATTCGGTGCCGGACAAGGCGGCGTGCAGGGCCACGGTCTGCGCGGCGTAGGAATGGACCGGGTCGGGCGCGGCGCTGTCGGTGAGGCGGCCGAGCAATTCCTCGGTGAGGGCGCGTTGCCCGTCCGCGGCCAAGGGGTGGGCGGCACGGATGAGGTGCTTGATTCCGTCGGCGCGAAAGCCCACCACCGTCTCTCGGGAGTCGTCCGCGGTGTGGCTTTCGAGTAGTTCGCCGGGGAGCGCATCGGAAAGTGCCGACAGTTCGGGGACGGTTGCGGAAATGCCCAGCGCCTGGGCGAGCAATGCCCATACCTGGAGGGGGACTTGACGGGTCTCCGCGGCGGCGAGGGCCCGCAGGGCGGGATGCGCGGTGAGCAGGCGATCGACCGGTTCTCCGGGCGTCGTCTCCGATTCCAGGAGGACGTCATTGCCGCGGGTGACGGCCACCCTTTCGCGGTCCGCGTCGGCTTCGACCACCACGCGTACGCGGCCGCCGCTCTGTACGCCGAGTTTTCCGGCCAGTACGACGCCCACGCGGAAGGGCTCGTCGGAACTGAACAGCGGGCCGGCCCATTGGGCATTCACCAGCAGGGCGATCGACTCCCCGCGGTGCCGGGCGAGGGTGTCGATGAGCGGATCGCGGCCTCGTGCGGCAGTCGCGTCCAGCCCGAGACCGTCGAGCGCGGCGGTGGCCACTTCGTCGGCGGTCCGGCCGCGGCAATCGATGGTGACGGCCGCCGGAAAGCGCTGCTGCACGTCGGCCAGGAGCCGCGTTTTCCCGGCTCCTGGCTGCCCCGCCACTTGCAGTACGAGGCCCTTCCGGCGTGGCTCCGCAAGCCATCCGGCGACCGTCTGAAGTGCCTCGGCATACCGCACGTGCTGAACTCTCCGATTCCTGGGCAGCAAATGGACCCGTCAGTATGAGGTCTCGGCGGATGCCGAGGTCGCTCCGGCGTACGACTATGCGGAGGTCACCTGCGTGGCCGCGTCGCACACTGCGTACGACCTGACGACGATCAGTCGCGGCAATCGCCGCGGGGCGGCAGGGGGAGCCGGCAGTCTTCCAGGTGCCGCATCCCCTCTGGGAGCTGTACCTCTCCGGGAACCGTGTGACTGACCGCGGCTCCTGTTGTCCTCACGAGGCCGCCCGCTACGGAGGGACGTGGCGGGCCGGGCGTCTTCCGGGGCCGACAGGCGAGGCGGCCGGGGGCTACTCGATGAACCATCCGTCGTACGAAGCCAGGTCCCACGTGGCGTCTTCGAAGGGATAGCCCTCCTCCAGAATCGTCTGCCACAGCGGACTGTCCGTGGCCTCGGGGTCGAGCTGTCGGCACCATGCGTGGAGGCCGTTCCTGGCGTCCTGACGGTCCAGGGGGCAGGGGAAGTGGGTTCTGCGGTACGCGTCGAACAGCCTTACCAGCGCGAAGAACTGCGGGAGGCTGCTGCCGGCGAGCAGTGAGTCCATGCCTCCGGTGCCATCACGCAGTACCTGCCCGGAGCCACCGTCCAGCAGCAGCCTCGCATGCATCCAGAAGCCGAGGTCGTAAAACGGGCCGTCGGTGGGCGCCACGGAGGACGAATCCTCCGGCCAGGGAACCTCCGCCAGGCCCTGGGAGGTGGGCGGGTCCGTGATCAGGTGCAGGAAGCCCGACACCACGGGCACTCCGACCGTGGTCAGAAATCGCCGCGCCGCCGCGTCGGTCACCCCAGCCGGTACCGTCTCGTCGGGCAGGTCGTGGCAGGCGCCCGGTCCGAACGTCTCCTCCAGCCACTCGCGGGTGACCACCTCACCGGCGCCGTGGCGCACCGCCGCCGCGGGCACTTCCGGCGTGTCCCAGGGCCCGGCAACGGAGTGGGTGGGGAGCAACGGCTCCGCATGCCACAGGGGCAGCCCCGCGAGGCTCTCCAAAGCCCCGGTGACGGCGAACAGCCCGCCCGAGCCCGCCAGCCACCAGGTACGCCCCACGCTGACCGCCTGGGTGACGGCGACCGGGCAGCGCGGCGGTATGGTCGGAGCCGACCCGTAAACCTCCCATCCGGTCTCCGCATGCCGGGCGAACACCACCGGCAGGTCCGACGGAATCCGGTCGTCGGCGCACCACTCCGCCTCTTCCAGCGGCTCGGGAACGGATTCCACCGGTCCGGCCGGGTCACCTGTGGTGGGCTCCCACTCCTGGCGGACGTACGCGTGGTCCGGATCGGCCGCCTTGTCGACGGTGGCATCCCGGCCGGTCACCAGGCGGGGACCGTCGTCATCGACCAGGAAGCCCAACTCGTCGATACGTCCTGCCTCGTCGGGGAGAGCGCCGAACACGCCGCCGCGCCGCCATCGTGACCAGAGAGTGCGCCACGGCAGGGCGACACCGGCGCCGAGGAGTTGCTCGGACAGTGCGTGACGGCGCGCGCTGAGCGCGGCGTGGTGCAGCCAGGCAACCCATTCGCCCTGGTCTTCGGGGTCGATCCCCTGCCCCTGGAGGAGCCGCACATCGGCCGCGACGCTCCCCTGCGGGACGCCCTCGGGGAAGGCCAGCGCCAGCGCGTCCCACAGGGCACGGGGGGCGCACTGCGCCAGGGTGAACCCGTCGTCCAGGACCTCGGTCAGTTCGCCGGCCAGCGCGGCGTACACGGGCAACGTCCTGGTCGCGTACCGGGCGACCGGGCCGCGTTCGGGCCATGGGCGGCCGTCCCGCGGCAGGGCCGAGCGGAGCGCCGTCGCGATGCGCGTGAACGAGTCCGTCGTGGCCTGCCGTTCCGAGCGGATGGCGTCCGCGACCGGGGGATCGAGGATGGCGACCCGCTCCTCGCCCTCACCGGTCACGCGCACCACGTCCGTCGGACCCGTCCGTTCCCGCAGTTCCGTGAGTGCCGAGGGGAGGTCGACACTGCCTCCCGGCCGGCCGACTGCGTGGCAGAGCAACTCCCATACAGGGAGGGGGGTTTCCGGGAGCTCGGACCAGGCGAGCGCGGTGAGGGCGCTCCATGTGTCCTCGCTCAGCCCGGACAGGAGCGAGGACAGGTCCCCGGTCGCGGCCCCCGTGCCGCTGGGGGAAATCTCGATGTCCCGGGGCCACGGAGTCCCCATGCGTGCCGTGTCCCACTCCATCACCAGCCGGATATCGGCGTTGTACGCGCCGGTCAGCGCGGCGGAAAGACTGTCGGCCACACGCTTGGGCTCGGTGGTGTGAAAGGTCTCACCCGCCCATTGGGCGTTGGCCAGGAAAATGACGTGCCGGCCGCGAGGGTCCTCATACAGCCGGGACTGGCCGCGGCGGTCGCCGAGCGGCGCCGGACCGGCCGAGGTTTCCTGCTGAATCCGCCGAGCCACCGATTCGGCCGGCATTCCACGGCAGTCAACGAACAGCGCGTCCGGGGTCCGGTCCGCAGCTTCTCTCAGCCAGTTGGTCTTTCCGCTGCCGAGGGCTCCCGTGACGACGATTCTGCGCCACTTCCCGTCCGGGCGGTCCAGCCAATGCCTGAGCACGGATTCGCCGGAACCATCATCTTCAGGCACGAGACGACACCCTTTCCGCGGAGATCATGAGCCGGTCATCTTAGGAGAGGTGTCCGCCGCGCGCCAAGTCACCCCACATGCGGCGGAGTCTATTGACATAGCCGCTCGATTCCCGTTTGAAGCCGGCCATGGCGAGCCTCCTCGCGTTCGTCACCCCTTGCCTTCCGCCGGCCGCCTCAACCATTTCATCGACGTTCTCGGGGTCACCCTGGCGGAATCCCGTGCCGTAATAGATTTTGACGTCGTCGTCCAGTTCCCTTTGCAGGTACTTGGAGCAGTTGTTTCCGGTGACGGGTCCGCACGGCTCGCGTTCCGTGTAGAGGGAGACAGGTTTGAGGGGTGGCTCGCCCCTTGCTGCACGCGCCTCGTTCACCGACTTCATGTAGTCGACCACATGCGGTTCGGAATGGATTCCTCCGCCCCATTGCGTGCCCATGGGGAGTGAGCTGTCAGAAATGTAACGATTCCCGTTGATGGACGGGTCGAAAACCTCGAGGCTGGCGAAATTCCTCCTCGACCAGTCGCCCTTATTCCGTTCCAGTAGCTGTTTGAAGTCGTCTGCGGTCATGTGATTCCGCAGAGCACCCTCGGACTGATTGAGCCGCTGAGTTGAATGGTAATAGGTTGCGGCGTTGTGGTGGCCCGTCGCCTCCATGTTGTCGGAGAGCCGCTGCAGGTTGTCCATGAACCGCTGCCGCTTTTCCGGTTGATTGTGGTAGCCGGGGTCGTGCACGGCTGGGTCGTGCCGGTTGTCCGCATGGGGATCGAGTGCGCCGACCGCATGCCCTCTGTGGAAGTCGAGAGAGAGCCGAGTGAGTGCTGCGACCACGGCTCCCTGCTGTCCTCTGGTGAGATTGGTGAAGTCGGACCCGAGGGTATCGACAAGGGTCTGCTTCGTAATCCCTTCGGGGTGGGCGGCCTGCGCGAAGAGCGAGGGCAGCAGCCCCTGCTCCCCCCACCGCTGGAGGCTGCCGTACACCGGCTCCAGGTCGACTGAGCGGACTTCGTGAGTGGTGCGCAGCTCAGCCTGGGCGGTTTCGGGCAACAGGCCGCGGTCGAGATGGTCGGCGGTCTGCGCGGCGTCCGGATCGGGGGCATGGTCCCGGGGCTCCCGATCCTCGTCCGTCGCGGACGGGTCGTGATCTTCACCGGCGGTGGGCTGGTCGTGGCTGCTGTCTTCCGTGCCGTTCGGGTCGTGCTGTGGCCCGTCCTCAGGGCGAGCGGCTTGTTCCTCTTCTGTCCTGGGCCGTTTCGTGTCCCCGTGCGCGGCCTCGTCGTCGCCCGGTCGTTTGGTTCCGGAGGGCTCGGACGGTGGGTTATGGGTGTCGGTGCCGGCGGGATGGCGTGGGGCGGGGGAGCTCTGGTGCTGCGGGTGGTTCTGGGGCTGTTGCTGCTGCGGATGGAGTCCCTGGGGCTGGTTCTGGGACTGCTGCGGGCCTGGCTGCTGGGTCTGGGGGTGCTGCTGCGGGTTCTGGTGCTGGCCCTGGCCCTGGTGTTGCCCCTGGCCCTGACCTTGGCCTTGGCCGTGCCCCTGGCTCTGCCCCTGCCCCTGCTGCTGGGTGGTCGCGGGGTCGAAGGGCTTGCGGTCGGCGTCCAGGGTCAGGTGCCAGACGCCGTCGGCGTGGGTGTGGATGGGCTGTTGGCTGATCTGGCCGGTCTGGCTGTCGACCCAGACGACCCGGCCGTTGTGGTTGACGGCGTTGAAGACGTGGGCGCCGCCGCCGGAGCCGTCGGGGTTCTTGGGCCAGGTGACGAGGACGGCGGCCGCCGAGCCGTGGCCGGACTGACGGAGTTCGTCGGCGATGTGCTGGTAGCTGTCCTGGGCGTTCTGGCCGGAGTGGCGGAAGTTGGTGCCGGCCCAGTTCTGGATGTTGTTGGTGCCGTCGCGCTCACCGCTGACCCGGTCCAGGCCGCCGTGGCCGTCGTTGTCGTAGGTACGGGGTGCCGAGACCTGCGGGTTGCCGTACCAGGACTCCATGAACGAGCGGGTGCAGTCGGCGCAGTTGTTGGAGCGGCCGGGAACGTTCGGGCCGCCGTCGTTCTGGAGCTGGGACCAGGGCTGGAAGGGGTCCGCATGACGCTGCGGGCTGCCGTCCGGATTGCGCGGGAACTGGTTCTCCAGCGCCTGCTGGTCGTGCGGGAACGGTGAATACAGGCCGCTGGGCTGGTGGTTGAGGCTCGCCCGGACGTCGCTGAGGCTCGGCCGCGGGGGGTTGTTGGGCGTCGCGGGCTGTTGCTGTGGGTGCGGCGGCTGCTGGTGCTGGGGCTGCTGGTTCTGGTTGTGGTGCTGGTTGTGGTGCTGTGTCGGCCCTTGGTGCTGTTGCTGTTGGCTTTGAGGCTGGTTCTGGTGCTGCGGGTTCTGTTGCTGTTGCTGCCGCGGGTGCTGCTGACTCGGCGGCTGCGACTGCGGCTGGTGGCTCTGGAGCGTCGGCTGCTGGTGCGGGTCCGGACGAGGCGGCTGCTGCGTCGGCTGTTGTTGCTGCTGCGGACCCTGTTGATTCGGGTCGTGCGGTTGCTGCTGCGGAGGACGCTGGGTGCTGTCCGGACGCGGGGTGTCCGGACGGGTGGCGTCGGGCCGGGGTGTGTCCGGACGCGGCGGGGCCTGGTCGGGGCGCTGCTGACGGGGGTCCGGGCGCCCGTTCTGGGGGTTGCGCGGGTCGTCCGGGCGGGTGGCGTCCGGCCGCGGGCGTGACTGGTCGGGACGTGACTGGTCCGGGCGCGACGCGTCGGGGCGTGGCGTGTCCGGGCGAGTGGTGTCGGGCCGGGGGGTGTCCGGGCGCTGGTTCTGGGGGTGTTGCTGGTCCGGCCGTACGGGCTGCGTCTGGTCCGGGCGGGAGCTCTGCTGGTCCGGACGCGCCTGCTCCGGGCGCGGGCCCTGCTGGTTCGGCTGCGACTGGTCCGGGCGCGGCCCCTGCTGGTTCTGCTGGGGTGCCTGGTTCTGATCCGGGCGGGGGCCGTCGAGGCGGGGGTTGTAGGGCGGCGGCTCCGGGCGGCGCTGTTGGGTGGCGTCGTGGATGATCTGGGAGCCGTCGGCGCGGCGGTTCGGGCCCGGGGCGGTGGTGTTGGGGCGCGGGCCGTCGAGGCGCGGGTTGTACGGCGGGGGTTCGGGGCGGCGCTGCTGGGTGACGTCGCGGATCGCCTGGGAACCGTCGGGGCGGCGGTTGGTGGGCCCGGGGGTGTTCCCGTTGGAGGGCGTGCCGCCGTGTGGGGCGCCTGAGTTGGGGGTGGCCGGGCCGCCCTGGGAGGGCACGGCGGTCGGCATACCCATCACCGGGCCGGAGGTCTGCGGGGTGTTCTGGGGGGACTGCTGGGGCGTGGACGGCGTGCCGGTGTCCGCCGTGTGCGCGGTCGGCGCGGGAGCGGTCAGCGTGTCGGCGGACTGCGTGGTGACCGTGGTGTCGTCGTCCTCGCGGACGTGCGGCATCGGGTCGCCGGGGGCCGGGTCCCGCTGTCCGACGGGCGGGCCGGACGAGCCGGAGTGCTGTATCGGAGCACCCTGGGAGGGCACGCCCACGTGGGGTGTGGAGGGGCGTCCGCCGCCGGTGCCGCTCTGGGAGTTGTCGCCGTTGGAGGAGCCGTTGCTGCTGTTGTCGCCGTGGGATGCGGCGCCGTCGCCGGGCGGATTCCCGGATACCGGGTCGGGGGAGGGCGACGACTGCTGCGGGGACTGCTGCGGCGACTGTGCCGCGTCCGGGTGGGAAGGGCCGTCCGGGGAGGGCGAGTTGGACCGGGGCGAGCCCTGGTCCGGGGACGGGCCGGAGTCGGGCGATGGGGACGGGCCGGGGGACGGGGCCGACCCCGAGTCGGGGTTCGGGCCGGTGTCCGGGTGGGCGGAGGGGCCAGGTGTCGGCTGGGTGCTGCCGGAGTCCGCGTGCGGGCGTGCCGAGTCCGGGGTGTTGTCGGGGGCCGGCTGGGTGCTGACCGAGTCCGGGCGGGCGGAGTCGGGGGTGTTGGTGTCGGGAGTCGGCTGGGTGCTGATGGCGTCCGGGCGTGCGCCTTCAGGGGTGTTGTCCGACGTGTTGTCCGGGGTGGGGCCGCCCGAGTCGGGGGTGGGCCCCGCGTCCGGGGTGGGGGAGTTCCCGTACGGGTTGTGGTTGTTGCCGCCCGTGTAGCCCTCGTCGAAGGCGGTGCGCTGGTCCGGGGGCGGCAGGGGCTGGGACTCGGGGGTGGCGCGGTTGCCGTCCGGGCCCCGGGCGCCGCTGTCGGAGGTGGTGGCGGGACCGCTGTCTGATCCGCTGTCGGAACCGCTGTTCGGGGATGTGTCGCCCGGGCGGGGGGAGTGCGAAGGGCCGCCGGAGTCGGAGCCGTTGCCCTGCCCGTTCCCGTCCGACCCGGACCCGGACCCCGACCCGGACGCATTGTCCGTACCGGTCCCGCCGCTGTCGGAACCGGACCCACTGCCGGCACCGGAGTCACTTCCCGACCCCGACCCGGCCCCTGACCCGTTCCCGTCCGACCCGGACCCCGAGCCGCTTCCGGACCCCGCCCCGCTGTCGGACCCCGAGCCGCTGCCGGATCCTCCGCCGTCACCACTGCTGTTGCCGGACCCGCTGCCGGAACCCGTGGACTCGCTGCCGCCCCCGTCGTTCCCGCTGCTGTCCTCGCTGCCGTCCTCGCTCCCGCCCCGTCCGGCGGCGTGCTCCAGGCCGTTGCGGGCGTGATGGCCCGCTCGGCTGCCCGCACCGTCGCGCAGGGACTCGGCGAAGGTCTGGCCGGAGTTCTTGAGCGCCTCCACGCCCGCCTCGGCGCCGGTCTTGGCGCTGCGGCCGACGTCGAAGCCGTTCTGCGCCCCGAAGTGCATGTTCATGCCCTGCGCGATGGCGTCGGAGACCATCGCCTCCAGCGCCGAGACGGCCGGCTCCTTGACCGTCTCGACGATCGCCTCGACCAGCGCCTCACGCGCTTCCTTCAGGATGCGGCGCACGATCAGCCGGGTGGCCTGGGTGGCCGCGGCCGCGCCGATTTCGGACAGGCCGAAGGTGAAGGGCGCGGCCGCTTGAGCCGCGATGATCTCTGCCGCGAGGATCGCCAACTGGGCGATCACCGCGGCTTTCATCCCGATGATGACCCCGGAGCCGGCGTCCAGCGCGAACGCGATGAGTTCGGCGGCGCTACGGGCGTCGTCGAGGTATCCGGAGCCGTTGCCGGAGTACTTCTCCCAGGTCTTGCTGAAGCCGTCAATGCTGTCGCCGGAGTTGGCCGACAACACATTGCCCGCCGCGGTGATGCCCTCGGACTGCAGCTGCTCGACCGCTTTCGCGAACTCCCGCCACTGGGTGGCGGAGTCGTTCATCTTGTCCTCGTCGCCCGTCGGCCAGTCGTAGCCGAGCATCTCGAGTACCCACTCGAGCCAGTCAGGAAGCATGAGCGACATGGCGGCAATCCCCCGAAAAACGGTAAAGCTTGATCACGAAAGTCGCGACGCGGATGAGGTGATGAAGCGTCAGACGTGGGGCGACTTGAGGGCGACGATCTGCTGGCCCTCCGCCTCGGCGTTGGCGATGTGCTGCTTCATCAGGGAGTCGTTGAAGTCCTCGTCGGCCTGGTGGTTCTCGCCCATGGTGTTCAGGGCGCCGCCGATCTCCTGGAGCTTGGCGGCCAGATGTCCCATGGACTCGTACATGCCGTCGCGCAGGCCCTCGTAGACCACGCCGAACTTCTCGCCGATCTCGTCATCGCCCCACGGCGGAGTGTCCTTGCCCTCCAGCCCGGTCAGCGCGCTCTTCAGCTTCGTCACCGCGCTCTGATAGCGCCGGCCGACGCTGGTGAAGTCCTTGCCGCCGGACTTCAGTGACGGAATGTCGGCCTGTAGCCCATCTCCTGCCATGGCGTCCCCCGTTCCCTGGAAGCGTCGTCGTGACCGCACAACATTCAACGAGTCTAGTGGGGTATGCCCGTACCGCCTCAAGGAGTGCGCTGTCACAAGGGTGTCACTGATGGAGGGGGCGCGTATCGCCGGGTGGGTCGGGGCGGGGGGTACGTCAGGGGGTGCGGCATGCGCCCGGTTTGGCCGTACGGCCCCGGCGGAACGAACCCGGTCGTGCGGGAGCCGGGGTGGAACATCAGGCCCGGGAGGCATCAGGCCCGCGGGCCGTCAGGTCCGTGAGGCGTCCCGGTCGAGGGAGCGGAGGGCGAACCACAGCTCCATACGGACGTCGGGGTCGTCCAGGTCGGTGTCGAGGAGGCCGGCGATACGGGTGATGCGCTGGCGGACGGTGTTGCGGTGGATGCCGAGGGCGGTGGCGGTGCGGTCCCAACTGCCGTGCAGAGAGAGCCAGTTGTGGAGGGTGGCGAGGAGGGGTGGGGAGTCGGTCAGCGGGGCGAGCAGGGCCTGGGCGTGCTGGCGGGCATCCGTGGGGGCGACGAGGGAGGTGATGCTGTGGGGTCCGGGGGTGCGATGGCGTACGAGTGCGGTGCGGCCGGCCAGGGCCCGGCGCAGGGCGGCGGCGGCATGCCGGTCGGCGGTCGCGAGCTCGGCGACCGGGGTGGGTTCGCTGACGCCGAGTGTCCAGCCGGGGTGTGCGGTGACCTCCTGGTCGGCGGGGAGCAGGGCGCGGAGGGCGGGGGCGGCGCCGGGGACGGCGGCCGCCTCGGCGCGGGCCCTCGACTCGGTGGCGGGGTGCGCCCCCGCGGGGACTTCGGCAGCCGCACCCGGGGCGACGAGGGAGGTGCCGAGTGCGGTGGCCAGTGAGGCCGTCGACTCCGTGGTGTCCCGGCGGCGTTCGGCGTGTACGACGGTCCAGAGGGGCGCGCCCAGGAGCGGGGCGACGTCGGCGGGGCGGGCGCCGAGGAGCAGCCGGACCAGGGCCGCGGAGTGCTCGGCGGCGGCCGGGCCGCGGGCGGTGGCGGTGGCGGTGATCAGGGCGAGGAGTACCGCGGCGACGCCCGCGATGGCATGCGCGGGCGGGTCGTGTGGGTCGGCGGCGACGACCAGGGCGAGCGCCTGGCGGCCGGGGCCGCGGCTCGTCAGGGCGTAGGCGGACAGCGAGGTGCCGGGGAGCGTGTCGGTGGCGGAGGACGGTCCGCCCGCGCCGAGGACCCGGGCGAGACGCCCGGCCGCGGCCCGGACGGGACCGTCGGGGCGGGGGCCGGCGGTGCCGTGTTCCGCGCCGTCCGGGGCGAGCAGCGCGGTCCAGCCGTGCACATGGCGGGCGAGGGCGCGCAGTACGGCGGACGCCGGCTCGGGGCGGGCGGCGGCCGCGGCCAAGGCGCGCTGGGCCTCGCTGAGCCGGGTCAGCTCGCGGTGTCTGGCCTCCGTCACGGCCTGCCATACAGCGCTCTCCACGGCGGTGAACGGGGTGCCCACCGGGACCTCGACGAGCGGCAGCCCGTGCCGGTCGCAGGCCGCCACCAGGGCGGCGGGCACGGTGTCGTGCACCGGCGCGATCCCGAAGCCGAGGGCGGCGGCACCGGCCGCGACGGTACGGGCGACGTAGCCGTCGAGATAGGCGTCGAGGGCGGCGGGTGGGGGCGTCGCCGCGTCCGCCCGGCCCCGCACCTCCGCCAGATGCATCCCCGCCGTCAGCAGCATCTCGCCGCCCAGGAGGTACGGGACCGGGTCGGCCATCTCGGAGGTGTGGACCCAGTGGATGGCGACGCCCTCGCGCGGGCCGGCGAGCTGGCGCAGGCCCAGGTCCGTACGGGCGAGGAGGGCCGCCAGTGGTACCGGCGGGGTGGACGGCGGGGGCATCGGGTGCGGCATGTGCGGACCCTCCACATCGGGGGGCGGTGAGTGGAGGAAACGTACACTTCAGCGTCGTCCGGCCGCCTCCTAGGGTCAACCCCCGGGACGCGGCGCTTGGACGGGACCCCCGCTCGCCAAGCGCCCGCCGTCCCCCCCGTGCCCCACACCCCCCGCGCTTTTCCCCCTCCCCCCTCGGCGCAGCTGGAAGGGATGGCCCATGGCTGTCGACTATGCGGTGATCGTGCTCTATCTGGCCGGAATGCTCGCCATGGGCTGGTGGGGGATGCGCCGCGCCAAATCGAAGAGCGACTTCCTGGTCGCGGGCCGCCGCCTCGGCCCCGCGATGTACTCCGGAACGATGGCGGCGATCGTGCTCGGCGGCGCCTCCACCATCGGCGGCGTGGGCCTCGGCTACCAATACGGTCTCTCCGGTGCCTGGATGGTCTTCACCATCGGCCTCGGGCTGCTCGCGCTGAGCGTTTTCTTCTCGGCCCGGATCGCCCGGCTGAAGGTCTACACCGTCTCCGAGATGCTGGACCTGCGCTACGGCGGCTCCGCCGGGATCATCTCCGGCGCCGTCATGTGGGCGTACACCCTGATGCTGGCGGTGACCTCGACGATCGCCTACGCGACCATCTTCGATGTGCTCTTCGGCCTGGACCGGTCGCTCTCGATCATCCTCGGCGGAGTCATCGTCGTCGCGTACTCGACGCTCGGCGGGATGTGGTCGATCACCCTCACCGACATGGTCCAGTTCGTCGTCAAGACGATCGGGGTGCTGCTGCTCCTGCTGCCCATCGCGGTCATCAAGGCGGGCGGCTTCGCCGAGATGAAGGCGCAGCTGCCGGACGACTACTTCGCGCCCCTGGGCATCGGCGGGCAGACGGTCTTCACCTACGTACTGATCTATTCGTTCGGCATGCTGATCGGGCAGGACATCTGGCAGCGGGTGTTCACCGCGCGCAGCGACAAGGTGGCGCGGCTGGGCGGCACCGCGGCCGGTACGTACTGTCTGGCCTACGCCCTGGCCGGTGCGGTCATCGGCACCGCCGCCAAGGTGCTCTACCCGCATCTGGGCAGCCCGGACGACGCCTTCGCCACGATCGTCCGGGACGCGCTGCCGGTGGGTGTGCGCGGGCTGGTGCTGGCGGCGGCGCTGTCCGCGGTGATGTCCACGTCCTCGGGCGCGCTGATCGCCTGTGCCACGGTCGCCCACAACGACATCTGGGCGCGGGTGAAGGGCGTCGTCGCGGTGCGCCGGAAGTCGCATGGGGGAGACTCCGGCGACAGCGGCCGGTCCCCGTCGGCGGACCGGGCCGGGGAACGCGCCGAGGCGCCGGACGAGGTGCGCGGCAACCGCGCGTTCATCCTCCTCATGGGCCTCGCGGTCATCGTCATCGCACTCGCGCTCAACAATGTCGTCGAGGCGCTCACCCTCGCCTACAACGTCCTCGTCGGCGGGCTGCTGGTGCCCATCCTCGGCGGCCTGTTGTGGAAGCGCGGCACCGCCGCCGGCGCACTGGCCTCGGTCGCGGTCGGCGGCCTGACCGTCATCGGCCTGATGGTCTCGCTCGGCGTCCTCGCCAACGAGCCGATCTATTACGGGCTGCTCGCCTCGCTCGTGGCCTATGTGGGCGTCAGCCTGGCCACCCCGCCCACGGACGCGGCGGTGTTGGCCGCCTGGCGGGCGCGGCTGGCCGGGCGGACGGGGGAGGGCCCGGACGACGGTTCGGACAGCGGTCCGGCCGGGGGAGCGGCACCGGTGAGCACGTCCGCCTCAGGCGGGGCCTGACCCCGGCCCGTCCCGGCACCCGCCGCCCCCTCCACCCCTCCATCCGCCCCGCCAGGAAGGCACCCCGCACCCATGAGCACCACCCACCCCACCGCCACGCGGCACCGGCGCAACGGCGGTGACCTGGTCGTCGAGTCGCTGGCCGCGCTCGGCGCGCGTACCGTCTTCGGGCTGCCGGGACAGCATGCGCTCGGGGTGTTCGACGCGCTGCGCCGCTCCGCCCTGCGCTACGTGGGGCTGCGGGTGGAGAACAACGCGGGCTTCGCCGCCGATGCGTACGCCAGGGCCACGCACGGGGTCGCGCCGCTGCTGGTCTCCACCGGGCCCGGTGCGCTGATGACGCTGGCCGCGCTCCAGGAGGCGG
>Ga0207426_1000975_pt1 | contig 28256 bp, 24 predicted proteins | sample AraplaMF_Cvi_mMS_FD_184265 | JGI IMG/M metagenome (GOLD analysis project Ga0207426, IMG submission 184265) | Arabidopsis root microbial communities from the University of North Carolina, USA - plate scrape MF_Cvi_mMS (SPAdes) (version 2) | ecosystem: Host-associated > Plants > Roots > Endosphere... | reverse complement strand
TTGGAGCCGGTGGCCTCAGGGTCGGACGGGCCCTGGGGGCTCTGCGTCGGTGCCATCGGTCCTCGCCGTCGAATCGATCCGCATGAGAGCGGTAAGGTCATCGGTCTTCGCTAGAGCACGCTACAGGCTCCGCGGCACTCGCCGGTCCGTCGTGGACCGGCCATCAAACCCGGCGGAAGCGAAATGCCGCAAGCTCACCTGGGGTAATGGGACGCACAAAAGTCTCCTGGCCGTGACGGGATCTTGCACATCTGGTCACGGAACGGGCACACAGCTTGACGTGTCCGGGGCCTGGGGCAGACTTGGCTGCGGAATTCCAGATTTTGATCGCTATACATACGAGTATGGCGCCTAGGGGGAAGCGGAACGATGAGCCAGGACGGCGCTCAGGGCCAATTCGAGGGCCGTTCGGTCGGCGGTGGACGTTACCAGCTTCGTGATCTTCTGGGCGCCGGCGGCATGGCCTCCGTGCACCTCGCCTACGACAGCGTGCTGGATCGCGAGGTCGCGATCAAGACCCTGCACACCGAGCTCGGCCGCGAGCAGGCGTTCCGTGAGCGCTTCCGGCGCGAGGCCCAGTCCGTGGCGAAACTCACGCACACGAACATCGTCTCGGTCTACGACACCGGCGAGGACGAGCTCGACGGCGGCATGGTGCCGTACATCGTCATGGAGTACGTCGCCGGCCAGCCGCTGCGCTCCGATCTGGACAACGACATCGCCCGGCATGGCGCGATGCCGACGGAAAAAGCCTTGAAGATCACGGCCGATGTGCTGGCCGCGCTCGAGGTCAGCCATGAGATGGGCCTGGTCCACCGGGACATCAAGCCCGGCAACGTCATGCTGAACAAGCGGGGCGTCGTCAAGGTCATGGACTTCGGCATCGCCCGCGCCATGCAGTCCGGCGTGACGTCCATGACCCAGACCGGCATGGTCGTCGGCACGCCGCAGTACCTCTCGCCCGAGCAGGCCCTCGGCCGCGCTGTGGACGCCCGCTCCGACCTCTACTCCGTCGGCATCATGCTCTTCGAGCTGCTGACCGGCCAGCTGCCGTTCGACGCGGACTCCCCGCTCGCCATCGCCTACGCCCACGTCCAGGAAGAGCCCCCGGTCCCGTCGAGCATCAACAGCTCGCTGCCGCCGGCCGTGGACGCGCTGGTGGCGCGTGCGCTGAAGAAGAACCCCAACGAGCGCTTCCCCACCTCCGAGGCGATGCGGGACGAGTGCCTGCGGATCGTCGGATCCGGGCAGTCCGGTGCGACGCCTCTGATCATCGGGGAAGGCCCGCGGGCGCGCACCAGCGGCTCGTCGGTCTCCTCCGCGGTGTTCCCCACCGCCTCCGGCAACCTGCAGACCCCGGTGCCGCCGAACGTGCAGCAGCCGTACCAGCCGACCCAGGCGGCCGGGTTCGGCCCGTCGACGCCCCCGCCGCCGAACAACACCTACCCGACGCCCGCTCCGGGGCCCGTGCCCGGGCCTGTGCCGGGGCCGGCGCCCTTCAACTCGGGTGGCTACCAGCCGCCCCCGCCGGCGTACACCCCGCCGCCCGTGACGGCCTCGATGGCGTCGACCGGCGGTCCCCGGCGGAAGAGCAACACCGCCGTGATCGTCGTCTCGGCGATAGTCGGCGTGATCGTGGTGACCGCGATCGCGATCGGCATCGGCCTGAGCGCCGGCTCCAGCGACGACGAGGGCGGTGACCTCAGCCCGACGTCGGCGTACTCCGACTCCACGTCGGCGTCGCCCACCGAGAGCGTCCGGCCCGAGGACAAGACCGCGACGATCCTGGCGTCCGAGTGCACCAACCCGACCAAGAGCTTCAGCGAAAAGGGCAAGGTCCTCATGCCTTCTTTCCGCTTCAAGAACCTGGAGTCGGTGAAGAAGTGCATCGCGGCCGCCGGCTGGAAGTACAAGATCGTCGGCCAGGAGGACAGCGCGATCTGGGGCAAGAACACCGTCACGAGTCAGACGCCGGCCGGCGTCAGCTGGTGGTACCCGAGCAAGGACACCACCATCGAGCTGACGATTTCGACCGGTCGTAGCGGCTGACGGCAGCGGGCCCACCCGGGCCACCGTGAACAGCGGAGGGGCCGGCACGCGGAATGCGTGCCGGCCCCTTCTTTCTGCGTCTGTCTGTTCCGTAGGTGGTGCGGCGGCTCGACCGTGACGGTCCTGGGACAGCGGGAGAAAAGACCCGGGTGAGAGGTAAGGGACCGGGTCAGAGGTACGGCCCCGAACGGGCGCCGCCCTGGCCGGGCTTGCCCTCCTCGCCCTCCATCGGCATGGCGCCGGGCGGCAGTGCACGCCGCATCGACTCCAGCTGCGCGCGGGCGGCCATCTGCTGGGCGAAGAGTGCGGTCTGGATACCGTGGAAGAGGCCCTCCAGCCAGCCCACCAGCTGCGCCTGGGCGATCCGCAGCTCGGCATCCGTCGGCACCGATTCCTCGGTGAACGGCAGCGACAGCCGCTCCAGCTCCTCGACCAGCTCGGGCGCCAAGCCGTCCTCCAGCTCCTTGACCGAGCTGGAGTGGATCTCCTTCAGCCGGACCCGGCTCGCCTCGTCCAGAGGAGCGGACTTCACCTCTTCCAGCAACTGCTTGATCATGCTGCCGATGCGCATGACCTTCGCAGGCTGTTCGACCATGTCCGTCACGGGTGTCTCACGGGACTCGTCGCCGTCGTCCCCGCCACCGGAGCCGGTACCGCCGAGCGCCATGCCGTCCGGGCCGACCACCAGGACGTGCGGATTCTCCTGCGACCGTTCATTCATCGGCATATCCATGCCGCCATTCTCTCGTACGAGGGGTTATGAAAGGTGGTGCCCCTGAGAGAAGGTGATCCACCCTTCTGGGCGGACCGGCTGCCGTCGTTTCACGTGAAACGACGGATTCCCACCGTTTCACGTGAAACCAGCGACCTCAGCTCCGGCGCAGCCGAAGGGCGAAGAAGGCCAGCCCCAGGCCGGTGAGCGCGAGACCGGCGCCCAACGGAAGGACCCGCTCGACCGGTGCGCCCGGGGATTCCAGGGCGTAGGGACTGGCCGTAGCGGCCGCGTCGCCATCCGTGCTGTCCGGCCCGGAGCGCGTGCCCTTGTCCGGCGCGGCAGGGGTCGGGAGCGGCGGCAGCGCCTCGTAGGGGTGCTGAGTGAGCCGGTCCGCGACGTCGAAGCGACCCGAGGAGGACGACCGCGCCGGGCTCTCCCCTGTCGCGGGTGTTGCGGGCGCCGAGGGCCTGTGGTGCTTCGGCGCCGGGGTGCGGCGGCCGGGACGCTGGTACGCACGGTCGGCGTCGGGAGAGCTCGCCCCTGCGGACGGCCCGTGATGGCCGCGCCGCGGGAAATCCACGCTGCCGTAGTCGGACCCCGGGAGGGGGTAGGGCGGACCGGCCGGCCCGATGAAGGCAGGGCCGAACGGGTGATGCGGGCGCTGGTGCCACCGCCCGTGCACGCGAGGGCCACCGAAGTGGCGCGAGGGCCGGTGCGGGAAGTCCGGGAAGGCCTCCGGCATACCGGCGAAGCGAGGCGGCAGCTCGGGGAAGCGCGCCGGGGCGCCCGGGTGGCCGTGGCGGCCGTGGTGCCTCCGGCGCCCGTCGCCGCCCCGGACGTCGACCGGACGACGGTCGCCTGCGAAGTCGTCGGTCCCGTCACCGTCGAACGCGTAGTCCTCGGCCCCGGCTTCCTCCTGCACAAAGTCGTCCTCGGGCTGATCGCCCGGGTGGACGAAATGCGGGGGACGGTCGGAAGGTGCCCGCCGGTCCGCCGCCGCCGCTGAGGTCGCCCCTATCGGCACGGGCAGGACGACGGCGGCCACCAACAGACCGGTGGCAATGCGCGAACGGAAACCTGGAGCGACCACAGTGCCCCTCCCGTGCCGAGCCGTCGAGTGACCACCCCAGCGTCACATGCGATGAGATTCATGGCATCTCGGACATATCAGGCGGGTTACCTGACGCAACGCGGGAGGGCGGCCGCGGACGGCACGGGCTACGGGAGCGGCCTGGCGGGCCTGTTCAGACCGTCAGCACGACCTTGCCGACGTGCGCACTGTCGTCCACGACACGGTGCGCCTCGGCGGCCTCGGACATCGGGAGCGTACGGTCCACGATCGGCCGCACCTGGCCGTTGCCGATCAGCGGCCAGACGTGCTCCCGTACGGCGGCGACGATGGCCGCCTTCTCGTTCAGCGGGCGGGCGCGCAGCCCGGCACCGGTGATCGCGGCGCGCTTCGCCATCAGCGCGGCGAGGTTCACCTCCGCCTTCACCCCGCCCTGCAGCCCGATGATGGCCAGCCGCCCGCTGACCGCCAGCGCCTTGATGTTCCGCTGCAGGTACTTCGCGCCGATGATGTCGAGGATGACGTCCGCGCCCTTGCCGTCGGTGGCCTTGCGGATCTCCTGGACGAAGTCCTGCTCGCGGTAGTCGATGAGAATGTCCGCGCCCAGCTCGGCACAGCGGGCCAGCTTGTCGGGGCCGCCCGCGGTGACCGCGACCCGCGCACCGACCGCCTTGGCGAGCTGGATGGCCATGGTGCCGATGCCGCTGGCACCGCCGTGGACCAGTACCGTCTCACCGGGCCGCAGATGCGCGATCATGAAGACGTTCGACCAGACCGTGCAGGTCACCTCGGGCAGCGCGGCGGCCGAGACCAGATCCAGACCGCTGGGCACCGGCAGGACCTGCCCCGCCGGGACGGCGACCTTCTCCGCATAGCCGCCGCCCGCCAGCAGCGCGCACACCTCGTCACCGACGGCCCAGCCGTGCACGCCGGGACCGACCTCGGCGATCCGCCCCGCGCACTCCAGCCCCGGGTAGAGGGAGGACCCGGGCGGCGGGTCGTAGAAGCCCTGGCGCTGGAGCAGGTCGGCGCGGTTCACGGCACTGGCCACGACCTCGATCAGGACCTCGCCCTCGGCGGGCTGCGGATCGGGCACATCCGCCCAGACAAGTGCTTCGGGTCCACCGGGCTCCGGGATAGTGATCGCTCGCATGGGCGCGAGGCTACTCGTCGTCCGCGCCCGGAGCGACGGTGCGGGGTCCCTCGGCCACCGCCCGGTCGGCCACCGGCTCCCGGATGAAGTGCGGTTATGCCTCGGGGCCGGTGCCCGGACGGCCCCGGTGCGGCCGGCGGGCGGCGCCTCGGCGAGGTGCCCGGGCAGGCCTCGGTGCGGCGGTGCGGGGGCCGGCCGGGGCGCGGCGCCCGGACCGCGGCAACGGCGCCCAGGCAGGGCCCGTGCCCGGCTCCCCGGTACGACTTGCCACTCCACCGGGTGAGCACCCCGGCATCGGCCCACGGCCGCCCCGCCGGCGCCGATATCAACGCCCCATGATCAAGAAGACGGTCCGCCCCTTCGCCGATGCAGCGGAGTCCTGCCACCGGCCGCCGACTCCCGCCGCGGCCACGCCCGCCCGGGTGCCGCGATCCCGGAGCATGGGAGGCATGACTCCTTCACCGACCCCCGCCGCTCCGGCCGTTCCGGGAGCGCCGACCGGATGAGCGACGAGCAGCAACCGCGCCGCAGGACCGGCCGATTCGTCACCCTCCGCTCTCTTTGGTCCCGCACCCGGACCGAGGCCAAGGACGACACCGAGGCCGGCCGCTCCATCGTCATGCCCGCCCAGGACATGGCGCCGCCCCTCCAACAGGTCCTGCGACGGCTGATGATGGCGCTCGGCGTCCTGGCCCTCACGACGCTGATCGTCTGGGTCGACCGCGACGGATACCGCGACAACGCCCACCGCACCGTCGATCTCCTCGGCGCGGCCTACTACGCGACGGTCACCCTCTCGACCACCGGCTACGGCGACATCACCCCGGTCAGCGACAGCGCACGGCTGACGAACATCCTGGTCATCACGCCGCTCCGCGTACTGTTCCTGATCATCCTGGTCGGCACCACGCTCGAAGTCCTCACCGCGCGCACCCGGCACCAGGTGCGCATCCACCGTTGGAGGTCCCGCATGCGAGATCACACCGTCGTCATCGGGTACGGGACGAAGGGCCGGCACAGCATCGAGACCCTGATCGGTCAGGGCGTGCCGAAGGAGAAGATCGTCGTCGTCGATCCGCAGAAGGCCGCCGTGGACGCCGCGAGCAGTGACGGCTTCGTGGGCGTGCACGGTGACGCGACCCGTTCCGACACCCTGACCAGGGCCGAGTTGCAGCGTGCCGCGCGCGTCGTCGTGGCCACCCAGCGCGACGACACCGCGGCCCTGGTCACGCTGACGGCACGGCAGCTCAACAAGCACGCCTCCCTCGTGGTGGCGGTCCGGGAGGACGAGAACGTACCGCTGCTCAAGCAGAGCGGCGCCGACCTGGTCATCACGAGTTCCAGCGCCGCGGGCCGGCTGCTCGGTATGTCCATGGCCAGCCCGTACGTCGGCACGGTGCTGGAGGATCTGCTGACCTACGGCAGCGGGCTGGATCTGGACGAACGGCCGGTGACGAAGAGCGAGGCGGGCCGCTCCCCCCGTGAGCTCGACGACCTGGTGGTGGCCGTCGTACGGGGACACCGGGTGCTGAATTTCGGCGACCCGCAGGCCGCGACGCTCGAACTCACCGACCGCGTCATCACCATCAGCCAGGCGGTGCCGAGCGCCTGACGCCGTCGCGGCCGAGGCCGCGACGGGGACAGGGGCCCTGCGGACGCCGAGCATCCGCCTGCGGGCGAGGCGACGGCGGGCGAGGCGACGGCGAAGGGCCGGCGGCGGGCCAAGCAGCGGCCGGACCCCCGGTCCTACGCGCCCCCGGGGGCGGTCCAGCCCGTCGACGAGCCCGGTGACCAGCCTGCCGACAGGCCGGCCGCCCAGGGAAGTTCCAGGAGTTCGATCTCGGTGCCGCGCTCCGCGCCACCGGGCGGGACGACGGCCAGCGCATCGGCGGAGGCGATGCCGCGCAGCATGGCGGGGCCGTGGAAGTGCAGCGGCATCGCCATCAGGCCGTGCCGATCGTCCTCGCGGTAGGCCACCGGAACGAGCCGGGTGTCCTGCGGATGCCCGTGGACGGGGGCGGCCAGCGGCGCATGGAACGGCGCGGCGGGCCGTCGGGCGGCGAGCGTACGGAGCAGCGGTTCGGCGAGCGTGACCAGGCCGGAGACGGCGGCGAGCGGGTTGCCGGGCAGGCCGACGAGGTGCCGGTGCGGGGCCAGGCGGGCGAGCAGCATGGGGTGCCCGGGGCGCACCGCGACGCCGTCGACCAGCACCTCTGCCCCCAGCCTGCGCAGGGTGGGGTGCACATGGTCGACGGGGCCCGACGCGGTGCCGCCGGTGGTGATCACCACGTCGGCGGTGGACCGGTCGACGGCGGCGAACAGCGTGTCGGCGTCGTCGGCGAGATGGCGCGGCGCGGCCGCTTCGATGCCCAGCGCATGCAGCCACGGAGCGAGCATCGGGCCGAGCGCGTCCCGGATACGACCCTCCCTGGGCGGGCCCTGGTCCAGCAACTCATCGCCCAGTACGAGGACTTCGGCGCGCGGCCTGGGGTAAGCGGTCAGCTCGTCGCAACCGGCCGCGGCCGCCAGACCGAGTACGGCGGGCGTCACCAGGGCACCGACGGGCAGCAGCTGGTCGCCGCGCCGGCACTCCTGGCCCCGCGGGCGGATGTCCTGGCCGGGCGGCGCGGGCCGCGGTGCGTACAGCCGCCGCTCGCCGTCGCTCAGCTCACGGACCTCGCCGTGCTCGCTGCGGAGCACGGCGGTGGCGCCGGACGGCACCCGCGCACCCGTGGCGATCGGGATCGCATGGCCGTCGCGGAGCGTCTCGGCGGGGGTGTGACCGGCGAGGATGCCGGGAGGGGCGCCGGATGCGGCCGTGCCGGCGGGGTGGTCGAGGCGCCAGGGGCCGGGGCCGGAGACCGCCCAGCCGTCCATCGCGGAGGTGTCGAACGACGGCAGGTCGGTGAGCGCGACGAGCGGCGCCGCGAGCGTACGGCCGAGCGCGTCGCCGAGCACCGAGGTCCCTGGCTCGGGCGGACCGGATACGGCGCGCTCGGCGATCTCCCGGGCGGAGTGCCAGGGGAGGGCGCCCGGACCGGCCTCGGGGCGGTGGGCGTGGCCGGGGTCGGGGCCGGTGGGTGCCGAGAGGCCGTGGGGGCCGGACGGCTCGGGTGAGCCGGAGGGCTCGGGTGAGCCGGAGGGCTCGGAAGGGCGGGAGGAGTCTGGGGAACCGGAGGAACTTGGGGAACCGGAGGCGCTGGAGGAGCTGTTCCCGAAGGCGGTGGGGTCGTCGAGGGAGAAGGGATCGTCCGGCGTGTAGGGAGCGTCGCGGCCGCCTCCGTCGGCGGAGGAGCGGGCTGCCGCAGCCTGGCGGTCGGCAGGCGGCACCCTGACGGTCGTGGGCCCGGCTCCGGCCCCGGCTCCGGCCCTGGCTTCGGGCCGTACGCGCGCCCGCGTGGAGGCGTTGGCCAGCGCGAGCGCCTCCTCGAACGGGTCGTCAGGCCTCGCGTCCCCTGTTGCCTCGCCCCTGGTCCGGCCCGCCAGGCCGCCGGGCTCCGCACCGACATCGCCGACGAAGTCGCCGTCGAACTCCCCGACCGTCATTCGGCGGGCTTCGTTTCGGCACCCGTGCCGCCGCCCGCCCCGGCCGGACCGGCGGACTGCTCGGCCTCCGCCGCCCAGCGGTTGGCCAGCGCGGTGGCCCGCTCGGTCAGCTCCTGCACGTCCCGGCCCTGCTGACCCGCCGCGTAACCGATCAGGAAGGTCGTCAGCGGTGCGGCCGGGCGGGCCACGCCGTGCGCCGCGTCCCGCGCGAGATCGAGAAGCGCCGCCGTGTCGACATCGAGATCGATGTCCAGTTCGGCCTTGACTGCGGTGATCCATTCATCCAACACGTTTCCATGCTCCCTGATACGGGCGCGTGCCGCGCTGATGTCCTCCCAGGTGTCGCAGTCGAAGGACGCCGCGGCCGTGGTGTCCGGGACCCGTTCGAGCAGCAGCCCGTTCACCAGGGCGCGCAGCGGCAGACCGGCCAGGGTGCCGTGTTCGGCCCGTACCCGCGCCAGCCCACGGCGGAGCGGCTCGGTCCGGTAGGCGGCCACCAGCGGCTGGTCCCGCCCCGAGGCGTCCCGCAGCATCGCCCCGTCGCGAGCCGCGTCGGGGCCGGGGAGCACGGCATCCTCACGTGACGCGGCACCGTCATGCGCACCGTCGCCCGATTCCGCGGCACCGGACGTTCCCGTCGCCGCCGCCAACAGGGTGTGCACGGTCGCGGCGGTCAGGAACGGGAGATCGGCGGAGAGGACGAGCACCGTCGGGGCGGTGGTGTGCCGCAGGCCGGCGTCCAGTGCGGCGAGCGGACCGCCGCCGGGCGGGTCCTCCAGGGCGCGGACGACGGTGCGGGCGGTCGGGCGGTGCGGGCCGACGACGACGGTGATCGCTGCACCGGGGCAGGCCGCGAGCACGCGGTCCAACAGGGGGCGACCGCCGACGGACAGCGCGGGCTTGTCCGCCCCGCCGAGCCGCCGGGCCGCGCCTCCGGCCAGCACGATGGTGTCGTAGTCGGTGAGGGCGTCCACCCCTTGAGTATCGCCGGGGGCGAGCGGATCACACCGGTCCGCAGCCGCCTCCGCTGTCGGCTCCGCCACAGCGGACACGACGGCAACGGAGGCGACGGCAACGGGTGGGGCGGCAACGGCAGGGCGGCAACGGACAGCCACCTGCTGCACGGCTTCCTGGGCAAGGCCTCCCGCTGGTTCGACTGGTACGACGCGACTACGGCGAACGCCTCGGCCACCGGGTGGGGCAACCCGCGGTGGGTCGCCGCACCCGCTACGGCTGCCCCCGCCTCCCGGAGGCCGGCGCCCTCACGTCCTCGCCCCTGCCCGCCGCACCGCCGTCACATCCTCCGCAGCAACAGCGCGGGCTGTTCCACACAGTCGGCCACATGGCGCAGGAAGCCTCCGGCGGTGCCGCCGTCGCACACCCGGTGGTCGAAGGTGAGCGAGAGCTGGACGACCTGCCGGACGGCCAACTCCCCGTTGTGCACCCAGGGTTTGGCGGCTATCCGGCCGACGCCGAGCATCGCCGCCTCGGGGTGGTTGATGATCGGCGTGGAGCCGTCGACGCCGAAGACTCCGTAGTTGTTGAGGGTGAAGGTGCCATCGGTCAGCTCGGCCAGGGAGAGCCCGCCGGCCCTGGCGGTCTCGGTGAGCCGGGTGATCTCGGCGGACAGCCCCTCGACCGTACGGGCATGGGCGTCCCGTACGACCGGCACGACCAGCCCGCGGTCGGTCTGCGCCGCGAAGCCCAGATGGACGGCGGGCAGCCGGACGATCTCCTGGCTCTTGGTGTCGACGGTGGCGTTGAGCTCGGGGAACCGTGCGAGCGCCGCCGTGGTGATCCGCGCCAGCAGGGCGAGCAGCGACACCTTGGGGGCGCCCGGGACGTTCATCGCCCTACGGGCGGCGAGGAGTTCGGTGGCGTCGGCGTCCACCCAGCAGGTCGCCTCCGGGATCTCCCGGCGGCTGCGGCTGAACTTCTCGGCGGCCGCACCGAGCATCCCCCGCAGCGGGATCCGCTCCTCGACCGCCGCAGTACCGGCTCCCGCGGCTCCGAGGGGCCGTATGTCTCCGGCAGCTCTCGCGGCCCCCGCCGCGTCCGTCATCCCGGCACCGACGATCCCGGTGGCACCGCTCATCCCATGGGCACCCGCCGAGGTCACCGGCCCGGCGACGCCTGCGGAATCCCGCTCCTGACGTGCCCGGATCGCACACTCGACGTCCGTGCGGAGAATCAGCCCGTCCCGCCCGGAACCCGTCAACTCCCGTAGATCCAGCCCGTGTTCCCGCGCCATCCGGCGCACCAGCGGGGAGATGACGGCCACCGTACGACCGCCGGCATCCGCCGCACCGGCCCCGGCCGACCCGCCCGCCACAGCCGCTTCGGCGCCGACCGCCCCCACAGCCGCCGTCCCGGCATCGGCCGCCCCCGGTCCGCCAGGCGCGCCCTCTGCCGTCCCGGCTCCGGCCGGGCCGTCCGCCGCTCCTCCGGGCATCCGCGGCGCCGCCGCCCCGGGGGCCGTCCCGCTCCCCGGACGGATCCGGCGCCGCCGTGCCGCCGCCGTGCTCGTGCCGTACCCGACGAGGACGTTCCCGGACCCGGCGTCCGCCGAGCCGTTCGCCGCCGGCGCGGAGGCACCCGCGGAGGCCGGCGCCTCCGCGCCGGGTGCCCCCGCTGCCGCTCCTGCCCCGGAGCCCGGGCCCGCTCCCGCCAGGTCATCGGGCACGGCCCCCACCGCGACCGTCACCAGCGGCGCCCCCACGGGCACCTCTTCCCCCTCCGCGCCGAAGCGGGCGGTCACCACGCCCCCGTAAGGGCACGGCACCTCCACCATCGCCTTGGCGGTCTCGACCTCCACCACCGGCTGGTCGACGGCCACCACCTCGCCGACCTCGACCATCCAGTGCACGATCGTCGCCTCGGTGAGGCCTTCGCCCAGGTCGGGCAGGGTGAATTCGCGGACCACGGCCATCACGCACCACGTCCCTCGGTCCAGTCCGACTCCCACTGGAGGCGGGCGACGGTGTCCAGGATCCGGTCCACGCCGGGCAGATGGTGCCGCTCCAGCATGGGGGGCGGATACGGGATGTCGAACCCGGCGACGCGCAGGACCGGCGCCTCCAGGTGGTGGAAGCAGCGCTCGGTGATCCGTGCGGCGATCTCCCCTCCGGGACCGCCGAACCCGTTGGACTCATGGACGACCACGGCCCGTCCGGTGCGCCGCACCGACGCGCAGACCGTGTCCTCGTCGAACGGCATCAGCGAGCGCAGATCGACCACTTCCAGGTCCCAGCCCTCGGCAGCGGCGGCCTCGGCGGCCTCCATGCAGACCGGCAGCGACGGCCCGTACGTGATCAGCGTGGCGCTGCTGCCGCGGCGCCGGACCGCGGCACGGCCCAGGGGCGCCACCTCGGTCGGCGCGTCGGGCGACCAGTCGGCCTTGGACCAGTACAGGCGCTTGGGCTCCAGGAAGACGACCGGATCGTCGGAGGCGATGGCGGCACGCAGCAGCCCGTAGGCGTCCTCGACGGTCGCCGGGGTGACGACCTGGAGCCCGGGGGTGGCGAGGTAGTACGCCTCGGAGGAGTCGCTGTGGTGCTCCACGCCGCCGATGCCACCGCCGTACGGGATGCGGATGGTCAACGGCATCGTCAGCGCGCCGCGGGTGCGGTTGCGCATCCGGGCGACATGGCTGATCAGCTGCTCGAACGCGGGGTAGGCGAAGGCGTCGAACTGCATCTCGACGACCGGCCGCAGCCCGTACATCGCCATGCCGACGGCCGTGCCCAGGATGCCTGCCTCGGCGAGCGCGGTGTCGGTGCAGCGGTCCTCGCCGAACTCCTTGGCGAGGCCGTCGGTGACCCGGAAGACACCGCCGAGGGTGCCGACGTCCTCGCCCATGATGTGCACGGACGGGTCGTCGGCCATGGCGTCGCGCAGCGCGCGGGTCAGCGCCTGCGCCATGGTGGCGGGCTTGCGCGCGGTCGCCGGAGCGGCGGTGGTGGTCATGGCCTGGCCTCCTCGGCGGAGCCCTCGGCGCCCGCTGGGTCGTCGGTGTGTCCGTCGGCCTCGGCGTCCAGCTCGGCGCGCAACTGCGCCGCCTGGGCGCGCAGTTGACTGGTCTGCTCGGCGAAGACGTGGGTGAACAGGTCCATCGGGTCCAGCTCCGGGTCGGCGTTCATCCGCTCCCGGAGGTCGGCCGCCATCTGCTCGGCGCCGTCGCGGGTGTCGGAGACGAATGCGTCGGTGAGCAGGTCTCGGGCGGCCAGCTCATGCTCCAGAAGGGCTATCGGGTCGTGGGCCCGCCAGGTCTCGACCTCGGCATCGCTGCGGTAGCGGGTGGCGTCGTCGGCGTTGGTGTGTGCCTCGATGCGATAGGTGACCGCCTCGACGAGGGTGGGGCCGCCGCCCCTGCGGGCCCGCTGCACGGCCTCGGTCAGCACCTCGTGCATGGCGGGCGCGTCGTTGCCGTCGACCAGGCGCCCCGGCATGCCGTATCCGACCGCCTTGTGGGCCAGGGACGGCGCGGCGGTCTGCTTGGCCAGCGGCACGGAGATCGCGAAGCCGTTGTTCTGGACGAGGAAGACCACCGGCGCCTGCCAGACCGCCGCGAAATTCAGCGCCTCGTGGAAGTCGCCCTCGCTGGTGCCGCCGTCGCCCACCATGGCCAGCGCCACCACCTCGTCGCCCTTGAGGCGGGCGGCGTGCGCCAGGCCCACCGCGTGCGGGAGCTGGGTGGCGAGCGGGGTGCACAGGGGGGCGATGCGGTGTTCGTGCGGGTCGTAGCCGTTGTGCCAATCACCGCGCAGCAGGGTCAGCGCCTCTACGGGGTCCAGGCCGCGGGCCACGGCGGCGAGGGTGTCGCGATAGCTGGGGAAGAGCCAGTCCCGCTCCTCCAGGGCCAGCGCCGCGGCGACCTCGCAGGCCTCCTGGCCGGTGGAGGACGGGTAGACCGCCAGGCGTCCCTGCCGGGTCAGGGCGGTGGCCTGCGCGTTGTACCGGCGGCCACGCACCAGCTGGGCGTACAGCCGGGTCAGCAGTCCGGAGTCGAGCCGGGCCGCGGCGTCCGTGCCCAGGAGGCGGTACGGCTCCTCGTCGGGCAGGAGAGGCGCGGGATCGACGCGCGGCCGCCAGGAAGGCGGCGGGCCGGCCAGGCTGCTCTTGCTCCTGCTGCTGCCCGGCTGCTCAAGGACCGTCATGTCGAGCACCTCCTCGGATCGAAGGGGTGGCGCGATGCGCCTCATGTGGGTGGTGGGCGGACGGCGGATGGGCAGGATGGAATCGGCCAGGGCGGGTACGCCCTGCCCTACCGATTGTTCGGTCGCCGATGCATTTTGGCTACAGGCGGGTTCAGCCTGTGGACAAACGGTTCTGCACAGCTTGAGATGAAGACAGGGCGTCCACAAAGGGGAGGCGGGACCATATGCCGGACGAACAGATGGCCAATTCCGGCGGGCAGCCGCCCGCGGCGCCCGCCCCCGCCCCGCCATCGCCGGCCGCACGCCCGCTGGACACCATCGACCGTTCGATCCTGCGCATGCTGCAGACCGACGGCCGGGCCTCGATACGTTCCGTGGCCGAGCGCGTCCATGTCTCGCGCGCCAATGCCTACGCGCGGATCAACCGGCTGATCGACGACGGCGTGATCCGCGGCTTCAGCGCCCTCATCGATCAGGAACGCGCAGGTCAGGGCGCCTCTGCGTACATCACGCTGAAGATCGTGCAGAACTCCTGGCGGACCGTGCGCAAGCAGCTCACGGCGCTGCCGGGCGCCACCCACATCGCACTCGTCAGCGGCGACTTCGATGTGCTGCTACTGGTCCACACCAAGGACAACCGCGAGCTGCGGGAGCTGGTCCTCACCCGGATCCAGTCGATCCCGGAGGTGCTCAGCACCCGCACCCTGCTGGTCTTCGAGGAGACCGATCTCGGGCCCGAGGAGGACTGATCCGCGCCGGTCGGCGGATCCCGTCCGGGGCGCGGAGACCGTCCCTGCCGGGCGCGGACCACTCGCGGGACCGGACCGCGGCCCGCCCGGCCACAGGGCCCGCACAAGGGGGCGGCGGCGCGCGGACCGGCACCGCCATCGGTCAGGGCCGATCAGGGCCCATCGGGCCGCGTCAGGGCTTGCGCAGCCCCGCGAACGCCGTGCGCACCACGGCCTCGGCCACCTCGTCACGGCTCACCGCGCCGCCCCGCCCCGGCCGGTACCACTCCACAATCGAGTTGATCATGCCGAAGAGCAGACGGGTGGCCAGCCGGACGTCCACGTCGTCGCGGAGGTCGCCGTCGGCGGCGGCCTGCTTGAGCAGGTCGGAGACGTTGTGGTCGAACTCGCGGCGGCGCTCCATGGCCCACCGCTCGGTGTCCGTGTTTCCGCGCACCCGCAGCAGCAGCGTCACGTAGGGGAGTTCGTCCATCAGCACCTCGGCCACGCGCCGGGTGACATGCTCCAGCCGCTCGATCGCCCGCCCCTCCAGGGCGCCCGGCTCCTCCAGCACGGCGAACAGCCCGTCCAGGGCGCGGCTTATGGCGCGGTGCAGCAGCTCGTCCTTGCTGCGGACATGGTGGTAGATCGAGGACTTCGAGATGCCGGCCGCTTTGGAGAGGTGCTCCATGGACGTGCCGTCGTAGCCGCGCTCGATGAACACCTCGACGGCGACCGCGAGCAGCGAATCGGGCGTATAGGTGTCGCGCTTGGCCATGGTCATGATTAGAGCACCTGTTCCTCGAGGTCCGCACGGCGCCGGAGCGCCCAGGACGGTACGTAGCGTCCACCGGGATTCTGGTGGTGCATCGAATCCAGCAGATCCCATACCCACTGGGCACCGAGCTGCTCGGCCCACTCCATGGGGCCGCCGGGATAGTTCACGCCCAGCCGCATGGCCGTGTCGATGTCCTCGGGGGAGGCGACCCCGCGGGCCGCGGCGTCCACGGCGAAGTCGATGATCATCGCGATGGTCCGGGCGGCGATCATCCCCGGTACGTCCTCGATGACGCTGACCTGCTTGCCCAGCGCCTGGAACAGCCCGACCGCCTCGGCGAGGTCGGCTTCGGAGACCGCCGCCGAGGCCGCCAGGGCGATCCGGGTGGCGGCGCGGTAGTCCAGGGAGAGGTCGAAGCGGATGTACTTCCCGTAGGCGTTGGACGTCGCCGGATAGCCGTTGGTCAGCGCCAGACACGCCCCGCCGGGCAGCCGGAGGAAGCCTTCCGACTCTCCCGGCGTCCAGTCCCGGGTGACCTTGATGCCCGCCTCCTCGATGAGCTCGCGCAGCACCACCGCGGGACCGGGGAGCTTCGCGTGCAGGCCTACGGACGCGGGGGCCGGGCAGGGCGCGGCGGTCCGGGGTTCGGGCCGGGCGGCCCCCTCGGAGTAGTCGAACCAGCCCCGTCCCGCCTTGCGGCCGTGCAGCCCGGACTCGACCAGCCGGCGCTGCGCCAGGGAGGGGGTGAACTTCGGGTCCTGGAAGAAGGCCTGCCACACGGAGTGGGTGACCGCCTCGTTGACGTCCTGCCCGATGAGGTCGGTCAGCTCGAAGGGCCCCATCCTGAAGCCGGTGCCGTCCCGCAGCACCGCATCGATGGTGGCCGGGTCGGCGACCCGCTCCTCGTAGACCCGCAGGGCCTCGGCGTAGAAGGGGCGGGCGATGCGGTTGACGACGAAACCGGGGGTGTCCGTGCAGCGCACCGGCGTCTTGCCCCAGGCCGCCGCGGTGTCGTACGCGAGGGCGGCGGCGGCCTCGTCGGTGGCGAAGCCGCTGATCACCTCGACCAGGGGCAGCAGCGGCGCGGGGTTGAAGAAGTGCAGGCCCACGCAGCGGCCGGGGTGGCGCAGCCGGCCGGCGACCGCCGTCACGGACAGCGAGGAGGTGTTGGTGGCCAGCAGGCAGTCCGCCGCCACGATGTCCTCCAGGGCGGTGAAGAGCTCCTGCTTGGCGGGGAGTTGCTCCAGGATCGCCTCGATGACGAGTGCGGCGTCGGCCAGCTCCGCGAGGGAGTCGGCGGGGGAGAGGCGCGTGCGGGCGGCATCCCGCGCGTCCGCCGTGATCCGGCCTTTTTCGACGAGGCGGTCCAGCCGCCGCACGATCTCCTCGGCGGCCTGCGCGGCGCGCCCGGAAGCGGTGTCGTAGAGGCGTACCGGATGGCCCGCGATCAGCGCCACCTGCGCGATTCCCTGCCCCATGGTGCCGGTGCCCACCACTGCCACGGTGCTGCTGGTTCCGATTGCCGTCATGCCAGCTGATCCTCCCCGACCGACTTTTCCACAGGCGGGCCGGGCCCTCTTGCCCCGACCGATCGTTCGGTTACTCTAACTCTGTTGCCTGTCCGCTCCCAGCCCTTATCCGCTCTCCGCCCAGCTCGACGAGGAGTTGGTCATCGATGGCCGCCGAAATGACCGCAGCGCAGTTGATCGAGAAGCACCGCCCGACGCTCGACCAGGCGCTGGAGGCGATCCGCACCCGCGCCTACTGGTCCCCGCACCCCGAGCACCCGAAGGCGTACGGCGAGACCGCCGCGCCCGACGGGCTGGCCGCCTTCGAGGCACTGCGCGGGCAGCGGTTCGAGCTCGACCAGCCCGGCACCGACGACTGGACGGGCGAGGAAGTCTCCCCGTACGGCCTGAAGTTGGAGATCACCTACCCGCACCCGGACGTGGACGTGCTGCTGCCGGCCATGCGCGCCGCGCTCCCCGTGTGGCGGGACGCCGGCCCCGAGGCGCGTGCCGCGGTGTGTCTGGAGATCCTGGCCCGCATCAGCGCTCGGACCCATGAGTTCGCGCAGGCCGTGATGCACACCAGCGGCCAGGCCTTCATGATGGCGTTCCAGGCGGGCGGCCCGCATGCCCAGGACCGCGGCCTGGAGGCCGTGGCGTATGCGTACGCCGAGCAGGTCCGCGTGCCGGAGCAGGCGCCGTGGTCGAAGCCGCAGGGCAAGCGCGACCCGCTCGAACTGAGCAAGAGCTTCACGGCCGTGCCGCGCGGCGTCGCCCTGATGATCGGCTGCAACACCTTCCCGACGTGGAACGGCTACCCGGGCCTGTTCGCCTCTCTGGCGACCGGCAACCCGGTGCTGGTCAAGCCGCACCCGCGCGCCGTGCTGCCGCTGGCGCTGACCGTCAGGGTGGCCCGCGAGGTGCTCGCCGAGGCCGGTTTCCCCGCGGACCTGGTGTGCCTGGCCGTGGACAGGCCGGACGAGGGCCTGGCCAAGACGCTGGCCGTCCGCCCCGAGGTCCGCGTCATCGACTACACCGGCTCGACCGCCTTCGGCGACTGGCTGGAGACGCACGCCCGGCAGGCGCAGGTCTTCACGGAGAAGGCCGGCGTCAACACCGTCCTCATCGACTCCACCGATGACTACAAGGGCATGCTCGGCAACCTCGCCTTCTCGCTGTCGCTCTACAGCGGCCAGATGTGCACCACCCCGCAGAATCTGCTGATCCCGCGCGACGGCATCACCACGGACGCCGGTCCGAAGTCGTACGACGAGGTGGTCAGCGATCTGGCGGGCGCGGTGAGCGGCCTGCTGGGCGACGACGCACGGGCCAACGCCCTGCTGGGCGCCATCGTCAACCCGCAGGTCAAGGAGCGGATCGACGCGGCCGCCGGGCTCGGCGAGGTGGCCCTGGCCTCCCGTGAGGTCGCCAACCCCGAGTTCCCCGGCGCCACGGTCCGGACGCCGGTGATCGTCAAGCTGGACGGCGCCGCGCCGGACTCCGAGGCGACCTGCCTGGAGGAGTGCTTCGGCCCGGTGTCCTTCGCGGTGGCCGTCGGCTCCTCGGCCGACGCGGTGGATCTGCTACGGCGCACGGTCCGAGAGAAGGGCGCCATGACGGTCGGCGCGTACACCACCTCCGCCGAGGTCGAGCAGCTGGTGGAGGAGGCCTGCCTGGAGGAGTGCGCCCAGCTGTCGCTGAATCTGACCGGCGGGGTCTATGTGAACCAGACCGCCGCGTTCTCGGACTTCCACGGCTCGGGCGGCAACCCGGCGGCCAATGCGGCGCTGTGCGACGGCGCCTTCGTGGCCGGCCGCTTCCGGACGGTGGAGGTGCGACGGCCCGCGTGATTGGCCAGGGCACCGGGGCCCGGCAGGTTTTTCCGGGCCCCGCGCCGGGCGGCCGGCGGGGCGCAAGCCCCCTCAGAGGCCGTCCGGCCCCTCGATCCGCGCATGGCGGCCGATCCAGGCATGCATCGCGATGGCGGCCGCGGCCCCCGCGTTGATCGAGCGGGTGGAGCCGAACTGCGCGATCGAGCAGACCAGTGAGGCATGCCGGCGCGCTTCCTCGGTCAGCCCCGGCCCTTCCTGGCCGAACAGCAGCACACAGCGCCGCGGCAGCGCGGTGGTCTCCAGCGGCACGGAACCGGGGAGATTGTCGATCCCGATGATCGGCAACTCCTCGGCCGCCGCCCAGGCGGTGAGGTCCGCGGTGTCCGGGTGGTGGCGGACGTGCTGGTAGCGATCGGTCACCATCGCGCCGCGGCGGTTCCAGCGGCGCTGCCCGACGATGTGGATCTCCTTGGCCAGGAACGCGTTCGCGGTCCGCACGACCGAGCCGATGTTGAAGTCATGACCCCAGTTCTCGACCGCCACATGGAAGTCATGGCGACGGGTGTCGAGGTCGGCGACGATCGCCTCGCGCGTCCAGTAGCGGTACTGGTCGACGACGTTGCGGCGGTCGCCGTGCGCGAGCAGCTCGGGGTCCAGGCGGTCGTCCTCGGGCCAGGGCTCCGGATGCGGTCCCACACCGATCTGGGTGCCGAACCCCTCGTCGTACTGGAGGGGCTCGGCGGGGGCGGTTTTCTCGCTGCTCACCCCACGAGCGTATGGCCATCGCCGTCGTGCCCCGTACGGGCCGCCGGCCCGCCGCCCCCGCCACCGTCGCCCCGCCGGGCCGCACCGCCCCGCGGGAAGAGCCGTTCGCGCAGGTCGGAGAGGCGCCGGGAGAGCCAGGTCAGGAAGTTCGTCGGCAGGAAGACCGCGTCAGCGGCGACCATCGCGAGCGAGAAGAACGGCAGTCCCAGCAGGAACGCGATCGAGAGGTGCTCGCAGATCATCGCGACCAGCAGCACGTTCTTCAGCCGGCGGTTGAAGAGCGTGAACGGGAAGGCGACCTGCACCATCACCGTCCCGTAGGTGATCAGCATGACCATCACGCCGTTGCTGCCCAGCAGCTCGGACAGCGCCGGCCAGGGGGAGAAGTAGTCCAGGTGCATCGGGTAGTAGACCGCGGTGCCGTCCTGCCAGCGCGAGCCCTGGATCTTGTACCAGCCGGCGGTGGCGTAGATCAGGCAGACCTCGACCACGATCACCAGCAGTGCGCCGTTGTGGGCGAGCTTGGCGAGGGTGTCCAGGACGGTGCGCGGCTCACCGGGCGCGTAGCGCTGCACCGCCCACCACAGGCCGTGCGCCAGCCACAGGCCCCACAGCACCACGCTCCAGCCGAGGTGCGGGAACGGGCCGCCCTCGGACCAGTCGAGACCGTAGCTGCCGCTCAGCTGGGCGACGGCCAGGGTGAGGCCGAGCACGGCCCACAGGACGACGCCGGGCAGGTCGCGGGAGACGGCGGGGCCGCCCTCACCGGAGGCGGCGGCCTTCGCACGCCTCGCCCGGCGCGCGTCCAGCGACCAGACCTGCCCGCACCGGGTCAGCACCAGATACATCGACATCAGGTGGATGACGTTGTCGCCGCCGTCGCCTATGAAGATGCTGCGGTTCTGCAGCGAGAGCACGCCCACCATGAAGAGCACCGACATGGTGCGGGTGCGCCAGCCGAGCATCAGCAGCGCGCTGGCCACGACGGCCACCAGGTAGACGCACTCGAACCAGCCGCGGCTGTCCGACCAGGGGAGCACGGAGAAGGCGTGGTTGCCGTCCAGGAGGCGGCGCGCCATGTCCAGGTTCCAGGGGCTGTCGGGCCCGTAGAGCACCGCGCGGTGCGGCCACTCGCGCAGCAGGAAGAGCAGCCACGTCGCCGAGAAGCCGATCCGGATCACGGCCGTCTGGTACGGGGCGAGCGCCCTGCTGGTGACCCGTCCGAAGCCGCGTCCGATGGCGCGCTCGATGCGGGTCTCCTGGTAGGGGGCGGGCTCCGGGGAGGTCTGTAGTGCCTGCGCCTGCCGCGGCACATCGGCCGGGTCCGTGGTGTGGCCGGCCGGGTCCGTGGTGTGCGGGGCCTGCTGAGCGCCCGGCGTCGGCTGAGGCTGGTGGGGCGTGGGTGACGTCACTGGTTGTTCGCCCCCTCGGGCAGGTCGTCTGCGGTGACCTGCCACCAGGGCAGCACGCGGTACACGGGCTTTTCGCTGATCTTCTCGGAGCTCCACGGCGGCGGGCGGACCGGCGTCGTCTGCGAGCGGACCTGGACCTGTTCGACCCTGCTGCCGCCCTTCGTCCACTCGCCGTCCATCCGGAGCAGCACGATCCGCCGGATGTAGCGTTCGGACAGCTCGCCGCGCAGGCCGACGGGGTGGTTCTGCGCGTTGTGGGTGTTGAGGAAGAGCTCCCAGCCGCGGCGCAGCTGGTTCTGCTGGGTGTGACTGGGCAGCGGGTTGTGGAGGATGCCCTGGCCGTCGCGGGCGGTCAGATCGGTCCAGCCGGTGGTCCGCGAGGCGCCGTCCTCGGTGCGCAGCTGGGCACGGACCTGGACCGCGATGTTCTGCTGGAGCGGGTTGGGTGCGAACAGCTTCCAGTTCTGCTCGTACTCGGGGTAGACATAGTCGCTGATCAGGGCGCCCTGCTGTTTGCTGAGCGTGTTCGACGGCGCGACGTGCAGGAACATCATGGCGATGTGGATCGCGACGATGACCGCGACGGCACAGGCCGCCACCCCTATGACGATCCGCGAGGGCAGCGAGAGCGCGGACAATGGCCGCGTTTCGTCCCCGTATGACTGCATTCCCGCCCCGTTCCCAGAATCCACGCGGTCAACTCCGCCCCGGAACCGTACCTACGCGGCCGCACCGGGCACACCCTCCCCTGGGTTATCCACAGGCTTGACACCCGGGGCCCGCCCACTCACCATTGAACCGAACGATCGGTCGGTCGGGAGCGAGGGGGCACCACATGACGACGATCGCGCCGGAAGAGACGGCGGCCCGCGAGGCCGTCTTCGACGCCACCGTGGCCGCGGACGAGCGCATCGAGCCGCGGGACTGGATGCCGGACGCCTACCGCTCGACACTCGTGCGGCAGATCGCGCAGCACGCCCACTCCGAGATCATCGGCATGCAGCCGGAGGGCAACTGGATCACCCGGGCGCCGTCCCTGCGCCGCAAGGCGATCCTGATGGCGAAGGTGCAGGACGAAGCCGGCCACGGCCTGTATCTCTACAGCGCCGCCGAGACCCTGGGCACCGGCCGCGACGAACTGCTCGACAAGCTCCACTCCGGCCGCCAGAAGTACTCCTCGATCTTCAACTACCCGACCCTGACCTGGGCCGATGTCGGAGCCGTCGGCTGGCTGGTGGACGGCGCCGCGATCACCAACCAGGTCCCCCTCTGCCGCTGCTCGTACGGCCCCTACGCCCGCGCGATGGTCCGCATCTGCAAGGAGGAGTCCTTCCACCAGCGGCAGGGCTACGAACTCCTGCTGACCCTCAGCCGCGGCACCGAAGCACAGCACGCCATGGCGCAGGACGCGGTGAACCGCTGGTGGTGGCCGTCGCTGATGATGTTCGGGCCGCCGGACGACGAGTCCTCGCACTCCGCCCAGTCCATGGCCTGGAAGATCAAGCGGCACTCCAACGACGAGCTGCGCCAGCGCTTCGTGGACATCTGCGTCCCCCAGGCGGAGGCCCTCGGGCTCACGCTCCCCGACCCGGACCTGACGTGGAACGACGAACGCGGCCACTGGGACTTCGGCCCGATCGACTGGGCCGAGTTCCGCGAAGTCCTCAAGGGCAACGGCCCCTGCAACGAACAGCGGATCAACCGCCGCCGGCAGGCGCACGAGGAAGGCGCCTGGGTGCGCGAGGCAGCCGCCGCACACGCGGCCAAGCACGGGGAGGCCACCCGATGACGACTCCACACCCCGCCGAGGCCCCCGCGCCCACCGCGGACACCTCCGCCCGGCCCGCCGACTGGCCCCTGTGGGAGGTCTTCGTCCGCAGCCGCCGCGGCCTCTCCCACACCCACGCCGGCAGCCTGCATGCGCCGGACGCCGCGATGGCGCTGCGCAACGCCCGCGACCTCTACACCCGCCGCTCGGAGGGCGTCTCCATCTGGGTGGTGCCCTCCGCCGAGGTCACCGCCTCCTCACCGGACGAGAAGGACTCCTTCTTCGAACCGGCCGGTGACAAGCCCTACCGCCACCCGACCTTCTACGAGATCCCGGACGGGGTGCATCACCTTTGATGAACGTCACCGCCACCCCGGCCCTGCCCCTCGGGGACGACGCCCTGATCCTCTCCCACCGCCTGGGCGAGTGGGCCGGCCACGCGCCCGTCCTGGAAGAGGAGGTCGCACTGGCCAATATCGCGCTGGACCTGCTCGGCCAGGCCCGTGTGCTGCTCTCCCTCGTGGGCGATGAGGACGAGCTGGCCTACCTGCGCGAGGAGCGGCAGTTCCGCAACCTCCAGCTCGTCGAGCAGCCCAACGGCGACTTCGCCCACACCATCGCCCGCCAGCTCTACTTCTCCACCTACCAGGAGCTGCTGTTCGGCCATCTCGCCGCCACCGACAGCGAGTTGGCACCGCTGACGGCCAAGGCCGTCAAGGAGGTCGCCTACCACCGCGACCACGCCCATCAGTGGACGCTGCGACTGGGCGACGGCACCGAGGAGAGCCACACCCGGATGCAACGTGCCCTGGACGCCCTCTGGCGCTTCACCGGCGAACTGTTCGAGCCGGTGGAAGGCCTGGATACGGTGCCCTGGCCGGCCCTCCACGACAGCTGGACCGCGCGCATCACCGCCACCCTGGAGCAGGCCACCCTCACCGTCCCCGAAGGCCCCCGGCACGGCGCCTGGAGGGCCGGCGCGGGCCGCCAGGGCCTGCACACCGAATCGTTCGGACGGCTGCTCGCCGAGATGCAGCACCTCCACCGCAGCCACCCGGGGGCGGCATGGTGACCACCACCGCCCTCGAAGAGGAACTGCGTGCGCTGGCCGGCTCCGTTCCCGACCCCGAACTGCCGGTGCTCACCCTCGCCGAACTGGGTGTGCTGCGCCACGTCCAGCTGATCGCGCCCGGCCGGGTCGAGGTGCACCTCACCCCCACCTACACCGGCTGCCCCGCCATCGAAACGATGTCGGCCGACATCGAGCGAGTACTGCACGACCACGGGATACCCGAGGTCGAGGTGCGCACGGTCCTCAGCCCGCCGTGGACCACGGACGCGATCACCGCCGAGGGCCGCCGCAAGCTCGCCGAATTCGGCATCGCGCCCCCGCGCCCCACGGGACCGGCCGGCGGCCCGGTCGCCGTCGACCTCGCCATCCGCTGCCCGCACTGCGGATCGACCGACACCACCCTGCTGAGCCGGTTCTCCTCCACGGCGTGCAAGGCACTGCGCCGCTGCGAGTCCTGCCGCGAACCCTTCGACCACTTCAAGGAGTTGTGATGTTCCACCCGCTCCAGGTCCGGGAGATCGAGCGGCTCACGGACGACGCGGTGGCCGTCACCTTCGAGGTCCCGCCCGAGCTGCACACCACCTTCCGGCACACTCCCGGACAGCACATCGCGCTGCGCAGATCCGTCGACGGCCAGGAGATCCGCCGTACGTACTCCATCTGTGCCCCCGCCACCGACCGGCCCATCCTGCGGGTGGGCATCCGCCTCGTCGAGGACGGCGCCTTCTCCACCTACGCGCTCAAGGAACTGGCCGTCGGCGACACGGTGGACGTGATGGCCCCGGCCGGCCGGTTCACCCTCGAACCCCGCCCCGGACACTTCGTCGGCATCGTCGGCGGCAGCGGCATCACCCCCGTGCTGTCCATCGCCGCCACCCTGCTCGACCGGCAGCCGGACGCCCACTTCTGCCTCATCCGCAGCGACCGCACGGCGGCATCGACGATGTTCCTGGAGGAGGTGGCCGACCTCAAGGACCGCTATCCCCAGCGCTTCCAGCTCATCCACACCCTCTCCCGCGAGGAACAACAAGCCGGACTGCCCTCCGGCCGCCTGGACGAGACCCGGCTGCGCTCCCTCCTGCCCGCACTCCTGAAGGTCGACTCCGTCGACGGCTGGTACCTCTGCGGCCCCTACGGCCTGGTCCAGGGCGCCGAACGCGCCCTCCGCGCCCTCGACGTGCCCCGCACCCGGATCCACGAAGAGATCTTCCACGTCGACAACGGCACCCCGACGGCCCCCGCCGCCGCCACCCCCGCACACAGCACCGTGACCGCCACCCTCGACGGCCGCTCCGGCACCTGGCCGGTCCACGACAGCGAGTCGCTGCTCGAGGCCGTCCTGCGCAACCGCGCGGACGCCCCGTACGCCTGCAAGGGCGGCGTCTGCGGCACCTGCCGCGCCTTCCTGGTCTCGGGCGACATACGCATGGACCGCAATTTCGCCCTGGAATCCGATGAGGTCGACGCGGGGTACGTCCTGGCCTGCCAGTCCCACCCGGTCACAGAGAAGGTCGAGCTGGACTTCGACCGGTAGATCCGGGGCGGGACCGGATCGGCGGCAGGGGGGCGGCGGTATCGCGCCGGGCACCAGGAACCGGCCTGTTCCCTCCCGGGCCGGGACCAGCGCCAGGGCTGGAACCCTCCGCCGGGCAGTCTCCAGCAGCCGCCCACGCCCCCGACTCCCTCCGCTCTTCCCCGCTTCCGCCATTCCCAATTCCTGCAACCTGTTCTACCTTGACGCATCGTCAGTTCGAGGCGACGCCTGGGAGGACAGAGCAATGGACTTCACCTTCACCGAGGAGCAGCAGGCCGCCGTCGAAGCGGCCAAGGCCGTCTTCTCGGGGGTCGCTCCGGACAGCGTGCCGAGCCCGGCGCTCACCGCCGGTGCGGTCGCCGACGACTTCGACCGCACGCTGTGGCGCAAGCTCGCCGACGCCGACCTGCTGAGCCTGCCGATCGCACCCGAGCACGGCGGCGCGGGCCTGGACCCGATCGCGCTCTGCCTCGTACTCCGCGAGTCGGCCAAGGTACTGGCGAGGGTGCCACTGCTGGAGGCCGGTGCCGCCGCACTCACCCTCCAGCGGTACGCCGCCGACGAGCTCTCCGCGGAAGTGCTGCCCCTCCTCGCGGCCGGCGACCTCGTCGTGACCGTCGCCGCCGCCGGCCGGACCGGGCACGAACCGGCCGAACTCGCCGTAACCGCCGGCCAAGAGGGCGGCGAATGGATCTTCGACGGGGTCCAGACAGCCGTTCCCTGGGCCCAGGCAGCGGACCGCATCCTGCTCCCCGCCCACACCCCCGACGGCCGAGCCGTACTCGCCCTCGTCCCCCGCACCCACCCGGGCATCACACTCGACGACCAGATATCCACCACCGGGGAACGCCTCGCCGAGGTCCGGCTGAATTCGGTACGCCTCAGCGCCCCGGAAACGATCACCGCCCCGCATGCCTGGGAGTCGCTGCGCAATGTGCTGACCACCGGGACCTGCGCACTCGCCCTGGGCCTGGGCGAGAGCGTCCTCGCCATGACCAGCGACTACACCAGCAAGCGCGAACAGTTCGGATTCCCGGTGGCGACCTTCCAGGCCGTCGCCGTCCAGGCGGCCGACCGCTTCATCGACCTGCGCGCCATGGAGGCCACTCTCTGGCAGGCCGCCTGGCGCATCACCACCGACGCGGCCGGTCCGCTACCGCCCGCCGGGGACGTCGCGGTCGCCAAGATCTGGGCCTCCGAAGGCGTACGCCGCGTCGTCCAGACCGCCCAGCACCTCCACGGCGGCTTCGGCGCCGACACCGACTACGCGCTGCACCGTTACCACGCCTGGGCCAAACAACTGGAACTCTCCCTCGGCCCCGCCGCCGCCCACGAGGAGGCCCTCGGCGACCTGCTCGCCGCGCATCCGCTGCGCTGAGGGCGAGGGCAGGACAGTAGGGAAGCCACGGCCGGTATCCGCCTTCGGCGTCGAGTCTCGGATTCCTGCTCGGCGGCCATCTCACGCCCGACCGCAGCAGGCCGCCCGGCGGCCTCAGCCACCGAGCAGCCCCAACCGACCGGCTCCCGGCTCCCGGCTCCCGGCTCCCGGCTCCCGGCTAGATAACCGCGCCGGGGCCGCCCTTGCCATCCGACACGGGGCGACCGGCGGCCTCCCAGGCCTGCATACCGCCCGCGACGTTCACCGCGTCGATGCCCTGTTGGACCAGATACTGCGCCACCTGCGCCGAGCGCCCACCGACCCGGCACAGCACGTACACCTTGCCGTCCGCGGGGGCCGCCTCGGTCAACTCGCCGTAGCGCGCGACGAATTCACTCATCGGGATGTGCAGCGCGCCGTCGGCGTGCCCCGCCTCCCACTCGTCGTCCTCACGCACGTCGAGGAGGAAGTCCTCCGACGTCAAGGCGTCGACACCGACCGTGGGCACAGAACCAAATTGCATGGTCCCGACGCTACCCGACCAGCTGCGCGAGGTAGGTCTCACGTTCCGCGACATCGGCGAGCAGCTTCTCAGCGATCTCGTCCAGGAGCGCGTCCGGATCCTCCGGCGCCATCTTGATCATCGCGCCGATCGCGCTCTCCTCCAGCTCGGAGGCCGCGGCGGCCAGCAGCTCCTTGCGCTCGGCCAGCCACTCCAGCCGGGCGTAGAGCTCCTCGCTCTCGCTGAGCCGCTCCTCGGCCGGCGCGGGACCGGCCTCCCACTCCTTCGCCAGCTCCCGCAGCGCGGCCTCGTTGCCCTGGCCGTACACCGCGTTGACCCGCGCGATGAACTCGTCCCGCCGGGCCCGCTCCGCGTCGTCCCGCGCCAGGTCCGGATGAGCCTTGCGCACCAGGTCGCGGTAGACCTTGCGGGCCTCCTCGCTGGGCCGCACCTTCTGCGGCGGCTGCACCGGCTGCTCGGTGAGCATCGCCTGCGCCTCGGAGAACAGTCCGTCCGAGCCCATCCAGCCGTGGAAGAGCTCCTCGACCTCCGGCATCGGCAGCACCGACGCACGCGCCTCCTGCGCCTTGCGGACGTCCTCGGGATCGCCCGTACGCGCCGCCACCGCCTCGGCGATCTGCGCATCGAGCTCGTCCAGCCGCGCGTACATGGGGCCGAGCCGCTGGTGGTGCAGGCGGGAGAAGTTCTCCACCTCCACCCGGAAGGTCTCCACGGCGATCTCGAACTCGATCAGCGCCTGCTCCGCGGCCAGCACCGCCTTCGCCAGCCGCCGGGTCGCCCCGGCCTCAGCCGCCTGATCCTGAGACGCCTGGTCCTGAGTCCCCTGGCCCTCCGGCGCGCGACCCTGCTCGGGCCCGGCCTCCGCCTGACCGGTGGGCGAACCACTTTGAGCGCCCTGAGCGCCCTGGTGGGCATCCGTCTGCTCGGGGCCCCGGGTCCGATCTCTCAGGTCCGCGTCCTGCCCGGCCTGGGCTCTCTGACCGCCGCCGCGGGCGTCCGGTGCCTGCGGCTCGGCCGAGGCGTCCGGGATACCCGGTACGTCCGGTCGGTGCTGACCGTCCTGCGTGTTCTCCGCGTGCGAGTTCGTCACCCGGTCAGCGTACGGCCCACACCGGGCCCGGCCCTCCGCGGCCATTCCCTCGCTTGCTACGGGGGGCCTCCCCCTCCCCCCCAGCCTCCTCCCCCCCAGCCCCCTCCCCCTCAGCCAACCCCTCCGCTCATCGGCCAGCCGCGCCGTGGGCCCCCACCCCCGGCCCACACCCGCACCACG
>Ga0207426_1000974_pt1 | contig 28258 bp, 28 predicted proteins | sample AraplaMF_Cvi_mMS_FD_184265 | JGI IMG/M metagenome (GOLD analysis project Ga0207426, IMG submission 184265) | Arabidopsis root microbial communities from the University of North Carolina, USA - plate scrape MF_Cvi_mMS (SPAdes) (version 2) | ecosystem: Host-associated > Plants > Roots > Endosphere... | reverse complement strand
CGACATTGGTTACCCCCACTACACCGGCCGCTTCATGATGTCGCAGATATGACAGCGACGCAACACGGTTTGCGAGCGTTCGTCTTGCGGGATGTTCCCGTTGCGAAACCAACGCGCGCGATCTAGCCTTCATGCAGCGCACAACGAATGCGGCTTGCACGTTTTGTTTGCGGCGGCTGCATCAATAATCGTCAAACAAGCGAAGAGGAAACGCCATGAGCGGCAGCACCAATCGCCAGATCCTTCTGGCGGAAAAGCCCAGCGGCAAGCTCGGTCCCGAACATTTCAAAATGGTCGACGGCTTCATGCCGGAGCCGAAAGACGGCGAGGCGTTGCTGCGCGTGCGCTACATCTCGCTAGACGCCGCCAATCGCGCCTGGATGCATGGCGCGACCTACCGGTCCGCGGTCGAGGCCAACAGCGTGATGGCCGGCGGCGGGATCGCCGAGGTCGTCAGCTCGAAAGCCGAAGGGCTTGCGCCGGGCGACATCGTGTTTGGCGACACCGGCTGGCAGGAATTTGCGGCTGTGCCTGCAAAGCACCTCACGAAGATGCCGAAGCTCGAGCCGATGACGCATCTGCTCAGCGTTTTCGGCATCGCCGGCCTCACCGCCTATTTCGGCCTGCTCGAGGTCGGCAAGCCCAAGGAAGGTGAGACGGTTGTGGTGTCCGCGGCGGCGGGCTCGGTGGGTTCGATCGTCGGGCAGATCGCGAAGATCAAGGGATGTCGCGTGATCGGCATTGCGGGTGGTGCCGACAAGTGCAACTGGCTGACGTCCGAGCTCGGCTTCGATGCCGCCGTCGACTACAAGGACGGCGCGGTGTTCAAGGCCCTGCGCGCTGCGGCGCCGAAGGGCGTCGACGTTTATTTCGACAATGTCGGCGGCGACATCCTGGAGGCCTGCATTCCGCAGATGAACAATTACGGCCGCATCGCCTGTTGCGGTGCGATCTCGCAGTATGACGGCGTTCCGTCAGCACACGGCCCGCGCGGCGTGCCCGGATTGATCGTGGTGAAGCGCCTCACCATGCAGGGCTTCATCGTGATGGACTATATGAAGGAAAGCCCGCGCGCGCTCGCCGACCTTCAGGCTTGGGTCAAATCCGGCAAGTTGAAGGTGCAGGAAGACATCATCGATGGATTGCAGAACACGCCGAACGCGCTGATCGGATTGCTTGCGGGAGAGAACCGCGGCAAGCGCATGGTCAGGCTGTAACGGCGTGTCATTCTTCTAAGCATGACCTTCGCGCAAACGCGTCTCGCGTTTGTCGCGAGCGAAGGCCGCTGCGCATTTTCCGGGGTCATGCTCTCAGTTACGTCGCAATTGCAACGGCAATATCTACTTGCGGTAGAAGCCGCGGCGGCCAATGATGTCGCGCGCGGCATCACCCGCGACGATTGTTTGCATCACTTTTAATAAATCGTCGGCGTTACCGACAGGGCAGGAATTCACTCAAATGTTCAACACGTTGAAACATGCTTCAACGCGCTCGGCGTTGCTCGCTGCTGCGCTCTTCGCAACTGCAACAGGCGCGTTCGCGCAGGCGCCGACCGAGGCGCAGAAGAGCGCGATCCGCTCCGCGTGCCGCTCGGACTTCATGGCGCATTGCGCGAGCGTGACGCCCGGCGGCGTCGAAGCCTATCAGTGCCTGCAGAAAAACATGTCCAGCCTGTCGTCGGGATGCCAGACCGCAGTGCGCGCGGTCGAGCCCGCCGCGGCGCCGAAGACCGAGGCCGCACCCGCAAAGTCCGAGCCGGCCAAATCTGAACCTGCCAAGACGGAGGCGGCAGCGCCTGCCGCGGAGCCCAAGCCCGCCGCAGCGGCGCCGAAGGCCGCAGCCGCAAAGCAGCCGAGCAGTGCGCAGGTCGCGGCCGTCAAGAGCGCGTGCCGCGCCGATTATCCCAAGGTCTGCGCCAGTGTGCCGCCAGGCGGCGCTCCTGCGCTCGAATGCCTGGAAAAGAACAAGGCGAAGGTGTCGCCAGCTTGCGAGAAGGCAGTTGCTGCTGCAGCCGGTGGTGGTAGCGCGACGGCAACGGCAGCGCCGGCGGCCGGTGCTGCACCGGCCACCGCAGCGACAGCTCCCGCGGCTGCACCGGCTGTGATCGTTCTCCGCCCGCTGCGCCCGCGCGAAGAGCTGTTCATCGTCCGCTCCGCCTGCAGTGCCGATATCCGCACGCTCTGCGGCGGCGTCGCGCCGGGCGGTGGCCGCATCGTGCAATGCGTTGCCACCAATGCGGCGTCGCTGTCGCCGGCCTGCAAGGACGTCCTGGCGCCGTTCGCGGCGAGATAGACGACACAACGCAATTGGGCAGCGCGCGCGAATGAATTTTCGCGCGCCTGCCGCGACAAAGCTTTTGCCGACACTTGATTTCCATCACGACAAAACCGGGAGAAAGACATGCGTTCATTGCTGCTGATCGCTTCCGCGCTTCTCGCCTTTGGCGCGACCATGACCTTCGAGGCCACCGACGCCAATGCGGTGGTGTGCGCCCGCGGCGTCTATCGCGCCGGCTGTGCCGGGCCGAACGCGGCTGTCGTGGTCCGCAAGCCGGTTCCGGTGGTCCGCTGCACCCGGGTGCTGGTCAACGGCGTCTACGTCAAGCGCTGCGTCTGATGCGCGAATAGCCAAGCCGCAGCGGTTTGGCTATGCTCCGCAACATTACTGCTTCGGACACGCCCAACGCGTGCCCGGGCGTGAGCTTTGGCGCGCCTCGCCCTGCCATAATTCCGCTGGCGGGAAACGCCGGAGCCCATTAGTCTACCCTGAGATAGTAAGTATACTGTCAATTAGGGAGGCAGACGTTGCGGATCGCCGTGATCGGCGGGGGGCCCGGTGGGCTCTACTTCGCCTATCTCTGGAAGAAGCGCCACCCCGAGGATCAAGTCGACCTGTTCGAACAGAACCCGGCCGACGCGACCTGGGGCTTTGGCGTGGTATTCTCCGACCAAGCCCTCGAATTCCTGCGCGCCGACGATCCCGAGACGGTCGACGCGATCGCGCCGCATATGGAGAGCTGGGAGAACATCACGCTGAACCTCGGCGGCGACAGCGTCGCCATCGACGGTGTCGGCTTCTCCTCGATCGGCCGCCTCGAGCTCCTGAAATTCCTGCAGCAGCGCGCGCTCGATGCCGGCGTCACGCCGCGCTTCGACACCCAGATCCACGAGATCAGCCAGCTCAACGGTCACGATCTGATCGTCGCCGCCGACGGCCTGAACTCGCTGGTGCGCCGCGGTTTCGAGGGCGATTTCGGCACGTCGCTGTCGTACTCCTCGAACAAGTTCGTCTGGTACGGCACCTCGAAACGCTTCGACACGCTGTCGCAGACCTTCATCAAGACCGACCGCGGCGCCTTCAACGCCCATCATTATCGTTACTCACCGACCATGAGCACCTTCCTGGTCGAATGCGACCACGCGACGTGGCAGGCCTATGGCTTCGCCTACAAGGACTCCGAGCAGTCCAAGGGCGTTTGCGAGGAGGTGTTCTCGGATACGCTCGGCGGCCGCTCGCTGGTCTCGAACAAATCGGTCTGGCGCAACTTTCCCTGGATCTGGAACGAGCACTGGTCGTTCAAGAACATGGTGCTGATCGGCGACGCGCTGCATTCGGCGCATTTCTCGATCGGCTCGGGCACACGGCTCGCGATCGAGGACGCCATTGCGCTGGTGAAAGCGCTGGAATCGGATGCACACCTGTCGACCGCGCTTCACCGCTATCAGGCGGCCCGCAAGCCGGTGGTGCAGAAGCTGGTCAATGCCGCGCGCACCTCGGCGTTCTGGTACGAGCATTTCGCCCAGCACATGCAACTTGGCCTGCTGGATTTCGCCTACAGCTACATCACCCGCTCGGGCCGCATCGATGACGCCCGCCTGCGCCACATGTCGCCCGCCTTCATGGCGCGCTACGAGGCCGCCAAGAAGGCTGAGGAAGTGGGCGGCAGCGGAGATGCCGCATGAGCCATGACATCCGCGACCAGGTGCCCGCCGACTGCGCGGGCGCCCGCGAGATCGGCTTTGCCGTTCCTGACATCTACAACGCCAGCCGCGTGCTGTTCGACAATCTCGCCAAGGGATATGGCGACAAGCTCGCGCTGATCGGCCCGGCGGGCACGCGGACCTATGGCGAGCTCTGCGCGGAAGCCTGCCGCTGGGGCCACGGGCTTGCCGCGCTCGGCTTGAAACGCGGCGACCGCGTGCTGCTGTTCCTCGACGACACGCCGGCCTATCCCGCCGCGTTCTTCGGCGCGGTGCGCGCGGGCTTCGTGCCGCTGCTGATCAACACGCTGACGCCGCCGGACCTGCTGCAATTCTATCTCGCCGATTCCGGGGCGAGCGTTGCGGTCGCAGACGCCGAGTTCTGTGCGCGCTTCAATGCCGAGGCCTACAAGGACACGAGCCTGCGCGCGCTGATCATCGTCAACGGCGCGATCGGCGATCACGCCGCACCGAAAGCGATGGCCGCAGCAGACTGGCTTGCGCAGTTCCCGGCCGAGCTGGCGGAAGTTACGACGCATCGCAACGAGATGGCGTTCTGGATGTATTCGTCCGGCTCGACCGGCCGGCCCAAGGGCATCGTCCATCTCCAGCACGACATGGCCTACAGCGATGTCGCCTTCGCACAGAATGTGCTGAAGCTGACGCCCGATGACATCTGCTTCTCGGTACCGAAGATCTTCTTCGCCTATGGGTTCGGCAACTCCCTCACCTTCCCGTTCTCGGCCGGCGCGGCGGCGTTGCTGCTGCCGCGCCAGCCGAAGCCTGCCGCGATCTTTAGCGCGATCGAGCAGCACAGGCCGACGGTCTTCTTCGGCCTTCCGACGCTTTATACGTCGCTGACAAAGGCAGAGGGCGCCGACAAGACCGATTTCTCGTCCCTGCGCATGGCGCTCTCTGCCGCGGAGGTGCTTTCGGCTGACGTCTTCAATGGCTGGAAGACGCTCACGGGGCTCGAGATCGTCGAAGGCCTCGGCTCGACCGAGGTGCTGCACATCTATCTCTCCAACCGCCCCGAGCGAAAGAAGCTCGGCGCGGCCGGCCTGCGCGTGCCCGGCTACGAAGTCGCGTTGCGCGACAAGGACGGCCGCGCCGTCGCCGACAACGAGGAAGGCATCCTGTGGGTACGCGGCGATTCCAATACGCCGCTGTACTGGAACAGGCCGGATAAATCCGCCGAGACCATTCGCGAGGGCGGCTGGATCTACACCGGCGACCGCTTCGTGCGCGATGCCGACGGCTTCCATTTCTTCCGCGGCCGCGCCGATGATCTCATCAAGATCTCGGGCCAATGGGTCTATCCGCTCGAGGTCGAGCTGTGCCTCGCCGATCATCCCGACATCCGCGAATGCGCAGTGTTCGCTGCCGAGCTGCCGGATCGCCGCATGACACTGAAGGCCGTGGTGGTGATGAACAACCGCGCGGCGGATCACGGCGAGGCAACGCGGCGCCTGCAGGATTACGTCAAGGGCAAACTCTTGCCCTACAAATATCCACGCGAAGTGATCTTCGTCGACGAACTGCCGAAGACGGGAACGGGGAAGATCGACCGGCAGGCGTTGTTGAGGATGTGAGGCGAGGGTGCGGCCGCACTCTCAGTGTCGTCTCCGCGAACGCGGCGACCCATACGCCGCAGCAGTTATTGTTGCGCGAGATAATCATTGCCCCTCTTCGCCGAATGACTGCTGCGGCGTATGGGTCCCGGATCTGCGCTGGGCTTGTCCGGGACGACGGCGGAGATTAAGGCGCGAGCAGTGTCCCCGCCCCCCTCACCCCGCCTTCCCCAGATGCTCCAGCGCGTCTTCGGCCCGGAGCGGCACCCTCGACGCCTCATTGTTGAGATCGACGAGCTGCGACATCAGCCCCATGAGCGTCTTGCGGTCTGCAGGCTTCAGCGGCTCCAGCATCCGCGCCTGGGCGCGCTCGACGACGGGGATGATCTCGCGCAGGATCGCGACGCCCGACCTGGTCAGATAGAGCAGCTTGATCCGCTTGTCCTCAGGCGCCGGCTTGCGCTCAATGAACTCCTTGGCCTGGAGCCGCTCGATCACGCTGCCGAGCGTGGAGCGGTCGAAGGCGATCACGGCGGACAGCCGTGTCGCGTCGATGCCGGGATGGGTATGGATCGCGATCAGCGCCGCGTATTGCACCGGCGTGAGGTCGAACGCCTTGCACTCCTCCATGAAGATCGACACCGCGATCTGCTGCATGCGCCGGAACAGATAGCCGGGCGCAGCATAGACCGCGTCGATCGTGATGGGAGCGGCAGGCTTACTCGGCATCGGGCTGCTTCTCCGGCGCGGCGTTGGCGAACGCGGGCAGCGCCTTCGCGGCAGCCTCCGCCTTGAGCAGGCGCGGATAGGCCGAGACGTCGACGCCGAAGCGGCGCGCATTGGCGAGCTGCGGGACGAGACAGAGATCGGCGAGCGTCGGCGCATTGCCGAAACAGAACGGGCCGGGCTCGTCCTTGATCAGCGTCTCGCAGGCCGACAGACCCTCGCGATTGACCCACGCCGCCCACTCCTGGACCTTCTCCTCGGCAAGGCCGAGTTCGCGCAGCCGCGCCAGCACTTTCAGGTTCTGCACCGGGTGGGTGTCGCAGGCGATCGCCAGCGCGAACGCCCGGACCTTGGCGCGTTGCAACGCATCTTTCGGCAGCAGCGGCGGATTCGGATGGGTCTCGTCGAGCCATTCGATGATCGCGACCGACTGGGTCAGTACCGCACCCGCATCATTCTCCAGTGTCGGCACCAGCCCTTGCGGATTGATGGCGAGATAGGCCGGCGCGCATTGTTCGCCCTTGCGAAGATGATGCGGCAGATGCTCGGCGCCGAGACCCTTGAGGTGCAGCGCAATGCGCACGCGATAGGCGGCGCTGGAGCGGAAATAGCCGTGCAGCTTCATCGAAACCCTCCCTTTTATTCCCTGTCATTCCGGGGCGATGCGTCAGCATCAAACCCGGAATCTCGAGGTTTCGGGTTCACGCTACGCGTGCCCCGGAACGACGCAACTGTTCGTCACGTTGACGCTACCTAGATCGTCAGTATACTGTCAATCAACAAAACGACCGGGAGCAGCAACCATGGAAGCCGTGACCACGACGCCGGAGCGCGAAGCCTTCTACAGGAAGATCGACGGCGAAAACCTCACCGCGCTGTGGACGGTGATGAACGATCTGATCACACCCGAGCCGAAGAGCGCCTGCCGACCGCACCTGTGGAAGTTCGACGTCATCCGCGACTACATGACCGAGGCCGGCAAGCTGATTACGGCCAAGGAAGCCGAGCGCCGCGTGCTCGTGCTGGAGAACCCGGGGCTGCGCGGGCAATCGAAAATCACGACGTCGCTCTATGCCGGCGTGCAGATGGTGGTGCCCGGTGACGTCGCGCCCGCGCACCGTCATAGCCAGTCGGCGCTGCGTTTCGTGCTCGAAGGCAAGGGAGCCCATACCGCGGTCGACGGCGAGCGCACCGCGATGGAGCCCGGCGATTTCATCATCACGCCGTCGATGACCTGGCATGATCATTCCAACGAGACCAGCGAGCCGATGTTCTGGCTCGACGGCCTCGACATCCCCCTGGTGCAGTTCTTCGACTGCTCCTTCGCGGAAGGCTCGAAGGACGACCAGCAGAAGATCACGAAACCCGCCGGCGACAGCTTCGCGCGCTACGGTCACAACCTGTTGCCGGTCGACGTGAAACGGAGCTCGAAGACCTCGCCGATCTTCAGCTATCCCTATGCTTACACCCGCGAGGCGCTGGAGAAGGCCCGGACCAGCCAGGACTGGGATGCCTGCCACGGATTGAAGCTGAAGTTCAGCAACCCCGAGACCGGCGATTTCGCGATGCCAACCATCGGCACCTTCATCCAGCTGCTGCCGAAGGGTTTCAGGACCGCGCGCTATCGCTCGACCGATGCGACCGTGTTCTGCCCGATCGAAGGCCGCGGCCGCAGCCGAATCGGCGATGCCGTGTTCGAATGGGGCCCGCGCGACCTGTTCGTGGTGCCGAGCTGGCAATGGGTAACCCACGAAGCCGATGATGATGCCGTGCTGTTCAGCTTCTCGGACAGGCCGGTGCAGCAGAAGCTGGATCTGTTTCGCGAGGATCGCGGGAACGGGTGAGGCTGGCTGCCAACCACATCGTCATTGCAAGCGCAGCGAAGCAATCCAGAATCTTTCCGCAGAGACAGGCTGGATTGCTTCGCTGCGCTCGCAATGACGGCGGAGCTACCGCCAGTGCAACAGCCGCGTCTCCAGCCAGCCGATCACTTTCCCGACCGCCAGCCCGAACACCGACAGGATAACCACGCCCGCGAGCAGTTGATCCGTCTGCATCAGATTGCCGGCCTGGAGCACAAACGCGCCGATGCCGTATTGCGCGCCGATCATCTCGGCGCTGACGACGAGCAGCAGCGCCACTGATGCCGTGATGCGGAAGCCTGCGAGGATGGCCGGCAGCGCGCCAGGCCAGATCACCTTGCGCACGATGGTGGCGAAGGGGACGTTGAAGCTCTGCGCCATGCGGATGAGGTTGCGCGGCACTGCATCGACGCCGCTATAGACCGAGATCGCGGTCGAGAAGAACACGCCGAGCGCGATGGTCGCGATCTTCGGCTCCTCGCCGATCCCGAGCCAGAGGATCAGAAGCGGCAGCAGCGCGATCTTCGGGATCGGAAACAGCGCCGAGATGAACGTGATGCCGACGCTGCGCGCCAGCCGCGACAGGCCGATGGCGAAGCCGACCGCAACGCCGGCCGCCGTTCCCAGCAGCCAGCCGACGCCGATGCGCAGCAGCGACGCCGAGACGTGCTGCCAGAGCGCGCCGGAGACCGCGAGCTGATAGATCGCCCGCGCGATGGCCGATGGCGCCGGCAGAAACAGCGGATTGACGAGGCCCGCGCTGCCGGCGGCCTGCCAGAGCGCGATGACGAGTGCGAGCGCGATCCAGCCGCCGAAGCGGCTCGACGCAGGCACGAAGCCCGCGCCGCGAAAGCGGACGCGCCGCGTCGTCCCGTCTTTCGCCGGTGCGCCCGCGCGGTCAAGCATGCTGGACCTCGCGCTCGGCATCGATCGCCTCGTTGCGGATCAGCGACCAGATCTGGTTCTGCAGCGCGAGCAGTTTCTCGCGGGCCGCGGCTTCACCGCGCTCAGCGCGCGTCATCGGCACGGTCACCACCTCGCGGATGCGGCCCGGCCGGCGCGACAGCACCACGATGCGGTCAGCGAGCCGCGCAGCCTCTTCGAGATTATGCGTGACATAGACCGCGCCCATGCCGCCATCGGCGAGCAGGCGGACGAAGTCCTCCATCAATAGCTCGCGGGTCTGCGAATCCAGCGCGGAGAGCGGTTCGTCCATCAGCAGGATGGCCGGCTTCACCGCAAGCGCGCGCGAAATGCCGACGCGCTGGCGCATGCCGCCGGAGAGTTGCTTTGGATAGGTCTGACGGAAATCTGTCAAGCCCGTGCGGCGCAAGGCGTCATCGACCAGCGCGCGGCGCTGCGCAGCCGATAGCTGGGTGTGCAGCAGTGGAAATTCGACGTTCTCCTCGACCGTCGCCCAGGGCAGCAGCGCGAAATCCTGAAACACGAAGGTCAGCGGATTGAGACTGTCCGTCGGCGGCGCACCGCGCAGCTCGGGTGCGCCCGAGCTCGGCTGCAGCAATCCGCCGAGGATCGACAGCAGCGTGCTCTTGCCGCAGCCGGAGGGACCGACGATCGCCACCACCTCGCCGGCGCCGACGGTGAAGGAGACGTCGTCGAGCACGGCAAGGTCGCCGAAGTGGTGGGAGATGTGATTGGCGATCAGGTCCATGAATGACGCCTTCCCACTTTCGCTCCGTCATCCTGAGGTGCTCGCCTTGCGGCGCAACCGCGCCGTAGGGCGAGCCTCGAAGGATGCACGGCCCGGATGCAGCTCGGCCGTTCATCCTTCGAGGCTGCCATCGCGATGCTAATGCATCGCAATGCTCGCACCTCAGGATGACGGGGATAGTGGAGCGATAGCCGCATCAATCCGCCTTCACGTAATCCTTGGCGACGATCGTGTTCACGTCAAAGCCCTTGTCGGCAAACCCCTGCTCCTGGAGCCATTTGATCTGATTGTCGACGTTCTTCACATCCAGCTTGCCGTCGGGATCGATATAGGCGCAATTGCCGACCACCTGTTCGACCGGGAGATTGGTGTACTTGGCGATGATGTCCAGCAGCGGCTTGGTCTTGTCGTTGATCGGCGCGACGCCGTCCTTCATCGCGGCGAGGATGGTGTCGTGATATTCGCGATCGGCCTTGGCGAGCGCGCCGAGCAACTTCGTCACCAGCGGCTTGTTCGTCAGTGTCTTCGGTGAGGCAAACACCGCACCGAGCTGCCAGGGCGTCTCGTCACCGACCCAGCCGAGAAATTTCGCGCCGCCTTCGTCCATCAGCTTTCGCGCGGTCGAGACCGGCAGCAGCGCGGCATCGACCGTCTCGCCCTTGAGCGCAGCCGCCGCGTTCGACAGCGATTGCAAGGGTACGATCTTCACGTCCGCAAGCTTGAAGCCGTATTTGTCGGCGAGAAGCCCGAGCGAATAGTGAAAGCTCGATCCGACCTGCGTGACCGCGATGCGCTTGCCCGCGAGGCCCTTCGGCGACTTCAGTCCGGCCGCATAGGCGTTGTTACTGGCGAAATAGCCGATCAGGGGATAGCCGGCCTTCTCGCGGCTCATGCCGCCGATCACCTTCAGCGTGCCCTTGCCGGCGAGATTATAGAGACCGGCAGTGAAGGCGGTGACGCCGAAATCGACGTCTCCGGACGTCGTGGCCACCGCGATCGGCTGCGCGGCGTCGAAGAACTTCAGCTCGATGTCGAGGCCGGCGTCGCGAAAATAGCCCTTGTCCTGCGCGATGAAGACGGGCGCGGAGGATGACAGGCGGAGCACGCCGATCCTGGCCTTCAGCGCATCCTCGGCGTGGGCTTGCCCCACCGCCATGATCGCCAGAAGGCTCGCCAGCGCAAGCCGCGCAATCCCGATCATCCCGCTTCCTCCGTTTTCAGGTCTTGTCGTTTTCAGGTCTTGCCGTCCGTTACAGGCCCTTTGGCACGGGCTGGTCCCGTCCGACGAAGGCGCCCTGTTGTTTCAACGTTTCCTGCAATTTTTCAACCGGGATGTCACGCGGGATCCGGTTTCCGGACAACGCCAGCGCCGCAGCGGAACCGGCTGCCTCCCCCATCACGAAACAGGCACCGGAGACCCGCGCCGCCGACTGTCCCTCATGGGTCATCGAGGCACAGCGGCCGGCGACCAGGAGATTGTCGACGCCTTCGGGCACCAGCATACGGTAAGGCAGTTCGTTATAGCCGCGCGATTCCGGGATCGGCGGGAATGTGAAGATCACATCGCCGGGAACATGAGCCTCGATCGGCCATCCATTGACGCCGATGGAGTCCTCGAACGAGGCGCAGCCGAGCACGTCCTCGCCGCTGAGCTGGTAGCCGCCCGTAATGCGGCGGGTCTCGCGGATGCCGAGCTGCGGCGGCAAATCGACGATGTAGGATTTTTCAAAGCCCGGCACGGTGCTGCGCAGGAACTGGTAGGCCGCGAGCGCCTGCTTGCGGCCCTCGATCTCGCCGCGGGTGAGATCATCGGGCTCGACGCCGTTGATGGCATGGCCGTCCTCGCGCGCCACCTGCGTGAAATTCACCCGCCATTCGATGCCGGACTTCTGCGGACGCACGATCGCGCTCTTGCGCGGGAATGTGTGGGTGCCGGCCGCGGTGGCCTTTTCCATCAATTGCGGGATGGTGCGCCAGGCATCGCCGGCCTTGTCAGGGTCGATGCCGTTGAGACGCAGCATCATCGAGGGATACATCGGGTGGCCGTGTTCGTCGCCGAGTTCGAACGGCGCACCGGCCCAGACCGCGAGATCGCCGTCGCCGGAGCAGTCGATGAAGATCTCCGCGCGCACCGCCTGCCGGCCGGCCTTGGTCTCGACCATCAATGCGTCGATGCGCCGGCCCTCGCCCATCACGACGCCGGCACCGAGGGCATGGAAGAGGATGTGGACCTTGTGGCTGGCGAGCAGTTCGTCGGCGGCAATCTTGTAGGCGGCGGTGTCGTAGGCCTGCGCAAACACCTTGCCGAGGATCAAATGCGGAGCGTTGAGACCGTTCAGATGATCAATCCGCGCCAGCAGATCGGACGCCATGCCCTGCACCAGTCGGACAGCCTCGCCGTAGACATTGCCGTGCAGGCCGCAGAAGTTGGTGACGCCGGCAGCCGTGCCCATGCCACCGAGAAAGCCGTAGCGCTCGATCAGCAGCGTCTTGCGCCCGGCACGCGCGGCCGAGGCCGCCGCGACGATGCCGGCCGGACCGCCACCGAGCACGACGACTTCATATTCGCCATAGAGCGGCACCTTCCGTGCCGGTTCGTCGATCGTCGTGGCCCGCATGGCGCGTCCGCTCCCAAAATCCTTTGCTTGGGGCCAACTATGAATTAACGCGAGGCGGGCTACAATCTATCAAAATGGGCTATCAGCTTTCGCGAATCGAGAAAGGCCGACATGGACATCCTGGTGAACCTGCAGGCCTTCCTCGCCACCGCGGACACTGCCGGCTTCTCCGCCGCGGCACGCAAGCTCGGCGTCGCCACCTCGGTGGTCTCCAAACGCGTCACGCAGCTGGAGACACGGATCGGCACGCCGTTGTTTCATCGCTCGACCCGGCAATTGCGGCTGACCGAGGCCGGCCAGCGCTACGTGCATCGCGCACGCGGCGTGGTGAGCGACGCGACCGACCTGCTCTCGCGGATGGGCGAGAAGGGCCACGACCTCGTCGACCACCTGCGCATCAAGGCGCCGACCTCATTGACCGTCGCGCATCTCGCCGACGCCTTCAGCGCGTTCCAGACCCAGAACCCGCGGCTGAAGCTCGAGATCGTGCTGATCGATCGCCCGGTCGACCCCGTCGCGGAAGGGTTCGACATCGCCATTGGCGCTTTCCCGCATTCCTTCGGCGGCGTGGTCGACGTGCCGCTGTGCCCACTGAAGCGGCTGCTCTGCGCCTCTCCCGCCTATTTGAAAAAGCACGGCACGCCAAAGCACCCGCGCGACCTCGTCGAACATCGTTGCCTCAGCTTCCTGCCGACCGGCCCCGAATGGATTTTTGACGGCCCGCGCGGCCGCATCAGCATCCAGGTCAGCCCGCTGCTGTCTTCCAACGAGGGACATGTGCTGGCGCGCAGTGCGATCGCCGGCAACGGCATCGCACTGCTGTCGCACTATCTCGTCGCGGACGCCTTGCGCGACGGCACACTCAAGCCGGTGCTGCGCGACTTTCCAATTCCGGAATTATGGGTGAAGGCCGCGATCCCGGAGCGGCGCCGCAATGCGGCTGCTGTTCAAGCGATGCTGACCCTGCTGAAAACGTCACTGGCGCCGTCGCTGTAAGCCGCTTTGCCTATCTTTCACAACGTGGCGGTTGCTCTCACATGGCGGACCTGAGAAAAGATGCGCCATGGATTCGATCATCTTGAAATACGCTTTCGCCGCCCTGATCGCGCTCGCGACGTCAGCCACTCCCGCTGCAGCTGTGGAGCAGAGCTGCCGCTTCATCCAGGCCAAACCCGACCGCGAAGCCTGCTACAAGCGGCAGGAGGAAGAGCTCGCGGCAAAGCGCAAGCCTGCCGCTCCGAGCGATGACGGCAAAACGCTCGAAACACTTCGCCAGATGCGGCAGGACGACGATGCCGTCTACCGCAGCATCAATAACATCTGCCGCGGCTGCTGACGATCAGCTCTTCACACCGCCCCAATTGCCCGCCCGCTTCTCAGCGAAAGACGCAAGTCCCTCCGCTGCCTCCGCACTCTGGCGCTTGAGCGAATGCAGTTGCACGAGCCGCTTGTAGGCGGCATCGTCCACGGCCATGCCGCCAAACGAGCTTTCGAGCGCAAGCCGCTTGGTCTCGGCCATCGCGTTCGGCCCGTTAGCGAGCAGTTGCTCGACCACCTTGGCGCCCGCGGCTTCGAGATCGGCAAGCGGCACCACCTCATGGACGAGACCAATACGGCGGGCGTCCTCGGCACCGAAGCGCTCGCCGGTCAGCGCGTAGCGGCGGACCTGGCGCACGCCGATGGCATCGCAGAGCTGCGGAATGATGATCGCGGCGGTCAGGCCCCAGCGCACCTCGGTGATCGAGAACAGGGCGTTGTCGGCGGCAATCACGACGTCGCAGGCCGCGATGACGCCGGTGCCGCCGCCGAAACAGCCGCCCTGGACCAGAGCGACGGTCGGGATCGGCAGCGTGTTGAGCCGCTGTACGGCCTCGAAGGTCGCCTGCGACGCCGCCTCGTTCGCTTCAGCGGATTGCGGCCGAACGCCGTTGATCCATTTGAGGTCGGCCCCGGCCTGGAAATGCTTGCCGTTCCCCCGCAGCACCACGACGCGCAGGTTGGGCTTCGTGCCGAGATCGTCCATGGCCGCGAGCACGCCCGCGATCAGCGCGCCGTCATAGGCGTTGTTGACCTCCGGCCGGTTCAACGTAACGGTCGCAACCCCACGCGCGTCGAGGGTCCACAGGACGGGGCTGGCAGTCATCGGCGATCCTCCGGTCATCTTGCTTGGCGCGCACTATGGCCGAGGCAACGCGTCCCGATCCATATCTTTCCAGCGTGGGGCGGTCGCGCCCATCGCATGGCGGCTTGTGTCATGCTGCGGCCGGGCGGCATCAAGGGATCAGGGACGGGATCAACATGCGCATCTGCATTTTCGGCGCGGGCGCCGTCGGCAGCCACATTGCGGTACGGCTGGCGCGCGCCGGTCATGAGGTCAGTTGCGTGATGCGGGGCGCGCATCTCGAAGCCGTCCGTGCCAACGGGCTCAAGCTCCGGGTCGGCGATTCCGAGGTCTCAGCCAAGGTGAACGCCTCGGGCGATCCGGCCCAGCTCGGCCCGCAGGACGTGGTGATCTCGACACTGAAGGCGACCGCGCTGACCGGGCTGGTGTCCAGCATCAAGCCGCTGCTTCAGGACGACACCGCCATCGTGTTCGCACAGAACGGCATTCCCTGGTGGTACGGCATCGGCCTGCCGCCGCGGCACCCGACACCGCCGGACATTTCCTTCCTCGACCCCGGCGGACGGCTGCGCGCCTGCATCCCCAAGGAGCGGATCGTCGGCGGCGTCATTTTCTCGTCCAACGAGGTGACCGCGCCCGGCATCGTCCAGAACCTGACGCCTGACCGGAACCGCCTGCTGATCGGTGAATGCGACGACCGCAATTGCGAGCGCATCACGAAGCTCCGCAATGCCTTCAACGAGGCGCGGCTGGAATCGCCGCCGGTCGCCGAGATCCGCGAAGCAATCTGGTCAAAGCTGCTGACCAACATGTCGCTCTCGGTGCTGTGCCTGCTCACCGGGCAGACCGCGCGCGGCGTGCGCGACGACCCCGCCTTCGCCGACCTGATCCCGCGGATGCTGAACGAGGCCAACGACATCGCCCAGCACTTCATCCCCGAGGTGAAGCGCGTCAGCCGCAGCGGCCCCGCTCCCAACCACAAGCCGTCGCTGCTGCAGGATTACGAGCTCGGCCGCGCCATGGAGATCGACGTGCTGGTAAAGGCGCCTGCCGCCTTCGCGCGTACCGCCGGCCTGTCGACACCGACGCTCGATCTGATCGCCGCACTCGCGATCCAGAAGGCGCGCGACAAGGGGCTTTATTCGGCGTGAACCTCAAGCAAGGGCGTCAATCCAGGCCGCGAGAGTATCGAGCACCTCGGTGAGCGCCTCGTCATTGGTGCGCCCGGACTTCTTCAGCACCGCGAAGGAGTGATCGCCACCTTCGACTTCATGCAGCGACGCCTTCGCGCCGAGCGCCGCAATGACGGGCTTGAGATGGTCAAGGTCGGCAAGCGCATCGCGCGTGCCTTGCAGGAACAGCATGGGAATGGCGATACCGGCAAGATGCTCGGCGCGCTCGGACGACGGCTTCTTGGCCGCATGGAGCGGAAAGCCGAGGAAGGCGAGCCCTTTGACGCCGGGCAACGGCGCCTTGGACTGCGCCTGCGAGGTCATGCGGCCGCCGAACGATTTTCCGCCGGCGACAAGGGTCACGCCGGGGCACAGCCGCGCCGCCTCCGCGACCGCCGCGCGAATGGCAGCGTGTGCGACGGCAGGCTGGTCCGGACGTCCCAGCTTGTTCTCCATGTAGGGAAAATTGAAACGGAACGTCGCGATGCCGCGCGCGGCAAGACCGGCCGCGACCTTCGCCATGAACGCGTGGCGCATATCGGCGCCTGCACCGTGTGCCAGAACGTAGCAGGCGCGCGCATCGGCCGGCTGCGTCAGGATCGCCGACACCGCCCCGATGCTCTCGACGTCGAGCTTGAGCTCTTGTGTTTTGACAGCCAAAATCGGACACCCCGACAGACGCGTTTCCGGTCGCCTTGGTAGCGTCGCCGGGGCAGCCTGAAAACACAATAATTGCAGCGGCCGGCTGGCCTACCAAGCCGGAAAGCCGCACCAACCGAGGTAATCATGGCCTACCGCTCCTCCTGGATGACCGAAGAGCTCGACGTCTTCCGCGACCAGTTCCGGAAATATCTCGCCAAGGATCTGGCGCCGCATGCCGAGAAATGGCGCGAGCAGAAGATGGTCGACCGCTTTGCCTGGCGTGGGCTCGGCGAGATGGGCGCGTTGCTGGCGAGCGTGCCTGAGGAATATGGCGGGCTCGGCGCGACCTTCGCTTATGACGCCGCGGTACTGGACGACCTCGAAAGCACGGTGCCGGAACTGACCACCGGTGTCTCCGTGCACAGCGCCATCGTCGCGCACTACATCCTCAATTACGGTTCGGAGGAGCAGAAGAAGCGCTGGCTGCCGAAGATGGCCTCGGGCGAGATGATCGGCGCCGTCGCCATGACCGAGCCCGGCACCGGCTCGGACCTGCAGGCGGTCAAGACCACCGCCAAGAAGCAGGGCAATTCCTACGTCATCAACGGCCAGAAGACGTTCATCACCAACGGCCAGGCCGCAGACCTCGTCATCGTCGTCGCGCGCACGGGCGAAGCGGGCGCCAAGGGCATTTCGCTGATCGTGGTCGAGACGGCGGGTGCTGACGGTTACAAGCGCGGACGCAACCTCGACAAAATCGGCCTGCACGCCTCCGACACTTCGGAACTGTTCTTCGACAACGTCACAGTGCCGCCGGAGAACCTGCTCGGCAAGGAAGAGGGCCAGGGTTTTGTGCAGTTGATGCAGCAACTGCCGCAGGAGCGCCTCGCGCTCGCCGTCGGCGCCGTCGCGTCGATGGAGCGTGCGGTCAAGCTCACGACCGACTACACCAAGGAGCGCAAGGCGTTCGGCAAGCCGCTGATGGAGTTCCAGAACACCGCCTTCACCCTCGCCGAGCGCAAGACGGAAGCCATGATCGCGCGCGTCTTCGTCGACTGGTGCATCGAGCAATTGGTCGCGGGTGATCTCGACACCGTGACAGCGTCGATGGCGAAGTACTGGTGCTCGGACAAGCAGGTGCAGACCGCCGACGAATGCCTTCAGCTGTTCGGCGGCTACGGCTACATGCAGGAATACCCGATCTCGCGCATCTTCATCGATTCCCGCATCCAGAAGATCTATGGCGGCACCAACGAGATCATGAAGCTGCTGATCGCGAGATCGCTGTAGAGATTGCTATCGCGCGCGCCAATCACGTGGACGGCAGCCGAAACGCTGCTTGAAACGCCGCGTGAAATGGGACAAGTCCGAGAAGCCCCAGTCGAACGCGACGGCGCCGATCGCACGATCCGCCATCGCGGGATCGCCGAGGTCCCTGGCGGCGCCGTCGAGTCGACGCTCAATCACATAACTCGTGAAGCCGGTGCCCGATCGGGCCAGCAGCTTGTGCACATAGCGCTCGCTGATGCCGACGGCTCCCGCTATATCGGCAACAGCGAGGCCAGGCTCGCGGAGCCGCCGGTGAATGGCGCGTTTCAGTGCCAGCGTCGTCGCATCGACGAGGCTTTCCGCCTCGCCCGAATGGGTACGGCTCTGCCGTGACAGGCTCACCGCGACCAGCTCGATCAGCGCGTGGAACAGGCGCACGCCTTCATCCTCGCTCATGCGCAGCGCGTTGTCGCTCAATGCGCGCGCCGTCTCGACGATGAGATGGCCGACATGAGGATCATCGGAGACACGTGCAGCCCTCACGTCGAACGGCACCGGCAACCGCTCGCGCAATGCTTCCGCCGGCACCCAGAACGAGGCCACCCGCAGTTGCGGCCCGCGGTCGTGCACGAGCGCGAACTGCCTGCTGCTGTCGAAGATGCCGACCTGTCCGGGCGATAGGCCGATCTCGCGGCCGTCCTGCTGGATGCGACAATGACCCGCCAGTTTCAGATTGAGATAGAAGCAGCTGCGGTCCGACGCGGCGATATCGGCCGCGGATCGCCGGACCACGTGTTCCGGAAAGCTGACGCGATTGATCGCGGCGTCGCCGAGACTGATATGTTCGACGCTGGCCGGAAAGCCTGTCTCCGCCGCCGGCTCCGGAGTCAGATTCATGAAGGCCTGGCAGATCGCCTCGCGGTAATAGGCAAATTGCTCGTTCGGCCGCGTGCCCGCGGTATTCCAGGCCAAATGGCGTGACGAAACGGCGCGCTCGATCTGCTGCATCGGTTCACTCCGAGACCAATCCGGTTCAGTCACAGCCAAGCAACAAATTCGTGACCAGTCCAGATTGGACAACGCAGGCCCGCTGCCCCGCCGAAGCCACGATGCGCCGATTTAACAACACGCTCTCAGGAGGAGCCCCATCATGTCGACCTACGTTCTCGTCCACGGCGCCTGGCACACCGGTGCTGAGTTCGAGCCGGTTGCGGCGGCGATCCGCGCCCAGGGCCATCAAGTCCACACGCCGACGATCAAGGGCAACCGGCCCGGCGATGCCAAGACGACGGGCCTGAAGGAGGCGATCCAGTCGATCGCCGATTTCCTGGCCGAGAACAATCTGAAGGACGTCGTCCTGCTCGGCCATTCCTATGGCGGCATGGTCATCACGGGCGTCGCTGACCTTGCCGCCGACCGCATCCGCCGCCTGGTCTATTGGAACGCGTTTGTGCCCAACAACGGCGAAAGCCTCAACGACATGGTGCCGCCGCACTATGTCGGGCTGTTCGACGCCATCGCGGCAGAACGCGGCGACGGCTCGGTGGTACTGCCTTTTCCGGTCTGGCGCGATGCCTTCATCAACGATGCCGATCTGGAGACCGCGCAGCGCGCCTACGAGGTCCTCAATCCACATCCGCTGGCGACTTTCACCGACAAGATCGCGCTCAAGACCAATCCGGCCGAAATGCCGATGGCAAAGTCCTACATCAACTGCACCGAGGACACCGCGATGCCGCACAGCTATTCCTGGCATCCGCGGCTGTCGGAGAAGCTCGGCCTGTTCCGGCTGGTGCAAGTGCCGGGAAGCCATGAACTCTGCTTCTCCGATCCGGCGCGCCTCGCCAAAGCTATCATGGAGGCAGGGCGCGACTAGGCGCGCGCCCCGCCGGGGGCAGCCGCTAGTTCGGATGCCACCAGCGGCCGCCGACGACGACACCTTCGGAGGCGATCTTGCGATCGCCGATCAGGTGCTCGCCGACCACATCCTCATAGTCGAACTGGCCCTGCCTGACCGTGATCAGCGTCGCATCGCCGGCGCTGCCGGGCTTGAGGCTACCCAGCTCGGGACGGCGCAGCGCCATCGCCGCGTTCACCGTGGACGCGGCGATAACGTCCGACAGCTCCATGCCCATGCACAGGAACTTCGACATCGTCGTCACCTGGTCGTAGGCCGGGCCGTCGATGCAGAGCTGATGGATGTCGGAGGAGATCGTGTCCGGATAGAAGCCGTTGGCAAGCATCGCGCGGGCGGTCTTGAATGCGAACGAGCCCTTGCCGTGGCCGATGTCGAACAGCACGCCGCGCTCGCGCGCGTCGAGCACCGCCTTCTTCACCGTGCCCTGCGCCGTCGCCGGCGTATTGGGGAACGGGCGGAACGCATGGGTCAGCACGTCGCCGGGACGCAGGCGCGCCAGCACCTCCTCATAGCTCGGCGGCGGATGGTCGATATGCGCCATCAGCGGCATGCCGACCTCGTCGGCCACCTGCAGCGCGATGTCGAGCGGCACCGTCCCTGACGTCCCCGAAGAATGCAGGCCGACGCGCACCTTGATGCCGACGATGAGGTCGCGATTGGCATCGGCGACCTTGGCCGCGTCGATCGGATTCATCAGCCGCAACTCCTCGCTCTCGCCGACCATGATCCGGTGCGAGAAACCGAAAATGCCGGCGTGTGAGACGTGCAGATAGGCGAGGATGCGGACCTGGCTCGGCTCGATCACATGCTTGCGGAAGCCGGCGAAATTGCCGGGGCCCGCGCTGCCGGTGTCCACCGAGGTGGTGACGCCGGAGAGGCGGCAGAATTCCTCGGCATCGATGCCGAGCGAGGTGCCGCCCCAATAGACATGGGTGTGGAGATCGATCAGCCCCGGCGTCACGATGTATTTCGAGACGTCGCGCACATCCGTGCCCGGATCCGCCTTGAGCCCGGTGCCGATGGCGGCGACCTTGCCGCCCGAGAACGCGACATCGGTCACGGCATCGAGCTTCTGCGAGGGGTCAACGACCCGCCCGCCGCGCAGGATCAAATCGAAAGGCATTCTGGTCTCCGGATATCGCAGTGAGGCGGCCGACCGTCCGTCAGCCGAAAGGAAGGAACCTCCTTCTAGCAATTTTCGCGCCGACATGCCCGGCAAACGGCGGGCTTGCGCGCAAAAATCTCACCGCATCGCCCGGCAACAAAAGCCGGCAGCCGGGTCAGACTTGCAGCGCCGGCTGCCGCGCACCTGTCGAAAAGAGGCGTCCGTAACTCTCGGGCAAATCCTCGATCCCGTTCGATGCCAGCAGGTGCCATGACATGCACTGGTTGCTGGTCAACACGGGAATGCCGACGTGCTGCTCGAGCTGCATGATCATGGGCGCCGACTTGATCGCCGTGCAACTGATGAGGCAGGCATCGGCGCGCGGGCTGACCTTGTCCCTGGCCCATGCGAGGATCTCGTCCGGTGACAGCTTCGCCATGTCGCCATTCGTGTTGATCCCGAGATGCGCGCTGCCGTCGACGGTGAAGCCATTCTGCTCGAGAAACGCGATTTCGCGATCGTGGACCTCCGCGATATAGGGCGTGAGCAGCGACACCCGTTGGGCTTCGAGCCGCCGGAGGGCCTCAACGATCGCGTCGGCTGTCGTGAAGCATCTTGTGTTCGTCGCCGACTGAATACGGTCACGAATCCCCTCCGCGAGATCCGGCGCGAAGGTCGACACCGCCGTGCAGTGAAACACGATGACGTCAACGCCGGCATCCGCGAGCAGCCTGGAGGCAGGCTCGAGCTGATCCAGCATGCGCATCAGCTCGGCCTTCGAGCTGCCACGCAATGGCAGCCGCGTCACCAGCGTGGAGACGTCGGCCGGAAGCATGGCCCGGATCTCGGGCTCGGCGACCGAATTTCCGGAGGGAACGAGCAGGCCGGCGCGAAGCCGGCTGCCATAGTCGATATCAGGCCGCTTCATGAGGGTCACGCCGCCGCGACCTCGCGCTGCGCTGCGTGCAGATAGGTCCGGTTGATGTAGTCGGCGGCCGACGACTTGACCCGGTTCGGAACGGCACGGATCAGCGAGCTGATCTCGATCAGGGCCTGCACCGCGTCGTTGTTCGCGTCGCCGTCACGGGGGAAGATCTCGTCCTTGACGTACTCGTCCCAGGCGCGCTCGGCGTAGCGCTCGGCAACGCCGGTTTCCTGCATCGCGATCGCGGTCGTCCCCTCGCGATTCCCGTAGAACCATTCGTGCGCCCGGACGAAGGCGCGCATGAACGGCGCCATGATATCGGGGTTGGCCTTGGCCCAGCGGCTGTCCACGTTGAGCGACGTGAACTGGAAATAAGGGACTTCGGCCCGGGGCTCGCAGAGGCTCGGAAAGCCCTGGTCCACCGCCATATAGTTCAGCGGAGCGCCCTGCAGGCCCGCATCGATCTCGCCGGACTGCAGCATGTCCCACCGCGCCAGGATCGGACCGACCGCCCGCATCTTGTAGTCGCGGGGATATTCGAGCCCCCGTGCCGACATCAGCTTCATCACGAGCGACGAGCTGCCCGCCTCGATCGAGGACACACCGATGGTTCCGCCGCGCAGGCCCTCGAATCCGCTGATGTTCTTGCCGGCCACGAACGAGAACGGAAGCCTGTTGACGTTGCCGCCGATGATCTCGAGGAAGCCACCTCGCTCGCTGTCGAGCACGACGTGCTCGGTGATCCCGTAGCCCAATTGGGCCCGGCCATCACGGATGCGGTTGGTGACTTCATCGACGCCCTCGTAGAGCTCGATGGCGACATCGAGCCCTTCGTCTGCGAACATGCCGCGATGCTTGGCGATCCAGAGCGGCAGGTTGAAGTAGTTCCGCGACACCGCGGTGAAGATGATCTTCTTCATCGATAGAACCTCTCAAGCAATCGATGCGACGCCGGCTCGCTTCACGGGAGCTTCGGCTTCATCCGCCAGGGTGATCGGCTTGCGTGCACCGAAGCTGATCACAACAGCACCGCCAAGCAGCAGAATGCCCGCGATCACGAACGCGCCGGAGAAGCCACCGGTCGCCGCAACCACGTAACCTGTCACGATCGGCGCAGCCGTGCCGAACAAATTGCCGCCCATGATCAGCAGGCTGGTCGCGACACCGTTGTAGCGGCCGTCAGTCATCAGGTCGGCGGTCAGCGCGATATTCATCGCCATGGCGGTCGCAACGCAGGCCAGTGACACGCTGATCAGCGCCTCGATCAGCCAGATCGAGTCGACGAACGGGGCGACCAGGATCACCGACGACAGCAGCAGCATCGTCGCGATCAGCTTCCGCCGGTCGCTGTTGCTGGCACCCGAGCGCTTCAGCAGCCGGTCGCTGAACCAGCCGAGGCCGAGACCGAGCAGCGCAGCGACGCCGTAGGGGATCGCGGAGAACAGGCTGGATTTCAGGATGTCCATGCCGCGCGCCGCAGCCAGATAGCTCGGCAGCCAGGTCATGAACAGATAGAGCGTGTAGCCGGCGCAGCCCTGCGTCAAGGCGAGCGCCCACATCGACGAGCTTCCGAGCAGGCCCCTCAACGCGGCGAGCTGGTTCAGCTTGGCTGCACCGCCCGGAGCGATCGCACCACGATTGGCGACGATGAAGTCGCGTTCTTCCCTGCTGAGCCAGGCCGCCTTTTCCGGCTGCCGGTAGAGCAGATACCAGAGCACCGCGAGGACGACGCCGGCAACGCCCGTGACGTAGAAGGATTCACGCCAGCCGAACTGAACGATCAGGGACCCGACCACGACCGAGCCGAAGCAAAGACCCGCATGCGCGCCGCAATTGAGGAACGCGGCCGCGACGCCGCGCTCGCTCTCGGGCGCCCATTCACGGATGATCTTGCCGCCGGCCGGATAGCTCGCGGATTCGCCGACGCCGAGAACCAGGCGGGATGCGAAGAGGGACGAATAGGTGGTGGCGAGGCCGGTCCAGATTCCGGCCAGCGACCAGATGCCCAGCGTCGCGTAAGTCACCGCGCGGCCGCCGAACCGGTCGGCGACGAGGCCCATCGGAATCAGGCAGACCAGATAGGTCCAGAGGAAGGCCGAAAAGATGTAGCCCATATCAATGGGCGACAGGCCGTAGCTCTCCGCGAGAGGCTTGGCCGCGACCGACAGGTTCACCCGGTCGAGATAATTGATGAACATCAGCACGAACAGGCCGACGTAAACGCAATAGCGCCGCTTGGAAATCATCGCATCCCTCCCGTTCCATTCGTTTGTTGTGCGGAACGTTGGAACGAGAATGTCACAGGACGACCCAAGAAATATAATTCATAATGTTCATATCAAACATGAGCGGATTTCATCCACCCCGCTAGAACTGCCGCGCGACCAGCCCGCGAAACCAGTTGTGCCCGGCGTCGGCGCTGAAGCGCGGATGCCACTCCAGGTCGATTGCGAAAGTGACGTCATCAAGCGGGAATGGCCGCGCCGCGACCTGGCCAACGGGATGTTCCTGGTCCTTTGACCAGCGCGCGGGGATCGCCGCGAGCAGGTCGCTGTTGGCGACGATATGAATCGCATCGCGCCAGCTCGGGACGCTGAACACGACGTCGCGGCGAAGCCCGCGAATGCGCAACGCATCGTCGATGATGTTTGAGCCGATCGTTCCGACGACCTTGACGTGGGACAGCGCCGCATAGGATTCCAGGGTCATCGGCTTGCGGCGCGCCGGATGCGCCTTGCGCATCAGGACGACGAACCTCTCGTCGACGACGCGCAGCCGCTCACGGCGGCCGATCACCCCGCCGGAAGCCGCAAGACGCACGTGGATCTCGTCACCGACGATCTCGTCCTCGCGGGGATCGCCGGTGAAATGGGTGGCGAGAATGCGGACGCCCGGCGCCGCCTCTCGCAGGATAGGGCACACACGCCGCAGCAAATGGCTCGATACATATTCAGACAAGCGAAGGGAAAACGTCCGCTCCGCGGTCGCGGGATCGAACGCCGCGGAGCCGTCGATGGTCTGCTCAAGCTGTTCCAGCGCGAGCCGCGTCGCGCTCGCGATCTCGAGCGCCCGCCGCGTCGGCTCGACGCCGGTCGGCGAACGGACGAACAGCTGGTCGTCGAATGCATCGCGCAGCCGCCGCAGCGAATGGCTGACCGCCGACTGGGTCAGACCCAGTCGCTGCGCAGTCCTGGACACGCTCTTCTCGGCGACGAGCGCCTCCAGCGTCACGAGCAGGTTGAGATCGATCTTTCGGGGCCGCATGAACAAGGACTACGAAATTGGGCTCCGGGGCGCCACAGTTTCGTTTCCTTGCGACCTCGTCAGGTCGCCGTTCAGCCGTGCCAGTGCGAGCCGCGGATGACGCTGCAGAAATTGCCGCGATGGAAGTGCGGTTCCTTGTCGGCGATGACGTCGGCCTTGACGTTGCCGAAGGTGGTGTCCAGCCTGTGCCTGATGCCGTCGTAGAAGGCCTGGATGATGTCCTCCTTGAAGTGCGGCGTGCGCGGGAACGCTTTCACGACAGCTTCGCGCTCCGCGTCGGTGTACTCCTTGTAGGTCAGCCCGAGGACGTCCATCTCGACGCCCGCCGTCACCAGCGCGACCACGGGATGCATGTGCTGCGGCACGCCGGGCGTGGTGTGCAGCGCGATCGCGGTCCAGACCGTATAGGCGTCGGCCTCAGAAATGCCTTGGCTGCGCAGGAAGTCGCGCGCGGCATGGGCGCCATCCACTTCGAACCGTTCGTGCCGGCTGCCATGGCCCGGCATCAGGCCGATGTCGTGAAACATCGCGCCCGCATAGAGCAGCTCGCGGTCGAATGTCAGCCCGCGACGAATGCCGGCCAGCGCACCGAAATGATAGACGCGGCTGGAATGGTTGAAGAGCAGTTCTGTCTCGGTGTCGCGGATGTAGTCGGTGATCGCGCGCACCAGCTTGCTGTCGGGAATGGCGGCGGCCTCGATGATCTCTTGCATGACGGTCTCCTGAAAATCTCGGGTCGTCGCCAAGCTAGATCCGGACTATATAGTCCTCAATCGACGTAATACGTCGAAAACGGACAAATACCTGTTGAGGCGGACATGGGTGCGAGGCCAAAGCCGAGGACTGTCGTGATCGTGGCGCTGCCCGGCGTGCAGCTGCTCGACGTCGCCGGCCCCCTCGACGTTTTCGCCGAAGCGAATCTGCAGGCGGGGCATCAGGCCTATGCGCTTCTCGTCGCGGCCGCGGAGCCGGGCCCGATCCGCAGTTCCTCCGGCGCAAGGGTGATGCCGGACCGCATTATCGATCGCGGCTTCCAGGAGAGCATCGACACCCTGCTGATCGCGGGATGCCCGAACGCGGCCGACGTTCCGGCCGACGGTGTGGTGATCGACTGGCTCCGCCGCCGCGCCGCGAAGACCCGGCGCTTCGGATCGGTCTGCTCGGGCGCCTTCTTCCTTGCCGCGGCGGGACTGCTCGACGGCCGCCGGGTCACGACGCATTGGGCGGTCGCGGACCAGCTCGCCGAAAAATTCCCGTCGGTCAGCGTGGACAAGGACGCGATCTACGTCACCGACGGCAAGCTTCGGACCGCCGCCGGCGTCACCGCGGGGCTCGATCTCGCGCTCGCGCTGGTCGAGGAAGACCTCGGACGCGAGATCGCGATGAAGGTCGCGAGCCAGCTCGTGATGTTCTTCAAGCGTCCTGGCGGGCAGATGCAGTTCACCCGCAAGGGCGAGACCGTGCCCGCAGGCCGCGCCGCGTTGCAGGAATTACAGCGCTGGGTCGCCGCGAATCCCGGACTGGATCACAGCGTCGGCAGCCTCGCTGCGCGCATGGACATCAGCCCACGTCATTTCGCGCGGCTGTTCCGTGCCGAAGTCGGGATCACGCCCGCAACCTGGGTCGAGGAAGCCCGCGTCAACGCGGCGCGACGCCTGCTCGAGTTCGGCAACGAGGCCCCCAAGCAAGTGGCCCTGCATTGCGGCTTCGCCGACGCCGACACGCTGCGCCGCGCCTTCGCGCGTCACGTCGGGGTGACGCCAGCCGAATATCGCAAGCGCTTCGCGCGGATCGTGGTGTGAGATGAAGGCGAGAATGGCGATCCCGGCATGACTCGAACATGCGACCTACGGTTTAGGAAACCGCCGCTCTATCCGGCTGAGCTACGGGACCGCGGAACCCGCTGAGAAGCGGGTTGCCTAGGGCTGTACATATCAAAGCAAGGGCCGAATCGGAAGCCCTCGCCTTGATCAATACAGACGTCTACGGCTCCCCTTACGCCTTGATATTGTTGTCCTTCACGACCTTGCCCCAATAAGCCACCTGCTTGTCGAAGAAGGTCTTGAAGGCCGGACCGTCCTGGAGCAGCAGCGTCATCTGCTGCGTCTCCTTGAGCTGGGCCGCGGTCGCGGGCTCGCTCAGGATTTCCTTGGACGCCGTCGCCAATGCCGAAACGATATCGGGCGGCGTGCCCGTCGGCGCGAAGATGCCCCACCAGGCCAAGGTCTCGAAATCCGGGAAGCCCGCCTCGATCGCGGTGGGCGTATCCGGCAGTGCTGGCAGCCGCTCGCGGCCGAGCTGCAGCACCGGCCGCAGCATGTTGGTACCCAGCTGCGCCGCGATCAGCGCCGCCGATCCCGCGATCAGATCGACATGGCCGCCGAGCACGTCGTTCATCGCCGGGCCGCCGCCGCGATAGGGCACGTGCATGATTTCCACGCCGGCCTTGTTGCCGAGCACGGTCATGGCGAGATGGCCGAGCGTGCCGATGCCGACGGATGCATATTTCACCGCGCCGGGCGTCGCCTTGCAGGCCGCGATGACGTCGGCAAAGCTCTTGTAGGGACGGCCGGCGCCGGCGGCGATGACGTAAGGCGCGGTGCCCACCAGCAACACCGGCGTCAGCTCGCGCTCGACATCGAGCGGCGGCTTGTCGAGGATCGACGGGATTACCGCGTGGGAATCGAAGGTGACCAGGAACGACGAGCCGTCCGCCGGGCCCTTGGCGACCTGCGCGGCGCCGAGCGCGCCGGCCGCGCCCGACTTGTTCTCGACCACGACGATGCGGTTGAGCTTGGTCTGCAGATTGGCCTGAAGCAGCCGCGCCATCGCGTCGGTCGAGCCGCCCGGCGGGAACGGCACCACCAGCGTGATCTTGCCGGCCTGCGCCATCGCCGGCGTCAGCGTGAGAAGTGCGGGCGCTGCCAGCAGCGCCCGTCGCGTGATCGTCATCGTTTTCTCCCTGTTTTTGTTTCGGCGCCTGGCTTTTGTTTTTTGGCGCTCGGATATGATCAGGTTTCAGGTCGTTCCGAAGCCTGACCCCGCTTTCTTGTATTCAGGCCGTGGCGGACTGAAGATGTCGAGCACGCGGGCGCCGTCGGGGCCCGCGCGCATGGTGTGCGGCACATTGCCGGGCGTGCGCCAGAAATCGCCCTTCTTCACCGCGATCTCCTCGCCGCCCTGGACGCGGATCGCCGAGCCGTCGAGCAGCACACCCCATTGCTCTTCGGGATGATGATGCAGCGTGCCCTGCGCGTGCGGCCCCAAGGTCACCACCGACAGCATCGCCTGCTCGCCGGAGAAGATGCGCGTGGTCACGCCCGCCGCGAGCTCGCGAAACAGCCCGTCGCTGGGGTCGTCGATGTTGTGAAACTCTTCCTTCTGGCTCACGCCATTCTCCCTTTTTATTCTT
>Ga0207426_1000971_pt1 | contig 28287 bp, 26 predicted proteins | sample AraplaMF_Cvi_mMS_FD_184265 | JGI IMG/M metagenome (GOLD analysis project Ga0207426, IMG submission 184265) | Arabidopsis root microbial communities from the University of North Carolina, USA - plate scrape MF_Cvi_mMS (SPAdes) (version 2) | ecosystem: Host-associated > Plants > Roots > Endosphere... | reverse complement strand
TGGTGCCCATCTTCACGAGCGACCAGGAACGCAGGATGTACTCTTGAATCGACGCCTTGATCCACCACATCGCGTAGGTGGCGAGACGGAACCCCTTCTCGGGTTCGAAACGCTTCACCGCCTGCATGAGGCCGACATTGCCTTCCGAGACGACTTCGGAGATCGGCAGGCCGTAGCCGCGATAGCCCATGGCGATCTTGGCCACGAGGCGGAGATGGCTGGTGACGAGTTGATGCGCCGCGTCGCGATCGTCATGCTCACGCCAACGCTTGGCGAGCATGTATTCCTGCTGGGGCTCCAGCATCGGGAACTTGCGGATCTCGGCGAGGTAACGGGAAAGGCCGGATTCTCCATTGAGGACCGGCAGAGCAGCGGTACGGGCCATGATGAAGCCCTCCAAAGGTTCAGGCCCCCGATAGCGGCGGGCCAGGCAGACGACCGCTTTGTCAAAGCCGGCCGGGCTGCGATGTTCCGTTGGTCATTTCCAACGCAGGCGCAATATACCCCAAGGGGGGGCAAAAAGGGAAGGATTGCTGACGTCACGTCCCCGTGTGGCAGCCATAACTTTTTGTAATGTAACGCTTTTCGAAGGCGGCCTGCGTCATAGCGCCGCTTTGAGGGTGCTCTCCAGGAGAAGCAAATCCTCCGGTAGAGGCGCTTCCCAGTGGAGAAGTTCTCCGGTCCTCGGGTGCTCCAGTACCAGCAGATAGGCATGCAGGGCCTGCCGTCCAAGGGCGGCCAAGGCGGCCTGCGACTCGGGGCCGAGCTGGTTCGCCTTGGTCTTGAAATGCGGGCCATACACCGCGTCACCCATCAGGGGATGGCCGATATGGGCGAGGTGGACGCGGATCTGATGGGTGCGTCCGGTCTCGAGCTCGCAGGCCAGCAGCGTCGCGATCGGCTTGCCATCGCGTCCCGTGAAGCTCTCGACGACGTCCCAATGGGTCACGGCCTCGCGGCCGCCCTGGCGCACCGCCATTTTCTCGCGCGCATGCGGATGGCGGTCGATCGGCGCATCGACGGTGCCGCGATGACGGCCGGGCAGGCCCCAGGCGAACGCCATATAGCCGCGCCGCATCGGCCCGGTGCGGCCGTGGTCGGCGAATTGCGCGGTGAGCGAAGCGTGCGCGAGGTCGTTTTTGGCCACCACCATCAGCCCGGTGGTGTCCTTGTCCAGCCGGTGCACGATGCCGGGCCGGCGCACCCCGCCGATGCCCGACAGGGAGGTGCCGCAATGGGCGATCAGGGCGTTGACCAGGGTGCCGGTCTCATGGCCGGCCGCAGGGTGCACGACCAGCCCCTTCGGCTTGTTGAGGACCACGATGTCGTCGTCCTCGAACACGATATCCAGCGCAATGTCCTCGCCCTTGGGCTCGGCGGCCGCGGCCTCCGGCACGTCGATTATGATCGTATCGCCGGAGGTGACGTGATAAGCGGGATCGCGGATTTCGGCGGCCTTCAGGGTCACGGCGCCCGCCAGAATCAGGGCCTTCAGCCTTGATCGCGACAGGTCGGGAAGGCGCGCTGCCAGCACACGGTCGAGCCGGGCCGAGCCCTCGTCGCCCTCGACCACGACTTCCAACCTTTGCGCTGAGCCTGAGCTATTCATGACGACGTCTGATACCGCTGTTCCCGAACCGACCCCCGAGCAGGCCGCGCTGTTCGCGCGAGTGCGGCGGATGATGCTGATCGCGGGGTTGACCACGGCGCTGGCCGTCTGCGCCGTTCTGATCGCGGTGGGCTACCGCCTTTTCAAGTCGGAGGGAAGGGCGACCGGGCCTGTGGGCGACGTGACCGCCACCCTGCCGAAGGGCGCCAAAATCGTCTCGACCGGGGTCGCCGGCGACCGCCTCGTGGTCACGCTGGACGTCGGCGGCATCATCGAGATCCGCACCTTCGACGCCAACACGCTGAAACCAGCCGGAAAGCTGAAATTTGCCAACGAGCCGTAAAATGGCGCTTCGGTCCTTGCAGCCGACAAATTTCGAGGCTATTGGCTACCCCTCACGCTCCCTTCGTCTAGCGGTTAGGACGCGGCCCTCTCAAGGCTGAAACAGGGGTTCGATTCCCCTAGGGAGCGCCAGCGGCTCTAGAAGCGCTGACATTTCAAAAACATCACGCAAATCATGGCTTTGACTGCGCTCTGGTGGTAGCACTGCGTGGTAGCTTTTGATGCGCGCGTTGATGGGACTGATTAAGGACAGGCACGGGACTTACTACGCGCAGCGGAAGGTGCCCGAACGCCTTCAAGAAGCGGTCGCGCGCGTGCTCAATTCAGGCCGTGGTCGCCAAGTCTTCCTTAAGAAATCACTGGGGACTAAGGTCCTCAAGGCGGCGAATGTGGCCGCAACGCACGTCCTCGCTGACTTCGACCGGACGATTGCCGATGCTGAAGCGCTGCTGAAGGAGCGTCCCGTAATTCCATCGCTGACTGATGCGCAGATAAAGCGCATGGCGGAAGCATATTACGCAGCCAGATTGGCGAATGATGAGGAGGAGCGCCGCGAGGGCACTGGCTCCGAGCCGTTGTTTCAAAGCATTGCCGAGCAGCTCAGCGCGGCGGGTATCGAATATCAAACCACATTTGCCGTTGGCATGACGCCAGAGACGGGCTTATCGGACCGCGAGGTTTTGAAGCGCGCTGGCACACTGGAATACGAACTAGCCATAGTTCCTCGTGCAATGGCTCGCGGCGACATCAGCGTCATCCGAGAAGAGCTGGACGAACTTCTGAATGATTTCCAACTCAACGTTGACCGCAAGAGCCAGTCGTACCGAAAGCTCGGCATGGCGGTGTTAACAGCATACGTTCGCGCTCTCAGGGACATCGAGAAACGAAATGCCGGTGAACCAGTTGAGACACCCGCATCTGCCTACGTGCTCTCGGAGCTTCCTGCTGTCGAACAGAGCGGCACGCTACGCGAAGCCTTCGAGGGCTGGAAGAAAGAGCGCGAGAGGCCCGAGGGTACGGTGCACGAGTACGGCCGCGCCATAGAGATGTTTATCCAACTCCACGGCAACCTTCGGGTCTCGGAGATGAGACGCTCTCACGCGCGCGCCTTCCGCGAAGCGCTCCAGTTAGTACCAAAGACACGTAAAGGTCCGCTCCTTAAGGCATCATTGGCCGAACTGAGTGAGTACGGGCGCACGCACCCATCCGCTGCAAAGGTCTCTCCGGGGACAGTGAACAAGCAACTCGGTGCCGTGCAGGCGATTGCCGGATGGGGCCGCCACGCTGGCTTGGTGCCCGAGGATGTCCCGTGGTCTGATCCGTTCAGCGAGATGCGGTTGGAGGAGGAGCAGTCCGAGCGCGAGCCATTCGATGCCCGCGACCTGCAAACCATCTTCAACGCTCCTCTGTTCGCCGAGCACAATCTCTCCATAGGCGCGAAGGGCGAGGCAGGGATATGGTTGCCGCTGCTCGCACTCTTCGCGGGGGCGCGTCAAGCTGAGTACGCAGGCCTTCGTGCGTCTGACGTCCGTGAGGACGAAGAGACAGGCGTTCCGCTCATGTGGTTTACGCGGGACACCAAGGCAGGACGGCGGCTCAAAACGAAGACATCGGAGCGCGTCGTGCCCGTCCATCCCCTGCTTAAAGAACTGGGTTTTCTCGATTACGTCACCACGCGGCGCAAAGAGGGCGAGCGGGCTTGGCTGTTCCCTACGGTAGCTCCTGATCAGAAGGGCGCTCTCAGTGCTTGGTCGAAATGGTGGGGCCGCTATCTACGCAATCACGTCGGCATCAACGACCGTAACAAGGTGTACCACAGCTTCCGCCATGGGTTTCAGGACGCACTCCGGCGCACCACACCTGATGAGGAATTGCGCGACGCCCTAACAGGACGAAGCAGTGGCAAATCAGTTGGCCGAACCTATGGCGCCAAAGAGATGTTGCGGCGTTGGGGCGCCCAAACGCTCAAGCGAGCAGTCGATGACATCTCGTATCCCGGTCTGGACCTGTCGCGTGTTCGCACGTCAGGGCCTGCTAAGCGACCGCGCCGCACCAAGATAGCCGAATAACGGCGCGGCGCCACCTCGACATACGCGAGAGCCGCGTAGGCTAATGCTTGAGGAGCCGCGTAGACCGGAAGAATTTGGCCCATGTTCGCGGATGCTGTTCACGGTTTCTCCGGAGTGGTTTCCGAGAAGTAGATGCTGGTCAGATCACCAAAGCCGTGGCGCGGTTTGATGAATGTCGCCTCGATGAACTTCAATCGCCCGTTCTTCAAGTCGGCTTGCAACGCCCAGTATGCAGCCTCTGGCAGATAGGCGAAGAACAATCCTCCATCCTTGCCGAGCCGCATGTTGAGCAGAAAAGGTCTTTCCGGGACGGTCTTCCCCTTACCAATGCGCGGCCAGCCCTTTTCGTCAGGGTCATCGACGCGACCATATTGGCGCGAGCACATGAGCGAGCAGATCACTTCCTTGCCGAGATGCTTAGACATATTGGGCGTCATCGCGGCGATGTCGCAAAGAACATCGGTTATGGCTTCGTCGGAAACGCCATTGGCATGATTTCTTACAAAGTAACTTACCGTGACCGATTTCACAGTCGCAAGCAGAGTATGCTCTGGCTCCGCCCGCGGTTTGCGTTTGCGTTCTCGTTTCTCTGTCGTCACGTTTCGCTTTCTCCAAGTCATGGATGATACTGACTGGCGACCTCGGCGTATGGACCATCGCGATCATTCGAGCGGGCCTGCGTCGCGGCCGCTGTTGGTCTCAAAGCGGACAATGTCTGCGCTTCGGAAAGAAAAGGCCGCACCTTAAGTTCCAGACGGAAAACCTTGGGTGCGGCCTTTAGGATGTTAGGTGACTTTCACGAGGTAGCCTTTGGTGGCGGAACCTCGCCCTTCGACCTTGTAGAGTACTCCGAGTTCACGAAGCGCGGCGGAAAGGTTACTAGCGACCTTCGCAAGGTCTTCCTTCAGCCTCCCGAACTGTCTGCTGGTCAGCGATAGCTGAGTGCGAATGTACGACAGAGGCGTTTGCCCGGGCTCGCGTGTCCGCATTAGCTCGATGACGGCTTGAGCCACGGAGTTGCTGCGCGGTGCATAGACCTTCGGGCCATCAGGCTCAAAATCCCACGCAAGCTCGTTCATCCCCGGCATGTTGGTATGGATGTCTCTTAGGATAGCGTCTCCGCGCCAGTCCTTGGGTAGGACGATGTACACATCGGCCTCCGCGCAACGCCCCTCAGTATCGGTTACACGCCTGATGCAAATGCGGTTGATGGCTTGGATCACTGATGCCGAGACGTCCTTCTGAGAGATGACAGCCAAGATGTCCTCGTGTTCGCCGTGGCGGGGAGCCTTCAGCCACGAAGCATCCTTTGGTCCGTCGATGGCAAACACGTTGTTGATCGGTCGCGTCGGATCTTGCCAGTAGAGCCCGAAGATCACAGCCGCGTTGCAGTGCTGCCAATCATTCTTCCCGTCCACAGCGCCCCAGTAGCCGACGTGCAGCGGCAATTCTTTTGTGCTGTAGGTGCCAGCCAGGTCTTTCGCGCACTTGTGGACGCACAGGAAGACTTGTCTTCCTCCAGGCAGTTGCTTTCGCAGTTCAGCGGCGAGGCGGGGCAGGCGTGCATGCTTCGTCTTCTCCATCTTGGTTTTGCCCATGCCCGAGGTCGTGCGTGCGACGTGCAGGGTCACGTTTTCGTAGTTGCGAATGCCGCGAGGTACATCCGCGATCATGACGCCTCCGCCCAGTAGCTCATAAGTCACGTTGGAGCGAGCTGTGGCGTCCAGCACCAGAACACCCGGCATGCCCTTGGGGATGATGTAGCGCGCAGAGTTGAGGGTGTGTTGAGCACCGCTGCGGTGATAGTAGGCGAACTCTTCGAGCATGACCTGCACCGCCTCAAGTACGGTTGACACGTTGTGTGCAGCATCTTCGGCGAAGAGGTCGGGATCGAACTCGACGGAGCCCAAGGCCTCGTGAAGAGCCTCAATCTCCGAGGCGTGCTCGGGGAAGCCCTGAGCCCACAGAGGCACGGTCTGCGCATCGCCGCGAGCTTGCTCTTGTTCCCGCTTGTCGAGATAGCGCTGTAGGTTCGTCAGTGTTTTGATAGCACCTCCGAACTTGTCCCTGTCCTCGTGCGGGATCGCTCGCAACACCAATTCAATGTCCTTGCTGCTGACCCGATGGTGGTTAACTGAGTTCAGTAATGCCTCGTCCACCACGACGAGATGGCGCTTGCCTGCAGCCCACGAGTAGAACGAGTTCCAACGCTCCTCTGAGCCCGACCCGAAGGACCAGCAGGCGCGCATGAAGGCAGCATGGGTGATCACCAAAACGTCCGCCTTGGCCATTTCGTGCGCCTTGAGCTTACCCTCTGTGTGACTGGTGGCCGCTATCGTATGTCCAGCGATTGCGTTGATCTTCTGCACCAAGCTGTCAGCGTCCTTGATAAGCCGTGTGACGATCAGAGCGCCGATTGGTGTCCCTTCGCCCTTCGCGTTGGCCTCCGCTTGGAGAGCTGCGTAGACACAGGTGCCCTCGGTCTTACCCGAGCCCGTTGGAAGGGGAAGCACCACAGATGGCTTGAATGGACTGTCACTCGCGTTGTTGATGATCAGTTCTCTGGACCTGCTCTCGAAGACGCACCAAGCCTCCTTGAGGGCTGGTGTGGCTGGCATGTTGCCATCAGAGATTTCTGACCAGTGTTGAACCATACGGTTCAGAAAGATTTGCGACGGCACGAGAGCAAGCCCGTGCTGGTCGATAGAGGTCTGCAAAGCAGAATTTTCCTTGAATTGAACACGACCCCTCATCCGGCCAGAGGACGGTCAGGAAGTGTCATGTTTGATGATTGTTAAAACCTCCCCCTTTTTCTCCTAAGAGAACAATCAAGGTGGAGCTTGAGGGGGAGATTAGGGTGTGAGAGAGTTGACGGTGAAAAGCTCGAACCGCAGCGGTCTTAGAGCTTGCCTTGTGGGCCACAGGGAGCCCGGAGGGTTCGTTTGAGCGTCTTGGTGCGGCAACAGCCATCACCCATCAAGAACGACTCCATGGTGGCCCCTGAGGCCTACGGAGATGTCGTGATTGGGTTGTGTGTTGATGTTGCTCCAAGGCGTCCAGAAGCCCGCGAGGTGACGTCAGCTATAGGATGTGGTCAGCGAGACAACACCTAAACGTAGAGACAAGTTGATCTCGGTCTACGGCGTTCTCCTCTCGTGCAGACCATCAGGCTTGTGGCCACCAACTCCTCGGTCGTCCAAGGCTCACCAAAGGCGTCCATGGTCTCCCATTTGTGGCCTTTGGTGTCGCCCTGCGCGGCTGGTGCCGCTTGCGTCTGCTCAGTGGTCCGAGCCGATGAGCGTGTTCAGAAAGTCTTCGGGCCTATCCCGCAGAAGCGTGTCTTTGCTGGTTGGTTTGGCCTTGGTGTACGTGAGGACGATGTTGGCGGCTTGAGCTTTCACTCGTGGTGTCGATGGTCCGACGGCGAGCACGAAGGCTTCCCGGAGGGCACCCTCGGCCTTTCCTTCGTCAGTAGGTGGCACGAAGATCCCACCGTCGCTGTTGTTGGCAACCTGGCGGGGCAGGTCAGGCAGTTCACCTTTCGCCTTCAGGCCTTCGATGAACCTATCGGCGAGTTCGTTTGCTCGTGCCCACAGGTGTTCTGCTTCGGCTCGGCGCATCCCATCGGGCACACCGTATCTGTAGAACTTGGTCGGGTCGGCCTTCGCAGCCGCGATCCGCGCTTGATCTCGGCGCTTCATCTTCTCGCGAAACTCAGGGGTGGCCCAAAGTTCCTTGAGGCGTGCTGATGTAGCTTGAGTGGCCCTTGGGGCACCCTTGCCCCGTGCGGGCTTCTTCCGGGGTCGTGATTTAGTCTTTGTTGTCATTTCTTGGTTGATTTCTGCGTTGGTTGCTTAGTGCAGGGTTTCGCTTGGGCGTCGCCCGATGAGGTGCGAGAAGAAATCTCGAAGCGCGGTTTCGTAGCCAACCTGCCATTCATTCTCGGCGGGATCGCACTGGCAGAGTTCAAGCTCCCCGTAGAGCCAATCGAGCGCATCGTCCCAGTTCAGTTCTTCTTGTTCGAAGTCGGTGTCGTTCATCGGAAGTGTCATTTGAGTTCCTTGAGTAGTCGCGATGGATTGTCGCGCCGAAGTTCCGTTGAGTTCCATTTTGCGGGCTCTGAAGGCGCCTTCGTGCATAGGGGAGCCACACTCGACGGTTAGATATTTGATTATGCTTAGTATTTTTCAGCGAACAGCCGAAATTAGTGGACTTAGCAAAACGTGCCTGTTAGCTCGCTGAGATGACTGCTTTCCCGTCCGACAATCCTGTCTTTCACGATGATGATGCGGCGAGAGCGGCTATGGAGGCGCTGAGGTGGCCAGACGGCCCCGTGTGTCCTCATTGCGATGCGAAGCACCGGAGCTTTGAAATCGGTGGCGAAAAGCAGTCGCGTCGGGCGGGGTTGCGTCACTGCAAAGCATGTCGCCGACAATTTTCAGTCACTGTCGGCACCGCGCTGGAACGTACACGAGTGTCCTACGTACATTGGATGCGTTTGGCGTATGTTCTCAGTCAAACCGAAAGCCGGACCTTGAGCGTCCCTGAAGTGGCCGAGGCCCTCCACATAACTTACAAAACAGCGGCCCGCATGTTGGAGCGCGTGTCCGATACGCTGGTTACCTACAAGGGGTTGCTGGACAAGAAACGATTTGGGCCATCCGTCACCGAGTACGTTGTGAAGGCTCGGGGGCCTCAGCCTCGGCTTAGGTTTCCGAACCATCCAAGTAGAGCGAGAGATAGAGCGAAGGTCGGGCAAAGTTACGCGAGGTGGAAAGAGCGGCTGAAATTGGATGCATCCGCCACACCGCTCCCGGCCGGTGTTCTTTGTTTGACTTCGGCGTCGAAGGAAAATCTCGATAGAGTAGAGAGGCTTCTCATGGTGGTTCTAAATGCTGACGAAGCTGAAGCCAAAGCCGCGAGGAAGAAGCGGCGTGGATGGGAGTGGCATAGGCGACGTTTTCAGAAAGTCCGCATACGTCGTCCGAATGTTGTCGGTATACGTAACGGCTAACTCCTTCGGCGAGAAATGGAGAGCCGTGACCAGCGAAGAACTGATCGCAGTTCAAGCACGCTGCTGCTGTAAGCTCGGCGGCGGCGAGCCCCTTGAAGCCGAACAGTTGAAGTCGGGGTGGCCGGCGTCGACAAAATAGGGTCCGGTGCGTTGGGAGAGGCTCATTTAGGGAGCCTCAAGGGTGTGGGGACTACCAGCCGTATCCGACAAACCAGAATGCCAGCGCGCCGAACACGGCAGGTGCCTCAAATGACACCGCGACCGCCGCGAGGAAGGTGAAGCAAGCAGCAGGCGTCATCGTCGGTCTCAGGCTCGTTCGAGGATGTTTGCTACAGACTGCGCGTACCACTGACCGCCGCGAGCCGTGGGGATGCCTCGCGCATTCAATGCGTCTGCAATCTGCCGCAGTGTGCTCGCACCGGCCTTCTGTGCCTCGCGGATGATGGGCAATACATTTGCCGCGTATCGGTCTGCCTCTGTCTTTACGGCTTCCACTGCGCTCCTGCGAGCCAGATGGAGCCTCGGGTTGCCCAAGGCGACCCCGCGATCCTTGGCGGCGGATAGGGCTTGCCGGGTGCGCGTAGAGATGAGCGCGCGCTCCTTCTCAGCCAAGGCGGCAAACAGGTGCAGCACGAATGGGTCAACATCGGGACCAAGCTCGGCTACCAGGAAGGGCACCTTGTGAGCCATCAGGCCAGAGATGAAGTGAACGTCCCGGCTGAGGCGGTCGAGCTTCGCGACCCCAACGTGGCACCTGAGTTTCCGTGCTGCCGCCAGTGCAGCCTTGAGCTGAGGTCTGCGGTCCAGTGCATCGGCTCCCTTGCCGGTCTCGACTTCCACGAACTCGCGGGCCACTTCGTATCCTTCAGCAGCAGCGAAGTGAGCGAGGGCTTGCCGCTGTGCCTCAATGCCCAAGCCTGATCGGCCTTGGCTGGTGGTGCTGACGCGGATGTAGGTGACGAGAGGGGCCGTGGACACGTCGAAGGTCCTTCAGAAGCTGATCTGTAAATAACCTTATCGACCGTTTAGTTTTTATACAACCCTACTTTTGTGGCATTTTCGGCCTTGTGGTCTATGCTGAGTGGACACGCCATGCGTGCATTGAGGGGGATAAGTGCCAACCGACTTGCAGGACTTTTCGCGGACGCTGTTTGCCGCCGCTAATCAGCTATGGACCAACAGTACGCTGCGCCCTGACCAGTACGCGCAACCGGTTCTTGCTCTAATCGCTCTGCGTCAAATGGAAGCCAAGTTTGAGGTTGTCCACGCGGAACTCGCACCGCAATACAAAGGCCGTCTGAAACCTGCTCCGGCGGATTATCAGGCCAAGGGCGCGATTTTCCTGCCTGAGAATTCGCGCTTCTCGCGCTTACTTGCGTTGCCGGGAACGGCGGACCTCGGTGCCGAATTGAACGCGGCTATGAAGGGCATTGTAGATGCTAACCCTGACCTCGCGGGGGCACTGCCACTGGGTTATGCCGGTCTACCAAGCAACGTTTTGCAGGAGCTTCTACGGCTCCTCTTGCCACTGAAGATCGAAGGCGACGCGTATGGCCTTGTCTTCGAATATTTCATGGGTCAGTTCGCCTCGAATTACATGACAAAGGGTGGAGAGTTTTTCACACCCGCTTCTATTGTGAAGCTCATCGTCGAGGTCATCGAGCCCTATCACGGCACGATTTTCGATCCGGCTTGCGGTTCGGGCGGCATGTTTGTGCACTCAGCGGAGTTCGTTCGTCGTCATCACAAGTCGCCCTCGAAGGAGATTAGTATCTATGGCGTCGAGAAGATGTCGGACACACTCCGCCTTTGCCGCATGAACCTTGCGGTTCACGGCCTGTCGGGTGATTTGCGCGAAGCTAACAGCTACTACGATGATCCCCAGAAACTCATCGGTCGTTTCGACTTCGTTATGGCCAACCCGCCTTTCAATCAGTCGGAGGTCGATAGGACGAAACTCGTGAACGCGGCTGGAAAGGTGGATGCGCGGTTTCCATTAGGGTTGCCGACCGTCAATAATGCAAACTACATTTGGATCAACCTGTTCTTTGCCGCGCTCAACTCGACGGGCCGCGCGGGTTTCGTAATGGCCAATAGTGCTTCGGATGCGGGCGGTAGTGAGCGGGAGCTACGGCGGCAGCTTATCGAGACCGGGGCGGTAGATTGTATCGTCGCTGTCGGTCCCAACATGTTCCTAACCGTTGTTTTGCCAGTCACGTTATGGTTTCTCGATAAGGGCAAGGCCAAAGGACCGCGCGGCGACGAGATCCTTTTCATCGATGCCCGGCATCTGTTCAGACAAGTAGATAGGGCACACCGAACATTTGACCCCGACCACATCGAATTCCTCGGCAACATTGTGCGGCTTTGGCGTGGCGAGGCGGTCGAGACTAGCGCCGGGAGCGGGCCGCGCATGGCCGAAGCGTTCGTAGACGGCAAATACCGAGATGTTTCCGGTCTATGCAAGGTAGCCTCACGTGAGGAGGTCCACGCGCAGGACTGGAACCTCAACCCCGGCCACTACGTCGGCATTGCTCCGGGGCAGGTGCATGATGATGCAGATTTCAAGGAGAAGCTGGAGGCATTTCAGGAGACATTGGAAGTGCTCAACACAGAGGCCGCCCAGTTGCAGGTACGCATCGCGCAGAACGTCGCGGAGCTGTTGGGCTCATGAAAGCTTGGGAGACTTTCTCTCTCGGAGAATTGGGCCGTATCGTAACCGGCCGCACTCCGCCATCTGCGCAAGAGCATTACTTTTCTGGGCATATACCTTTTCTGACGCCTACGGACATCGATGGAGAGCACAGGGACATTTCAACGGGCCGGACCGTCTCGGCCGAGTGGGACAAAGCGCAGTCTCGCATTAGCTTGCCCCCGAGGGCGGTATGCGTGGTCTGTATTGGGGCGACAATCGGTAAGGTCTGTATGGCCTCAACGCACTCCCAATCCAATCAACAAATCAACAGCATCATAGTAGATGAAAGTCGCTTCGACCCCTATTTCATTTACTACAGACTTAGAGTGATGCGTGATGAGTTAAAAAAGCGGGCGACTGGCGCTGCCACTCCAATCCTGAACAAGAGCTCCTTCTCCGGGATTGAGATTGAGCTCCCTAAGCTCGACGTGCAACGACGCGTCTCATCTATTCTCGGGGCCTACGACGACCTTATCAAGGTGAACCGGCGGCGGATCGCGTTGCTGCAAGAGATGGCGCAGCGGGTGTTCGTGGAATGGTTCGTTCGATTCAATGTACCTACGACGGTTGATAGCTCCCAATCGGCTCCACTGCCGGATGGTTGGAGGGAAGCTACGCTGAAGAGCTTGACTTCAAAGATTGGTAGCGGCGCAACTCCGACAGGAGGCAAGAGAATTTATGATAATGAGGGAATAAGCCTTATCAGAAGCCTAAACGTCTATGACTATCAATTTGAGTACGACGATTTGGCATTTATCGACGCATCAAGGGCCACGAAACTCGACCACGTCACTGTGGAAGCAAATGACGTGCTACTCAATATCACGGGAGCCTCGGTTGGGCGCTGTTGTATGGTCCCGACCAACGTCCTTCCGGCCCGCGTAAATCAGCACGTCGCAATTATAAGGGCCGACATAAGTCAAATTCATCCCGCCTATCTCCTCGACGCGATAAACAACGCAACCAATAAACTGAAGCTATTAAACCTCGCCAACGGAGGAGCGACACGAGAAGCCCTGACTAAGGAGACCATTGAGAGGTTTAAGATTGTTGTTCCGACAATCGACGTCTTACGGATGCATGAGAAGGCGGTCACACCAATTCATCATCTGCGTGACGTACTGACACAGCAAAATCACAATTTGCGAAGGCAGCGCGACCTCTTACTTCCAAAACTCGTTGTTGGCGACGTAACGGTCTCTACGGCGGAACGTGAGTTGGAGGCCGTCGCCTAATGGTCCCTCCGGTCCCCCAGAAGTCGCTTTCTGGCGTCATTACTAGCGAGGACAAACTGGTGGAGAAGCCAGGCCTAGACTTGCTGGCGGAACTGGGCTGGATCCACGCCAACCTATTCGGCGAAGAGCCGGGTCCGGCAAACCCAACTGGCCGGCAATCCTTCCATGAACTTGTTTTGCCCGCTCGTCTCCGCGACGCTCTGCGCAAGCTAAATCCACACTTGCCAGATGAAGCGTTGCAGCAAGCCGAGCTTGCGGTGACTGCTGATCGTTCGGCCATGCTGCCGGTAGCGGCCAACCGCGAGGTTTACCGGTTGCTCCGCGAAGGCATCGTGGTGCAAGTGCGCGAGGGCGACGGTTCGCTCAGGGACGAGCGTGTCACCGTTATCGATTGGACCGCGCCTACGGCTAACGACTTCTTCCTGGGTTCACAAGTTTGGATCGACAGTAGCCTCTACAGGCGCCGCCCTGACGCTCTCGGCTTCGTCAACGGTGTGCCGCTTCTGCTGATCGAGTGGAAGGACCTCACGCAACCCGTTCAGGAAGCCTACGAAGCCAACCTGCGGGACTATCGCGACACAATTCCCCGTCTGTTCGATTTCAACGGTTTCACAATCCTGTCGAACGGGCTGGAGGCTCTCATGGGTGCGAGCCACGCCCCCTTCGATAGTTTCGCGCCTTGGAAGCGATTGGAGGAAGACGGTCCCGAAAGTGTCGCGCTGGAGACCATGCTCCGAGCCACCTGCGAGCCTTCTCGCTTCCTCGACCTCATGGAGAGCTTCCTGCTCTTCGAGGACGCACGTGGTGGCTGGCGCAAGGTCGTCGCCAAATACCATCAGGTGCTGGGCGTGAACCGCGCCATCGAGGCTGTGGACCAGATCAGCGAGAACCGGGGCCGTCTTGGTGTCTTTTGGCACACGCAGGGCAGCGGCAAGAGCCTCTCGATGGTCATGTTCGCGGAGAAGGTGCTAAGGCGACTCGGCGGCAACTGGACCTTTGTTATCATCACCGACCGGCAAGAGCTGGATGAGCAGATTGCAGGGACCTTTGCTGCCGTGGGGGCACTTACAAAGCTCGTCAAGGATTGTCAGGCGCAAAGTCGCGCTCATTTGCGCGAATTATTGGCGGGTCAGGAACGCTATGTCTTCACGCTGATACACAAGTTCTCAACTGCTGACCGCGAGCCCATGCCGCTCCTCTCGGAACGGGAGGACATTATCGTCATAACTGACGAGGCGCACCGCAGCCAGTATGACCAGCTAGCTGCCAACATGCGCCGGGCACTGCCTAACGCCGCGTTTATCGGCTTCACTGGTACACCGCTCATCGCTGGCCAAGAAGAGCGTACGCGTGAGGTGTTCGGTGACTACGTCTCTGTCTACAATTTCGCCCAATCCATCGCGGATGGGGCTACGGTGCCCCTCTACTATGAGGCCCGGAAGCCTGAGCTCCAGCTAGCGGCCGGGGAGCTAAAGGACGAGTTGGACGCGCTGCTCGATGAGGCGTCACTGGACGAGGAACAGGAAAAGAAACTCCAGAAGACTTTCGGAAAGCAGTACCACCTGATCACCCGCAACGACCGTCTAGACGAGATTGCGACCGATCTCGTGCGCCACTTCTCAGCTCGGGGATATCTCGGCAAGGCGATGTTCGTTGCCATCGACAAGGCGACCGCCGTTCGCATGTACGACAAAGTGCGCAGGGCGTGGGCTGCCGAGCTGGCGTTGCGAGAGAAGCAACTAGCGGAGGCTCCCGAGCAGGCCCGGGCTGGTCTCTTGGAGCGTCTCGATTGGATGCGATCCGTGGACATGGCGGTTGTCGTGAGCCAAGGTCAGAACGAAATCGACGACCTAAAGCAGAAGGGCCTCGATATTCTCCCTCATCGCGAGCGAATGCAGAAGGAGGACCTTGAAGCCAAGTTCAAGGACCCGGATGACCCGCTTCGGCTCGTGTTCGTCTGCGCAATGTGGATCACTGGTTTCGACGTGCCGACGTGCAGCACCGTCTACCTCGACAAGCCAATGAAGAACCATACGCTGATGCAGACCATCGCGCGGGCAAACCGGCGGGCACCGGGGAAGAGCGCGGGTGTAATTGTGGACTACGTCGGTGTGTTCCAGAACCTTCAGAAGGCACTGGCCATCTACGCCGCGAAGGGCAGCGATAGCACGCCAATCAGAGATAAGGACGCACTGGTTGCTGAGCTCGAGAAAGTGCTTGCGGAGGCTCTCGCGTTCTGCGCGACGGTCGGCGTGAACATTGATGCTATCGTTGCCACCGAGAAACTGACGCGGCTTATGCGGATCAGCCAAGCGGTGGAGGCTCTTGTCTCACCCGACGAGCGGCGTCGCGGGCTCTTTCGTGTCGCTGGCGCAGCAGCGCGAGCCTATAAAGCACTGTTGCCGGACGAACGGGCTGCACCTTATCTTAAGCGGGTAGCGACCCTCCACGTTATCGCCGAGGCCGTACGTGGCAAGCTCGGCCCCGTCGACATTTCTGGCATCTCGGCAAAAATCGAGGCCCTCCTGGACGATAAGATTGAGGGCGTGGCGATTACCGCGCCGATCATCGAAGGGGATGAGGCGGGAGGCCGCGTCGACCTCTCGGCTATCGACTTTGAAAAGCTCGCTCAGTTGTTCTCCAGCCGCCCACGGACTGCCGCCGAAAAGCTGCGTTCCGAGGCGGAGAGCAAGGCGGATGACATGGCCGCACGCAATCCGACACGTGTTCACCTAGTCGAGAAGCTGGAGAAACTCGTCGAGACCTATAATCTCGGTACGCTCGGCGTGGAAGCATTCTTCGAGGCTCTCAAGGCGCTCGTCGCGGAAATGGAAGAAGAGGAGCGCCGCGCTGCGCGGGAGGGGCTCAGCGAGGACGAACTGGCGGTCTTCGATCTGCTTACCAAGCCAAAGCCGAAACTCACTAAGGCCCAGGAAATCGCGGTAAAGAAGGTAGCACGGGAACTGTTGGAAAAATTGCAGGATCAACTCGCAGTTCCGGAATGGCAGACGAAGCAACAGACCCGAGCAGCCGTTCAGAGCGCCGTACGGTTCACCCTCAACGAACTCCCGGAGGAGCCATACCCGGAGCCAGTGTGGAACGAAAAGGTGGACGCGGTTTGGGCCTTTATTTTCGCGCGGCGACATGCCTCCGAGGGAGCGGCCCGGAGATAGCCACACCCGGTACGAAACTCTAACCCCGCATCTATTGACAACGGCCAAGTATATTTGGCGAGGGCAGGTGGCAGACATGAAACCCGGACTTATTCTTCTTCTGAAAAACGAGCAGCCAATATTGATCCATGAACTGGGAGTGCTATTTGCTGACTTCGGGAGCGACTATCGCGAGATGACTAAGGGGCGCGAGCTCGTTCTTGCAGAGATCAAGCAGGGGTCACTATGGTCCCTCTTTCACGACGCCGCAGGGTTATTGTCGGACGTGAATACGTTGATAACCTTTGGAAAATCACTTGCTTCTCTCATGGAGATAGCCACCAAAGGTGGTCCGAACGCATTCAATCTGTTTGGTGCTCGCAAGAGAAAGGCCGGTGTTCGTACCATAGAGAACCTGACCAAGATTGCTGTTAGTTCGCATTCGAAGGTGGAATTGCAATATAAAGGCCCTGACGGAGAAGAATTGCTCTTACGCACCACGCCTAGCGAAGCGAACGTTGTGCAAGAGATCATTGGAGCGGCGAGGGCTCGTCCGAAACCTTCGACATCAGCGCGTCCCATTCCCGAGCAGCCTCTCGCTCAAGTCGCGAGCGCGGCCGGTCTAGGCGACCTTGCAAAACGAATTAGCGCTTCAAAGCTGTTGAACGACGGTCAGGCGTCCAATCTGGAAGCGATTTTGGCCGCGGTGATAAATCAACTCACTGAGCACAGACTGGGTCATTTGATAGAGGCCATTGCGGCTGACTTGGACCAGCAAGGCTACGCCGATGCCGCGCAGCTAATTCGCGAGCTAGCAGAGCGTTCGTCATTAGGCCGCGGTCTGAACCCACCGCTCACGACCTAAAGTATCGTGCCGGAGCCGCACCCAACCGCGCGAATTCACTGAGTTCGGGAGGTGTCCTGCGAAACCACCAAGCGGACCAAAGCGAGAGACTGAACTATGCTCCACGTTACAGCGGGCTTGAAGGTCAATTCGGTCGTTTGGATCATGTCTCCAGAGGACGCGGACGAACGGCAGTCAACTGACCAGGTCCTTACATTCTTGGAGCCGTTTCTGCAGGTAATGCAGGTTCCATTTGTGAAGGTTGAGCCAAGGTCTGCAGTGGAGCTGGTCACGTTTTTCCAGCTTCTGGAAGATCGAGTTAAGGCAGGCTTACGCCCGATCATCCACCTTGATACGCACGGTGGCTTGAAGGACGGCCTCTACATTGCTGCATCTGGTGAATTCGTCGCTTGGCAGGAGCTGGCTGAACAGCTGCGCCCGATCAATGTGGCGGCTCAAAACAATATCTGTGTCGTCTCGGCAGCGTGCTTCAGCTTGCACACGATAATGCAGCTGGACTTCAGAGCGCCCACGCCGTTCTTTGTAATGTTCGCGCCAGCGGAAGAAGTTACGTTCGGCTTCATCGAAGAGCGGATGTTCGACTTCTACGAAGATGTTTTTACTTCTATGGACGCGATGGGCGCGCACGAGAGACACCTTGCCCCCAACCTGCAACAATTTCACTGTCTGCGGTTGGTTCTGAAGAGCCTTAGTGGCTACATGCGGGACCACTGCACCGGGAAAGGTCGGCGAAAACGGGTGCGAGCATTACTAAATAAAAACCTTGGCCCCGGCAAACAACATCCAAATACACCGGCAGTCCGCAGGGTAGCGCGACAGGTTGCGCGAGTCACTACCGAGCCGAACCAAGCTTTAATTGATCGTCATGCCAAACCGTTCCTAATGGGCCAGACCCTTCCGATGAGTTTTGATGAAGTTCTGGCCTTCGTTCGAGCGGATGCCATTCGATACAACGTTCTGGTGCGGCGCGCAGCACGCTCAAAGCAGCGAAATCGTCGTATACGGCATGCCGGACGCAAGCGCTTGCGGGCGCTTGAGCGGCGCTAATACTCAGGGGCTTGTACGTGAAACTATGTCGAAGCCGACCAGACTGCCAATCAGCGTTTGTACCTTGGGCCGGCCCGCATTCTCTTCGTAGCGATTAAACGGCTCAAATACACCCTCCTATATCAAAATCATCATCCGATTTATGGCGTTGGCTGCTGTTGGATGGTAGCAGGGACAAGCTGTTGGAGCAGGGCTCGCCTGATGGTAGCAGGGAACGAATATTAGGAAGCCAAACTCATTTGCGCTGATTTTGCTTTCTGAAGTGTCGAACTTTTCTTTCTTTCAGAAAAGCCGTAGCACGCTATTCTTCTTCAATCTCATGTCCAGCCGCGCGAAGCGATTTTCAAAGGCGTTCAGCCTATCGGACGACTATTCCACCATCGATGTAGGGCGCGGCGATATCAACGATGGGCGCGCAGGGACCAGAACGCCACTGCAGCCACTAGAACATTAATCGCAGACGCGGTCATCCAAAAATCGAAAGGCGCCATTCTATCGAATAGCGCGCTGAAGATCTGTGTGCCAAGGGCGCCGCCTAGCATTCCGACGGAAGTAACTACAGCAAACGCATTGGTGATTGAGCCGGGGAGCCTAGAGGTTCGAACGTCGATTGCGAGAAACAACAAAACCTCACCAAATGAAAAGATCACTACCCCAAAAGAGAAGAGCCATGGATTCTCAGAAGAGTTGGAAATAACGAAACAAGATAAAGCTAAGAAAAGGAGAGCAATCGGGCCGTCGTATGCGCCGATTAAACGTTCTATTCGAAACGCAACGAAGCCTTGGAAGAGAGAAACTATCGTTGCGTTCAATATAAACGCCAGCTGTGGAGCATTAGCCGTGACATGGCGAACGCCAAAGATTGGAACGACAATTTCAAAAATGGCAAGACAAGCATAGCTCGTTGCGCTCATCAACAAGAGAGCCCGTGCCCCAGTTGCATAGAGCACTCTGCGCCATCCAAGAAAATCCGCACGACTAACGTGCTCATCCGGCATAACTGGCAGCCGAATGATGCTGTTAGCGGCAAAAGCGATCATAAAGAAGGCCGCCGCAGTCGAGAAAAGCCCGGCGTTTCCCAGCAAGGGTGACAGCAAGATTCCGAGGGCTGGCCCAATGACAACCCCGCTATTTGCTGCGGAGCTCCGCAAGGCTAGATACTTTGCAGAAGACGTGTTGGTCGCTAAAGCAGAGATAACGGACTTTGATGTTGGCACATACATGCCGCTGCCGAGCCAAATCAGGCAGCATCCTCCCCAAATTAAGATGGGAGCATCCTTGAAAAGGCAAAGCGGAAATCCAACGACCCTGAGAGCGAGGGCGAATAACAGTGTCTGCTTAGGACCGATCCGATTGGCAGTGGCACCCGATGCGGCAGACCCTGCTAACTGAAGGAGGCCCATAACCGCGAAGAGCGAACCTACGGCGGTGACGCTCATGCCGCCAACTTGTTCTAAGTAGACGGCCAGTATGGGAATGACCAGATAACTGCCTATGTTTGATACGAAAACTGTTACAAGCAGTATCCATAGGTTCTTTTTGTCAGTGATCGTCAATCGTGACCGCCCGCAATATCGACCATCGTTTCTAGGACAAACTTGGAAAGGGCGATCCGCTTTCTTGATTCGAGCTCTTCGGCAGTGTCGCCGAAAGCGACCAGGCAGCACTTTCGGTCGGCAGAGCTCTTCCACCGATCAACGATGTCTCCAATCTTGTAATCGCATTCAAATGAAAAAACGCCCGGCGATTTCCGTACATCATCGATGCCCTCAATCCTAACGATTCTGCCAGGTTCAAATTCAGGGAAACAGGATAAAGCAAACCTATTGGGTTTGGAATTTATCGGGGCTGGAAGACCGAGGCTTTGAGCGATATTCGTTTTGTCGAGCTTCATTCCAAAGCAGAGTTCAACTAACTTCCATATTCTGTCCCCTCCAGGCCGAAGCTGCGTTTCGATCAAGTGAGCATCGAGGCTGCCGTCTTCCTCTCTCGATAAGATAAATTCTGTATGTGACAGCCCAGTACTGAGCTGAATGCGGTCTAGAAGAAGCTTTGTCCTTTCGATCAACAGCGCGGTTTGGTTCGCCGGAATCGGAGCTGGTAACAAATGCTGAGTTTCGATGAAGTCACGGTTGATACTTTTTTGAGTTACCGCGATTGCTGTATGTTCGCCTCGATGTGAAATTGTCTCTACGCTGTACTCAGGCCCAGTAATAAGCTGCTCGACCAATGCACCGGACGTTCCTAGGTCAATATGTGGTAAATCTGCTAAACTTCCGATCTTCTGAATTCCCTCGGACCCTTTACCATTCAACGGCTTCTTGATCGCAGGTAGCCCAAGCCGTTTGGCTGCCAAAAGGAGATCCTCGTGGCTTCTGCATAAAGCGAACCGGACATTTCCGAGTGCTGTGCCGACAATAAGCTCCCGCGTGATGTCTTTATTCCGAGTTTTGACGTTAGGCCCTAGCTCGGTACCATTGATGCCCAAGCCTGCTGCAATGACACCGGCCGTTTCAAGCCCAAGCTCCGTAAAAGAAAAAACACCGTCAAGCGGCGCTATGCAGGCCAATCTCGAAGCTTCATACAAACATCTTGCGATGTCGGTGATGTCGTAGTCATGCAAGTTGCAGCGACTCTGCGTCTCAGGTGTAAGAAGCCGACGATTGGCTGTCGGCACAAAACCTATCACGTCGCAACCAAGGTCCAATGCTCCCCTGTAGTTCTCTTCCCATCCACCGATTAATAGAACCCGGGCCATTCGCTTGTCGCCTAGGCGTTAATCGAAACTGATAATTTTGCGGCCGCAGCACAGACGTTAAGCAGTGCGACTTCCGAATTTTGTCCTTCCGCAAGGAGGATTGCAACGCATCCTCGTTGATCTTCTATGTGTGAGATGGTCGCGCCGACCTTGGCAATAGGAAATAGTCGGGGTGCACCGATGTGATTGCTGAGCCGCTGTTCGCCAATAATTCCTTCAAACGATCCGGCTCCGGCCGGGTATAATAGTTTCTGACCAAGCGCGGTCCCAACAATCAGCTCCTGTTTGAGCAGCTCAGGTTCTTTACCTTGAGCCATTTCGATGAACGCCTTGTACACGTTCACGCCAAAAGCAAGACATAGGCTCTCCCCGACAAGAGCCCCCGCTAGACGAGGATTAATCTCGATTACTTCAGGCCCGGCCTCGGTTAATACGAACTCGGTGTGAGTGAATCCTCGATCATAGCCGATGCAGTGGTGAACCCTCTGAATCCATCTCGAAATGTCGTTTTCCAGATGCTCCGGCAGGCGCATAGGAGTACTGAGCGCCTCCTCCCTAAACCATGGCTCCGCCGACAGTAGTCGACTGGAAAACGCGAGCACCCGAGTCTGTCCCTCCCAGGTGAGGCATTCTGCACTGTAAAGCGTTCCGTTGAAGTAAGGATCAGCGATCAACTCTCCACGCAGTTGGACGCCCGCCAATATCGACTTCAGGCGCTGAACTTCCGCGCGGTTCTGCAAAATCCAAACATTTTGACTGCCCGTACCCGCGCTGTCTTTCAGAATGACAGGCAGCTGCAGTCTCTCAAGCTTCTTGAGTTCTTCTTCTTCTAACGAGCTGAGCCGGATGCTGTCACTCGTTGATAAGCCGGCTCGAAACAAAGCGTGTCGCATCGCTCCTTTATCGCGCGTCATCGACAACGAGTGCCGAGATGTGGAACATAGGTTAAGTCGCTCCGCAACATCCTGTCCGATCAAGCTCCACGTATCAGTGGGGCTTACGATGCCCCCAAGCTGCTTTAGCCGCGAGGCTTTGAGCAAGATAGCCTCAACGTCAAAAGTATCAAATTCCTCCACGGTCAGTGAAGCTAGCGAAGGCTTACTAAGTTCGAACTGGTAAAAATCTCTGTTCTTCGTGAAAAGAATCAAGTCGACGCCCAAAGATTGGGCCGCGGAATAAAGCCGCTCGAGACCAAAGGTCAAACATTCCAATAAAATGATCTTTGGACGTGGATGATCACGCTTGTTCAAGGTCAGCATCCCATTTCCGTTTTGCCCAGTTCATCCAAGACCAAGGCGGTTGAATTTCCCGGGGTGTTTTCACTTCCAGCGGGCTGAACGCTTCGAGTTCCTTCGCCTCGGCGTATCTGCCGAAGACCCGTTCAGCGTATCGATGCCCCGTATCGGCAACGATTAAGAGAATTGGTTGCTCAGGAAGCCGGCTTTCTTCCCAACGACTGACAGCCCAGCAACAACCGCTCGAAAGTCCAGCAAAGATACCTTGCCGCTTGATTAAGGATATGGATCCCGCCAATCCCGCTTCAAAGGAGAGCCAATGAATCTCGTCATAGACCTCGTGATGAACGTTCTCGAAGTGAATACCGCTTCCAATTCCAGCAATCATGGCGTCGGGGTCTGATATGTGGGCACTTCCGAAAGTGACACTTTCAAAGGGCTGAATACCAACGACACGAATAGCCGGATACATCTGGCTCAGATATCTTGCAAGGCCGCCAGTCGATGCGCCCGACCCAACTCCACCAATCAATGTAAGAACGTCACCTTTAATCTCGGCTCGGATCTTCGCGGCTATTGGCTCATAGCCCAGATAGTGGATGTCATCGTGATATTGGCGCATCCAATAGCAGTCTTTGCTTTCATCGAGCAATTTCTGAACCTTCGCAACGCGCCATTCTTGGTCCATTCGAAGATTGCCGAGTGGTTCTGCTTTCTCGACGGTCGCTCCCAGCAATTCCAGCTGAAGCTTTAAGGTTGGATCGATCGTCTTCGAAGCGATTATGTGACAGCGAAGCCCAAGCTTATGGCAGGCGAGGGCTAATGCATGTGCATAAACACCGCTCGAACTGTCGACCAATGTAGTTTGTTTAGTAATTTCTCCTCGATCCATAAGGTTCTCAATCGCCGCTATTGCTGAGGTGACCTTCATAACCTCAAAGCGAAGCGCAAAGATGTTGCGCGACAATTGAATTAGAGCTGGCTGACGAATCGCTTCGGATATGTGTGAGTACATTTACGACTCGTCCTTCAGATGATCATGTAGACCAAGAGCTAAGTTTCTTCTTCTGCCATAGCACGTAGCTCCAGGAGGGTGCTTGTGCTTCGGGACGGGCGAGCTCGACGGGAGCATCCGGGACCTTATCTGTCCAAATCGACAGATTCCTAAGCGTCTCGATGTCTTGACTAGGGCTTGAGTAGTGGGAGTCGTTTGCGGGAAGAAGCACGACGACTTTCTTATTGGGATTGTTCTTAGCCCACCATTTCGCAACCATATAAGCAGCCCCAGAGCTCCCCCCTTTCTCCAGCGCTCGCTCGCGTTCGAGGGTTCTTGCAGCACAAAGCGCCTCGCCGTCGCTCACCCAGTGGACCTCATCAAAAACTGAGTGGTCGAGATTCATGGGCATACAAGCGTTACCCAAGCCGGGAACAAAGAGCGGTCCTGCCCTTCTGCCAAACAAGACGCTGTTCAGCGAATCTACTGCAACTATGTGCAGTTCGGGCTTCACAAGACGCATATAAGTGCCGGTACCTCTCAGGGATCCGCCCGTTTCGACTGGGCCGATTAGGCAGTCGACATTTCCTATTGCTTCGAGAAGCAGTTCTGCGAGAGATGAATATGATCCTGGATTTTGTGGGTTATTGTTGTGCGACGGGTAAAACGCACCGGGGTTATTTGCGCGAGCCTCCTCAATGAAGTCCGCGCTGGTGCGTGAGAAGTCTGGACTAAAGCTTGGAGCTTCAAGCTTTTCGATCTCTGCGCCAAGTCCCGTCATTCGGGCCACTAGCGCTTGATTAACATCGCTGCCACATACCAGCGTAAGCCGATGACCTTTAACGCAGCACGCTATCGCGAGCGCCAAACCAAACAATCCTGACGATATCTCTATGATTGGTCGTGGAGTTTCATGGCCATTCGTCTTTGCCATTATCTTAGCTTGGTCTAGTATGAACTTCGCTGGTATGAGTTTCATAAGATCGAAGGAAGCCGCTATCAAGTTGGACTCCAGCTCAACCAGCCGCGGCTTAAGACACGCGTCCAACGCATCCGTAAAGATTCTATTGGGCGCCATGACATGCCCCATGATCAGGTCGCTGCATTATAAGGCTCCCACGGGAAATCTATGACAGGCAGGGAATCCCAATCGTCTAAGGGCGGACACGGCGCGCGCCATGCTCCTCCTTGTTGCTGAATCGTTTGCATCAAAGAGTATTCCGACTACCGAGCCGCTATGGGCAACTTGGATACCCACTGCACCTACCTGCTCAGCGAGTTGTAGCAAGTCGGGAAAGCGAGGCTTTGGAAGAAACTGTTGGTTGATCTTTGCGCTAGCGGTAGCAACGCTTCCAATCATCCTAGGATCTTGTTCTGAGATGCCTCTTTTTAGAAGCCCGCGAAGAGGTCGAAAGGACTCGATCTGCTCCCAAGAATAGGAAGCTGGCGGATGCAGGAGTGTGTCGACACCGGTATGAGTTGGGTCGGTGTCGAACCCCAACACCAGGAGGGGTGGGAGCGCCTTATCAAAGACTTCGATTACAAAACCGTCTCGATGCGCAAACAAAACCGCGTCGTCGCTAAACATCAATGAATCGGAAGCGACTTCTGCCCTTACAGAGATATCGGCCACGACGTTGTCGGGAATAATTTTGTGAAACGCGTTTGCTACGGCTCGAATGGTCGCTACGACGTCGCTGGTAGAAGACCCTAGCCCCCAGCCCTCAGGGCTATCGCTTCCCAAGAATAACAGTCCACCTTGTTCACTCTTTCCGAGGTAGGTCAGTGTCAGTTCCGCAGCACGAGCTGCCTTTCGCTTCGCCCTTTTGCTGGGAAACACTAATAGATCCGGTTGCGGCGTAGGTAGAAATTTTGCGGTCGTAGAGAATAAGTGACAGGGCAGGGTCACCAAACCGCGAACATTTGAACCATCATCAGCGTAGAACATGCCTTGCACGATTTCTCCATGATGAGCTGGGCATGTTCCAACGCCCAAGGACGTCGTCATCAACAGTTCTTCAATCGCTTGGTCTTGATCAAGGTCGTCATCACCTAGCTTGCCGTTTTCCCCAGTCAACTGAGAGCCTTTCCGCTGTATCAACACGCGTTTGTCGAACGTTGGCTTTATCAACCGAACTACTTAGTCTTGCATGTCTCTGCACATTTGGGGTTGTATTTCGTCCTCATGCAGGCAGAGTATGCTCCCGGAAGATTTCGAAAGGTGCCAGTGACAGCGTTCGGAATCCAGCTCGAATTTGAGCAGTCATTCTCAATGGCTCTGCATGTAGCGGTGAGACTCGCGTCGCCACAATCGAGCTCTTTGCAAGAAGAGAGCATAAGGCATGCAATTAGCATCACAAATTTCTGCAACATAAAATCGCTCGGAAAATCGATGTTTGCGAGTAAGCCTTTTCAATTGATCCGCGGGGTAGGCGGCAAACCAAACCACTACCGTTAAAGCAAAAAGATGATGAAATCCAAGTACGGGATCATCGATCAACCTGTGGGTGAAATCAAGCCGTATCAGGAGTGATATGGAGCGATTGATCTGCAGGCAGCCGGTCCACCGGACCGACCTAATCTCTGTTTGAGCCGGATGGGTCTAGGCCCAGTTTCTATATGGATCCTCAGCCGCGCATTTGGCAGCCCATCATGGACGACATGGGAGGCAGCGTTTTCTGGAGGACAGCAAGCGAAAGCCCTTACTCCCCCCAGCCGGCCAACACCGACGTAGACGCGGGCCTCGAGCTAACCTCCGGTAGATATTAAGGTCGCGGTATTCGCGATGACTAAGGGCGGTCCAGAGTGGTCATCTCAGTCCGTGATTCCGAATAGCCCATGAAACCCCCCGGTCATAAGCCAGTTTGTTCATGGCATAGCATTCATCGGCCTTGGCTCGGTCGCCAGGATTCGATTGTTCGCAAGCGGCACGCTCCCTGGCTTCATCCCACTTGGCGCAGCCAACCAGCGCCAGCAATACAGGTGCCAAGATGAATGCGTTCCTCATGCAGCCAATATGCGCCTCAATTCCCCCGCCATCCATCCAAAATCTCCCCGCCACAGAGCTTGTCGGTGGTAGCAGTTGGTGGTAGCAATTCTAGTGCAGCCAAGCCAAATGTTGTTGTATATCAGTGTCTTCACTCCCAGAGCTAGCCTTCCCCTAGGGAGCGCCATTTCTTCCTTACAGCCTGCATCGCCAGCACTCCTCGGTGCCGCTTTCTCCTTTGCTACGGGAGGCGATGAATGCGGCGTGTTACACGCTTGAGCAGGCCTAACGGAATCCTTTGGCTCGTCCTCTGACTTCCAGAATTCAGCGGGCATTGGCTCCTAGGCTGATCGTGGGCCAGGTCGCTGCTGCAGATCGCGCGTGAAAGAGGTCGTGTCGATGAGGCGCGCTTGTGCCGTTCTGTTTCTGCTGCTGACGCAGTCCGCAAATGCGCAGCAAGATGGACCGAGGATCACGCTGATCTGCAACGGGACGAGCAGGTTTACCGCTGCCGCAGAATTAAAATTCGTTCCCGTCGCCAATCTCACCTTCATCGTGAACGAGGGCGATCAAACGGTCTCGTTCCTTGATAACCAAATACCGATCACGGCCACCACCGTTTTGCTCGTCGGCTTCGGTAGCCCGTATGCGATGGGGAAGCCGACTATCTCGGGCCGGATTGACAGGCTCACCAGGAGTGTCGAGATCGACTGGAAGTATGAGGATGTCAGCAACGACACCCATTGGGAGCTGACGTGTCGTTCGATTCGCGTGATTAACTGAGGCGCTATCGTGCACACGCTGGCCTCAACAGCTTCGATATCCAGCCTGAAATATCGCCAATGTTATAATCAGTCTTCTACGGTGAGAGAGCCGCACTCTCATATGCCGTTGAAGCACGGCTGAGCCGATGCGCCACCTTCCGCGTCCTATTGTCGCAATGCTGTAGCAATCGCCGTGCTAGCGAACTCTCCGGAATTGGGGAGCTGTGCTGTGGGTGAAGTGGGCTTGAGAGCGCCGATCATTGTCGGCGCGATGATGCTGTTGGCTGGTCTCACCTCGGCCACTGCTGCGTTCGCGCAGCAGAGCAATTCGAGCGACAAGTCATATACGGATATTTCCGGTTTCCTGTGGTCCGGCAATCAAGGCGTGCCGCAGCAGGCTGTGACTGGCACACCGGTGTTGTCGTCCTCGGTCACCCAGATCGGGCAGATGAACAGCGCGACCGCGACGCTTGCGGGCAGCGGCAATGTCACGACCCAGTATCAGCTCGGCGCGCAGAACGTCTCGACCCTGTCCGCGAATGGCACGCAGAACACGCTGACATCGACCCAGATCGGCAATGCCAACACGTCGAGCATCAGCGTCAATGGTAACAACAATAACACCAATAACCTTCAGGTCGGCTCCGGCCTCACATACCAGCTCCAGGTGACAGGAACGAGCGCGCCCGTGTCCGTCCAGCAGTACGGGAGGCGGTGATGCGAGCGCGTGAGCTTCTTGTGCGGGCGCGACGCAGCGCGTTCGCCGGCATTGCCGCGGCTGTGGTGGCCGGCCCCGCCTGTGCGGGCACGCTGGTGTACACGCCGACCAACCCGTCATTCGGCGGCAACCCGCTGAACGGATCGACGCTTCTGAGTTCGGCGCAGGCGCAGAACCAGCACCAGCCGAGCTCGGCCACATCAAGCAGCAACACGCCGCTGACCCAGGGACAGATCTTCGCGCAGCAGCTGACGAGCCAGCTCTACGCGTCGCTGGCGAACAGCATTACGCAGGCGATCTTCGGCGCGAATGCCGCGCCGAGCGGCACGTTCTCTTTTGCCGGAACCACCATCACCTACGTCAACGACGGCACCAACGTGCACCTCACCATCAATGACGGGACGACGACCACCACCGTTATTTTGCCGGCGACAGCGATCGGCCACTGAAGCGCTGGCGCCTCGTGCGAGGAATAATCATGTCGCGTAATATCGTGCGTTTGCTGCTGCTATCCTCCGTCGCACTGGGGCTGGCGGGCTGCATGGCGCAGCCGGGCGGGCGGGATATCCTCGAGGAGGCGCCGATCCTCACGCCCGCGTCTCCGACCGCGCTCGAGCTCGAGAAGCTGCCGCGGCCGAAACGCAAGCTCGATATCGCGGTGTATCAATTCCCCGATCTCACCGGAAAGAACGAGCCCAACGATAACGTGGCCGTGTTCTCGCGTGCCGTCACGCAGGGCGGCGCGCACTTCGTGGTGGACGCGTTTCAGCGCGCCGGCCAGGGCCGCTGGTTCACGGTAGACGA